>WNGB01027732.1_pt1 | contig 11141 bp, 8 predicted proteins | sample 5400681 | NCBI WGS metagenome assembly WNGB01 (sample SAMN13153367, study PRJNA577476) | soil metagenome | isolation source: 115 cm soil or saprolite under grassland replicate 2 | place: USA:California | collected 2016-06-15 | reverse complement strand
TGGAGGGATGTGCTCTCGCGCTTTCACCTGCACAGCCTCCGCGATAGCTTCCTCAAGTGTCATTGCTTGCCCCGCTGTCCATGCTTTCAGGAAGGTTGGCTCGTCAAGTTGCGCGCGTATAGCAGCAACGGTTTGCTGATAAGCGGGGCGATCAATTGGAGTTAAGGGAGCGCCAAGCAGCGTGCGCAGGGACGAAGCCGCCCCATAGAGCCGCGCTGCACGCGCTGGTTGTCCCTGCATCCCTGTCACGGCTGCCAGTCCCTCCAGTGCGGTGGCGATGCCCTCCTTCTCGCCTGTCTCCTGGCGCAGGGTCAGGCTCTCTTTGTAGCAGGCTGTTGCTCGTTCATAAGCGCCCTGATCCAGGGCTATGCGCCCCAGGATCGTGAGTGTATGAGCGCATCCTCCCTTATACCCCAGTGCCTTTCGTATTGCTAAACTCTCTTCACACAGCTCCTTCGCTCGCTCGTCGTCTCCTCGCGCTCGCATGATAATGCCCAGGTTGGTGAGCCAGCTCGCAATACCGCGGTGATCGCCCAATTCGCGATAGTGCCAGGCTCTCCTCGCATAACGCAGTCGCTCGCTCATACTCCTCCAGGTAGAGTACCGTCAACCCCAAACCGGAAAGCACAAGCGCAATATCATGCTTCTGTCCTAACGCGCGAAAGAGCGCTAAGCTCTCCTCAAAACAGGTCACTGCACCTGCGTAGTTCCCCTCAAGGCGTGCCAGCCGTCCAAGAATATACAGCGCATAGCCAGTCTGTTTTCTCTCGGCAAGCTCGCGACTTAAATGTCCAAGAATATGCGCTAGGCTCGGCCGGCACTGTGGTTCACGGCGCAACACAGCGTTAAAAACTGGAATGGGATCTTTTCCCATCACGGCCCTCGCTCCTCCATTTGACCGATGTACTCCAATGGATGTTGTGTGCTATACTGCCTCCATTAGCGCCGGGCATGGTGCCCGTTGGATTGGAATATCGCATGAAACGCTTACTCGTCCGATTAACCTTTGGGCCTGATTATGTCGCAGTACATAGGCGTACTGTGCCCTGCGACCGGCGGAGAGTGTAAAGTCTTTTTTACCGTTAGTGTGTTCGAAAGTCGTGGGCCAGCGCATTGGCTCGCGGCTTTTTTGATTTACAGCCATGGGCCAACCTGGCGCGCGAACATCAGTGTTGGACGTACGCATGTGCCGCGATAGCTTGCCCTTCGACCCTTCGACAAGCTCAGGGCTGGCAAGCTCAGGATGCGCGGCAGCATGGTACTTTCCATTTTGCTGTAGTTCGTTTTTGCGCTCCGCGAGCGCAAAAACGAACTACAAAAGAAAGAAAAAGTACCGCTGCGTAAGCCCAACAACATCAGGAGCAACATCACATGATCATCGCAGACATCAACAACATCGCGCGCATCCACGGCGGAAGGACGATCTTCAAATCGATCAGCTGGACGATCCAGGATGGCGAGAAGATCGGGCTGGTTGGCCTGAATGGCGTCGGTAAATCGACATTGCTGCGCGCGCTGGCCGGCCTGGAGCAGCCCGACGCCGGCGCGATCACCTTGCGGCGCGGCGCGCGGGTGGCCTACCTGCCGCAGGAGTACAGTGGCGAGCCGGGGCGCACAGTGCTGGACGAGCTGCTGGCCGCGCGCGCGGATCTCAGCGCACTGGAGCAGGGCATCAGCGCCGCCGAGGCGCGCATGGGCGACCCCGATGTGGCCGCCGATATGCGCGCGCTGGAGCGCGTGCTGGCCGAGCACGAGCGGCTGCTGGAGCAGTACGCGGCGCTGGGCGGATCGACGCTGCACAGCCGGGCCGAGGTGCTGCTGCGCGACCTGGGGCTGGACGAGGGGGAGTGGCAGCTGCCGATGGAGCTGCTGAGCGGCGGCCAGCGCAAGCTGGTGGGCCTGGCGCGCTGCCTGCTGGCCGACCCTGACCTGCTGCTGCTCGACGAGCCCGACAACCATCTCGACCTGGCGCGCAAGAGCATGCTCGAGCAGGTCATCCGCCAGTTCAGCGGGACAGTGGTGATCATATCGCACGATCGCTACCTGCTGGATGAGACAGTAAGTCTGATCGTCGAGCTGGAGCCGGCCGCCGGCGTGATGGCGCGGCTGAAGCGCTGGGAGGGCAACTACTCGGCCTTCGTCATGCAGAAGGAGCTGGCGCTGATCCGGCAACAGCAGGAGTATGCATCGCAACAGAAAGAGATCGAGCACCTGGAGGCCGCGATCGCTCGCTTCAAGGTTTGGCTGGCGATCTCGCTGGATAAGCGCCATAAGACCCAAATTCTCAACAAGCAGCGTATGCTCGACAACATGGACAAGGTCGAGCGGCCGGTGTTGGAGCGGCGCAAGATGGCGCTGGCGTTTCGACCGCATCTGCGTGGCGGCGCCAAGGCGATCGAGCTGCGCCATGTCGACAAAGCCTTCGACGACAAAATCATTCTGATCGACGCAGTGGCGACGATTATGAACGGCGAGCGGATCGGGATCGTCGGCCCGAACGGCGCGGGCAAATCGGTGCTGCTGCGTATGATCCTGGGCGCACTGGAGCCAGATGGCGGCATGATCTGGGTTGGGCCAAGCATCCAGCCCGGCTACTACGCGCAGCAGCACGAGACACTCGACATGAAAGAGACGCCGATCGAGGCGCTGCGCAATATTCGCCCGATGTACGAGGATGAGGCGGTGGCCAAGCTCGGCCGCTTCCTGATCCCCTACGCGGCGACGACCCAGCCGATCGCCAAGCTCAGCGGCGGCGAGAAGAGCCGGGTGCAGCTGGCGCGGCTCATGCTGACCGGCGCGAACTGCCTGCTGCTCGATGAGCCGACCAACAACCTGGACATCGCCTCGGCCGAGGTGCTGGAGCAGGCGCTGGACGAGTTCGCCGGCACGATCGTGGTGGTCTCGCACGATCGCTACTTCCTTGATCGGGTCGTCGACCGCGTCTTCGAGCTGCACGATGGCGAGCTACGCGTGTACGAGGGCGGGTATAGCTACTACGCCGAAGAGGCCGCGCGCCGCGACCGTCCGGCGCCAGTGGTGCTCCCGCTGCCGACCATCCGCACAGAGCCACGATCCGCGCCGAGTAAAAAGGCGCAACCCCGCCAGCGCTGATCGCACTTGTGATGGCTCACGCTTGTCCAGCACGCAGTGAGCGCGAACGATAATTCGTTCGCGCTCACCGCGATGTTCGGCGGCAGCATCCACGTCATCGCGAGCGGCTCGTGCTGACTATCTGTGCTACAATCGCATGGCTGATCGATACTCAAACGCAGGAGCCCACGTTGCTCTGGCAACCTATGCCGAAGACCCTACTTATGCCTTCTCCTTCGCCATCAATGACGACCGTGCCGCCTATGTTACCCGACAACTGATCGAATTCAACCAGCCACATGCTAGCCCGTTGTGGCAACATCCCCCGCAACCCCAGGCACCCCTACATATTTACGCACAGGATACGTCCGCCGTGATCATCGGTGGATTGATTGGCCGCACCAATGCGATCCCTGAATGGCTGGAAATCACTATTAGCGCGCCAGCCAGCCGCCATCGACCACCAGCACGTGGCCATGCACATAGTCGCTTGCGCGCGATGCCAGAAAAAGCGCCGCGCCAAACAGGTCATCCGGCGTGCCCCAGCGCTCGGCCGGGATGCGGTCGAGGATCTGCCGGCTGCGCTGCGGGTCGTCGCGCAGCGCCTGGGTGTTGTCGGTGATCATGTAGCCGGGCGCGATCGCGTTGACGTTGACGCCGCGCGCCGCCCATTCATTGGCCAGCGCTTTGGTCAAGCCCGCCACTGCATGCTTAGAAGCGGTGTAGGCCGGTACGCGAATGCCGCCCTGGAATGTCAGCACCGAGGCGATATTGATGATCTTCCCGCTGCCCTGCGCGAGCATCACGCGCCCGGCCGCCTGCGAAAGCGCCCACAGGCTAATCAGATTGACATCCAGCACGGCGCTGAAATCCTCCAGCGTGGTCTCAGCCGCGGCCGCGCGGCGAATCGTGCCGGCATTGTTGACCAGAATATCCAGCCGCCCCAGCTGCTCGGTCGTCTGCGCGACGATCTTCGCCGCCGCCTCGGGCCGCGCCAGGTCGAAGGTCAGCCCCAGCCCGCGCCGCCCGGCCGCCGCGATCGCCGCCAGCGTGGCCGCGTTGTGGCCAGATCGCGAGACAAATGCGACATCGGCGCCAGCCTGCGCCAGCCCGATCGCCATGGCCTGCCCAAGCCCTTTATCACCACCAGTGACCAGCGCCACGGATCGACTGCCATCGGAATACCTCGATGGTGTTGGATGACGGGCGGCGTTGCGAACCCAACACCCAAGACCTAAAACCTTATGTCAGAAAGTCCTCGCAGATGGGCATGAAACAATCGATCACCACTGTTGGCGCCTAGGTGACGATGCCTGGGCAGGAATTTTCACTTTGTTCCTATGGTACTTTTCGTTTATTGTGTATTATTTTTCGCCCGGCCGGGCGAAAAATAATACACCAAAAGCCAAAATCCGTGTGCTTGTGTAAGACCTATACATGAATCACTTGTCACTTGCGGGCCTTCGCTTCACCATCATGGTGAGCTCGCCGATCTGAACGATCTCGCCGCGCTGATTCAGCAACTGGGTGACCTGGACGATGATGCCGCGATCGGGCGTACACGTCGGGCGCATACCGGCGATCTGGATGATCGCGTGGACGGTATCGCCGAGCTTGATTGGGCCGCTGAACTTCCAGCTCAAGCCCAGGAACGCCACCGCGCCATCGGGATCGATCTCGGTGCGGTAGGCCAGCCCGATCACTATCGAAAGGCCCAGCAGCCCATGTGCGATCCGCTCGCCGAACGGCCCCTGCGCCGCATACTCAGCGTCGGTGTGCAGGCGGTTGTAGTCGCCGCTGAGCGCCGCGAACATCGTCACATCCGCCTCGGTGACAGTGCGCGCCGGGGTGATGAACTCATCGCCGACGGCGTAATCCTCGTAGAAGGTGCGCTTCATCAGTACTGCCCGACTGCGATCTCGCGCTCCACATCGGCGCCGACGATCGGCAAGCGCACGGTCATGGTGGTGCCGCGGCCGATCGCGCTAGCCACCGCGATCGTGCCGCCGTGCTCCTGCACGATGCCGTAGGAAACCGAGAGGCCCAGGCCGGTGCCGGGCGTCTGGCTGCCGCCAAGCGCGCCCTTGGTAGTGACGAACGGCTCGAAGATCTTGTCGCGAATCTCTTCGGGGATGCCCGAGCCGGTGTCGCTCACACTCAGCTCCAGCCAGCCGCGTCGCTCGCACAGGCCGATGGTCAGCGTGCCGCCAAGCGGCTTCATGGCGTCGCGCGCGTTAGTGATCAGATTCAGCACTACCTGCGCGAGCTGCCCCAGATCGCAGATCGTCGGCTGTACCGGCTCGACCTGCCGGACAAGCTCGATATGGCTCTGGCGCAAGTCGATCTCGACCAGGGTCAGCGTCTCGTCGATCGCATCGGCGAGGTTGGCCATGGCACGCTGGTGCTCCTGGCGGCGCGCGAAGGTCAGCAGCCCGCGCGTGATGCTACGGCCGCGCCGGCAGGCCTGGATCACCACGTCGAGCGAGTGATTCTTCTCTTCGAGATCGTTAACGCCATAGCCCAGCTCGGCATAGCCCAGCATGCTGCCGAGCAGATTGTTGAACTCGTGGGCGATTCCGGCCGCGAAGGTGCCGACTGCCGCCAGCTTGGAAGACTGAATCAGCTCATTCTGCTTGAGGCGCAGCTCGTCGAACAGGCGCGCGTTTTCGACCGAGACAGCCGCCTGGCGCGCAAACGAGGTCAGCACGCGCTGCTCGTCGGCGTCGAGGCCGCGCAGCCGGTCGAAGGCCAGGCAGATCGCGCCCAGCGGCGCGCCGTGCGGCGACCCGGCGCTATCGGCCAGCAGCGGGATTGCCAGCACCGCCGACCAGCGCGTTGTCCGGCCGAGTGCGGCTGTAGGCGTCAGCGCCTCGCAGCGATCGTCGGTCACCAGCATCACCCGCCCGCGCTCCAGCAGCGGCGCGTACGCCTGCGAGTCGGCCAGCGCCAGCGACGCCTGATCGGCCAGGTTATGCGCAGTCATCAGCTGTGGCCGCCCGGCCTCGTTCAGCAGCACCACCCATCCGGCAGGCGCGTCGAGTAGGGCGGCCAGCCGCTCGCATAGAATCTCAAGCATGGCCTGCACATCGAGCGTGCCGATCATGGCAGTGGCGAGCGCCTGGAGCCGCTCCAGCCGCGTCGCAAGCGTCTCGCGCTGCACGGCTAGATGCGCGAAATCGGCAGTGGTGCGGCGCAGCACCACCTCGTTGCGAAACGAGTGTTGCGCAACCACCAGCGGCGCCAGGCCAAGCAGAAAGGCCCACGGGCTGACCGCCCAGAGCGCGCCAAGCAGCCCGCCAAGCGGAACCATCGCCAGCACATACCAGCGCATGGCACTGCCGCGCGCGCGCCAATGCGCCAGCAGCTCGCCGCGCTCCGGTTCGGAAGCATCGATCACCAGCTTCACGGTATAGGCGATCAGGCCCATCAACGCCAGGCCCATCAGCGCGACAGGCGTGCTGTAGGGCAGCGTGGCTGGTGGCTCGGTGATCTGATAAATCGGAGCGATCAGGGCCACCATCAGGCCGCGGCGGCCAGCATCGGTGAGCGCTTGCAGTGGCGCGCGGCGGCGAATGGCGGCCGACCCCAGCGTGCCAACCAGCGCGGCCAGCGGCAGCAGTGGCCAGCCAGCCACCACCAGCCCGGCGATCAGCAGGGCCGCTGCCGGCGTGAGCGCGCTGCCATCCTCCAGCTCAACCGACGCAAGATCGCCAAGGATGAGCAGCAGCACGATCACACCGGCACCGAGTAGAGGCTTAGAAGATAGCGGGGACGCGGCGAGGCTCACCAGACTGACGGCGGTGGTGAATAAGGCCAGAAACCAAATAATGACCACAGGTCTGCGTAGCGTATGCATGGCACGAAGCATACCTGTCTTCTCCTCCAGTGTTATCGCGGGCAATCGGCTTGTTATAGCACACTGTTCCGCTGATCACAAGCGCGAAAGGGAGCGCCAGGTAACATTTTGCTAACAGTCTAGCGCCGGCGCTTCTCTTCTAATTGATATTTCAATTTGACCAGTCGCAACATAACAGTTGGGAGGTTTGGAGGGAAGCAGTCCTTCCAAGATAATTTTCTTTTGTGCCGCGCTGCGAGCGCTCGGCGCTCGCAGCGCGGCACAAAAGTAGTTTGTGGGCGACGCCCATAGGGCACCCGGCCGCCCCCAAACCCCCACCCCTATTCATAGATAACGCTGCGAGCGCCCCGCAGGGTATGCATGACCCCACATGCCGGCGAAGACGTGGTATCATAAGCGCCGAACCTGTGATTAGAGGCGGCGCCGTAGCGCGCCGGGAATCAGATGGACACGGCCTCATACCCAGTCGCTCCGCTCGACCCGTATGCCGAGCGGATCACCAGCGGCATCGCGATGTTGGGCGGCGTGCTGATGTTGCCGACCCTGTTTTTGTATCTAAGCGGCTTTCTGCTCACCGGCGTGGGCGTGACCGGCGCGGTGATCACCGCCGCAGTCGCGCTGGCGCTGGCGGCCTGGCTGGTGCTGAACTATGCCGTCCAGCCGAGCAGCTACGAGATCCAGGCCGATCGCGTGCTGATCCGGCGGCGCTGGGCACGCGCGATGCCGCTGCCGTTCAAAGAGATCATCGGCGTCTCGACCGCCGCCGCGCTGGCGGATGTGCCGCGCTTCGGTTTGCGGCGCTCGTTCAACGCCGGCGTATATGGCTACCAGGGGCCGTTTCAGCTCGACCCATACGGCGCAGTGTTTTTCGTCGCCACCAACCGCGAGCGGCTGGTCGCGCTGGCTCGCCGTGATAGCTCGCCGCTGATCATCAGCCCCGCCCGCCCGCGCGAGTTCGTTGAGGCGCTGCGCGCCGCGCTGCTCAAGCTGCCGGAGCCGGACGAAGTGACAGGAGAGTTAAAAGTTAAGAGTTAAGAGTGAACAGTTGCTCCGAATAATTCTTAACTCTTAACTTTTAATCAGGAGAGTTAAAAGTTAAGAGTTAAGAGTGAACAGTTGCTCCGAATAATTCTTAACTCTTAACTTTTAATTCAGAACTAAACGATGCGCTTTCCTTCCAGCGAACAGCTCAGATTGCCCTGCACCTTCGCGCAACTTGTGCCGGGTAGGCAGCACCCGGATGGGCGGCGCTACCTGCCGCTGATCGTGCTGCGGCTGGCGGATGCGCGGCCAGTCGATGGTCGGCCGGCGGTGGCAGCGCTTGGCGTGGTCGATCGGCATCACGTCGTCGACCTGGCGCTGGAAGGACGCGCGGGCCTGGCGCGGCTGGTGTTTCTGCTCAGCGGCGTGCGCCTGCAAATGGGACAGCCGCCCTTGCATTCGTCAGGATTCCGCCAGGGGCTGGTGGCCGAAGCCGGCCTGCTGGAAGGGCGCGCCAGCACGGCGCCGATCGCATATGGCCGCGTCGTAGCTGTACCATCGTGGGAGGCCGAGCGCGAGCATCTGCCGTATGAATCGCTCTATAGTGAGCTGCTGCTGGATATCGGCGCGGGCATCATCGGCGTGCGCACCAGCGTGACCGCCGCCAGCCTGGCCGAGACGATCGGCAAACCGCGGATCGAGCCGGGCGATTGGCTGGAAGTGCGGCGATCGCGGGTCGATATTTTGGCGTTTGAGGCATAATACACGGAGTATGAACTTGGCAAGCCCGTTCGCGTTTCTAGCCCAGTATGCTATCCAGGCGCCGCTGCTGCTGATCTGGCTGGTCGGTATGGCGCTCGCGCTGCTGTGGTGGCAGCGCGCTCCCAGGGTCGCGCTAGCGACATGTGTCGCCTGTGGGCTGTTCTTGCTGGATGCGCTGATTGGCACTTTCATCTCGGTAGCGCTGCCGAGCATGCTGATCGAGCGTGGCCAGAGCAGCGCGCAAATTGGAAGCGCATTCGCGCTGGTCGGCATCGTCCGCTCGCTGCTGCACGCCGCGCTCTGGGCAGCTGTGCTGTTCGCAATTTTCAGCGGGCGCGCTGCGGCGCCGGCAAAGCAATAATATCGCTATGATCGTGGAGGGGTCTGCGGGCGGCTTCGCTGCCCCTAAAAACACTTTTTGTGCCGCGCTGCGAGCGCTCTGCGCTCGCAGCGCGGCACAAAGGAAATTGTTTTGGAGAGACTGCGTCCCTCCAAACCTCGCAACGGTCAGGTTGGTTATGAGCGAATTGAAATATGCCTAAGCAATCGGATATTCAGCGCGCGCTGATCGATGTCGATGACTCAGTGCTGATCGTTATCGACGTTCAGCCGCCGTTCCTCGACAAGCTGCCGCGCGAGGACAGCCAGCTGCTGCGCAACCGAATCTGCTGGCTGATTGGGGTGGCTGGATGGCTGCAGGTGCCATTGGTCGTCACCGCCGAGGATATTGCGCGGGAAGGCGGCGTCGATCCGCAGGTTGTTCGGGCGCTGCCAGCCGGCATCCATATGCATAACAAAATGGTCTTCGATCTCGCGGCCGATCCCGCGATCCTGGCGGCAATCGCGCAGACCGGGCGGAAGACTGCTGTGCTGGTGGGGCTGGAGACGGATGTGTGCGTCGCTCACTCAGCACTGGGGCTGCTGGGGCACGGCTATCAGGTGGCGGTGGTGACGGATGCCACCGGCTCGCCCGGTATGGCGCACGGCTTTGGCCTGGAGCGCGCGGCTGGTGCAGGCGCACTGGTGACCAGCGTGAAGAGTTTGTTCTATGAATGGATGCGCACCGTCGAGCGGGCCAGGCAGTTCCGCACTGAGACGGCACGAACGCTCGCTATCCCCAACGGCGTGCGCCTATGAGTTTCTCCCTAACACCGCTGCGCGGTTGGCAAGATGACAAGATGACAAGATGAGTAGCAGCACCTTGTGATCTTGTCATCTAGTCATTGGGATGCTTTATTTTTGTTCTGTCCCTTGGTATCCTCATCACTGTCAATTGGCATAAATCAATAGAAATATGTAAAGCCTATGTAAATAACAGTCAATCATTTCCAATGATTTGCTATTTATTCTCCATGGGCTAGAGCTTGACAAGAGCTGTTGGTATCCATCATACTGGCGTACAGAATTTTACTTACATGACTGACGCAATCGCATCTTGTAGGGAGGCTTGGAGGGACGTAATCCCTCCAAAAACAATTTGTAGGGAGGCTTGGAGGGACGTAATCCCTCCAAAAACCTTTCTGTTTCCGCGCTAGTCGTCGGCTCTGCCGACGACTAGCGCGGAAATGAGAGATACTTGGGGCGGCTTGGCCTCCCCAAACCCCAACACTTCAACTATGCATGACTATGAGTACTATCGAAGGGCCTTCCAGGGCGTCCCGATGCCCTTCGCGTTCGTCGATATCGACCTCTTAAAATCCAACATTCGGCAGACGGTCGCCCGAGCGCGCGGCAAGCGCATCAGGATCGCCTCGAAGTCGATCCGCAGCCTGCCGCTGATCGAGCTAATCCTGGCGTCGAACCCAGCCTTTCAGGGCGTGATGTGCTTCACGGCGCCCGAGGCAGTCTGGCTGAGCCGGCACGGGCGAGACGATCTGCTGCTCGGCTACCCATGCTGGCAGGCCGCGCAGGTGGACGAAATCTGCGGCGAGCTGCGCCAGGGCAAAACGATCATCGCGATGGTCGACTCGATCGCGCATGTCGCGCATCTGGAGGCGTGCGCGGCGGCGAATGGCGTGGTCATGCCGATCTGCCTCGATCTCGACATGGCGCTGGATCTGCCGGGCTTGCATGTCGGCGTGTGGCGGTCGAGCGTGCGCTCGGCCGCGGATGTGCTGCGGGTCTACGTGGCGATCGAGCGCAGCCGGCACCTGCGGCTGGATGGCGTGATGGGCTATGAGGCGCAGGTGGCCGGCCTGGGCGACGATGTGCCGGGCCAGCGCGCGCGTGGCGCGGTGATCCGCCTGCTGAAGCGCGTTTCGATCGCCGTGGTCGCGCGGCGGCGCGCGGCGGCGGTGCTGGCGCTGACACAGCGCGGCGCGCAATTGCGCTTCGTGAACGGCGGCGGCACCGGCAGCCTGGAATCGACCGCGCGCGAGGCGGTTGTGACCGAAGTGGCCGCTGGATCGAGCTTCTTCGCGCCGGGGCTGTTCGATCACTATCGCGCGTTTCG
>WNGB01013207.1_pt1 | contig 11142 bp, 14 predicted proteins | sample 5400681 | NCBI WGS metagenome assembly WNGB01 (sample SAMN13153367, study PRJNA577476) | soil metagenome | isolation source: 115 cm soil or saprolite under grassland replicate 2 | place: USA:California | collected 2016-06-15 | reverse complement strand
CATCGCCGGCTACCTCACGGCGCTGCTGCTGGTGCTCTCACCGCTGCGCGCGGCGGTCTTCGTCATCGTCCAGCAGGGCTTGTTCGGCCTGTACCTAGGATGCGCGTTCGCCCCCAACCACAAGGGCATGCCGATGCTCACCGAAGTGGACGAGCTGGACTACCTCCGCCGCCAGGTGCTGACGTCCCGCAACGTGCGCGGAAACCGGGTGGTGGACTACGCGCTCGGCGGGCTCAACTACCAGATTGAGCACCACCTGTTCCCCAGCATGCCCAGGCCGAACCTGCGCCGCTCCCGTCCGCTCGTGCGGGCGTTCTGCCTGCAACACGGCCTCACCTACCATGAGAGCACGATGCTCGGCTCCTACGCGCAGGCGCTCCGCCACCTCCACGCGGTCGGCGCGCCGCTCCGCCCGGCGCCGGCCGGCTAGCTTATTCGCGGCGCGGAGATGAAGGCATCGTCCCTTTTCCAGGCAGACTTGGGGTCGATAAGGCATTTGAGGACTTCGATCCTCGGAACGACGACTGGAGCATATTGTGGTTCTCCAGCCTGCGAAATCGTCCGGACTCCGTGGCCGACGTTCTCCACAAACTCGCTGTACTAAAGAGGATCGCCCGTTCCGGTGACAGGCACGGACGGTGCCCCTGCAGCTCATTGGGCTGCACGGCCTCGGCGCTGTCACCCGGAAGCGCGAGCCTCTGTAAAGAGCCTCGCTCGTTCCGGCGACGTCCTGGCAGCATGGTGGCATGAGACCAACCGCTTACCGCCGCAACGCCTGCGCCGCCAGCGCCACTGGCTGGTCGTCGAGCGGCTGCCCGCCTACGCCCCCGACCTCAACCCGGTCGAGGCGCTGTGGGCCAACCTCAAGGGGGTGGAGCTGGCCAACCTGGCCGGCGACACCCTGGCGGAGGTCACCGCCGCGGCCGAGCGCGGCGTCCAGCGGCTCCGGGGCACCCCGCACCTGGCCTACTCGTTCCTGCGCTACTGCGGCCTGTCCCTATGGTGAGTGGTGATCATATCGCTGGAACGAGCGATCCTCTGTAAGTCGTAACGGTAAGGACGTGTTCTCCTACCTCAAAGCTCTTCAAAGAAAAGACAAACTTGCGAGCATGATCAAGTATCTTAGAGTTGATATGGTGAATGGTGGGAGCGTTCGGCATATTCATTGACGTCGAGGCAATAATCGGCGATATTGTCGGCGCAGAAAAGTGATCTCGCAGGATCGAGATAGTGCACGCCGGTCCGGTTCTCACTGGGACGGCCGCGAAGCAGTCGACTCGAAACGCAACCGGACGGGACCATCCCACGTACCAAGGTCTCTGGCCGCAAGGCAAGCCACCACATCATCCATGATTGATGGGCCCGCACCCGGCGGCTCGCGCCGCGGCGTCAGTCGCGGGCGGGGCGCTCCTGTACCGCCCAGCCGTTGCCGTCCGGATCGCTGAAGGAAACCAAGGCGCCGGCAACGGGCGAAACCCTTCAGCAGGTCATTGATCAGCCGACAGCGCGCATACACCGGGACCGGATCAGGACGCGGGTGCGCGGTGAGCTGGTGTCACCCGCCTACTCGTCGAGCGGATGGCGCCATCGCAGACCGGGGAATCGACTGAAGTCGCGGTCGGTGGTGATCCACTCGCTGCCCGACTCGATCGCCAGCGCCGCAAGGAACGCATCGGGCACGAGGTTGCCCTTGACGCCTGCCGTCCGGCAGAGCCCGGTGAAGATGTCCCAATGGCGCTGGCCAGGTGCGACCGGCACGCAGTTCGGCTGCGCGCGGAGGAGCTCCGTAAAGGCGAGCCCGGTCTCGAGGGGTGTGGGTAGCCTGAACACCTTCGGGTTGGTCACGACCCGGAGGAAGCCGCTGAGGACCTGGTCGGACATGCCGTATGGCTCCTGGTCGGCGAGAAGGTCACGGAGCCAGTCGGCGTAGTCCTGGTGCCGGAAGACGTCGAGGCGGTGCGCGTACACCAGGACGTTGACGTCAACGAGCCGCATCGCCAGGTTCCGGGTCGTCCTGCTCCATGAGGTCGAGCAGGGCTGCACTGTCGTCCAGGTCCACGCCGGGTCGCAGCCCGCCCTCGCCGAACACAGGCAGCTCGACGATCCGCAAGGCGGGACGGTGGCGTCGGTGCAGGCTCTCCCGGAGCGCATCCTCGACGACGGCCGTCAAGCTCCGGCCTGTCCGTGCTGCAACCTGCTTGGCCTCGGCAAGCAGTCCATCGTCGATGTTGATCGTGGTCCGCATGCATCAAAGCATGCTGCTGGTGCACCATGATGTCAATGCCGGAGGCGATCCCGGCGACGGGCGCACCCGACAGGCGTACATGAGCGAGGTCGGCGCCGCCGGTGCCGGGATCGAGTGGCCACCCGCCCGGAATGCCGCCTGCTGGTGTGGGTCGGGCCGAAAATACAAGAAGTGCTGTGGGAACCCGACCGGACGGTCGACGACACCATGACCATGGCGTCTCCACCACGCGGACGGCCCCTGGGTCGCGGCCATGCGTCCGCAGTCGTGCCGTGTGGGCTGACGCAGGTTGATCCTCGTCCACAGTCCATCACGACTCCATAACCCGAGGTCACCGGCGGTCGTGATGGAGAAGTGCTGGAGCGGAGGCGGACCACCAAGCATACGAACACCACAGCCGCTGGACCGATGATCTGGGTGACCACGCGGACATGGGGTCGGGTCGTCTGAAGCTCGTGCTGGTCGGTCACCGGTAAAGGGCCTGGCAAGGGCGGCAGCGGCGCCATGCTGCCGCAGGATACGGAGACCAGCTACCTCGACCGGCCCGTGCGCACGCCGATTCGCGATCCCTAGCCCAGCTTGAGGCACGTACTGGAACTTCGGATGTCGCCGGATTCGATGTCTTCAGGCGAACGCCTCGACTACGCGTGCGAACCAGGCGAGCTCCGGACGGAGGGTTTGGGTGGCCGTTCGCTCGTGGAGCCACGCCGGCTGACGCCGCGCGGCAGGACTGGATGGGGTGGCTGGTTAGCAGCTGGTCGCGTGTCGAAGCGCCTCGCATACGGCGTTCATGCGCTCGAAGCCGAGCCGGGTGATTCGCTGGGTGCACAAGGTGACGCGGATGACCGTGAGGTTGTCGAGGGCGAGCGCACAGGGCGCCGGCATGCCGTCAGAGCGATCGAGTTCCACCTCGGTGGGGATGCGCCGGACGGTCCGTGTGGCCGGCACAGCGAGCACCTGGTTGAGGACTGGGATGGCGTCGTTACGGGTGAGGATCAGGAAGGGTCGGCGGCCGGCTCTGGGATCCTCGTACCACCACACCTCGCCGCGGGCTACCACCGTTCGAGTCCCTGGCGGCGTTCCTCGGCGTCGAGGCGTCGGAGCAGGTCGACGCTCGCTTGGTCGGTCGTCGCTGCCAGATCCCCCCATTCGTCCGGGGTTTCGGGCGGGATGCGTGTGTAGCCGTCGACGATCTGCCGGCTGATCGCCGTCTCCTGGTCGTTGCGGAGGAACTCTTCGAGCGCGCTGCGGATAAGGGCTGAGCGTGACACACCGCGCCGGGCGGCCTCGCGGTCGAGGAGTTCGACCAGCTCGTCGGTGAGCTGCACCATCGTCTGGATCCGACTCATAGGCCAATCATAGCCCTATGTCACACGCGTGTCATCAATGGTGGTGCCAGAGCCTTCGATCCACAACGGTTGACGATTCCTCGCGACCGCATCCCCGGCCGGGTCCTGGCCAAGCACCTGCAGGCGGTGAGCGGGTCGGCAAGGCGGGACGGCGAAGGCAAGCTGACGGGCTGTCAATCGATGGACCCTCGCGGAACGATCCATGCGTGTGGCTGTCCGGTGCTGGCCGCGATGTGCTCGAAGTCGGCATCGTAGTGCAGCACCGCAGCGCCGTGGTGCTCGGCCACCGCGGCGGTCAGCAAGTCGATGACCCCGGCGGCACGGTGGTGGCCCCGTCCGGCCATCCGGATCTGGACCTCGCGCGCCCGCTGCGCGACCGCCTCGCTGATTGGCAGCGTGACATACAGGCTCCGGCGGCGCTCAGCGATGGCGCGGACATCGCTGAGGTCTCGTCCGGAGTAGCCGGCTTCCAGGTCGACGGTCACGCAGGTGGCCGCCACGCGGTCGGCGATGAGCCCGGCGACGACGTTACGGACCGAGGGGTTGTCGCTGCGCGCGTGTGCGGAGGTGTCGATCAGGTAGAGCTGGCCGGGGCTGACCGGGATGGTCACCGACGTGCCTGCCGCATGACCTCTGGGTTGGTGATGTCCGGGCCGACGCCGAGCGCGTAGGGGTCATTGAGAAGCTGCTCGATGCGGCGGCGCCGGCTGGCGACGAAGTTGAGCGCGGCGTTGACGGTGTCCTTCTTGGTGGTCGTGCCCAGCTCCTTGGCGGCGAGCGCCAAGTCCTCGTCGTTCAGGTCAATCATCGTCTTCATGTTGCCGAGTGTACTGCCACGAACATATCATTGGCAATACCAACGATCCCGCGGGTGATCGCCCAGGCAGCTCGATCTCGGCCTCGACGGCGATGCGGAACGCCTTGGCCAGCAGCGGCACATCCCGCTCGAGTCGTCGACCTAACTGCCTTCTCGTAACAGCCCGCCAGGAAGGCTCGTAGAGGGCTGTGGCCCGAGCGGGGGCGGTGTGGATGCGCTTTGCCACCTCGTTCTCGACCGCCTCGAGGTCGCCGACGAACGAAAGCAGGCGCGATCGGAGACGAAGCGGCCCGGATCGACGGCGGCCTCGATCTCCCGCTCGAGGGATCGGCCGTCCGGCGGGCCTTCCCGCTCACCGCCCGGCCCGGGTGGCTCTCCCGCCGGTCTTCGCCTCGGGCTTCGGCGCATCCTCGGCGCGCATCGCCCGGAAGCCCGAGTCGTCACCAAGGTGAAAGTAGATGCGTCCACGCAACGAACCGTCCTCGTCCAGCGCGGCCCAGCCACGGCCGCTGGCGGGATCGCCGCCGTCGGGGCGCTTGCCGCTCTCCTGCTGGCGCAGATGGAGGGTGGCTGGCCAGCGGGCGGTCGCGCCAGTTCATGGAGATGTGCGAGGACAGGCGGTGCTCGATCCGGTTCCACTTCGGTGCCTGGCGGGAAGTGGCACACGGTGACCGCAAGGCCCGTCTCGGCCGCCAGCTTCCCGAGCCCGACCTTCCACAGCCGGCTGCGGGCATCCCGATCCGCCGCAGAATCCCGGCCAGCGTGCCGACGGCAAGCTCGCGGTGGAGCGGCACGGCGACCATCCCGTAGAAGCCCGGGCGTGGCCTCGGGTGCTTGAGGATCTGGTGATCGCCCTTCATTCGCACCGGCTGGAAGCCGGCCCGTTCGAGCGCGGCGACCGTCTGCTTGCTGGAGACGCCGCGGGGCAACCCGCCGGTCACGCCGGAACCGGCACGTCGATCGAGGTGATGAGAGGGGGAGCCAGGGCCGACGGTGGCCCCTCCTCCTCCAGGTAGACCTCGATGACGTCGCGGAGGTTGGCGAGTGCCTCCTCGACCGTCTCGCCTTGGCTGACTGCCTCGACCTCCAGGCAGCGGGCGACGTACCAGTCGCCCTCCTGGGAGATGACGACCGTGAGGTGCAGCGTCGGGGAAGACTCGCTCATGGGCTCAGCGTACAACTGATGTGGGCGGGAGTCAGCCGTGTAGCCCGGCCAGGTGCTCATTCCAGATCGGTGAGTATCTGGGAGCATGTGGCTACCAGGTGTTCCCAGATACTCAGGGTTCACGGATAGAGACGGTGCGGATCTGGCTGGGCGCGTCATCATGGCTCCTCCCCGTTACCTTCAGGCTGGTCGTCGTCGGCCGGAAGCTGCCACGTCCAGCCGAGCGTCTTCCCGGTCTCCGGGTCCCGGTCCCGGTCGGACAGCACGCCGAGATGCTTCTTGGCCCGCTGGATGGTGCTCGCGCTGATCCCGCCTCCGTCAGGAAGCTTCTTGGCGTCTGCGACCGGGACCTGCCCGTCGGCGAGCAGGTCCCGCAGCAGCTCGGCCGCCTCGTCCCGGACCTCGGCGTCGCGGCGGGAGTCGCGGCCGCGGAGCAGGGTGTCGGCGTCGATGTGGACTGGACCCTGCCAGACGATCAGCGGGCACTTGTGCAGCGGCTCTTCCTCGACCCGGTAGCCGATGCCTGGCACGGTCTTGGCGAGGTTGCTCTTGACCCTGGCGAGCACCATGAGGCCGGGCTGCTCGGGGTGCTCCTCGACCACCAGGACCGACCGGGCCGCGCCAGTGAACGCGATCGACCCGCCACCGCGGTACTTGGCTTTCAGGTCGCCCTGCTTGTTCAGGTGGCGGATGAGCAGGATCGCGCAGCCGGTCCGCTGGGCGAGGTCGGCGAGCGGGGTCGTCGCCCGGCGGACGCTCGCGTCGTTGTTGGTGTTGATCGTCTCGGAGAGGTAGGCGGTGATCGGGTCAAGGATGAGCAGCTTCGCCCTGACGCCGGTGATGGCCTTCTCGAGGCGGTCGATATCCTCGGGGAGCGTCAGCGGCTTGACCCGGCCGTGCTCGTCGTGCTTGAGCGTGACGCTCGCGATCCGGGACAGGTCGGCGCCGTGGGCCTCAGCCAGGCGGCTACCGGTGGCTTGTTGAGTTCGGCGGGAAGCGATTCACGAGCCCGCTGCGGCCCGGTCGGCCACGGCGTACTGTGCGACACCTTCACCGAACGACCAGTCCTCCCGCCCGACCTCGAGCAGGCCCACGAAGACATTCCGCGGCTCCACCCCAGCCAGCTCGCCGAGCCGCTCCGCAATCCGCTGGTACAGCGCCTCCTTCTTCTCAACCGGACGCCCGCGCGCCAGCGTGACCTGGATGATGACGATCCCGTCGTCGCGACTGACCCCAAGATACTGCGGGTCGTATACGAGCCGGCCTCGAGGGTGCTCGCTGATCACCTGGAAGCGGTCGTCTGCCGGGACCCCGATGGTCTCCACCATCGCCTGGTGGACCGCGTCCCCGATGGCCGCAAGCTCCTGCTCGGAGCATCCTTCGTGCAGGTCGATCCGCACCAGCGGCATGGCGTGTCTCCTCCCACTCAGCAGGCCGGCACGAGCTTCCCGTCCCTCGCCCAGGTTCGACAACCTACCGCGTAGTTCGCCGAACCTGGGCGGCGCACGTCCTGGCCGGCCTCCACGGAGGACCCAAGCCCTAGGCAGGTGACCACAAGTTCTGTCCGTAACTGGTGCTGAAGCGCCCCGCGGCGGCATGGCCGGCGACACGCCGACCGGGAACGCCGACACCCCGGACCGGCAGGGTGTGCTGCCGGTACCGGAGCGGCGGATCAGCCCACCTCGGTCGCCGCGACCCGTGCGCTAGGCGTGGGCGGCAAGCGAGCGCATGACGGAGAACTCGTTGCCTTCCGGGTCGGCGAGCACGACCCAGCGTTGCGTCCCACGATGAGGCCTGGTCCTGGGAAGATCTTGGCGAGGATCGTCGGGACGGGGTCCTTCGTCTTGAGTCTCTTGTCCCGTTCCATCCTATCAAGTAGTTCGCCAACGCGATCCTTGATTACCGCTTCGGGTATCTTTAGGGACTTGTTGGTATAAGCGTCCTTCAGATCTGCGAACGTCGGCAGCCGGAAGCGAGTCGTGGAGTCCGCCAAGGTAGCTGCGACTGGATGGACCACGTCAGAAGGCGGCAGGTCGATGGTGGACGCGGGGTCCGACTGCGCCGACACAGTGAGGGGATTCGGCTCGGCGCCGGCTATCTCACCTGCGCGCAGGTTTCCGACCGACCGCTGCAACCTGAGCATCATCGTCGCACGTGATTTGGGAGTTGCACCTGACGAGGGCTTCGTCGTTGAAGGGACATCGGCGTCGACAACCGGCTCGGGCACGCTGAGCTGCGCGACCTTGGCGGTATCCTTGGTCTTGGAAAGGTCGTCCACGGTCTCTCCGATTCCAGCCGGCGGTAGAACGTACCGAGATCAACGGCGGGCGCATTCGCCAATCTCGGACATGCCGCACGATGGAGCACATCAACGGCTCGGCTATGCCCTGCCTTGGAACCGAGGGACGGTGGACGCCGTGGCATGCTCTGAGGCCGCCGGGGGCAAGCTGCGGAACCAACGAAGTCGGCTCGACTCGATCAGGCTGCCGAGTTCGCTCGGCTGGGTGCCGGCTTGGTTGGTGGAGGGGCTTGCGGCTGGTGGTTGGGCATGCCAGCACCGCCCGGCCAGATCCCCCCACCCCCGGGCGTGGTGGGAGATCGAGGCTCTCACCGCGAGGGCCGCTCGTCGGCTCGCTCCAGGCTTCGCACGCCAACAACGCCATCGGTGCGGATCACGGCAGGGTGAAGGCCACGGCTTCACGGTGCCCGTCTGAGTGAGCTCAATAGCGCCGGTCTGAACGGGTACCTTGTTGAGGTGGCTGGGCCGCTGTGTGCGCGGCGGAATGCGACGCGGCGCGATCGATTCACAGTTGACTTCCACCGCGCTCCCAGACAACGCACAGGCTTGGTCGGTAGCGTGTCGCTCACCCGGAGTCGCTCCCTGGGGCACACCCAGTGGCATGACACGCATAGGAGGCCAGCAGATGGCGCACGATCAGGAGTTGCACGACCACGACCGGGGGTTGTCCCATGACCTGCCAACCCTGCTGAGCCGCCGCCGCGCCCTGGCGTTGTTCGGCGGGGCCGGGCTTGCGGCCGCATTGGCTGGCTGCGGCATCACCGGCAGCAACGACTCCGGCACTTCACCCAGCGCAAGCTCGGCGGCGGCCACGGCATCGGCCGGGACCGAGATCCCCGAGGAGACCGCGGGACCCTATCCCGGCGACGGCTCCAACGGCGTCAACGTCCTCACCGAGAGCGGCATCGTGCGCAGCGACATCACCAGGAGCTTCGGCTCGGCGTCCGGGGTCGCCCAGGGCGTGCCGCTGACCATCAACCTCAAGGTCCTCGACACCAGCAATGGTTCTGGCGGAATGCAGGGCGCCGCTGTCTATCTTTGGCACTGCAACATTGACGGCAAGTACTCGCTGTACTCCGAGGGAATCACCAGGGAGAACTACCTGCGCGGGGTCCAGGAGACCGGCAGCGATGGGTCGGTGACGTTCACCAGCATCTACCCAGCAGCCTACTCCGGCCGCTGGCCGCACATTCACTTCGAGGTCTACCCGAGCCTGGAGGCGGCCACGACCGCCAGCGGCAAACTCCGGACGTCCCAGCTGGCACTTCCGGAGGCGGCGTGCAAGCTGGTCTATGCGACCGACGGCTACAGCCAGAGTCTGCAGAACATGGCGCAAACCTCGCTGGACACCGACAACGTCTTCAGCGATGGCTACTCGCTGCAGCTGGCCACGGTGACCGGAAACGTCCCCGACGGCATGACCGCCAGCCTCAACGTCCCGGTTTAGCGGGTCAGGCTCTCGACGTCCTGGGGCGTGGCGTTGGGACGCGCTGGGCTGGCCGTTGGAATAGCGCCCCGGAGGGGTTATGGGGCAGTACAACGGTGCGGACGTAGGTGAAGCCGCCTTGGTTGAGGTAGTAGTGCTGGAGGCGCTCGTTAGCGCGGTTTTCCACGTAGCTCATTGGGCGCAACCTTCGCGCCTGGAGTCAGGGGCGAAGGCTGGATCGCCACCTCAGTGACCTGGTGAAACCATCACACCGCCGTGGAGCGCCCGGACCATGACCTTGTGGCGATCGGCCTGTCAAATGACATCGGTGCGATTTGTTATCGTGTCGTGACGCTGCCTTGTCCCCGACCTGGTCGCCCTCGACCTGCCCGCCCTGGTGGACGCCGCCGGCTACCCCGGCACCAAGGTGGTCCCCCCAAGCGGCTGGATCTGCGCGCTGCTGGCGCTGAAGCTCACCGGCACCCGGCGGCGTGTCCCACGTCGACGACCTGCTTGGCGACCCGGCCGCCGGCCTGTTCGCCGGCCTTGCGGTCCTGCCGAAGAAGAGCGCGCTGACCAGCTACTCCTACCGGCTCGACCACGCCCAGCAACGCGCCTTGTTGGCCGCCCTGGACAAGCAGATGACCAGCGCCGGGCTCGCCACCAGCGACCAGGCGATCTTCGACCTGGACCTCCACGCGGTCATGCACTGGGGCCAGGACCCGGCGCTGGAACGCCACGACGTCCCCCGCCGCTCCCAGCGCACCCGCTCGGTGCTCACCTTCTTCGCCCAGGGCTGCGGCGCCCACAACCTCGTCGACGCCAACGCCGACCCTCGCCAAGGCCACCCAGGCCCGCGAGGTGCCGGCGTTCTGCGACCACTGGAAGGCCGCCTCCGGCGCCGACCCGCACCTGCTGGTCCTGGACTCCAAGGCCACCACCCAGCCGGTGCTCGGCGAGCTGGACCAGCGCGGGGTGAAGTTCTTGACGCTGCGCCCCCGCCCACCCTCCCTGGTGCGCCACATCGACAACCTGCCCGCCACCGCCTGGAAGACGGTCACCCTGGACCGGTCCGGCAAGCACACCAAGCCGAACGTGCACGAGATGACCGGGGTGAAGCTTACCAGCTACCCCGCGACCGCCCGCCAGCTGGTCGTCACCGGCCTGGGCCGCACCACCCCCACCGTCATCACCACCAACGACCACGACACGCCGGTCAAGCAACTGACCGGGCACTACGCGCGGCGCATGACCACCGGGCAGCGCCTCGCCGAGATCATCCGCGCGTTCTGCCTGGACGCCCTGTCCAGTGCCGTCAACCGCAACGTCGACCTGGACGTCGTGCTGTGCGTGCTTGCCCAGGCCCTCACCGCGGCCTTCCGCCTGCGCCTGCCCGGCAACTACGACACCGCCACCCCCGACACCCTGCAACGCCGCTTCCTCGACACCCCAGGCGAGATCACCAACGCCGGCGACACGATCACCGTCAAGACCAACCGGCGCGCCTACGCACCCGTCCTGCGCGGCGCCGACCTCCCCGCCGACACCACCGTCCCCTGGTGGGGCGGCCGCCGACTCCGCTTCGACTTCGCCTGACCCAAGGGTCGATACAGCTGCGCGGAAATCGGCGTTAGCAACCTCCCTGATGGGCCGGTCCGGACCGATGCTCACTCACTGCGCGGGGACGGCGAACCCGCTGGTGGCGGAGGCGGACGGGAATCGAACCCGCCAGGGCAGGGCCTCTACCCTCACCGGTTTTGAAGACCGGGGCAGCCACCAGGCTACGGACGCCTCCAAGCAGGGGATCGTAGCAGCACGACCGACCGGGCCCGCCGGATGGG
>WNGB01013205.1_pt1 | contig 11143 bp, 7 predicted proteins | sample 5400681 | NCBI WGS metagenome assembly WNGB01 (sample SAMN13153367, study PRJNA577476) | soil metagenome | isolation source: 115 cm soil or saprolite under grassland replicate 2 | place: USA:California | collected 2016-06-15 | reverse complement strand
GACGGCATCCCAGCGAAAGTCACGTGCGCGTTCGAGCCCGCGCACGACAAGACGATCGCGTTCTGCGGCTGCGCGCTCGATTCCCGCGGCGATCTCCGCCGGATCGCGCGTGTCGACGAGAACGGCGGCGCCGTCGGCGACCTCCTCCATCGCCGTTCCGCGTGTCGTCACGACGGGCGCGCCGCAGGCCATCGCCTCGAGCACGGGAATGCCGAAGCCCTCGTACAACGACGGGTACGCCAGGCAGAGCGCGCCGCGGTAGAGGCGCGCCAGCTCCGCGTCGCTGACCTCGCCGAGCCAGCGCACGCCGTTCCCGCCAAGCTCGACTCCTCCCCAGCCGCGTGCGCCGACGACGCGAAGCTCGACGTTGCTGCGGCGCGCCGCCTCGACGAGGCGCGGAAGGTTCTTGCGAGGCTCGAGCGTCCCGACCGCGAGCACGTAGTCGCCGTCCGCCGCCGGTCCGTCGCGCGTGAACTCGTCGTCGACTCCATTGGGGACGACGCGGATCTTCTCCTCGGGGACATGCAGGAGCTCGATGAGCTCGCGTCGCGTGAAGTCCGACACGGCGATGACGAGCCGCGCCCCGGCGAGCACCCGTGGCACGACTCGCGGGCTGTACGTGCGCGTCCAGCGGTTGAACGCGTCGGGATGACGGAAGACGGCGAGGTCGTGCACGGTCACCACGAACGGCCGGGCCGAACGCAACGGGCCGCGATACGTGGGGCAATGGAGCACGTCCGCGTCGCGCTCCCGGCCGAGCACGAACGGGTACCAGACCGCGTCGCGGGCGAGCGTCGAGAGCCGGTCACCGCCCCCGAACGAACGCGTCGAGACCTCGACGTCGTCGCGCCGGCCGAGCTCGCGAAGCAGCGCTTTCACATAGCGCGCAGTCCCCGCGCGGGTCTGGACGAGCGGCGAGACGTCGATCGCGGCGCGGATCACAGCGCGTCAGCGTAGCTCTGCAGGTGAACGCGTCCCGTTTCCAGCCAGGTGAAGCGGCCGGCGTGTGCAAGACCCCGCGGGACGAGCTCCTCGCGCCGGTCGAGCGCTTCGCGGATCCCCGCGGCGACCGCGTCGGGGCTTTCGGGGTCGACGCGCACGGCCGCGTCCCCGCAAGCCTCGTCGAGGGAGGGATGCGAGGAGACGACGCACGGGACGCCGCACGCCATCGCCTCGATCACCGGAATGCCGAAGCCCTCGAAGCGGGAGGGATATACGAAGGCAGCCGCGCCGCGATAGAGCGCCGGCAGGCGGTCGGGGTGGATGTACCCGAGCTCGGCCGGCGAGAGGAGGGGGTGCACCGTCGACGCGGCGCGAAGCGTCTCGAGGTTCTTGCGCCAGTCGTCCGTTGCCGTCGTGAAGACATAGGGCGCGCCGTTGTCGAAGCGCGGCCCCTCGGGTGAGAACTCCGCACCGACGCCGGGATAGGCGACGCGAATGCGCTCGCGCGGGATGCCGAGCCGCTCGGTGACGTCCGCTGCGGTGAACTCCGAGTTGACGAAGACGACGTCGCACGTGCGAGCCTCTTCAGCTGTTCCCGTGTGCATGCGCACCGTGCGGGGATGCAGGCGCTCCGGATACCGGAGCGGGCCGAGGTCGTGGATCATCGTCGCCCGCAGCCCGGCGCGCTGCGGCGGACGCATCCAGTCGGTGAAGTGGAGCACGTCGAAGGAACCGAGGAAACGCTCGGCCGGCGGTCGGCCGAGCACGCCCCAGGCCCGTCGAGTCGCGTGCGCGAACGGAACGGTGACGATGCGCCGCTCGACCGTCACGCCGTCCAGTGCGGCGTCGAGCAGGCTGCGCCCCCGGATGCTGACCGGGCCGAACGCGACGAGCTCGTGACCCCGCGCGTCGAGCATCCCCTTCAGCGCGCCGAGGATGTAGTTCCCGACTCCCGTCCGCGGATGCGAGAGGGGCGTGACGTCGTACGCGATCCTCACGGAGCGCGGTAGCTGAACTCGACGAAGCGCGCGCCGAGGACGCGGGTGTCGGCGCTGCCCTGCTGGACGAGCGCGGGGACCGCCGTCGGCGTGACCGTGAAGGTCACCCGGCAAACGCCCCCGCTCGGTTGCAGCGGCACGGTCAGGTGTCCGACGTCCTCGGGCGGGAAGGTGACGCTGGGGCCTGCGGCCCGAACCGTCTGCGCACGGGTGAAGAGCTTGTCGTCGCTCGCGACGACAGCGGTCACGCTGCCGCCCTTGCAGCGCAGGCGCGTGTAGGTGACACGCCGACCGGACCAGCCGTCGGGATACATCCCGGAGACGTGCGACGCGATCGCGACGAGACCGTCCGTCCGTCGCAGGACCATGCCGCGCAGCTCGTCCCGCCCGATCACCTTTCCCGCCAGCGGCACGCTGTCGTCCGTGAGGACGTAGTTACTCCGGACCGGCTGTCCGCCCGGCAGCAGCAGCACGCCGTCCGCGCGCTCGCGCACCTTCGTCTCGGGCAGTCCGCCCATCGAGGGCTGCCGCAGGTCGTAAACCGGTCCGATGCTGCGGTTGTAGAACTCGTTCTCCCAGAGCGGCAGCGGCTGCTGGGTCGGATCCCTACCGGAGTAGACGAAGGCGACGTCGGCATCGCGGCCGACGGTCGCGTCGACCCAGTCCCGCTTGGAGGCGGTGATGCCCTGGTAGAGCGCGCCGACTGACGCCTTCGCGAAGCCGTGGTCGAAGCGCTCGATCCGCTCGGTCGCAAACGCGAACCAGGCGAAGACAAGGGCGGGCAGGACGAGCGCGTAGCGAGGCGAGATGGTGAGGAAGACGAGGCCGAGCACAGCCGCGGCCGCGACGACCACGACTCCGATCGTGTCGATGCTGACGACCGTCTCCTGCAGCCACCAGAGCGGTAGCAGCGCGAGCGTGTCGGACTCCGCGGAGGTGTCGATCAGGCGGTGGTACGGGAGCGCGCCGGGGAGCGCGACCGCCACGACGGCGGCGATTGCGACGGCGCGTGCGGGTCTCGGCATGCCCCGCTCGATCCAGGCGAGCAGCGCGATCAGGAACAGCGGCGCGACGAAGAAGAGGTTGCGCTCCTCCACACGCGGCGAGAGGGCCGACGCGAAGGCGGCGACTTCCAGCACCAACCACGCCGTCAGCGGCAGCAACGCCGCGAGGAACACGCGTAACGGTCGATCGAGCGATCTCCCCAGAGCGACGAGCAGCAGCACTGCCGCGAACGGAAGGATGCCGAGATAGAGATCGAGCTCGGACACGTGGTACAGCAGCCACTTGAGCACCTGTCCAGGGTGGTAGTCGGCGTGGCCGGTGACGCTGTAGCTGCCGAGCACGTCGAAGGGCGAACGTCCCCGTGCGGCCTGCACGATCAGGACGACGGCCACGGCTGCAACCAGCACGCCGTAGACGCCGCGAAAGTCGGCGGCGACGCGGACAACGCGACGCCGGTCGAGCCACGCCAGGACGAGAGGGGCGGTTGCGATCGCGGGGATCAGCACGATCGCCTGCGAGCGCGTCAGAAACGCGAGCAGGCAAACAGCGAGCAGGACGAGCTGGCGCGTGAGGGTCGGGCGCTCGAGCGCGAGCACGAGCGCGAGGGCGACGCAGGCGAAGACGGGATAAAAGACCGTCTCCGTCATCAGGGTGCCCGTGTACATCATCGAAGGCACGGCGACTGCAAGGGCGGCGGCCAGCAGCGACCACCGCGGCGACAGCACGCGCCGCGCGAGGAAGTAGACGGGTACCGCTGTCAGCGACATCAGGACCGACCCGATCGTCTTCGCCGCCGCGTACGCGTCGGGGACTGACCCAAAGAGACGCCATGCGGGGGAGATCAGAACCGGATAGACCGCGCCGTACGAGCCGTGATGGACGTCGCGGATGAGGAAGTGGCCGGTCACCGCGAAGCTCTTGGCGAGCTCCGAATAGATCAGCTCGTCGACCATGATCCATGGCGCGACGACCCGCCGCGAAAGGCCGTAGCGGAAAACCGCGGAGAAGATGACGAGAGCGGCGAGCCACGCCCATGGAGGCACACGCGCCAGCCGGCTGCGCGGGATCGGCGCCGCCGGCTCCGGCCGGCCGTTGCGTGCGAGGCCGACCTCGTCGAGCCGGCCGGCCAGCTCCGTCGCGAATTGCGTCCCGGGCTCGATGCCGATCTCTGCAGCGGCCTGCGCGACCTCGGCCACGACCGCGTCCGCGACGATCGTCCCGCCCGCAGCTTCTTCGAGCGCCGCAACGTATTGCTCGGCGACCCGGCCGAGGTCGTGCTCGCGGCGAACGTACGCACGTGCGGCGTCGCTCATGGCGAGCTGCGTCGCCTCGCTCGACGCCAGCAGCTCCAACGCCGCCGCGAGGGCGGGGATCTCGTCGTCGTCGACGGGAACCTTCAGCGCGACGTCGTCGGGCAACTCGGCGAACCAGCCGAGGTCGCTGACGACGAGCGGCCTGCCGAGCGAGAGCGCCCGGATGACGCTGCCGGACGTCTCGCCCATCGTCGGCGCTCGCAGCGAGACGCAGGCGTCGCACGCCGCCATCAGCGACCAGAGCCGTTCTTCGTCGACGTAGTCGATGCGCTCGACCCCATCGCCGACGAGACGTTTCGCGTCGAAGCGGGGCGACGCCGAGCCGACCAGCAGCAGCTTTGCGTTGGGGTGGCGCCGGCGCATCGCGGCGAACGCCTCGAGCAGTTGCGGGATGCGCTTGCTCGCATTGAGATGGCCGAACGCGCCGAAAACGGGACGCCCCTCCACCTGAACCGGCTCGACGTCGTGCATCGGCCAGGCCGGATGCGGGATCCGGCAGATCGGGCCGTCGAACGCCGCCGCTCGAGCTTGCTCCTCGACATAGTGCGAGTGCACGATCAGCCCGGTCGCCGCGCCGAGGACCTCGCCGGCGAGCGGGAACTCCTCCGGACGTGTTTCCCAGGGCGGGGGAACGCGGCCGTCGAGGACACCGTGCGCGAGCAGGCGTCCGGGCACTCCCGCGTCGCGTTCCATCGCCGCGAGGTAGCCGGGGCCGTCCTTGCGACCGATTGTCAGTCCGGCGACGAGGTGATGCAGCACGAAGTCGTGCAGCACGACGACACCGGGCCGCCGGCGCAGCGCGTCGACGATCCAGCCGTGCGCCTCCGGGTTGTTGCCGACGTGGTAGAGCGCGATGTCGGCGGCGACGGGTCGCGTCCGCCCGTGGCGTACGACGTCGACCTCGACCAGCCGCTCGAGCGCGGGGAGCAGCAGCGCCGAGTAGTCGGCGATGCCGGACCGCTCCGGCGGCAGCGGCGAGTAGTAGGCGACTCTCACGCGAGCAAGCGCGCGATGGTCTCGTCCCACGAGACGCGGCGCGCGATCTCCTTGCCGGCCCGTCCCCAGGCCTTCGCGTCGTCGACGTGGGTCCGGAGCCAGGAGCACGCCTCGGCGAGCGCGGCCGCACGGGGTTCGCAGACGAGGCCCGTCCGGCGGTCGGCAACGACCTCGAGCGGGCCGCCGGCGTCGGTCGTCGTGACCACCGGCTTCTCGGAGAGGAACGCCTCGTACGGGACCATTCCGAAGTCCTCGTCCACCGGCGCGTAGTAGACGGCCAGGCAACGCGCGTAGAGCGCGGCGAGCTCTTCCTCGTCGACGCGGCCCGCGAAACGGGCACGCCCGTCGAGGCCGTGCTGCTGCGCGACGCTTTCGAGACGCTCACGGTCCGGGCCGTCGCCGACGATCACGCAGCGCAGCGACGAGTCCGCCGCGAGCGCGTCGAGAAGGAGGTCGTGCCGCTTGGCTCGGTCGAGGCGGCCGACGGAGAGGACGAAGTCGTCGTAGCTCTCGGTCCGGTACGGAAGCTCCTGCGGCGGGTGCGGCATCACCTCGGCGTCGAGACCCGTCGAGCGCTTGACGCGTTCGGCCACGTTGCGGGAGGTGGCGAAAAGCCGGCGCGCCTCGCCGAGCGCGACCTTGTCCAGGCGCTGGACGGCGCGCCGCGTGGCCCGATCCTCCGCGCTCTCGCCAAACTGGCCGAGCTCGGTGCGATCGAGCTCGTACGCCTGCCGGAACTGATGCAGCAGCCAGACGACCTTGTTCGGATGACGGACCGCGTAGGAGGGAAACTTCGTGGCGATCGCGAGGTCGATCGCACGCCCGTCCGACTCGGTCAGGTCGAGCAGCCGCCAGAGGAACGCCTGCGAGAGCACCCGTTCGCCGGGGTACCACTTGTACGGGACGGTGACCAGATCGGCCTCGTACCCGCGTTCGCGAAGCTCTCTGACGAGGTCGTCCGCGAAGATCTCGGCGCCGCCGCGCGAGAACGGCACCTGCGGCGCGCACACAGCGATTTTCACGACGCCTCCTCTAGAGGTACACGCGCGTGTTGCCGGGTCCCACCACGCCCGCCCACCGACAACTTAAAAAGGAAAACGTGTCGTGTCTGTGATGCGAATGCAAACGTTTCGTGACTACGCATCCGCGGCCGTCCGCGCGACGAGGGCATAGTCGAGCGGTGCGAAGAGGAGCTCGTTCAGACGGCGGACGTTGGCGGCGATGACCGGATCGTCCGGTTCGGTCAGCCGGTCGGCGGGCTCGTTGAGAAAGCGGAGCTCCGTCTCGGCGAAGCCGGACTGGCGCGCGAGCAGCTGCAGCGTCTCGGGCACGAGCGGCTGCGCGTGGGTCAGGTCGGCGAAGTAGTGGCGCAGCGCGAGCGGCGAGAGCGGATTGATCGTCTCCGCGATGAGCAACCCGCCGGGCTGCAGCTTCGCCGCCGAGAGCTCGAGGGAACGGACGAGCACGCCCGGTGGCAGGTGCTCGACGACCTGGCCCATGAAGATCCCGCCGAGCGATGCGTCGCCCACCCGCTCGAGATACTCGAGGAGGTCGGCCTGTTCGACGTCGAGGCCTTCGCCGCGCGCGTACGCAACCATGTCCGCGTCGGCGTCGATCCCGCGCGCCTCGACACCCGCTTCGCGCAGGAGCAACAAGAGCTCGCCGCGGCCGCAGCCGATGTCGAGCACCGGCGACGCCTGACGAAAGTCGTCGACGTAGGCGCGCTGCCGTTCACGGACTGCGTCGACGCTGCCGCGCATGCGGCTCTCGAAGGCGAAGTAGTCCGGCAACGACGCGGCCGCCGGCTGCGCGGCGACGGTCACAGGCGCGGCGGCCTTGCCCGGGCCGCCGCTGCCGCGCCGCTCGACGCGCGTCAGTCGCTCCTCCAGCTCGCGCAGCAGCCGCTCCGCTCGCTCTGACGCCGACGCTGCGGCGTCCGCCCGCTCGGAGAGCGCGTCCACAAGCTTCAGCAGGGAGTTGTTGTAGACCCGCTGGTCGGCCGCCAGCGGCTCGACGTACCAGCGCATCAGCTTCCGCAGGAACCGCTTGACGAAGCCTTTCGGCCCACCGCCCGCCTCGCGCTCGGCCGTGACCGGCCAGAATCGTTCCGCCAGCGCACGCGTCGCGGCGAACTCTGCGCCCGCGCCGCTCCCCGCGCCCGCCCCGCGGCGCAGCTCGTCGCGGAGACGCTCGAAGAGATCTGCGACATCGAGGTCGTCCGGCGCGGAAGTGCCTGCAGGCGCCGGGTTTTTCGCTTCCGGCCCGGACATTCCGAGGATTGTACGGGGCGCGTCCGTCAGTGGAGGGCACGCACGTAATGCCAGGCCTGCGCCAGTCCGAGCTCGCGCATCGCGACGAGCAGCAGCGCATAGAGCGCCAGGCCGGCCGCGGCCGCAGGGACGGCGCTGAACACGAGCGACGCGCCGCCGAACGCGAGCGCCGTCGCGGCCCCGACGAGCAGGGTCAGGCGCGCGAGGCCGAGCACCGACAGCGTCAGCATCCGCATCGAGAGCGACGCCATCAGCCCGAGCACCAGAAGAAGCGTGGCGACGCCGAGGGCGACCGTGACACCGGTCAGCCCCCACAGCGAGCGTCCCACGATGGAAATGGGGATGTCGAGAACGAGCCCGGCTGCAGCGAGCGGGATCAGCAGCCGCGTCCGGTTCATCACGAAGAGGAGCGGATACATGATCGAGAACGCTGCGTTCGCCACCATCCAGGGCGACAGATAGACGACGAGCTTCCCGAGCTCGTCGCCGACGTCCCCCGCGTACGCATCGCCGAGGAACGCGGTCACGACTCGGCCGCCGACGAGCGCGACGAGCCCGGCCGCGGCACCGACGAGCGCCAGCGAGACCCAGGCCGAGTGGACGACATGCTCTGCCGCGCTCTCCGCGTCGATGCCGCGCCGCGTCAGCGGCGCCGTCGAGATGAGCGAGAGCGAGAACGCCGTCGCGCTCGTGAACATCGCGGCGAGCAGATAGGCGTACGAAAGCGAGGTGACGTTCCCCGCCCCCGTCCCGGCGGCGAAGCGCAGGGCGATCAGGTACAGCCCCTGCGTCGCCAGCGGAACAGCCGCGCCGTACAGGAGCTGCCACAGTCGACGACCGACGCGAAGCGGCACATCGCGGTGACGTCGCACGCGGCTCCCGCGCATGAGCAGGACGACGACGGGCAGCGCGACCGCGACGGCGCCGTTCAGGGTCAGGCCCCATGCAAGCGAGACGAGGCCGTGTGTATCGGCGGCGACGATGAAGAAGACCAACCCGGAGATCCCGCCGAGCGCGAAGCCGAGCGCGGCGGGCAGATAGCTGTCACGGGCGGCAAGCGCGCTGGCCGCCAGCGACGCGAGCAACTGCAGGAAGGCCGCCGGGATCAGCCACGGCAGCGCGTCGGCCGCGACCGCCGCCGCCACGTGCGGCAGCCGCCCGGTGAAGAGCTCGCCGAAGAAGCCCGCGAACGCGGCGGTCAGCACCGTGACCGGAACGGCGACGAAGAGGAACGCGATGCAGTAGGCCCGGAACTCCGCGCCTAGCCGCCCCTCCGCCTCGGCGCGCGTCAGGTCGGGGACGACCACCATCCGGAAGGCCTGCGCGCCGAGGACGAGGACCAGGTAGACGCCGTAGGCGGCCATGAAGCCGTCCGTCCGCACGTTTCGGCCGAACTTGTGCGCCAGGTATGCACCCGCAAGCGCGGCCGCGAGGCTCAGGGTCAGATATGAAAGTCCTGTTAGGGCTCCGCTTCGAAGCGCGCTCCGGCCGCGCGCCGGGCTACCCTTGACCTGCTCGTCGGCGGGCACCGCTGCATGAAATCAGACCGACACGACTCCACCTGGACGGACGAGGCGCTCGCAGATCTGCGGCGCGAGTTCGGCGAGTACTTCGGCGGTCGCACGTGCCTCGTCACCGGGGCGGATGGCTTCATGGGCTCGCACCTCACCGAGGCGCTCGTCGAGCTCGACGCCAACGTGCAGGCGTTCGTCCGCGCCACGTCGAGCGGCGCGCTCAACAACATCGGCCATCTCCGCGAGCACGTGCACGTGCACTTCGCCGATCTCACCGACAAGACGTCCGTCGACTATCTCGTCAAGGACCTGCTCGAAGCGCCCGACAAGCCGTACGTCTTCCACCTCGGTGCGCAGGCGCACGTCGGCGAGTCGTGGCACCGGCCGTACGAGACCGTGATGGCGAACACCGTCGGCACGCTCAACTTGCTGCAGTCCATCGTCGACCACAGGCTCGAGCTGGAGAAGTTCGACACGGCCGGGACGTCCGAGGAGTACGGGAACGTGCGCGAAGCGGTCGCGCACCATCACGACTTCGACGCGGAGGGCGGCCTGATCCTGCACGAACGCTCCCCGATCAACCCGAAGTCGGTCTACGCGACGTCGAAGGTGGCGGCGGACTTCCTGACGATGAACTACCACGACGCGTTCGGCCTGCCCGGGGTCGTGACACGGATGTTCAACAACTACGGACCACGCCAGAACCCGCGCTACGTGACGGGCACGATCATCTCGCAGGCGCTCACGCGAGAGACGATCGAGCTCGGCCAGCTGGATCCGATGCGCGACTTCTGCTTCTGCACCGACGGCGTGCGCGGCCACCTGATGGTTGCGGCGCGCGGCGTGCCCGGGGACGTCTACGTGTACGGCCAGGGCGAGAACATCTCCATGCGCGAGTGGGCCGATCTGATCCTGCGCATCGGGCGCGAGCAGGGCCACTGGGACGCCCGTGAGATCGCGTCGACGCCCGACCGCTACCGGCCCGGAGCGAGCGAGGTGATGGCGCTCCGCGTCGGCTACGAGAAGCTCAACCGCGAAACGGGCTGGGAGCCGCGCGTCTCGTGGGAGGAAGGCGTCGCCAAGACGATCGCCTGGTATGCGGAGAACCGCGACCGCTGGATCGGCCGCGTCGACTGGATGACGCCGACGCGTGCGCCGGTATGAAGGCCGTCGTCACCGGCGGCGGCGGCTTCCTCGGCTCTCATCTCGTCGAGCGCCTGCAAAACGAGGGTCACGACGTCTTCGTTGCGAGGCGCGCGGACTACGACCTGACGCGTGAGGAGGACGCCGCGCGGCTGCTCGCCGACGCGCGCCCTGAGATCGTCTTCCACCTCGCGGCGGAGGTCGGCGGCATCGGAGCGAACCGCGCCAATCCCGGGCGCTACTGGTATGCGAATCTGCTCATGGGCGCGCACGTGCTCGAACAGGCACGGCGCGCGAACGTGGACAAGCTCGTGCTCGCCGGCACCGTGTGCGCGTATCCCAAGTTCGCAGACATCCCGTTCCGCGAGGACGACCTCTGGAACGGGTATCCGGAAGAGACGAACGCACCGTACGGCGTCGCGAAGAAGTCGATCCTCGTCGGCGCGCAGGCATACCGCGACCAGTACGAGCTCAACTCGATCTTTCTGCTGCCCGCCAACCTCTACGGCCCGCGCGACAACTTCCACGAGACGAACGCGCACGTGATCGCAGACCTGATCCGCAAGATGGCGGCCGGCGACGACGAGGTCGTGCTCTGGGGGGACGGCTCGCCGACGCGCGAGTTCCTCTACGTCGAGGACTGCGTCGACGGCCTCGTGCTCGCAGCGGAGCGCTACGACGGCCCCGAGCCCGTCAACCTCGGGGCGGGCAAGGAGATCTCCATTCGCGAGCTGGCCGAGCTCGTCGCGGACGTCGTCGGCTTCCAGGGCAAGATCGTGTGGGACGCGTCGATGCCGAACGGCCAGCCGCGCAGAAGCGTCGACGCGAGCCGCGCACGCGAGCTGTTCGGCTTCGAGGCCCGGACGCCGTTGCGCGAGGGGCTCGAGCGCACGGTGGCCTGGTACCGCGAGCACGAGGGCGCGGTCGCCTCCGCGCACGCTTGACGGCCGGAACCGCCGCCG
>WNGB01027443.1_pt1 | contig 11144 bp, 12 predicted proteins | sample 5400681 | NCBI WGS metagenome assembly WNGB01 (sample SAMN13153367, study PRJNA577476) | soil metagenome | isolation source: 115 cm soil or saprolite under grassland replicate 2 | place: USA:California | collected 2016-06-15 | reverse complement strand
TACTCGTTGGAGCCGGCATTGCCGCTGGTGATGCACACCGTGACGACGGCGCTCCCGGCCCGCGCCCACTTCGCCAGCGTCCCGGCCACGGTGAACTCCTGGTCATCCGGATGCGCGTGAATGCTGAGCACCCGGCCGGGAGCGGACGGCTCCCGGGTGCCCTTCCCCCGTGATCCGCCGCGCTCCGGGATGCCCGGAGTCCGGGCGTCCCCCTCAGACTGCCCTGGCGTCATGGCTCCCATCCCCTCCGGTCATTACCCTTGATTATGCCCGAGACGCCGTCTCGATGCAGTCGCTCGGCCGGGGCGGGTAGTGGGCAGACAGACGCCGAGCGCCGATTCCTCTCGGCGCTCGGCGTGGTCCTGACGGCGGCGGGGCCGGGCTCAGCCCGGCGGGCTGAGCGCTCTCGCGGCTATCTCTCTTTGTCGCGGGCAGTCGTCTCCGACACGCGCTACGCTCCTCGCTGTCCCCGGTCAGCGCGGGCTACCGCCGCTGTTCCTTGGCCTCCTTTCGCACCGCCTTCTCATACGCCTTCTGCTCCTTCTCGTATTCCTTGTGGGCCTTCTTCCACTCGTGTCCCCACGCCGGGTCCCAGTGAGGCGGCGCCTCACGCTTCCACTTCTTCCAGGGCGGAGGTGGGGCGCGGTAGTACTTGACCGGCACCGTCAGGATCGGCAGCGGGATGTATTCCGGCGCCACGACCACCCAGGGGCCGTTGTACATGGGCCCCACGTGCCAGATGCCGTTGGCAAAGACGTAATACTGGCTGCCGTAGAAGAAGTAGTTGGCGGGCACGGCCGGCGCATACGCGACCGGGGTGCCCGGAACGATCACGAACGATGGCGGCGCCGGCAGGTTGATCCCGATACTCACGCTCACCTGCGCCTGCCCCCAGCCCGCCGAACCCACGAGGGCGACCGCCACCACCACTCCGCCGAGCATCAATCGTCGCAGCATCAGTCGATCCTCCCGGGTCCCACGGGTGAGGGGCGAGCGGCTGGCGTCGGGACCCTCGCGCGACGCGTGGTCCGACGCCAGCCGCAGCTCACCTTCCGACGTTTGAAGCTCGTGGATCGTTCAACACGCGATTATCCTGGATCACCTCGTGATGTCGTAGATCGCTCCCGCCGCCCCACCCACGCCGGCGCCGATCAGCGCGCCCTTGGCAGGGCTGTGCCCGGTCCCGGCGCTGATGGCTGCGCCCGAGCCGGCGCCGACGCCGGCGCCGACGAGGGTCCCGCAACTCGCGAGCACCAGACCGAGCATCGAGACTCCCGCGATCCCGGCCAGCATCCGTGACCTCGTTCTCCTCATCGCATAGCTCATTGCGTTTCTCCTTCCTCGACCGTTTCCGATCGCTTGCTCTCTAGTCGTTGAACAGGCGGACAAAGAAGCTCTTCACGCTGCCGCCGAACGCCGTCGCGCCATCGCGCACGTGCTCCCACGCGTTCTTGGCCTTGGGCTCGGCGGCCTTGCCCGCCTCGTCGAGCTTGTCTCCCGCCTTCTTGGCGCCCTCGACGACGGTGTTCCCGACGCCCTTGGCGGTATCCTCGATTCCCTGGCCGACCGACTTGGCCCCGTTCTCCACTTGCCGGGTCGCGTCCTTCAGGTCCGAGTCGTCCGCGATGGCGGGCACGGCCCCGACCAGCATGAGCGATAGGACAAGCGATGCTATTACCGTGAATCTTGTCATCGCTACCTCCAGTTCCTCGGGCGGTCGCGACGGTCCGTTCCCCTGTCGCGCCACCGCATCGCTTCCGGGCCCTCGGTTGCGAGGTCCGGTATGGTCTGGATACGCATCCCGCGTGCCAATTCGCCTGGCCGAGGAGTAAGGCGGCGGAATCCGGGGCTTTGTCCGTCCCCGGGCAGGGGACGTGCGGGTAAGTTTTACCCGCGCGCGTGTAAGGGTTACCCGTAGTTGCGCGCGCTCGAGGAGGCCCTGGTGTATTCACCGGGGCCCCAAGCCAGCAAGGACTTTCGTCGGACGGGCTACAGCTCGACGATGCCGTCGGCGACCCGCCGGAGGCGCTCCAGCACCAGCGGGTCGTGACCCGGGATGACGAGCTCCTCGTCGCCGGCCAGCTCGCGGATGCGGTCGAAGGCGCGGTACATCCCCGGCAGGTCGTGGAGCGTGTTGAAGGGGATGCGCTCCTCGAAGTTGCGGTAGTAGTGGGCGGCGTCCGAGGCGACGACCGCCTGCCCTTTTGCGTGATCCACGGTGACGATCTGCATGCCGGCGGTGTGACCGCCGACCTTGTGCACGCTGATGCCGGGGACGATCTCGCGCGCCCCGTCGACGAAGAGCAGCCGGCCCTCGTAGTTCAGTCGGACGAGGGCGCAGACGTCGTCCACCTCGACCGAGTGCCGGAAGGCCGGCATGGCGGCGTGACGGCCCGTGTAGAATGCCATCTCGGCGTCCTGCACGTAGAACGTCGCCCTCGGGAACAGCGCGTAGTTGCCGACGTGGTCGTAGTGGAAGTGGCTGAGGACGACGTGCTCCACCTGGGCGCAGTCGATGCCGATCTCGGCCAGCCCCCGGGACGGGCACCGCAGGAACTGGCGGCCGCGCCGGCTGCCGACGGCCTCGGTGAAGCCCAGGTCCACCACCACGGCGTGGGTCCCGTCGGTGAGGGCCCAGACGAAGTAGTCCATCGCCATCGGGGAGGCGTGATGGTCGCCGTAGAAGGCCTCGGAGGAGGTGCACGTGCGGTGGGCGTAGCGGACGGCGTAGATGCGGTAGGACGACACACTGGGCATGGCCAAGTCTCCTTTCCCGTGCGAAGATTCTACCCGTTTCAGACGCCGATTCCAGTCACAGGAGAAGAAGCCATGAGGGTCGGGTTCATCGGATTGGGCACCATGGGCGCCAGCATGGCGTCCAACCTCCAGGCGGCAGGGCACGAGCTGTGCGTGAACGACCTGCGACGCGAGGCCGCCGCTCCGCACCTGGCGGCGGGGGCCGCGTGGAAGGACACGCCGCGCGGCGTGGCGGAGGGCGTGGACGTCGTGTTCACCTCGCTGCCCGGCCCCCGTGAGGTGGAGGCGGTGGCGGTCGGCGCGGACGGCCTCATCCACGGCATGCGGGCCGGCGCGGCGTACTTCGATCTCTCGACCAATTCGCCCGCGGTGGTGCGGCGGCTCCACTCCGTCTTCAAGGACAAGGGCCTGTCCCTGCTCGACGCGCCGGTGAGCGGCGGCCCCAGGGGCGCCAGGACCCGCAAGCTGGCGCTCTGGGTCGGCGGTGACCGGGAGGTCTACGACCGCTTCAAGACGGTGCTGGACGCGATCGGCGACCAGCCGTACTACGTGGGGGCCATCGGGGCCGGCTCGGTGGCCAAGCTGGTGCACAACTGCGCGGGCTATGCGATCCAGACGGCGCTGGCCGAGGTCTTCAGCATGGGCGTGAAGGCCGGCGTCGACCCGCTGGCGCTCTGGAAGGCGGTACGGCAAGGGGCGGGCGGGCGCCGGCGCACCTTCGACGGCCTCGTCGACCAGTTCCTGCCGGGCAGCTTCGATCCGCCCGCGTTCACCCTCACGCTGGCTCACAAGGACGTGTCGCTGGCCACGGCGCTGGCGCGGGAGCTGGGCGTGCCCATGCGCGTCGCCAACCTCACGCTGGAGGAGATGACCGAGGCGCTCAATCGCGGCTGGGGGCCGCGCGACTCGCGGGTGGCCATGCTGCTGCAGGAGGAGCGGGCCGGCGTGCACATCGCCGTGCCGCCGGAGAAGATCCGGGAGGTGCTCGAGCAGGACCGGGGTCAGGCTTTGACTTCTTAACAATCGCCGACGGGCGGGTTGCCTCCAGGAATAGTTAAGAAGCCAAAGCCTGACCCCGTCAGTACGCCTTGGCGAAGATCGCCTTCTCGGTGGCCGGCTTGCCGCAGTGGATGCACCGGCCCGACCCGCCCGGCTGCTCGAGCGGGATGTTGCGCGTGGTGGCCTTGGTCTCCTCCTTGATCTGCGTCTCGCACGCCCCGTCGCCGCACCACCATGAGAACGCCCAGCCGCCCTCGACTGCCTGCCTGAACTCGTCGTAGCTCCTCGGGTCGTGCGTGTTGGCCTTGCGGAAGGCCAGCGCGCGCTCGTACAGCGAGGTGTGAATGCTGGCAAGGGTCTCCGCGGCGAGCCGCTGGATCTGGTCTTGCGGGACGAAGGACCTGCCTTCCTTGCCCGGCCTGTCGCGGCGGGCGAGGGCGACCGTGCCCTTGGCCACGTCCTTCGGCCCGATCTCGAGGCGCAGGGGGACGCCGCGCATCTCCCAGTCGTTGAACTTGAAGCCGGGCGTCTCCTCGCGCTCGTCGACCTTCACGCGGATATCGCCGAGCTGCCCCCTGACACGGCTCACCGCCTCCATCACCGGCCCCTTCTCGGCGTCGTTCTTGAAGATGGGGACGATCACGACCTGGTACGGCGCGAGCCGCGGGGGCAGGATCAGCCCCTGGTCGTCGCCGTGCACCATGATGATCGCGCCGATGAAGCGCGTCGAGAGGCCCCACGAGGTGGTCCAGCAGTACTGCAGCTCGTTGTTCCGATCGAGGTAGCGGATCTCGAAGCTCTTGGCGAAGTTCTGCCCGAGGTTGTGCGAGGTGCCTGCCTGCAACGCCCGGGTATCCCCCGTCATCGCCTCGATGGAATAGGTGATGTTCGCCCCCGCGAAGCGCTCCGACTCCGACTTGCGCCCGGGAACGACCGGGATGGCGGCCTCGTTCACGGCGAAGTCGGTGTACACGTCGAGCATCTGCCGCGTCTCCGCCTCGGCTTCCTCGAGCGTGGCGTGGGCCGTGTGTCCCTCCTGCCACCAGAACTCGAGCGTGCGGAGGAAGAGCTTGGTCCGCATCTCCCAGCGGACGACGCTGTTCCAGAGATTGATGAGGATGGGCAGGTCGCGGTACGACTGGACCCACTTGGCGTAGGCGTGGCCGATGATCGTCTCCGAGGTGGGGCGGACGATGAGGGGCTCCTCGAGTCGCTCACCGCCGCCATGGGTGACCACTGCCAGCTCGGGCGCGAAGCCCTCGATGTGCTTGGCCTCTTTCGTGATGAACGACTGTGGGATGAAGAGCGGGAAGGCCGCGTTCATGTGGCCGGTGGCCTTGAAGCGCCTGTCGAGCGCGGCCTGGATGTTCTCCCACAGCGTCCAGCCGTAGGGCTTGACGATCATGCAGCCGCGCACCGGCGCGTAGTCGGCCAGGTCCGCGCGCAGCACCACCTGGTTGTACCACTCGGCGAAATCCTCGGAACGGGCGGGCAGCTTCAGCTCGGACATTTAACAGGCTCCCACGGTCCAAGCGGCGCGATCAGCGCCCTCCGGCGACGGCCAGGGTGTGGCCGGTGATGTAGCTGGCCTCGTCCGAGGCCAGGAAGACGTCACCACCGCAACGCGGTCCTTCACGCCGGCCATGGGCTCCTTCTCCGGTCCGCCCGGCGCTGCGCGGCGACACGCCGAGCGCCCGCGATCGCGAGTGGGCGGCCACGGGGACTCGTCAGCGGCTCGCGAAGACGCTGGTGCGCCCGCTCCGATCGAACGCCATGACCTGGTAGGGCTCGGCCCGGCCGGCAGAGTCCATGCCCGGGGAGCCCGCGGGCATGCCGGGCACGGCGAGGCCGGCGATGTCGGGGCGCTCGCGAAGCAGGCGGTCGATCAGATCGGCCGGCACATGGCCCTCGACCACGTAGCCCTCGACGAGCGCCGTGTGGCAGGCCTGGAGATTGCTCGGCACGTTGTGCTTGCGCTTGATGGCCGCCAGCTCCTCGGTGTCCTCGGCCTTGACGGGGAAGCCGTTCGCTCGCAGGTACACGACCCACTGGGTGCAGCATCCTCAGGTGGGCGACTTGTAGACGGTGACGGTGGGCTTCGCGGCCACCACACGCGACGCCGAGATGAGACCGACGGCCAGCGTCAGGCCGCCCGCGAGCAACGCCCTTCGGGACATGTGCATGAGTGCCTCCCGTGATCGCTAGCAAACGTGGAGGGGGGCTTTCCCCACCTCCGAACCCTCCCCCCAGGGATCCGTTGCGCCGGCAAGCCCGCGCTCGAATCTCGTCACCTCGCTCCTCCGACAGGTCCCTATGGTATCGCAGCCGGCTCGCGGGCGGTGCGGGAAGTCCGTCGGACAGCATACCGCGGCCAGCGGCCGCGGCAGGGGGCGGGTTTGACCCGGCGGGCGCAAGGGTCATCGAGACCCCGGGCCGGCGCCGGCCGGGCTCCTCAGCCCATGAGCCAGTCGCCGTAGGTGCCCCGGATGGGCTTGCCCTCGGCGAAGCGCGACAGACGGAAGGCGGGGAGGTCGGGATGGCCGCCCGGCCCCTCGGCGACCAGGGCGGCCATCATGTGGCCGACGGCTGGCGAGAGCTTGAAGCCGTGGCCCGAGAACCCCACCGCGACGTAGCTTCCCTCGGGCCCGGCCTGGTCCAGGATCGGGTGCCAGTCGGGGGTGACGTCGAAGCAGCCGGCGTAGCCGCGGGCGATGCGCCCCTCGGCGAGCACGGGGAAGCGATGGCTCACGCGCGCCAGGGCGTCGGTGGACTCGTCGAGGCTCACGCCTTCCTTGTAGCGGTCGGGGTCGGCGACGTCGTGGGACTCCTCGGCGTCGAGGCCGCCGACGAGGATGTGCTCGCCCATCTCGGGCCGCGTGTAGATGTTGGTCACGAAGTCGTAGACCATCGGGTGCGGCCGCCGAGACGCCTCCGGCCAGGTCACGATGCTGATCTTGTGGCGGCAGACCGTGATCGGGATGTCGAGCCCCAGCATGGCGCCGACGCGGGCGCCCCAGGCCTCCGCTTCTTCCAGGACGCGCGCGCCGCGCTCGCGGGCGGCCCGCGCGAAGCCCTGGGCGGTCTCGGCGGGATTGCAGTAGCCGGAGTCCGGCTCGTAGCACCCGGCCACGAGGTCCTCGGTCTGGAGCCTGGGCTCGATCTCGCGCATGTCGGAGGGCGCGACCAGCCGCGTCTCGATGCCCACCGAGCGCTGGAGCGCCACCGAGGTCTCCATGGGCGGGCGCATCCGCTCGTCCACGCCGAGCAGGTAGCCGGTGCGCCGGAAGCCGCACGAGTGGCCGCCCGTCAGCTCCTCGAAGCGCTGGAATCGGTCGAGCGAGAAGCGGATCATCCGGCAGGTCTCGGGCGTGGAGTAGTGCTGGCGCACGCAGGCCGAGCTCTTCCCGGTGGCGCCCGAGGCGACGAAGCTCTTGTCGACGACGATCACGTCGCGCACGCCACGGGCGGTCAGGTGAAAGGCGATGCTCGTCCCCGTGACCCCGCCCCCGATGATCACGACGTCGGCCGTGAGCGCCATGGCTCCGCCTGGACACTTAAGGCCGACGACGGAGCCCACCTGGGTGGACCCAGGCGGCTCCGCACGTCGGCCGGGTGTGGTTGCGCCGCGCGGATCGCGCGCGAGCGTGACGGGCGGTTATGAGGTGTCGCCGACGAACTTGACCGGCTCCTTGCCCTTCAGGGTGTCGGGCGTGATGACCCAGGTGCCCTTGCAGGTGGTTCCGACGATATTGCCGGCCGTCTTCGGGCCCGCGATCGGGAAGGCGAAGCCGCTGCTGACGGCGCCGAGGATGCAGAAGCTCGCTTTCACCGGAGCGTAGACGAGCGTGCCGAGCACGCTGCCCGCTCCGTAACCGACTTGCTGAGCTCCACTCTCGCGCGAGTTCGACTGAGCCCAGCCAGCCGCGCTCTGCCCGAGCAGGGCCAGACCGATCAGGAGTGCCACGATCGTTTTCATGGAACCTCCTCCTTCCCGGGGAGGCTTCACAGCCGCCCAGCTTGATCGATCCAGCAATCGGCATGCCAGGCGAAAGGCACGGGGAAATCGAGGCGCGTTCGGCCCATACGCGGCTCGGCATCACCGCGAGGTCCTGACTCGCGTGTAAAACTTACGCGGTAGAGAAGAAACGACCGGGGCCATTCTGATGGATGAGCTCGAGGATCCGGTCCGGCGACAGTGGCATCTCGCGCACCCGCACGCCGAAGGGCGCCAGCGCGTCGTCGACCGCCTCGGCGACCAGTGCCGCGACGGGGATCACGCCGGCCTCGCCGACTCCCTTGACACCGAGCGGGTTCAACGGCGACGGCGTCTCGAGGTGCGCCACCTCGATCTCCGTCAGCTCCGCCGCCGTCGGGATGAGGAAGTCCATGAAGCTCGCGGAGAGCAGCTGGCCGGCATGGTCGTACACGAGCTTCTCGTAGAACGCGCCGCCGATCCCCTGGGCCACGCCCCCGTGGATCTGCCCCTCGATGACCATGGGATTCACCATCGTCCCGCAGTCGTGCTGGGCGACGTACTTGACGAACGTGAGCTGCCCGGTGCCGGGGTCGACCTCGACGATCGCCGCGTGACAGCCGCTGGCGAACGTCGCCTGCGGCGGCGCATAGTACCCGCGGGCCTCCAGCCCCGGCTCCGCGTCTTCCGCGAGGACGGGGCCCTGCCGCGGCTTGACGAGCTTGAGCGCGGCCTCGGCTGCTTCCTTGCCGTAGGCGTAGCGGATCGGATTGGCGACGGCGGCGAGAGCCCCCAGGGTGAGCCGGCGGCCCGGCACGCCCTTGACGCGCACGGCTCCCTCGGCCAGCTCCAGGTCCGTCGGCGAGACCTCGAGGAGCTCCGCGGCGAGGCGCAGCGCCTTGTCCCGCACCGTGCGGGCGGCGATCCCCACGGCATTGCCGCTCGTCACGAGCGCGCGGCTCGCGAAGGTGCCCGCCCCCCAGTTGAATCGCGTGGTGTCACCGGTGACGACCTTGATGTCGGCGGGGTCACAGCCGAGCGCGTCGGCGGCGATCTGGGCGAAGGTCGTGTAATGCCCTTGCCCCTGCGTCGTGAGGCCCGTCGCCACCAGCACCTTGCCGCTCGGCTCGACGCGCACGTGGGCGCCCTCGTAGGGACCGATCCCCGTCCCCTCGACGTAGCAGGCCACCCCCAGGCCGAGATATCGCCCCTCCGCGCGCGCGGCGGCCTGGCGCGCGCGGAAGTCGTCGAGGCCGATCATCCGGAGGGCCGTCTCGAGGCCGGCCGGATAGTTGCCGCTGTCGTACCGGGTGGGTCCGCCGTCCTGGAACGTGAGCCCGACGTCCCACGGGAACTCGTCGGGCTGGATGAGGTTGCGCCGGCGCACCTCCACCGGCTCGAGCCCGAGCGTGCGCGCGATCAGCCCGATGACGCGCTCCATCACGAACGCGCCCTGCGGCCGTCCGGCCCCCCGGTACGGGGTCACCTGGACCTTGTTGGTGTAGACGGCGTCGAACTCGACGTGATAATTGCGGAGGCGGTACGGGCCGGGAAGCTGGGTCGCGGTGATCAGCGGCACGACGATGCCGTATGGCGTGTAGGCTCCCGCGTCGTGCAGGAACCGATCGCGGAGCCCGAGGATGCGGCCGGTCTCGTCGACGGCGACCTCGATCCGGTGGAGCTGGCCGCGCTCCTGGCTCGCGCTGGTGAAGTGCTCGCGCCGGTCCTCGATCCACTTCACCGGCCGGCCGAGCTGGATGGCGGCATGCGGCACCAGGATCTCCTCGGGATAGAAGAGCATGATCTTGGCGCCGAACGCGCCCCCGATGTCCGGGGCGATCACCTCGACGTTGAACTCCGGGAGCCCGAAGAGGCGGGCCAGTCCGTTCTTGATCGGCAGCGGGGCCTGCGTCGAGATCCACGCGCGCAGCACGCCCGTGCGCGGGTCATAGTCGGCCACCACGCCGCGCGCCTCGATCGGGCTCGCGCAGCTCCGCTCGACGTAGAGCCGCTCCGTGAGCACGTGCGCGGCCCGCGCGAAGGCGCCCTCCGGATCGCCGACCCGCTGGACCAGCCGCGCCGCGCGGTTGGCGGGGACGTCGGCGTGCACGAGGGGGCTGCCGTCGGCGAGCGCGGCCTCCAGCTCCGTGACCGCCAGGAGCGGCGCGTAGCGCACCTCGATGAGATCGACCGCGTCCTCGGCGACGTAGCGGTCCTCCGCGATCACGAAGGCGATGAGCTCCCCCACGTACCGGACCTCGTCCGCCGCGAGCGGGAGCTGCGTGCGCGCATGGGTGAGGGCGGGGTGGGGGATGAGGAGCGGCGTCGGCTGGTTCAGTGGCCCGAGATCGGTGGCGGTGAGGACGAGGTGGACACCGGGCAGCGCGCGGGCCTGCGCGGCGTCGATGGAGACGATGCGAGCGTGGGCGTGAGGGCTCCGGAGCCCCGCGGCCTGGAGCACCCCCGGAGGATGGATGTCCGCGACGAAGCATCCGAGGCCCCGCAGGAGGCGCGGGTCCTCGTTCCGCGCGATGCGCGCGCCGATCATCCGTGTCGTCAGCGGTCACGACCTCCTGGCGAAGGCCGGGTTGTCGGTCGTGTCGACGAGCGCGTCCTCGCCCTCGGTGGGAAGCCGCTCGCTGTAGTTCTGCGCCGCGTCGATGTCGTCCTTCCAGACCTCGGGCGGCAGCTCGTACAGCACCTCGATGCCGTGCCCGTCCGGATCCGAGATGTACACGCTGTGCGTCATGCCGTGGTTGATGCGCAGGTGGAAGGGCACCCCCTTGCTCCGCAGGAAGGCGAGCTGCCGGAGCCACGACTCGCGGTCCGGATACGTGATCGCGACGTGGTTGAGGCCGACCTGGCGCGGGGACAGGCTCCACGGCCCCGGATTCGCGCCCGCCCGCTCGCCGTCGGGGATCTCGGCCAGCGCCACGTCGTGATGGTTGACCTCGCCGCGCTCGTCGACGCCGCTGTAAAAGCGCATCTTGAGCGGGGGCCGGCCGGGCTTGGGGCGGAGCTCGGCGACCTGCCGGAAGCCCAGGATCTCCGTCCAGAAGCGGTGCGATGCTTCCATGCTGCGCACGTTGAGGACCAGGTGGTTGACGCCCCTCGGCGTCTGCGCCGCGGCTGGCGATGGCATGCGATGCTCTCCGCTCGACATGGCGTCCTCCCTCATGAACGGTGTCGCGAGATGCCGGTCAGGGGCCGGCCTCGCCCGCCCGTCGCGCCACCGGCGCGCCCGAGCGGTGTCGCCCGATCTTACCGCGTCTCACGACCACGGGAAAGCGGCGCGAACCGCGGGGTAGTGTCCTAATTTGACTTTGGCTGCTCGAAATCGTCCGGATGGGGGCCGAGACGGGGCGGCTCGAACAAGGTGGTCTGAGTGGCTGGAGGACTGATGATAGCTGGGTCT
>WNGB01015429.1_pt1 | contig 11144 bp, 7 predicted proteins | sample 5400681 | NCBI WGS metagenome assembly WNGB01 (sample SAMN13153367, study PRJNA577476) | soil metagenome | isolation source: 115 cm soil or saprolite under grassland replicate 2 | place: USA:California | collected 2016-06-15 | reverse complement strand
CCGAGCTGAACTCCACCAAGAGCCTGGGCCCGGTGATGGCGATCGGGGTCGGGGTCGGGCTGTGCGCCATGCTGACGCTGCTGCCGGCGCTGCTGGTGATCTTCGGACGGTGGATGTTCTGGCCGCTGCGGCCAACGCTTGGCTCCCCGGAGCCGACCGAGCGGGGCCTGTGGGCGCGGATCGGGCGGCGTATGGCCCGCCGGCCCCGGGTCGTCTGGGTGGCGACCGCGGTCGTGCTCGGGGTCATGGCGCTGGGGGTGACCGGGCTGAAGGCCAATGGCCTGCAGAGCAAGGACTCCTTCCGCACCAAGCCCGAGGCGGTGATCGGCGAGCAGGTGCTGGGCCGCCACTTCCCGGCCGGCGCCGGCAGCCCGGTCCAGGTCATCGGCAAGGCCGAGGCCGCGCAGCAGCTGCAGTCAGTTGTGTCCGCCATCCCCGGGGTGACGACGGTCACGCGTCCGGTGGTCAAGGACGGCTACGCCTATGTCGAGGGGACGCTGGCCAGCAGCGCCGACAGCCAAGCCTCCTTCGACACCGTGGACCGGCTGCGCGCCAGCGTGCACGCGATCCCGGGGGCCGACGCCAAGGTCGGCGGCGACAGTGCGGTCAACCTCGACATCCAGCGCGCCTCCCGCCACGACCGCAACCTGGTCGTGCCGCTGGTGCTGGTGGTGGTGCTGGTCATCCTCGGGCTGGTGCTGCGCGCGCTGGTCGCGCCGCTGCTGCTGGTCGCCACGGTGGTGCTGTCGTTTGGGGCGGCGCTGGGCGTGAGCTCCCTGGCCTTCAACCACCTGTTCGGCTTCGCCGGGGCCGACCCGGCGTTCCCGCTGTGGGCGTTCGTGTTCCTGGCCGCCTTGGGCGTCGACTACAACATCTTCCTGATGACCAGGGTGCGTGAGGAGTCCAGGCGCTACGGCACCCGGCGGGGCGCGCTGCTCGGCCTTGCCGCCACCGGCGGGGTGATCACCTCCGCGGGCGTGGTGCTGGCGGGGACGTTCGCCGCCCTTGGCTCGCTGCCGCTGGTGTTCATCAGTTCGGGGTGCTGCTGGACACCTTCGTGGTCCGCTCGGTGCTGGTCACCGCGTTGACGCTTGATGTCGGCCGCTGGATCTGGTGGCCGAGCGGCCTGTACCGCAAGCACGACGTCGAGCTTGGCGAGCTCGAAGAGGAGACGGCGGCGGTGACCCGCTGACATCTCATGTGAGCGGATGTGGGTCGACGTTCAGGTCTTCCGGGGTGCTGGGGGTCGGCGTGAGGCCGAGCTGGTACGGCAGCTCATACAGGCGTCGTCCCGCCAGCCGCGGCTCGCCCGCTCCGAAATGCAGTGGCTGGTATCCGGGAATCAGGACTCGTGCGGTGTGCAGCCCGAGGCTGGCCATGTCCGCCGGAGTGCAGTTGACGTACAGCAGGTCGTCGCCCTGGGATGCCAGGTGCTCCACCAGGCGGCGCAGTCGGACGGGCGTGTCTGGTGGGTCCGGCGCCGTCCAGTCGACATCGGCCGGAGGGCTGCTCCTGATGAAGTGGAACGCGGGCAGGCGACAACGGTCGGCATACAGAAGGCCGTGATCCTGCACGGTGGTCACCGAGCATGGATCGGCAACGAGCTGGTCGATGCGCGCCCGCAGCGATGGGGAACGCACGCGGATGCCAGCCCGCGCCTGGCCGACCTCGAGGATCGCCCTGTAGGCCGCCCGGCTCGGGTCGAGGTCGCATCCCAGGCCGACCGCCGCGGCTGGACCGTCACCGTCAGCGTGCTGGATGCCGAGGGCAAGGAAGACGTGGCATGGATGGTCGCTCGTGAGCCGGTACAGCTCGAGCTCGACGCCACACCGGCGATAGTCACCGCACAGCCGGACGAGCCTTCGGTCTGGATGCTCGCGTGGGTCCACACGCTGGGCTGGCAGCCGGTTCATCCAGGTCACCAGGAAGAGGTCGCGCTCGAGCACTTCGTACGCCGCCGCGAGCACGGCATCGGCGAGCGTCGCTCCGGCAGCCAGGCCGTTCGAGGTCGTCGGGCAGAGGACCTCCTCGCGACCGGCCGGGCGATATCCCAGGAACACCCCGATGGCGGGCACCAACAGCCGTGCGCCGCTGACGAGCGAGCGCGCCTGGACCCATCCCAGCCTGGCCCGATCGGTGTAGGGAGCGTAGGGCAGCCGTTGGTACTGCTCGGGTCGGTACAGCACCAGTGAGCGCGGGTCCAGCGACGGCCCGTCGAGGTCTCCGCGGCGACCATGGGTGACATCGCGCTCGCCCCAGGCGGCACCCGAATATCGCTCCACCGCCTCGCCGAGGGCGCCGCGCCTGGCCGCCGCGTGCGTGAGCCCCTTGCCCACGCACACGCGCTGCGCCGGGCTCCAGTCCTCCAGGAATTGATGATTGGCCAGCTCGGCCGTTGCCAGACGGACGGTGGCCGGCTCCTCGACGCCGATCAGCCGGACGTCCTGGAGCGAGGTGACCACACCACACAGCCGGCTGACGAGCGAAGGGGCAGCCCGCAAGCAATCGCGCGACGCCTGCGTGGGAACGGCCAGCTCGGCAAGGCGCGGCTGCGGCCGGACGGGATCCTTGTCTCCGCACGATGGGCATGCGGGCACCGGGAGGATCCGGTGCGACCTCGTTCGCGACCGGCGCGCGCTGATCTCCAGAACCTGCCCGGCCAGCGCCTGCCGGTCGAGCCCGAGCAGTTGCTCAAGTGCGGCCTGGGCGAGGACAGCCCCAACGCGCGTGGACAGGGCGCGCGGCACGGCCTGTCCAATCAGGGCCGGGAGCCGCCGCGTGGCGAGCGCCTCCTCTTGGGCCATGGCCTCGCCGAAGTCCTCCGCGCAGGCAACCGTGCGCATGCGCCAGCAGAGGTAGCAGGCGGTGCGGGCCGGTACGACCAGCGGTCCGACGAGCGCGCTGTCGCCATCGAGTTGTGCATACACCGCTGGTACGCCCCAACGCAGGCTTGCGCTGTTGAGCCAGTGGTGCGCAGCGGCGAAGCCCTTGTCGAGGCAGCTCACCAGCAGGCGGCAGTCCCGGACGAGCGCATGGACGCGCTCGCGGGTGACCGCCGCCAGGCCGCTCACCTCCACCCCGCAGCGGGCCAGGATCGCCGAGGCATGGGCGCCCGGCCATTCAGGTCCGATGACACCGACCCGGACACCGGCGAGCCGGTGGCGCGCCTCAGAGACCGTCAGCCCAGTCGCCTCGAGATGCGAGCGCAGGGGGTCCATCGGCGCGACCGCCTACTGCTCGGAGGTCTCGTCCTCCAGACGGCGGAAGCGTTGCACGGCCGTTTCCGCCGAGCAGCCCACCGGCACGGCAATGATGATGAAGCATCTCGTACCCAGCGGGCCGAGACCATCGAAGTTGGCCGTGGTGTCACCCGTCTCCCGGAATTCGCGCAGTGCCCTGCGCACCTCGTCGCGGACGTCCCTCCGTAGCTCCTCGCGTAGCTGCTCGAGCCCCGCGGCATCGCCTTCGTCGGGCATGCAAGCTCCCCTCGCTGTCCTGTAGAGGTGGCCAGCCGTGTAGGGATGATCTTCCCTTTGCACGTATGGTCCGTGCCTGCCTTGCTCACGTCAACCTCTCGGAATATCCGCAGTGGGCAGATCTCCGGGACGCTCAGCCGGCGAGCAGCAGGTCGGCGCGCCTCCTCGACACCAGGTTCCCCTTGCGCGTGTAGCGGTCCAGCGCCTGCTCGATCGCGGCGCGGATCGCCCGCGGCGGATCGCCTGCCGTGCGGAGGACCTCAGCGCGGTCCATCCATGTGTTGGCCTGCTCGTTCAGGGCATCGGTGCGTTCGGCGAGCTGGATGGCCTCGCCGCTGAGCTCCAGCGCCTCCACTATCCGGTCGCGCCGAGCGAGCACCTTCGACCACACCCTCCGCCAGAGCAATTGGGACATCGTGTCGTCGGCGGTTGTGAGGTGCCTGCTCAGCGCCACCAGTTCCTCCGCCTCGTCGATGTGGCCCTGGCCGTAGGCAAGGTCCGCCAGCAACGCCGCCTGGGTGGACAGCAGAACGGTCGCACCGGCCCGCTCGAGCTGCGCGCGGTTGCGACGCAGCGACCGCCCAGCCCGTTCATGGTCGCCCTGCAGGCTCGCCACGAAGGCGACGTCTTCGCGATGGGTGATCCACGGCACCCAGCCGACCGTCTGCCCGAGCTCGTCAAGGGTGGCGGATACCTCGTCGAGCAACGCCCATGCCCGGACGAAGTCTCCACGCATCGCCTCCAGGCAGGCGACATGCCCGCGTGTCGCGGCGCTCATGACGCGGTTGTCGCCGGCCTCGTCCCTGAGCCGCTCGCAGTGGTGGATGGCTTCAGGCACTGGAGTCGGCCCGATGAGATGACCCCAGCCAAGCAGGGCCAGTGCCGATCGGGCACGGCCATGGTCGCCTACCTGGCGGGAGTAGGACACGACACGCTGGAGGGAAGCGTCCATCGCCGCGCAGCGCAGCAGCATCAGCTCCAGCCTGCCGGCCAGCAGCCAGGCGGCGGCGAGACCACGCGCGTCACCGTCCCCCTCGAAGAGGGGGATGATCTGATCGAGCTCCTCCCGGGTCGCATCAGCGGCCCACACGTCGGCGTCGGTCGAGTGCATGAGCTGTTGCTCGATCCAGATCCGCGCCTGGAGCCGGCGCCGCCCGTGCGCACGGGCCAGCTCTACGCCCTCCGCCGCCAGCTCCCCGGCCGCTCTGCGGTCTCCCTGGTAGCCGAGGTTGGCGACCAGCGTCGGCAACAGCTCGAGGCTGGTCGGGTCGCCTGGAGACAGTAACGTGCGTGCGCGATCAAGGGAGCTGATCGCCGCACGGTGGTTCCACTCATCGCTGGCCCGCTGGCCGATCCGCGCGAGACGGTCGGCCGCCCGGTGGATGAGCTGCGGCTCCGTGAGGCCCAGCTCAGCTCGGTAGAGGCAGGTCTGCTCGAGGTGGTAGGCGACGAGGTCATCGGTCTCGCCAGGAGGCGCGCCGGTAGTCTCCAGCCAAGTGGCGGATCGCTCGTGGAGCTCGGCGCGCTGCCGCTTGGACAGCGCGGCGTACGCGGCATCGCGGATCAGCAGGTGACGGAAGCGGTACCGATCCCCGCCGTCGGCGGCGGAGCCGTCGGGACGGATCAGCTCCTTACGGGTGAGCGACAGTAGCTGGCTGGCCACCTTGGAGCGCTCCGGGCCGAGAGAGAGCTCGACGACGGCGTCCTGCTGGAACACTCTGCCGATCACGCTCGCCCGCCCCAGCACCGCCCGCTCCTCGGGATCGAGCTGGTCCAAGCGCGTGGCCAGCAGCGCCGAGACGGTCGCTGGCACCGGCATCGCGGTCACGTCGGTAGCTGCCGTCCAGGCGCCACTGGAACGGACGAGCGCGCCGTTGTCGATCAGCATGCCGACGAGCTCCTCGAGGAACAGTGGATTGCCTCCCGTCACCTCGAAGAGCCGGTGCATCACCGCGACAGAGAGGTCGACGGGTCCGAGAAGGTTGTCGACCAGCTCGCTGCATTCCTTGTCTCCCAGCGGCTCCAGCAGGATGGAGGTTGCGTTCGGCTTGCCCCCGCCCCAGCTGGGCCGGGCGTCGTACAGCTCAGGGCGAGCGATGCAGCAGAGCAGGATGGCGACGCCGCGGGCCAGATCGGCGATGTGCTCGATCAGATCGAGCAGCAGCGGCTCCGCCCATTGCAGGTCGTCCAGCACGAGCACGACTGGCCCGCGGCGTGCGAGCGCCTCGAGCGTCTTGCGGATGGCCCAGGGAAGCTCCTGGAGCGCACCGACAGCTTCGGCCGCCCCGAGCAGGCCCGCGATCTGTTCGGCAACCGCCTCGGCGTTCCGTTCGCCATGGAGCAGGGCCGCCATGGCGATTCGGATCTCCTCCGGGCTGGTGCACCCGGCCATCGCCTGGCGCATCGCCTCCACCAGCGGCCAGAAGGTGATCCCCTCGCCGTAGTCTGGACAGTGGCCACGGAGCACCGTGGCCTGTCCGCCCGCGCCGGCGATGAATTCCTCCACCAGTCGCGATTTGCCGATCCCAGCCGGACCCATGACCGTGACAAGGTGACATGCACCCTCGTGGATCACCCGCTCGAAGACCTGGGTGAGCAGGGCCCGCTCCGGGCCGCGGCCAACCAACGGCGCATCCAGGCGCCGGGCGTGCCCGGGCACGCCCGGCCTGACCGTGATCAGGCGCCACGCCGAACGTGCGGCCTCGTGACTCGCCTCCACCTGCTCCACCTGCTCCACCTGCACCGCATCGCGCACCAGCCGGAGCGTTGCGGGTCCGAGCAGGATCTCGCCGGCAGAGGCCATGTGCTCGAGAGCCACCGCCACTCTGGGAGCCGTGCCCGCGAGCGCCGCTTCCCCGTCCGGCTCGAAGATCACGACCTCACTGGTCTCGATCCCGACGAACATCGAAAGGCGCACCCTTCGCTCCAGCTCGAGCGCGGTGCTGACGCGTTCGAGGACCGAGCGGACGTCGACCGCCGATCGCACGGCGCGCAGCGCGTCGTTCTCGTGGGCGGCCGGGACGCCGAAGACCACAGTGACGGACTGGCCGGTGAGCCGCTCCACCGTCCCGCCGTGGGCGAGCAGCGCGCTACGCACCTCCTCCAGGTAGCGGCCCGCGAGGTGATGCAGTGACTCCGGGTCGACCGGCCGGCCCGCCTCACTGGCCGAGATGCCGATGGAGGCGACGGTGACCGTCTTGCGCAGCTCCGCCGGGGCGGAGGCGGCCGCGTCCGCCACGTGGCTGGGCGCCGGCGGCACCTGCCCTCCGTGGGGTTGCTGAGCGACCAGGGGGATCCACTCGAGATCCGGATCGTGCGTGAGCACGGCCTGCTCCAGGCGTTGCAGCTCGGCGCCGGGGTCGATTCCCAGCTCCTCCGCCAGGTACTGCTGCGTCCGTCGATAGACCTCGAGCGCGTCAGCCTGCCGTCCCGCCCGGTACAGTGCGAGCATGAGCTGGCCTCGCAGGCGCTCCCGCAGAGGGTGCGCGGCGATGAGCGCCTCCAGCTCGCCGGCGAGGTCATCATGGCGCCCTGCGGCGAGGTCGGCTCTGATGCGGTCCTCGAGCGTCGAGAGCCGCCGCTCCTCCAGGCGGACGACGTGCCCCCGGGCGAATGGCTCGGCGGCGAGGTCCGCCAGCGGAGGGCCACGCCAGAGGTCGAGCGCCTGCCGCAGCAGCAGGCCGGCCTCCTCGGCGGCTCCGCGCGCGAGGGCTTCGCGGCCTTCGGCGACGAGACGCTCGAAACGCTCAAGGTCCAGGTCATTGGGCTCGATATCCAACCGGTATCCGTGTACCTGGGTCACGAGCAGACTGCTGGGAGCTCCCTTCGCCCGGCCGGGCTCCAACACCTTCCGCAAGCGGGCAACGTGGACCCAGAGAAGGTTGTGGGCCGCGCTGGGTGGGAGGCCGCCCCACAGGTCGTCGATCAGCCGTTCGACTGGCACCACGTGGCCGCGCCGCAGCAGGAGAATCGCGAGAAGGGCCCGCTGCTTCGGCCCTTCCAAGGGAACGGGCCTGCCGTCTGCCCGGATCTCAATTGGACCGAGGATCCCGAACTCCATCCTTACTCCCCCCGGAGCAACCTTTCACAACGACGCTAACAGGTCACGCCAGCTTTGCGAGTCGTTTTCCTCAAGCGGCTGACAGCCGTGTGAAAGCTGACGGCAAGGCCGAAGCAAGGCCGGTCTCCGAGTCTGGGACTGTCGCGAAATCCACCCTCAAGGGGGAAGTTCCATGAGCACCACCACCGGGGTCCCCGTGGCCCTGGTCCAGGTGAGCGCGCTCATCGGTGTGGGCCTGCCGCTGGTCGCCGCGCTCCTCAAGCAGGATCGCTTCAGCAAGCGGACCAACACGCTGATCGCCGTCGCGGTCGCGGTGGTCGCGGCCATCGTGACCACCGCCGCCAAGGGCCAGCTGAGCCTGCAGAACATCGCCGGCAGCTTCACCGCCACCTACACGGTCGCAATGGCCTTCTACCACGGCCTCTGGAACCCGACGGGGCTCGAGCCAGCACTGAAGACACGCACCTCGACCCGGCGCAAGGCCATCCGCAAAGCCCGCAAGCCCAAGCGGACTGCGGTCGAGCACGAGACCGGCGCGGTGGCAGCGCCCTGACGCGGCCGCATCACTGGAGGAGGACAGGTGACCACCGCCCGCCGCGCCGTCCTCGGCGTGCTCATCGGTCTCGCGCTACTCTGCGTCCCGGTCGTGGCGGCCAGAGCCGACGACACCGCGACCCTGACGCTCACACCCGCCGAGGGGCTGCCCGCAAGCTCGGTGCAGGTGGTGGGCACGGGGCACATGACCTGCATGACCGGCAAGTACGGGACGACCTCGGTGGCGCTGTTCTGGGATTGGGATCCGCAGGACCCGCCGCTGGTCGTTGCAGAGGGCGCGGAAGGCGCCTTCTCGGCATCGTTCATCGTGCCCGCGGACGCTGCTCCTGGCGCGCACACCGTGAGCAGCTACTGCTGGTTTCATGGTGACCGGGCGGGCCCGATCACCAGGACCATATTCGTGATCCGGCCGATCTTCGAGCTGTCCCCGGCCGAGGGGCCGCCGGGCACGACCGTTGACGTCCGAGGCGACGGCTTCCCGCCTGTCTGCCAAGAGACGATCGAGTTCCGCTTCGATGGGATCCGGCTCGAGGCCAAGGTCGACTTCCACGCGCCCGCAACCCCAGGACCAGCGGTGGGGTTGACCGGCAGCGTCACGGTGCCGGGCTCGGCCACAGCCGGACTCCACGAGGTCTCGATCCACTGCCCTGCCGGAGAGGGCGATCCGGCGCTGGCGACCGCCAGCTTCAAGGTCGTCCCCGTACCGCCCTCTACGTCACCAAGGCCACCGAGCAGCACGGGCACGAACACCCCGGCCACGACGGGTCAGAGCGCCACCACGGGCGCGACCACCGGCACGACGGGCTCCACGGGTCAGAGCGCCACGACGGGTCAGAGCGCCACGACGGGTCAGAGCGCCACCACGGGCGCGACCACCGGCACGACGGGCTCCACGGGGACCACGGGCACCACGGGGACCACGGCAGGTAGCTCCTCGACGCAGCCTGGCATTGGCGCCCCCGCGACGACTGCTGGCACACCCACGACCAGTTCCCCGCCCGGCGGTTCCCCGCCCTCCACAAGCGGAGTCCTTGGCTCAGGGTCGTCGGGCGGTGGTGGCGGCCCGCCTGGAGGGGTGCACGGACAGACAAGGGCGGCGCGGTCACTGTTCCCGGCCTCGCTGCGCACGCCCGACGAAGTCTCGACCAGCCTCACGCGGGTGTTGCACAGCGCCGCGCTCGCCTTGGTGCTCGTGCTGCTCGTCGGTTTCCCGGCCGAGATCTTCAACAAGACCCTCGAGGAGAACTACGACGAGATCCGAGGCTGGCTTGGCCGCCGGCATCGGCGGCGGCGGCGCCGACCGCTTCCCGAGAGTGCGCAGCTCGCGCTCTTCGCCGTGCTGGGCGCGCTGCTACTCTGCCTGGTCGACCCCAGCGCCGCCGTCGACCGCAAGACCGCCGCGCTCGCGCTCGGCTTCGTCGTCGCGCTCCCGCTCATGATGATGTTCTTCGAGCTGCCGATCGAGGTGTACTACACGCGAGTGTCGGGACTGCTGAGCACGATGAAGGTCCTACCGCTCGCGCTGGCCGTCGCGGCCGCGTGCACGCTGCTCTCCCGCGAGGCACACTTCCAGCCTGGCTACGTCTACGGGCTGTTCGCGGGCTACGCCGCGCTGCGCGGTCGCAGGCTTGCCGGGGCTCAGGAGGGGCGGGGAATCCTCATCGGTGCCCTGTGCGCGCTGGGAATAAGCCTGATCGCCTGGCTGATCTGGGGGAAGTCGGTGAGCCACGCCGCTGCCGGCCCGCACCCGAGCTTCGGCCTGCTCGTCCTGGACGCCACGCTCAGCTCGATGTTCGTCCTGGGCGTAGAGGGCGTCGTGTTCGCCCTGATCCCGCTGCGCTTTCTGTATGGTCACAAGCTCGCGAGGTGGAACCGGACCCTGTGGGCGCTGCTGTTCGCGCTGGGGATGTTCGGCTTCGTGCACGTGCTGCTGGACACCAAGTCCAAGGAGGTCGGCCTCGTCCCGCTCATCAGCGTGATCGCGCTCTTCGTGGCCTTCGGGGTGCTCTCCCTCGCCTTCTGGGCCTACTTCCGCTACCGGCCACACCCAGCCGCTGGCTGAACATCTCTTGCAGAGCAAAAGCGATCGCCTCGACGGGCTCGCGCCATCGATCCCTGCGGAGGCTGGCTGCGCGGACCGGGCGGCCGCGTAGACTCGTCTGCGTGAGCACCGGCGAGACCGCGACCGATCGCGCCCGGCTGCGTCGGGTTCCGACCCACGAGCTCACGGCATCGGAGATCCGGGCGATCCGTGAGCTTCTGTGGGCTGCATTCCCGTCCGGTGACGAGGCGTTCACCGAGGACGACTGGCAGCACGCGATCGGCGGCCTGCATTTCGTGCTCGAGGTGGACGGCAAGATCCTCGTCCACGCGTCGGTGGTCGAGCGCGAGCTGCACGTCGGCGGCCGGCCGGTGCGAACCGGTTATGTCGAAGCCGTCGCAACGGACCCGGACCGGCAGGGCGGAGGACTCGGCACCCAGGTGATGCGCGACGTCACCGCGTACATCCAGGAGCGCTTCGAGCTCGGCGCCCTCGGCACCGGCAGCCACCATTTCTACGAGCGCCTCGGCTGGCTGACGTGGCGAGGCCCCACATCCGTCCGGACCGATGATGGCACGCACCGAACGCCCAGCGAAGACGGCTACATCCTCGTGCTGCCCACGCCGTCTTTGCCCAGTCTCGATCTCACAGTAGCCATCAGCTGCGAGTGGCGGCCGGGCGACGTCTGGTGACGTTGACGTGGCCGGCCGGATCCGCTCAAGCCAGCCGTCTAGTTGTGGATCTTCTCGCCGCGCTCGAGCATGTCGACGAACTTCGCAATCCGCCGGGCTCGGGTCTCGGCTCGCTTGCTGTCCTGGATCCGGTAGAAGATCGCGTACCGGTTGACACTGTCCAGACTTGCGTAGAATTTTTCGGGTGCAGCGCTTCTGAGGGTGTCTCATCGAGCGGCGGGGATGACCCCGTCGGCGTAGCGCGCCTCGTGCACGCGCCGCCGCTCTTGGGCGAGGTGGTGGGCCCAGTAGTCGTCGAAGTCGCCGTTGCTGCGCAGGGC
>WNGB01023861.1_pt1 | contig 11146 bp, 6 predicted proteins | sample 5400681 | NCBI WGS metagenome assembly WNGB01 (sample SAMN13153367, study PRJNA577476) | soil metagenome | isolation source: 115 cm soil or saprolite under grassland replicate 2 | place: USA:California | collected 2016-06-15 | reverse complement strand
CCGCGCTGCTCGCCGCGAAGATTCCTGGCGCACGGGTCACGATTTTGCCCGGCCTCGGGCACCACTTCCCGATCGAGGACCCCGCGGCGGCGGCGGGCGCGATTCGTAATTTTCTGGATGCGGTATGATAACGTTCGAACGTTCGAACGTTCAAACGTTCAAACGTTCAAACACAAGCGCTTATGCGGAGTAAGCCATGTACATCGGCGACTGGATGGAGCGCGGCGAGCGCTACTGGCCCGAGTCGCTGGCCGTGGTCGACGTCGGCCGCGGCGCGGCGGGCCGCTTCACCTACCGCCAGATGAACCGGCGCGCCAACCGGCTCGCCGGCTGGCTGCGCGATCAGGCCGGCGTCGGCCGCGGCGACCGGGTCGGCGTCCTCGCGATGAACGGGGTCGAGTTCCTCGACGCGTTTTTCGCCTGCGGCAAGCTCGGCGCGATCCTGGTGCCGTACAACTGGCGCAGCCACTGGCGCGAGCTGGTCGGCCTGATCGACCTGACCACGCCGAAGGTGCTGATCTTCAGCGACGATTTCCGCGCGAGCGTCGAGCAGCTCCGGCCGGAGTGCCCGAGCATCGCGCACTACCTGCACCTCGACGGCCCGGGCATCCCCGGCAGCTTGCCCTTCGAGCCGACGATCGCGGCGTGCGCCGACCTTCCGGTTGCCAATAATGCCGTCGACGCCGAGGATATCGTCTGCCTGCTGTTCACCGGCGGGACGACCGGCCTGCCCAAGGCCGCGCAGGTCTCGTACCGGATGATCGCCTGGAACACGCTTAACACGATCGTCCACGAGCTGCAGCGCGGCGACGTGACAGTCACCCACACGCCGCTGTTCCACACCGGCGGGCTGCTGGTCTACACGCTGCCGCTGCTCACGCTGGGCGGCACGGTGGTACTCATGCGTCGCTGGTCGCCCGACGAGCTGCTGGAGCTGGTCGAGCGCGAGCGTGTGACGATGTTCTTCTGCGTGCCGACGCAGTACCAGATGGTGCTCCAGTCGCCGCGCTTCGCCACGACCTCGTTCGAGAGCGTGCGCTTCCTGACCAGCGGCGGCGCCCCGCTGCCGATCCCGATCATCGAGGCCTACCGCCAGCAGCACGGCGTGGTGTTCAAGCAGGGCTTCGGCATGACCGAGTTCGGCCCGGGGATCTTCTCGATGGGGCCGGAGCACGCCGTGCGCAAGGCCGGCAGCATCGGCAAGCCGAACTACTTCGTCGACGCGCGCGTGGTGGACGAGCACAGCCGGCCGCTCCCGCCGGACCAGGTCGGCGAGCTGGTGCTGAAAGGCCCCTCGCTGTCGTCCGGCTACTTCGGCAACCCCGCGGCCAGCCGCGCGGCGGTCGACTCCGAGGGCTGGTTCCACACCGGCGACCTGGCGCGGGTCGACGCCGATGGGTTCTTCTTCATCGTCGACCGCAAGAAGGATATGTTCATCTCAGGCGGCGAGAACGTCTACCCGGTCGAGATCGAGAGCGTGCTGTACGAGCACGCGGCGGTGGCGCAGTGCGCGGTGGTCGGCGTGCCCGACGAGACCTGGGGCGAGGTCGGCCGCGCGTTCGTGGTGCTCGCGCCCGGCGCCGCGGCCAGCGAGGCCGAGCTGATCGACCTGGTGCGGGCGCGCCTGGCGAAGTACAAGGTGCCGCGCAGCGTCGTGTTCGTCAAGAGCCTGCCGATCTCGGCGGCGGGCAAGATCCTCAAGCGCGAGCTGAGGAGCCAGTAGTCAGGGGTCAGGGGTCAGGGGTCAGGGGTCAGGGGTCAGGGGTCAGGGGTCAGGGGTCAGGGGTCAGGGGTCAGAAGCCGCCCATAGCCTTGTCACCTTGTCACCTTGTCACCTTGTCACCTTGTCATCGCTTGTAAGGAGACAGATCAATGCCCACCGTACCCACGCTGCCCGGCGTCATCTCGCGGATGATCGACACGCCGCGCCTGCGGATGCACGCGCTGTTCAGCGGTCCCGAGGACGGCGTCGCGGTGCTGTTCGTGCACGGCAACGCCGCCTCGGCGACCTTCTGGGAGGAGACGATGCTGGCGCTGCCGCCGGCCTACCGCGGCATCGCGGTGGACCTGCGCGGCTACGGCGACACCGCGGATCTGCTGATCGACGCGACGCGCGGCTACGGCGACTGGGTGGACGACCTGCTCGGCTTCGCGCAGGCGCTCGGCCTGACCAGGTATCACGTCGTCGGCCACTCGCTCGGCGGCGCGCTGCTGTTCAGCCTGGCGCCGGCGGCCGGCGCGAGCATCCTGTCCGTCACCCTGGTCGACCCCGGCTCGCCCTACGGCTTCGGCGGCACGAAGGGCCTGGACGGCACGCCGTGCTACGACGACTTTGCCGGCTCGGGCGGCGGCGTGGTCAACCCGGAGTTCGCACGGCTGATCGACGTGGGGGATCGCAGCACAGCCAACCCGGTGGCCGCGCCGCGCGTGGTGATGAACACGTTCTACTGGAAGCCACCGTTCCGGCCCGCCCGCGAGGAGGACCTGCTGTCCTCGCTGCTCACCGAGAAGGTCGGGCCGCAGAAGTACCCCGGCGACTTCGTGCCCTCGCCGAACTGGCCGAACGTCGCGCCCGGCAGGTGGGGGCCGATCAACGCCGCCTCACCCAAGTACGTCGGCGACAGCGTGGAGCGGTTCATCGCGGCCGTGCCCAAGCCGCCGATCCTGTGGGTGCGCGGGGCCGACGATCAGATCGTGTCGGACAGCTCGTTCTTCGAGCTTGGCACGCTGGGCAAGCTCGGCTTCGTGCCCGGCTGGCCGGGCGAGGAGGTCTACCCGCCGCAGCCGATGGTCGGCCAGACGCGCGCAGTGGTGGAGCAGTACGCGGCGGCCGGCGGCGCCTTCTGGGAGCGGGTGATCGCCGACGCCGGCCACACGCCGTATATCGAGAAGCCGGCCGAGTTCAACGCGCTGCTGCACGCGCACCTGGCGCACGCGAAGGCGTAGGGGATTTTTGTGTTGTAAGGGGAGCACTGTCAGCGGATTTGGGGAACGGATTGAGCGGATAGAGCCGCGAGTCCGTTCAATTCGCTCCCCAAATCCGCTGACAGGTATCTTTTGTCACCACCATATCGTGACGATGACGTAGCCCTGCGTGCGCCGTCCTCGCCTTGCCTCCTCCCCATTCTTCTGCTATACTCTGCCAATCGAACAGGTGTGTTAGAACGTCAGCGGATTGAGCGGAGTACGAGCGGATATAGCGGAATTGTCGCCCATCAACGCTAATCGGCGCCATCCGGCGCATCCTCTCGATCCGTCTCCCTATCCGCTGTATCCGTGGATTGAATGGGGCGGCGAGCAAACCGAGCGGCAGCGCACGTCGACGTCTATGCCAAGGCGGCTCAGCGTGTCCGCTCGATCCGTTTTCTTGTCCGCTGTATCCGTTGAACCGTTCCTAGGAGAGACCCATGAAACTGCTCTACCTCGACCCCGGCGTGCTGGAGGCCGACCCGCAGGGCGTGCGCGACGAGCCGGGCAATGTCGACGGGCTGGCTGCGACGATCGCCGAGCATGGGCTGCTGCAGCCGCTCGGCGTGCAGGATCTCGGGCGTGGGCGCTACCGCGTAGTCTACGGCAACCGCCGGCGCGAGGCCGCGCTCAAGCTCGGGCTCGAGCGCGTGCCCTGCATCATCCTCGACGCCGACGACCCGCGCACGCTGATCCAGCAGCTCACCGAGAACGTCCAGCGCCTGGATCTCAACGACCTGGAGAAGGCCCGCGCCTTCGCGCGCCTGCGCGAGCAGCTCGCCGACGGCCAGCCGCACAACGAGGGCGACCCTTCGGCAGGCTCAGGGCAGTGGCTGGACGAGGCAACCGCCCGCACGGTCGGGCTCTCGGCGCGCACGGTGCGGCGCTACCTGGGCCTGCTCGACCTGCCCGAGGAGATTCAGATCATGCTGCGAGCCGGCGACCTGAACGTGACGCAGGCCCAGCACCTGCGCCGGATCCCCAATGCGCGCACCCAGGTCGAGCTGGCGCGCGCCGCGGTCGACGAGGGCATGTCGGCGGCCGAGCTGAGCCGGCTCTCGGCCTACTTCGCCGCCAACCCGGATCTCTCGCTCGACGACGCGCTGAGCGCGCTCGAGCAGGGCGTCGAGCTGCGCCGCGAGGTCGTGGGCCAGCCGGTCGCGCCGCCGGCCGGCGGCCCGCTCGGCAAGACCGGCGCGACGGCGGTCACGATCGAGGGCGCCGCCGACCTGTGGGACGACGAGGACCCGGCCGAGGACGACGGGGCCTACCTGAGCGTCGAGGACGAGACGGTCGAGAACCAGCCGAAGAACAAGGCGCGGGTCTTCCGCATCCGCTCGCTCGACCAGATGCTCGACGAGACCGACCGGCTCGCGCGCGCCCACGTCGAGGGCGACCTGGTCAAGTGGGTCAAAAGCGACAGCGGCGCGCCGATGAAGGTCCGCCTGCTGCTCAAGCAGGTCGAGTCGCTGGCCCGCGCGCTGCGCCAGGTGGTCGACCAGCAGGGCTGGCAGTTCGACGAGTAGAACGTGCAACGCGTTAGAAGGTTAGAAAGTTAGAAGGTTGGAACGTTCCAACCTTCTAACCTTCTAACCTTCTAACAATATTCAGGATCATCGATGCCGCTAACCTTCGAAGTCCAGGCGCGTGACGCGCACACTCGTGCCCGCACCGGTCTGGTCATCACGGCCCACGGCGCGGTCGAGACGCCGGTGTTTATGCCGGTCGGGACGCGCGGCACGCTCAAGTCGCTGACACCGCAGGAGGCGCTCGACCACGGCGCCCAGATCATCCTCGGCAACACTTACCACCTGTACCTGCAGCCGGGCCACGAGCTGATCGCGCGCATGGGCGGGCTGCACCAATTCATGGGCTGGGAGGGCCCGATCCTGACCGACAGCGGCGGCTTCCAGGTCTTCAGCCTGGTCTACGGCGGCATCGCCGACGAGGTCAAAGGCCGCCGGCCGACCCAGCAGGCCCAGCTCAAGCCGGGCATGGTCATGGTCACCGAGGACGGCGTGATCTTTCGCTCCTACATCGACGGCTCGAAGCACTTCTTCACGCCCGAGAAGAGCATTGAGGTTCAGAAGGGCATCGGCGCCGACATCATCCTGTGCTTCGACGAGCTGCCACCCTTCCGCGCCGGCTACGACTACACCGCGCGCTCGCTGGAGCGCACCCACCGCTGGGCCGCGCGCTGCCTGGCGTTCCACCAGGAGACCCTGGCGGGGCGCGGCCTGCCCTTCGCCGCGCCGAACGCCGACCAGTCGCTGTTCGGGATCGTCCACGGTGGCGTCTTCGACGATCTGCGGCGCGCCAGCGCGGAGTATATCTCGTCGCTGCCGTTCGACGGGCTGTGCATCGGCGGCTCGCTTGGCAAGGATAAGCAGCAGATCGGCGAGGTGGTGGACATGACTGTGCCGCACCTGCCCGATCGCCTGCCGCGCCACCTGCTCGGCATCGGCGATGTGGACGACCTGATCGAGGGCGTTGCGCGCGGGATCGATATGTTCGACTGCGTCAGCCCGACCAGGCTGGGCCGCCACGGTACGGCGCTGGTGCGCGACCGGGCGCGGCGCTGGAAGCTGAACGTGCTCAACGCCGCGCTGCGCGAGGACCGCGGGCCGCTGGACGCGAGCTGTGCCTGCTACACCTGCTCGCACTACTCGCGCGCCTACATCCACCACCTGTTCCGCGCCCAGGAGCTGCTGGGCATCCGCCTGGTCAGCCTCCACAACGTCGCGTTTCTGCTCGACCTCATGCGCCAGGTGCGCGAGCGCATCCGCGCCGGCCGCTTCGGCGAGCTGCGCGCCGCATGGCTCGGCGAGGCGCCTACCTCCGCGTAACGTATCTCCTGCCAGGTCCTCGACAACGGCATTCCCTGGCGCCGCATCCCCCGCGACGCATATCATGACCTACATTGAAATTCTGTTGGTTGGTGCGCGTGGGTGGCTTCGCCACCCACGCGCACCAACCAAAGAAAACCTTGGCGGGGCGGTGAGGGTGATACGACTTACCATAGTATTACTTGGTATAGATCTTGCTCACACGGTTTTTGCGCGACTCGTTCTCATTACGACGTAGTTCCGGGTGACTCGACGAGCTGTGGTGGGGTGGAAGGGCTGGGGCTATGCCTCGGCTTTTTTGCCCTCATTCAACTCATTGGAGGCGGGCTTGGAGGGAGTTGCCGGGCATTTTGCACTATCGCACCTGTCTCAAACACTGTCTGACGGACTGCCCGATAGCCTCAGAACGTGGAGAAAGATAAAGATATGGACAAGTTGAATCAGACCCGCCGGTTTGCACGTCGTGCCAGGATGGCCGTCATCTTCGCGCTGGCGGCGATCTGCCTGGCTGTGCCCGCGCTGGTGTCGGCGCAGCAGCTGACCGGAACGTTTGTCGGAAAGGATGTCGGCCGCGACGTCGCCTTCAGCCACAGCGGCAAGGCGCGCAATAATTGGGCCGGCACGCTCAAGTTCAAGATCGACAATGGCCCGGAATTACGAGTCTTCTGCATCCAGATCGACGTGCGCGTGACCGCGGGCAATCGCTACCGCAGCGATGGGCCGGTGCTGGACCTGCCGAACGGCTGCCAGATCCGCTACCTGCTCGACAAGTACCCCGCCTCGACTGCGTCCGACGCCGACGAGGGCGCCGCGCGCCAGATGGCGATCTGGGTCTTTTCCGACGGCGTCGATCCGGCGACGATCGCGGACGCGAAGATCCGCGATCGCACGATCGCGCTGGTGAATGAGGCGAAAAATGGTCCGTGCCCTGGGCGGCGCACCACGGTGCCCGACCTGACGCTCGATCCGCCGGTGGCAAACGCCGCCGTAGGGCAGACCGTGGCGTACACGCTGCGCGCCAGCGCCGAGGACGCCGGCCAGACCGCGACGGTCGCCGTGACCGGGCCGGCGGTGCTGACGGACGAAACCGGCCAGCAGCAGAACGGCCAGCAGCAGAGCGTGACCCTCGACGGCCAGTCGACCGCGCGGTTCTGGGTCACAAGCACGGGCGCCGGGCAGACCAACGTGAACGTCGCGCTGCCGTACCGGCTTGAGGCGGGAACTGTCTTTGATCATATTGAGGGCAGCCAGCCCACGCAGCGGCTGGTGATGGCCGAGAGCCAGAACCTGGTGGCGAACGCGAGCGCGCAGGCCGCCTGGTCGGCCCAGGCGCCCTCGCCCTCCGCGCCGCCGACCGAGACGCCGGCTGCGCCGACCGAGACGCCGGCTGCTTCGACTGAGATACCCGCCGCAGCGACCGAGACGCCCGCGCCGCCGACCGCGACTCCAAAGGATCACTCGTCGAAGTCGCCCACCGAGACGCCGGCGTCAGGCGAGCAAAACAGCCCGAGCCCGACCGCGCCGGCAGCGCCCACCGCCGTCGCCGGCGAGCAGGCAACGCCTATTGCCTCGGGTGGCGGAGAGGTGGGACCCACGGCTACGCCAGTGGCTGCGCAGTCCGCTGCCGGCGGTGCGCCGCAGCAGCCGCGCAACCTGCCGCGCACGGGCGACTCGGGCGGCGGTGCGCTCTGGCTCATCCTGGCGATCGCCGCGCTGCTGTTTGGCGGCGGCTGGCTGGCGCGGCGGAGGATGCGCTAGTATCCCCAAGCCCCTCCCCTTTCAGATTCTTTTTCTGAAAGACTATAGCAAAGCAACAACCACATAGCGTATAATGTTACCCTACCTCACGAGATGGATGCGCTATGGGTCTCGAAGCCTCATTGCTGGGCGGCTTTCGCCTCGTCTGTGACGGTGGGCTCGTGACCGCCATTCACCAGCCGCGCCAGCAAGCGCTGCTGGCCTACGTGATGCTCAACGCCAGCACGCCGCAGACCCGCCAGCACCTGGCGTTCCTCTTCTGGCCCGACTCGACCGAACGCCAGGCCCACGCCAATCTGCGCTACACGCTGCATCATCTGCGGCGCAGCTTTCCGCCGATCGACCAGTATCTGCAGATCGGCGCACAGACATTGCATTGGCGACCCACGACCACCTTTCAGTTGGATGTCGATGTGTTTGAAGCCCTGGTCGCCGCGGCCAGGCGTGCCAGCGGCGAACGTGCGCTGCACGCGACCTTTCAGCAGGCGGTCGATCACTACCCGGGCGATCTCCTGCCGCACTGCTATGATGAGTGGGTCATCCCCATCCGCGAGCGCTTGCACCAGCTGTATCTCGCCGCCCTCGATCAGCTGGTCGATCTGCTCGAGCAGGCGGACGAGCTGCGCGCGGCGCTCGGCTATGCCGAGCGCCGGCTCCAGCACGACACCCTGCGTGAGATCAGCTACCGCCGGCTGATGCAGCTCCACGCGCTGAACGGCGACCGGGGCAGCGCCTTGCGCGTCTATCACGATTGCGCTGCGATGCTGGAGCGCGAGCTGGGGGCCGCGCCTGGCTCCGATACCCGCGCCGTCTACGCACGCATGCTCGACACAGCGCCAGAACCCATGCCGGTCAGCCAGGCGGCCCCCACGACGGCAGCCACGCCGCGCAGCCTCGTCGGACGTGGGCAGGAGCTACAGGAGCTGTTGGCGGCCTGGCAGGCTGCGGCTGGCGGGCAATCGCGCCTGGCGCTCCTGACCGGCGAAGCCGGGATCGGCAAGACCCGCCTGGCGGAAGAGCTGCTCGCCTGGGTCGGGCAGCGGGGCGGCGCCACGGCGCGCACGCGCGCCTATGCCGCCGAAGGCCGGCTCGCCTATGCCCTCGTGGCCGATATGCTCCGCGCCGGAATCTATCACGATCGGCTCGCGCAGCTCGACGATGTCTGGCTGACCGAAGTCGCGCGCCTGCTCCCGGAAATCCTGGCCGATCGCCCCGCTCTGCCGCAGCCGCAGCCATTGACCGATGGCTGGCAGCGGAGGCGGCTGTTCGAGGCGCTGGCGCGCGCCGTGCTCCTGGCCGATCAGCCGCTGCTGCTGCTGATCGACGATCTGCAGTGGGCCGACCAGGAGACGCTCGAATGGCTGCACTACCTCCTGCGCTTCGCGCCGGAGGCGCGTCTGCTCGTCGTCGGCACAGCGCGATCCGAGGACATTGGGCCGGACCATCCATTGACCGCACTGTTACTCGATCTACGCCGGAGCGGCCAAGTCACCGAGATCGCGCTGGGGCCGCTGGACGCCGCCGAGACGGCCGCGCTCGCCCGGCAGATCGCCGCGACGGAGCTCGACCAACCGATCCTCGATCAGCTGTACGCGCAGACCGAAGGCACACCGCTGTTTATTGTGGAGACGGTGCGCGCCGGGCTAGCAAGTTCAGCGTTCAGCGTTATGAGTGAAGAGACAAGAAGCACCACGTCCTCGAAACGCTCAACTCAAAACGCAAAACCATGGCCTGAGCCAGGTCGAAGGCTCAGAACGCAAAACGCGCAATTACCGCCCGCCATCTACGCCGTCATCCAATATCGGCTGGCGCAACTTTCGCCGGCGGCGCGCGAGCTGGTCGCCGTGGCAGCGGTGGTCGGCCGGTCCTTCACCTTCGCGATCATCGCCCACGCCGGCGGCGGCGACGAGGCGACGCTGGTGCGTAGCCTGGACGAGCTGTGGCAGCGGCGGGTCGTGCGCGAGCATGGCGCGCACGCCTACGACTTCAGTCACGACCGTATTCGCGATGTGGCCTACGCCGAGATCCGCCCGGCCCAGCGCTATCTGCTCCACCGGCGCGTGGCCCAGGCGCTGGAGCAGACGCATGCAGGGACGGCGCTCGACATGGTGAGCAGTCAGGTGGCGGTCCACTACGAACAGGCCGGTGTGCCGGAGCGAGCTATTCCCTACTATCGGCGCGCCGGGCTTGTGGCGCAGCAGGTCTATGCGCACAGGGAGGCGATCGGTCACTTCACTACGGCGCTCACACTGCTGGGGCGGCTGCCGGGCAGCCCACAGCACGATGCCGACGAACTGGACCTGCAACTGGCGCTGGTACTCTCAATTCGAGTGACGCGGGGATCGGCAGCGCCGGAGCTCAAACCGATCCACGATCGGGCGTGGGCGCTGTGCGATCAGGTTGGCACTCCTGAACAGCGGTTTTCCGTCCTCTTTGAACTCTGTGCATTCCATCATTTGCGCGGGGAGACCGACCAGCACCAGGCGTTGGCCGAGCGACTCGTCGACCTGGCGGAGCAATGGCGGACGCCGGTCCATCTGGTCATCGCCTGCATGCTCCTGGGCGATGCTCATTTCGTACGCGGCAAGTTGATGCTGGCCCAGGAACAGTTCGAACGGTGCGTCAGCCTGTATTCCGCCCAACAGCACCATGCATATGTTGCAAGTACCGGCGTCGATCGTGGGGTGATTTCGCTGGCCTGGGAGTCGCATGCGCTCTGGTGTCTCGGCTATCCAGATCAGGCCCTCCAACGGGTTCGCAAGGCCATCGATCTGGCCCACCATCTCGCTCACCCGATCAGCCAGATCTGGGCGCTGGCCTATGCCGCAATGCTGCACCAGTTTCGCCATGAAAGCGCCGCCGTCCGGGCTGAGGCCGAAACAGCTCTGGCGCTCGCCACACAGTACGAGATCGCCTATTACGGGGCCTGGGCTGCGATCCTGCTGGCCTGGGCACTGGCAGAGGAACAACCGGGGGCGGAGGGCATCGCCCGGCTACACCAGGCCCTGGCCGATTTCCAGGCCACCGGCGCGCGCCTGCGCTGGCCCTACTACCTGGCGCTGCTCGCCGAGATCTATGGCAGCGCCGGGCAGCCCGCCACGGGACTGTCGGTGCTGGACGAGGCGCTGGCGGTCTCGGCGACCCATGGTGAATGCTGGTGGGACGCGGAGCTACACCGGCTCAGGGGCGAGCTTCTCCTGGCGCAGGGCGCGCAGGAAGCCACGGCCGCAGCGGCCTTTCAGCAGGCGCTTGCGATCGCCCGCGACCAGGGCGCCCGATCGCTGGAGCTGCGCGCGGCGACCAGCCTCGGTCGCCTGTGGCAGCGGCAAGGCCGAGTCGACCAGGCGCACCGGCTGCTGTCCGACATGTACACCTGGTTCACCGAAGGCTTCGAGACGCCCGACCTCCAGGCGGCGCGGGCGCTGCTGCACACATTGTAGGCTAGGCCGCCAGCGAGTTACCATATTCTGGCACTTTTCCAACGGCCCGCCTCCGAACCGGGCTTGAACCGTTAAGCTCACCCGGCTCTCCAGTGTTTCATTTCGCTCCTGACGACTGGTCAAACTCTCCGGCGT
>WNGB01021743.1_pt1 | contig 11146 bp, 6 predicted proteins | sample 5400681 | NCBI WGS metagenome assembly WNGB01 (sample SAMN13153367, study PRJNA577476) | soil metagenome | isolation source: 115 cm soil or saprolite under grassland replicate 2 | place: USA:California | collected 2016-06-15 | reverse complement strand
AAGCCCGGATCGAAGCCCAGATCCGGATGACGACCCCGGTGTCGTCGGCGCCATGCCTTGGGCAACGCTCGCCGTCAACGGCAGACAAATAAGGAAACCGAGCCCGACCGTGGCGACGAACCATCGGACTCGATTGCTTCGAAGGGAGCAGTATTGGATCATGCCCATGCGCTCTCAGGTCTACGTGGCGCTCTGGCATACCCAGCGGTCGGTGAACCGCGTTAGGCGGGGATGCCGGCGATGATGGCGCAGAGCTCGTGGGCCGACTGGGCCCACCAAACCCTACACCGCGAACGGTGAGAGACTAAGCGCGGGGAGGTCTGAACAGAGGAACTGGATCGAGGCTCGCTACGACGGGCGGTGGAGGCTCCAGTGCTTCGGCGTGCGTGAGGTATGGCCCGAGTGGGACGAACACCTCTGCCAGTACAACGACCTGCGCATGGGTGCACCCGCAGGCGCACAGGCAGGGGCAGTCTGCCCGGCCCGCATCCGGTGTGGCAGGGCCGGAATGGTCCCCGACTGCCACCAGAGCGACGACCGAGATCGCGTGCGGTTCGCGCGGGAGGAGCACCTCGAAGGAGGATGCGCCCACCGCGAGGAGTAGCACAATTGCGACGACGCGCCGGGTCATGGAGCGGAAGGTACAGCTTAAGAGAAACCTCCGCAAAGGGAGGGGGTCTCGACGCCTCGGTGCTGCTTCGCGGCAGCGATCAGGGCGACGCGCGCGGGAGTGCCTGATCCGCGACCAGTGGAGTTGGTCGACCCTGTGGCGCACGATCGGGCCGAACCCCGCAGTCCCGCGGCCGAGCGCCTAGACCGGCTCGACGAAATGCTGAGTCGGCGCCTCGGGCCCACGGTCATCCGCGCAATGGCGGATGACGACGTGACCGAGTGGGACTGAGAAGGGCGCTGGAGGACCGGGTCCACGCGATCGTGGACGCGATCCGCGCCGGTCGCAGCGCTGCCACGGTCAACCGGAGTCACTCGATCGTGCAGCGCTGTGTGAACTGCTCCGTGCGTGAGCACTGCAACCAGGCGCTTGGGTGAGAACGCCCCGCTGGTCCAACCCAAATACCCGTTATTCATACCGCAACGCCTCCATCGGATCGATCCGCGCCGCCCGGCGGGCAGGCACGTAGGTGGCGAGCATCGCGACCCCGCCGAGTACTAACGCCACACCGACGAACGTCACGGCGTCCAGCGTCGAGACGCCGAACAGCATCGTGCGCAGGGCGCGCGTCGCCAGCGCGGCGCCCGCCATCCCGAGCACCAGGCCGCCGATCACGAGCAATAGATTCTCCCGCAGCAGCATGCCCACGACCTCGGCGGGCCTGGCGCCGATGGCCATGCGCAGGCCCAGCTCCTTCGTGCGCTGGGTCACCGCGTACGCCGTGATGCCGTAGATCCCAATCAACGCGAGCAGCACCGCCAGCGCCGCGAACAACGTGAGCAGCGTCATGCTGAACCGCCGCGCCGCCGTCGAGCGCGACAACGCCTGATCCAGGCTCACGAGATCGCCGATCGGCTGCTGGGGATCGACCTGCCGCACGGCGTCGCGCACCGCCCCCGCGAGCGCTAAGGGCGAGCCCTTGGCCTTGAGCACGACCCACATCTCGGGCACGCCCGGCCCCGACGCGGCCTGCAGCTGCGGGAAGTAGAGCTCAAGCATGGGTGTCGCATCGAGCGACGCGTATCGAATGTCCCCGATGGTACCGATGACAGTTGCGTCGTATCCACCACCGCCCGGCCGCCGCACCCGGAAGACCTTCCCCACCGGGTCCTGCCCCGGCCACAGCTCGTCGGTGAGCCGCCGGTTCATGATGACCACCTTCGGGGCATCGGCGCGGTCCTGCGGCGTGAAGTCGCGGCCCCGGAGCCGGATGCCCATCGCCGCGAAGTAGTCGGGCCCCACTACGTTGAGGTGGGCCGCCAAGAATTCCTCGGTGGCATCCGGACGAATCGCCCGCGGGTCGAACGCCAGAATCTGCACGCCGCCCGTGAGCGTCAGCGTCCAGCGGGAGACGCTCACGTCCGCCACGCCGGGATTGCGCGCGAGGAGGTCCGTGAGATTCTGGAAGAACTGGTTCTGCACCGTGGGACCCGCGTAGCGCGAGGGCGTGAGCCGGATGCGCGCCGCCAGCACGTCGCGCGTGTCGTAGCCCGGATCCACCGACGTCAACCGCACGAAGCTCCTGATGAGCAGCCCCGAGCCCACCAGCAGCACGAGCGCCAGCGCGATCTCCGCCACCACCAGCCCGCTCTGCGTCCTGTGGCGCCGGCGCGAGCCCGTCGTGGCGCCGCCCTCGTCGCGCAGCGCCTCCTCCACGCCGGGGGCCGCCGCGCGCAGCGCCGGCAACAGTCCGAACGCCAGGCCCGTCACGAGCGAGACGACGAGGGCGAAGCCGAGTACCCAGGGGTCGAGCCCGATCTCGTTCACGCGCGGCACGCGCGGCCAGACGGCGAGCACGGCGGCGAGGCCCCAGCGCGCCAGCAGCACCCCCGCGGCCCCCGCGATGAGCGCCACCACCACGCTCTCGGTCAGGAGCTGCCGCGCCAGCCGCGCGCGATCGGCGCCGAGCGCCCGGCGCACGGCGACCTCCTTCCTGCGCTCGGTGGCGCGCGCCACGTACAGCCCCGCCGCGTTGGCGCAGGCGATCAGCAGGACCAGCCCCACCGCGCCGAACAGCACCAGCAAGGCAGAGCGGACGTCCTCCACACCTTCCACCTTCAGCGGATCGACGCGGAACGCCATGCCGGACGCGATGGAGATGCGCTGCGCCACCACGCCAACGTCGGCGCGCGCCTGCGCGAGCGTGGCGCCCGCCGCCAGGCGTGCCACGGACTCGAAGGCGTAGAACTGGCGGTTGAACTCGAGCTGCGGATGGGAACGCAGCGCCTCGCCCAGCGGCACCCACAGCTGGGTATCCCGGTTGGGGAACGCGAAGCCGCGCGGCATGACGCCCACCACCGTGAAGCTCTGGCCGTCGAGGTTGATCACGCGGCCCACGATGTTGCGGTCGCTGCCGAATGCCGTGGCCCACATGCCGTAGCTCAGCACGGCCAGCCGATCGTGCAGCTCGGCGCCGGTGAACCCGCGCCCGATAGCCGGACTCACGCCCAGCACGCCGAACAGGTTGGGCGAGACGACCGTGGCCGCCAGCTCGAGCGCCTCGTCGCCGCCCGCGTAGTTGTAGCGCGTGTCTCTATACGCGGCTACACCGGCGAAATCCTTGGTGAGTGCCTGCAACTGCTGAATGTCGGGGTAGGACATCGAGATCCCGAAGATGTCCTTGCCCGGTCCCGGCACCTTCGTGTCGAGCGACACCAGGCGGTCCGCGTGGGGATAAGGCAGCGGCTTGAGCAGCACCGCGTCCACCACGCTGAAGATCGCGGTGTTGGCGCCGATGCCGAGCGCCAGCGTCACGATGGCGATGGCGCTGAAGCCGGGGTTCTTGCGCAGACTTCTGAGTGCAAAGCGGAGATCCTGGAGCAAATCACCCTCCGTGACGGGGTACGAGTTACCACCGAAGGTGCAACAGCCGTACCAGTTCGTCGCCTCTGAATCAACCCATTGGCGGAATCTGACTTAGGCCGTTAAGTGTGGCGCTTGGGACGGTTGGGGGCGTTCGCTCGTGGGATTGCCCATCCCACAAACGAGCACTCCTCTTTGCACGATGATTCGCGGTGAACGCTCGCGCCCGGCTGGCCGACCAGTCCCGCCGTAGAACCTCATGAGGATCAGCTATCCCTCCCCGACGTTTTGCATCCACGTGCCGACGAGGGAGATGCCCTGACCGATGAAGAAGAGGCGGAAGTTGCGGTGGGCGGCTTCCGTCATTGCACACAAATTAAGGAGAATGGAACTCCGGTGTTCGGCCTTTCTCTTCGACCTGGACGGCGTGCTCGTCGATTCGCGTGCCGTCGTCGAGCGCGTGTGCCGAACGTGGGCATTGCGCCATGGGCTCGATCCTGAAAGGGTCATGCGGATCGCGCACGGCCGCCGCGCGCGGGACACCGTGAAGGCGGTGGCGCCGCATCTCGACATCGCCCGCGAAGTGGAGTGGATCGACGCCGCAGAGCTCACGGATGTCGACGGTCTCCAGGAAGTGTCCGGCGTTCGCCGATTTCTGGCCGCCTTGGATGCCGGCGCCTGGGCCGTTGTCACGTCTTGTGGTCCCGATCTCGCCACACTGCGACTCAACTCCGTTGGCCTACCGATCCCGGACGTCCTTGTGACGAGCGCGGACGTGTCTCTGGGGAAGCCGGCGCCTGATGGGTATCAGCTCGGCGCGCAGCGCCTGGGACAAGAGCCTGTGAAGTGCGTCGTCTTCGAGGACGCACCGCCGGGGATCGCGGCGGGACGCGCTGCCGGCGCGCGGGTAGTCGCGCTCAGCACGACGTATCCGGATGCGGATTTCACCGGTGCCGAAGCCATAATCCGCGACTTCACCGGCGTTCGTGTGCTCCGTGACCACTCTGGCTACGTCTTGTCAGTGCTAGATTAAACATTGATGTTCGGCAGCATCGGGAAGCGGCGGGTGGATGGAAGGACACCGAGACACTCCTCACCTGCTATCAGCAGCCGGATGCGGACACGCTGTTAGCAGTGATGAGCGAGCCGAAGAAGATGCGCGACGCGGCGCTCGCGTCCGGTTGACGCAGGGGTTGGAGAAACAGCACCACAAACAGCACCACAGTTTTCTGAAGCATAAAGCACCGCCGGCGCAATCGCCAACGGTGCTTTGGATTACACCAGGCAGCCGTGCCGTCGCCTCCTCCCGCCCTACTCGTGCAGCACCTGGTGCACGGCGGCGATCGCGATCGATCCCTCGCCCACCGCTGATGCCACGCGTTTCAAGCTCCCGGCGCGGACGTCTCCGATCGCGAAGACCCCGGGGAGACTCGTCTCGAGCAGATGGGGAGCGCGGGCGAGCGGCCAGCGTGCGGTGGCCAAGTCCTCCGGCAACAGATCCGGCCCCGTCTTGATAAACCCCTTGGCGTCGAGCGCCAGGCAGCCGCCCAGCCAGCGCGTGCTGGGCACCGCGCCCGTCATAGAGAACACATGCCGGATGCCGTGTGTCTCGAGGCGCCCGGTCTGATTGTCGCGCCAGCCGACGCGCTCGAGGTGACCGTTGCCCTCGAGGCTCACGATCTCCGTGTGCACATGCCGGACGATGGCCGGATGGTCCTCGATGCGCCGGATCAGGTAGCGTGACATGGTGTCGGCCAGGCCGGCCGAGCGGATGACCATGTGCACCCGCCGGGCGGTCTCGGCCAGGAACATGGCGGCCTGGCCCGCGGAGTTGCCGGCGCCCACGACGACCACTTCCTCACCGGCGCACAGCTGGGCTTCCATGAACGTGGCGGCGTAGTACACGCCGGCACCCTCGAAACCCACCAGGTTGTCGACCGGGAGCCGCCGATACTCGGCGCCCGTGGCGATGATCACTGCGCGCGCCGGCAGCCGCTGCTCGTCCCCAATGTCGAGCGCGTACGGTGCGCGGTCGCAGCCCAGGCGTCGCGCGCTCCCGATCATCAGCTGGGCCCCGAACTTCTGTGCCTGGCTGGTGGCGCGTGCCGCCAGCTCCAGACCGGTGATCCCCGTCGGAAAGCCGAGGTAGTTCTCGATCCGGGAGCTCGCGCCGGCCTGGCCTCCAGGCGCGGTCGACTCCACGACCAGGACATCCAATCCTTCCGACGCCCCGTACACCGCCGCGGCCAGTCCCCCGGGTCCCGCCCCGACGACGACCAAGTCGCGGACCTGGGTCTGATTGATCGCGTCGTTGAAGCCGAGGGCGGCGGCGATCTGCTGATTGGTCGGGTTGCGGAGCACGACCTCACCGCAGGTGATCACGACCGGGATGTCGGCGGCAGTGACGTGGAAGCGATCGAGCAGCTCCTGGACGCCCGCGTCGCGGTCCAGGTCGAGCATGGTGTGGGGATGCCCGTTGCGGGTGAGGAACTCGCGGATACGGAGCGTCCCCTGGCAATGCCTCGACCCGAGGACCACCACGTCGCTCACGCCGCGGGCGATCAACTCCACCCGCCGCAGGATGAAGGCGCGCATGAACATTGTGCTTAGCTCACTGTCGGTCTGGATGAGCGCCAGCAGGTCGTCGCGACCAACTTCAATGACCTCGCCGGCTGCTCCTGCCCGGACCTGGGCGAGGCCGCGGCGGCCAGACAACATAGCCACTTCGCCGGTGAACATCCCCGGGGTGAACGACACCACGACCTCGTCGGCGGCCGACGGGCGGACGACGTCGATCCGGCCCGCCACGACGACGAAGATCCGCGCCGACTGCTCGCCCGCTTGCACCAGCACCTCGCCCTGCGCGACCTGGCGTGGGTGCCCGTGCGCAGCCACTCGGGCGAGCTGTGCCGGCGTGAGCGTCGGATAGAGGCGGTCGAGACGCGATGCGGGCGGCGGCGAGACCCCGTCTGTCAACGGTGGAGTAGTGGCGCTGGTCATCTCGGTCTCCCGATCAAGTGGTCACCGCTGTGTGGTTGGTCGAAACCTAATGTCACTCGGTCGTGATGCGTCGCCGAGCGGAATCAGGGTTCCCATGTTTCCGCACCTTTCTCATAGAAGCCACTCGATCGGCAGCACCGACAGCAGCGCCACTGCGAGACGCCGCCAAACGCCGGTGCTGGGCTCTTGATGGTGTACGACCTCCACGCCGTCGCGTCGATCGATCCAGTAAAGCTCGCCCGTTTCGCCAAGGCCTACCTGATAGGCGCGCGTCGGGACTTCGTCGGCAAACCGTTCGGCAATCGCGTCAGCCAACGCGGGACTATCGATCACGAAGCCCATTTCCGTGTTGAGTCGGGCCGAACGGGGATCGAAGTTGAACGATCCGATGAACACCCGCGAGCGATCCACGGCGAACGTCTTGGCATGCAGGCTGGACGCCGAGGAGCCGGAGCCTCCCCGCGAACGCCCCGTCCACTCGACCTGTTTCGTGGGGGAGCGCGACGGTCCGCGTTTGAGCTCGAACAACTTGATCCCGACCGCGAGCAGCGCCTTGCGCCGCTTGGCGTAGCCGGCATGCACCACGGCGACGTCCGTGGCCTCGAGGGCGTTCGTGAGCACGGCGATCTCCACGCCCTGCCGAGCGATGGCCGCCAACGCCTCGACGCCGGCTCTCCCCGGCACGAAGTACGGGGAGACCAACCGCAACGCCCGCAGCGGCGCGCCGATGCTCTCCGTGAGGCGGTGCCAGAGCAAGGCGTCCTCCGGTGCGTGGCCCAGCCCCTTCGCCGGGTCATCGCTGACCATCCGAGTCGGCGACCAGTCGAAGGTGAGGCGGCGCGTCAGCAGATCGCGGACGAACGGGGAGCTCGCGAGGGCCTCGATGTACGCCGCGGCGGCCCGGTCGTGCTCGACCCGCCCAGCCTCGGCCGCCACCGCGGCAAGCGATGCGGACGTGGCGCGGGGTAGCACGCGGGCAGCCGGGATGGCCGAGGCGCTGGCCCAGTAGCGGTCGAAGTCGCGCGACACGTCGGTTACGACCGGGCCGATCACGAGGACGTCGAGGTCCACGAACCACGGCGCCTGGCCCGCATCGAAATATTCGTCGCCGACGTTGCGTCCGCCGATGATGGTAGCCTGATTGTCGGCGGTGAACGACTTGTTGTGCATGCGCCGGTTGAGGCGCTGGAAGTCCGTGAGATAGCCCAGGAGGCGCCACCGTCGGACCTTGAACGGGTTGAACAGCCGAACCTCGATGTTCGGGTGCGCGTCGAGCGCGGCGAGCACGGCATCGAGACCGGCGGTGTTGTTGTCGTCGAGCAACAGCCGCACCCGCACGCTCCGCTCGGCGGCGCGACGCAGGGCGGCGAACAGCAAGGTGCCCGACATGTCGCGGTGCCAGATGTAGTACCGCACGTCGAGTGTGCGCTCGGCCGCATCGGCCTAGCGCGACGACGCCGGACCGGCCGGGGTGCGCCTGCACCAGCGGCGCACACGCTCTGGCCAGCCGGGTATCCAGAGGAGCGTGGACGCTCCGCGGGCTCGTCGTGGTCAACGCGGCTGCAACCGCTCGAGCAGCCGGCGGATCACGGACTCCTGCGCCATGCGTCCCTCGACCCTCCTTTCGACCGTACCTAGGCGTGCACGAGCGACTGGAGCTTGAACGCCCCGAGGAGCAGCGCGATACCCGTCACGATCGCAAAGCCGGCGATCAGTCCCATGATCGCGGCGAGGGTAGCTGGCGGGGACATCAGCGCGAACACCGATGCCACGACGCTCAGGACGCCGAACGCCATGTGCCAGCCCCACGAGACGCCGAGCTTCCTCTCCTGAAGCGCCGCATAGATACCGAGGATGCCCGTGAACATCAGCCACCAGGCCGCCCACACGACCGCGAAGCTCAAGGAGAGTGTGGGATAATAGACGAGCGCAGCGATCCCAAACCCGACGCCGATCACCCCCGAGAGCAACAAGACCCACCAGTGTTGCATGACGGGCTTCAGCTGGATCGCGTGTACAATGTTGACGAGACCGGTGAACAGTGCCCACCACGCGATCACCAGCGCGAACGCGGCGACGGAGTCGAGTGGTCGGGTGAAGATGAAGACGCCCACGGCGAGGGCCAAAAGCGCGCGCAACAGGAGCGCCCACCAGGCACGATTATAGACTCGCTTCAGATCGTCGAGGACTGCGGTTGTCATGTCGCCCTCCCATTAGGGTTGCCTTGATTCAGTTGACCTACGGGACGTGATGCGGCGGCGCAGATCGGTGCTCCGCGTCAGGACAACAAAAAAACCGACCAAGTCTCAGTCGGTTTCGCGATTTGCTCCCCTCGAGGCATAGGCGAGCCACACGACATCGCGCCTCGGGGTTCATAGCATCTGAGTAGCGTTCCAATATGCTTCCAAGCGAGTCGGCCGCAAGGGCGAATGAATCGGCCTCGCCTGACGAACGGGTGGGCGCACGCAGTCTCAACTACTCAACGTATTGGGAAACCAGATCGCTTGCGTCCACGGCCCCCTGATGCACATACAGGGGGTCGTAGGTTAGGTGAAGAAACAGCTCCACAACGAAATTCGTGCAGGGCAGATTCTCCGCCCCGACGAAAAACGGCGAGCCCTTCGGCCCGCCGTTGAGTCGGGACGGCGGGATTTGAGATTTGAACCCGCGACCCCCTGACGCGAAGCCGGCGCGCAGCGCCGGCGGAGCGGACGCGGTGGGCCGGGGAAGTGCGGGGGCGTCAACCCCATGCGACTCGATAGAGGGCCGAGTTACGACACCAAGTAGCAATCACGCGACGTTCTGGGCATCGGTGTCGTAACAGCGGACCCGAGGATCAACCGGGTGTCGTGAGAAACTCACAGCAGAACTCACAGCGCGAACGAGCAGAGAAAAACACTCACAGCAAACTCACAGCACGCGACCCCCGCAGCAGATCAGGCGGGGTCAGCATGGCGCCCCCAGAGACCAAGAGCAATGTTCGTTTCATGTGTACCACGATCAGCGATGTAGCGAGGCTGAATCACCGCTAGTTAGAATGAACAGGTCGGTCCAATTCACCGTTAGGCGGCGTAGCTCAAGCTCGGTCCGACGCCCCGATCATTATGACCGAAGCTGTCACAGCCACACGCCAGTATGAGCGAGTTCCCGAATCGCGACGTTCGACCATGACGCTGCATAGGGACTGCTCGTGCGGCGACCACAAGCCAGGTCCAAACGTGAAATTTGCTCTCGTAAACGGACAACGCCAAGAAGCTCAGCCCAATCTTTCAGGCGAGTGTCCTGGCTGCGGAAGACCCATGGTTGCAAAGTGCGGAGAAGTTCGCCTTCGGCACTGGGCTCACAAGGGGCGTCTCCTTTGCGATCCGTGGTGGGAGAATGAAACGGAATGGCACCGCGCTTGGAAAGACCTGTTCCCCGTTGAATGGCAAGAGATCGTCCACCTTGCCGGAGACGGTGAACGACACATCGCAGACGTGAAGACCGGTGATGGCTGGGTGATTGAGTTCCAGCACTCTCACATCAAACCTGAAGAGCGTCGATCTCGCGAAGCCTTTTATCCGAAGTTGATTTGGGTGGTGGATGGAACAAGACGAAAGAGAGACAGAGCGCAGCTTACCAGCGCTTGGAAAGAAGGCGTATCGGTTGTCGAGAATTCGCTGCTGCGGAAAGCCTTCTCGGATGACTGCGGATTGCTACGAGAATGGGCAGGTCGTAATGCGCCTATTTTCTTTGATCTCGGCGAAATGGAAGCGCTTTGGTGTCTCTTGGCTAAGAGCACCAATGGGTCGGCGTATGTCCACCCGGTCTCGCGCGCACAGTTCATCGAATGGTGTCGTAGTCCGGTAACAGAGACAGCTCGCCAGTTCGACGAGTTCGTGAACGACATCCCCAAACTGATCGCGGACTACGAGTCACATCGTCGGGCCCAGCCGTTGAGACAGGACCCCTTGAAACCTCGAACGTCTCGGAGACACTTTCGGTTCTAGGATACCTCTTAGTCCTCAGCACTCGCCGCCTGAGGTACGTGAGGCGGCGGCAGTCAACTCTCGTCGATGATTGAGATCCCCGGGAGCCTATGCTCCTCGTTAGGGGACGAAGTTACGACACCGAGTAGCAATCACGCGAGGTCCTGGGCGTCGGTGTTGTAACAGCGGACCCGAAGATCAACCTGGTGTCGTGAGAAACTCACAGCAAAACTCACAGCGCGCGACCTGCGAAGGAGTCGTCGTTATTTTTTGCCGGCGAGATACTCACAGCAACTCACAGCACGCTACTTAGAAAACGTGGGGTCAGTCCGCCAAGTCCATCCAGAGCGAATACGAGAACACGCGTGTCACGAGAGGAAGAAGGCCGGCTGCGAGGTGCGTCTCGAGCTGATCCTGTTCAGCCCGGGCCACTTCCTTCAGGGTGACCGTTCGCATGAACGGATCGCTGCCCTCAGGCTCGAAGAACCGAAGCCGGCCGACCTCGGCATTATCGGTTGGCCGGAGGAAGATTAGATCAGGGAGCGTGGAGTGAGCCGACCGTTCGACCCGCAGCCCGTAGGGGTGGGCCGCAGTTGCGAGGTCGCGCAGAACCGCGGTTCGATCCCCGTGGCCTCGATTTGTCGGGGGAGTCGCGACTAAAGATTAGCACCCACCCACTCTCGCTCGCAGGATTCCGCTACTGAGG
>WNGB01037316.1_pt1 | contig 11147 bp, 11 predicted proteins | sample 5400681 | NCBI WGS metagenome assembly WNGB01 (sample SAMN13153367, study PRJNA577476) | soil metagenome | isolation source: 115 cm soil or saprolite under grassland replicate 2 | place: USA:California | collected 2016-06-15 | reverse complement strand
ACTGCCCCACGCTGTCCCTTCGCATCTCGACATCGCGCGATAGACCGCCTCCGGTCACCAGCGGTTGTAGCGCATTGCGTTCCATAGCAGTCGTTGATTGGTGCTCGTCGGCCAATTCCAGACCATCGGCCGGGTATCAGGCGCGGCTGGAAGTGGCAGCGAAGGACGAGCGGAGGCTGCAAGCCGTCGCCTCCTTGCCGTAGCTAGGACATTCCGCGCGAACGAGGTGGGGTCTTCTCCCTGGATTCCGCGCGGCTGCCGAAACCGCCTGCGCTGCCAACCGCTACTTAATCCATTCCATCTTATTGGGATCGAAGGGTGGCTGAGCAAAGTCCACGAACGTGAGGTCCCCGCGCTCGGACCTAACGCCGTGCGCCACGCCCACCGGGACGTAGACGATTATCCCCGGCTTGAGCGTGATGGTCTTGTCCCCATGCATCATCGTCCCGCCACCGCTGACAATGTAGATCACGTGCGCTCCATCGTTATGCCGGTGTGGCTTGATTTCCTCCTTGACCGCAATCGCGCCGACGGTAAATGTGGCGGTCTTGACCATCACCTTGTTGGTGAACCCTGCCCGCTGCTCTCCCTGCTTGACCTCATTACTGAACTCGAAGGTGCTGTCCTGAGCGCATACGGACCCTGCGACCAGACCCATTCCCATGAGCACTGCCAACCCTGTCCGCTTCATTATCCATTCTCCTCTTTGCGTGGTTCAACTCCTTAGCATACTCGGTCCTACTAAATCCGCCAGGCGCCTTAGCTGCGACTGCTTCTCTTCGTCGGTCGAGCGGGCGAGCTCGAGCTTCTGCGGCACGGAGTCGCCCTGCTCTCAGAACACCTTCGGTGCCGCCTTCCTCTGCATCTTCTTGAACATCTCCGGAACCCACGGCCGCATCGCGATAAGCAAGCTTGTACCGAACCGCTCGTCGAGCGGCAAGGCCGCATCCTGATTGTGCAGTTCGGTGAACTCGGTCTCCAGCCGTCGCATGTGCTGCTGGATGACGGCGTTCGAGTTTCGAGAGAGCATGCCGCTTACGAATGCGAGGTGCTCGCCTCGGCCATCGAAGCGGCTCCCGAAGAAATTCGCCTCCAGTTGATCGCGAAAGTGTCGCTGGAACGGCCCGTCCGGCCGCCAGGAGAAGTTTCGGCCGACGATCACCCTGATACGGTTGTTCGGCAGCAGGTCGATGATGCGCAGCCGATCCAACCTGGCAAGAAGACGAATGCAGTCCGTTTTCGAGATCGCGTAGTGAGCAAGCATCTCCTCAAACGTCCAATGGTTGAGCGCGTGCACCGCAACGAGCATCAGCTTCGGGTCGGCGACGATCTCGCGTTCCTGCTCGAGCGTTAACTGGGTCACCCGCTCCGCCTCATGCTCGACCATCTTCGCGAGATCGGTGATCGCGATGCCGAGGATGCCGCAGATCTTGTCGAGGCGATCCAGCGTGAATGTTTGCTTCGCGAACACGCGCTTGATGCTCGCTTCGCTCATCTTCAGCCGCCGCGCAATCTCGGCATAAGTAACGTTGCGACTCTTCAAGACCTGCTTCAAGGCCGCGATTAGTGATTGGGTTTGAGCCATCGGAGCGCGCCGATCCCACTTGGGCAAAGTAGCATATTACGCTACTTTTCATCGGCCATCGCGATACATTCGATATTGCGGTGTACTAACTCTATACCAAACGATAGCTTCGTCCGCGAATGACTGACAAACGAGGCCGCGATGCAAACTGCGCTGATCGTTCTGACGTTCGGTTTGGCGATGTTGGTGGTCGAGCGCTTCACGCCTGGGAAATCTTTGGAACGGGTAGCCGGGTGGTATCCGCGTGCGATCGTGCTCAACATCGCTCAGGCCGCCGCCGCTTACATCTCGACGGTGACATGGGATCACTGGTTTCCAGAGCTAGCGCTGTGGCACGCTGGCGGCTTCGGCTTCTTGCCGGACGCGATGATCGGCTACGTCGCGATAACGTTCATCTACTACTGGTGGCACCGGGCGCGCCACGAGAATCCGTTTCTCTGGCGCTGGGTGCATCAGGTCCATCACAGCGCTTCCAGACTCGAGGTGGTCACGAGCTTCTACAAGCATCCGATCGAGATCTTCATCAATGGCGTCCTCTCGCCCGCGGTCCTCTATCTGCTGCTCGGGTTGAACGCAGAGAGCGCCAGCCTCGCGTTCTTATTGACCGGGATCGCCGAGCTCTTCTACCACTGGAATGTGCGGACGCCGCACTGGCTTGGATATTTGATTCAGCGTCCTGAAAGTCATTGCGTGCATCACCAACGCGGGCGCCATCGCAACAACTACTCGGATCTTCCACTCTGGGACATGCTGTTCGGGACCTTCGAGAATCCACGCGAGCAACCGGGAGCCTGCGGGTTTGGGCCCGAGGTCGAGCAGTACCTCCGGACGATGCTTCTAGGTCGCAGCCCATTCGCTCGCCGGGGGCCACGCCGTACTCAACCTTCGCCCACGGGAGTCAGATCATGAGACGGTATCTCGACGCAGCATTGCTCGTGACACTCGGATGCTTACAAATGCTTGGCGACGTGACGGGAGAGCCCGCGGTCAGGGCGATCGGACTCGCGAGCCAGGCATCGCCCGCGCCCAAGGTGTTCACGGCGCAGAACGGCTTCGAGACCTACTCCTCGAAGTTCTACATCGACTGGCAGGATCGCCAAAGCGTCTGGCACACACTCGAGCTGACTCCTCAGGTCTATCGCGCCTTGCGAGGACCGTACAACCGCCGGAACGCCTACGGCGCAGCGATCTCGTATGCGCCTGTGCTGGCGAGCAATCCGCGGACGAAGCCCATGGTCGATACCGTAGCGCATCACGGCTTCTGCGGCGACGCGCCGTTGCTTTCGGAGCTGGGCATTTCTCGCGATCAAGTCGTGTACCCGCTGCTTGTGAGGTTGGAGTCGCGGGACGAGCGCAGCCGCTCTTCCAAGTGGCAGCGCGAGTTTCAGATCTCCTGCGAGTAGTCTCGCGACGTCAAAAGGGGGAAAGAAATATGGCCAACGGATGGACGGCGAATCAATACCGGTTATTTCGGGTGCTGCTGGGCGCCTATCTCTTCATACACTTTGCACAACTTCTGCCGTGGGCGTCGGAACTATTCTCCAATGCAGGCATGCTGACCGATGCGGCGCAAAGCCCGCTGTTTGGGATCGTGCCCAATGTGCTCGCGCTGGTCGACACGCCGCAATTTGTCGTCGGCTTGGTCGCCGCGGGCGGCATCGCTGCCCTAGCCTTTACGTGCGGGTACCATGACAAACTAGCGGCTCTCTCTATGTGGTACGTGCTGGCTTGCTTATTCGGCCGCAATCCGCTGATCGCCAACCCCGCGTTGCCTTATGTCGGGTGGATGCTGCTTGCGCACCTGCTCGTCCCGTCATTGCCGCGCGGACCGCTGCCGGAGATGACGACGTCGAATATTACAACCTGGGAGAGACCCAAGCCTCTGTTCGCCGCGTCGTGGATTGTTCTCGCGCTCGCCTACAGCTATAGCGGGTATACGAAGGTCCTGAGCCCGTCGTGGGTGAGCGGCGACGCGATCGGCTACGTGCTCCAGAATCCGCTGGCGCGAGACTATTTCCTTCGCGACTGGTTTCTGGCGCTGCCTGAGGGAGCGCTGCCGTTGTTGACCTGGGGCGTCATGGGGATCGAGCTGTTATTTGCACCTCTAGCGCTTTTCCGCCGTCTACGCCCGATACTCTGGAGCGCAATGTTCGCCGTGCAACTCGGGTTTCTTTGCCTGTTGAACTTCGCGGACCTCACGATACCGATGCTGCTTTTCCATCTGCTCACGTTCGATCCACGCTGGATAGCGGCGAAGCACCCTCATGCGCGGGAGATGATCTACTACGACGGCACCTGCGGTCTTTGCCACCGCGTCGTGCGCTTCGTGCTAGCCGAAGATCGGATGGGCAAGTTCGTCTTCTCTCCTTTGCAGGGCGAGGCGTTCAAACGAGCCGTCGACGAGAGCGTGCGCAAGACGCTGCCGGACAGCTTCGTCGTTATGGACGAATCCCGGCGGCTGCTGTTGCAGAGCGCTGCGGTCATTCACATCGCCGCCCGATTGGGCGGTCTTTGGCGCGTGCTCGGGACGGCGGTTGCTATCGTCCCCAAACCCGTGCGTAACCAGGCCTATCGATTCGTGGGAGCCATCAGGCATTGGTTGTTCGCCAAGCCCCGCGCCTATTGTCCGACGGTGCCAACCGAGCTTCGCGTGCGTTTCGTCGCGTAATCATGAACCCCAATCAGCATAGAGAAACCCCGATCAGCCGTCTGTATGAGTTCGTCGGCGGGCGCCCAGTCTTACAATCGAAAAGAGGTTTGCCAATGGGAGAGCAAACATGAGCAGCATAACGAGAGCGGAACTCGACGGTGCCGTGGGCGCGGGAATCATGAGCGTCGAACAGGCAGACAGGCTGGCGGCATATCTCGGCGCCACTGCCGAAAGCGACGAACGAGCGCGTTTCTCCTTCGTCCATGTTCTCTACTACCTGGGCGGCATGATCGCTATCGGCGCGATGTCTCTATTCATGACGCTCGGCTGGAATGCGCTGGGTGGCTGGGGCGGCTGCATAACCGCGGTCCTCTATGGCGTGCTCGCGCTCTTGCTCTCGCATTGGTTCCTCGAGAAGAAGCATCTCTACATCCCGGCGGGCATCATGGCGACCCTCGCGGTCGTGATGGTACCGCTGGCAATATTCGCCGCTCAGATGGCGCTCGGCTACTGGGGCGAGAACAAGCCCTACCGTGATTTTCACGTATTCATCGATTGGCGCTGGATCATGATGGAGTTCGGCACACTCGCCGTCGGGGCCATCCTGCTATGGCGTTATCGATTCCCGTTCATGCTCATGCCGATTGCGGTGACGCTGTGGTACATGAGCATGGATCTGGTGCCGTTCCTCCTCGGGGACGCTCGACCATACAACTGGGAGCTCTACAAGGTCGTCTCCCTATACTTCGGGCTGGCGATGACGCTGCTCGCTTTCTGGGTCGATTTACGCTCTCGCGCCTCGCGCGACTACGCATTCTGGCTGTACCTTTTCGGCGTCCTGACTTTCTGGGGCGGGCTGTCGCTCATGAACTCGACCAGCGAGCTGAGCAAGCTCGCCTACTGCGGAATAAACGTGCTGCTGATTCTCATCGGAGCAGTGCTCGGGCGCCGCGTGTTTGCAGTGTTTGGTGGGCTGGGCGTCGCGTGCTATCTCGGGCATCTCTCACAACAGGTATTCAAGGACAGCCTGCTTTTCCCGTTCGCGCTGTCGTTGATCGGGCTCGCGATCATCTGGCTGGGGGTGTTATGGCAGCGGCGCGAAGCGCAGTTGTCCGCGGGGTTGCGCGCTTTCCTTCCAGCGGCCTTTCGCGAGGTGCTCGAGGCGCGCGCTGTACGGTAAGGCAATAGCGTCTACTTCGGCGAGAGGCAAGGTAATTCACCGACGGGTCGAGCCGAAAATGCTCGACGATACAATACGGCGCTCACGGGAGAACTCTTATGCCGGTGCGGCCTGCCGTAATTGCGCTGCTTGCGTTGACCGTCGCTCCACTCGCGGGCGCTCACGGGAGAACTCTTATGCCGGTGCGGCCTGCCGTAATTGCGCTGCTTGCGTTGACCGTCGCTCCACTCGCGCCGCAAAGCATCGCGGCCGATTGGGCCGATCCCGCGAAGGTTCTAAGGATCGCGTTTCCGATCGACGTCTCGGGACTCGATCCTGCCGGCACCCAGGAGACCTATGCGACCGCCGTCGAGGGACGGATCTTCGACGCGCTTTACCAGTGGGACTATCTTGCGCGACCGTACCGGTTCGTGCCGAGCGTGGCGACCGGCATGCCGGAGATCTCGGCCGATGGCCGGGTGTGGACGATTCGCATCCGGTCGGGCATCTATTTCGCCGACGACCCCGTTTTTGCAGGCAAGAAGCGCGAACTGACCGCGGCGGATTTCGTCTACGCCTGGAAACGCATCGTCGACCCGCGCGTACGCTCGCCCAACTCGGATCTGCTCGAACGCAAGATCGTCGGGCTCGACGACGCGGTGGCCAAGGCGAAGTCGGCCGGCCGTTTCGACTACGACGCGGAAGTTCAAGGCCTGCGCGCGGCGGACCGCTACACGATCAAGCTGGAGCTGATCGAGCCCGACTACACGTTTCTCGAGATCCTTGACAGTGCGGCGTTGCGCGCCGTGGCCCGCGAGGTGATCGAAAAGTACGCCGATGCTAGCGGCCGCGCGATGCGCAACCCGGTCGGCACCGGCCCGTATCGCCTCAAGGAATGGCAGCCGGGTCATCGCATCATTCTCGAGGCCAACCCCGGTTATCGCGACGCGCGCTTCCCGCCTGCGCCCGCGAACGCCGACGCCGCGATCAAGGCGGTTGTGGATTCGATGAAGGGCAAACGTCTGCCGCAGATCGGGCGCATCGAGTTCGCGATCGTCGAAGAGACGAATCCGCGGCTCCTGATGTTCAACGCGAGGCAGGTCGACATGCTCGACGTCCCCGGCGACGTCGCGCCCAAGATGATCGACAGCCGAGGAAGTCTGTTGCCCGAATTCGCCGCACGCGGCATACGGCTCGAGCGCGCGGCCGAGCTCGCCGTCACTTTCGCCTACTTCAACATGGAAGACCCGGTGGTCGGCGGCCACTCGCCGGAGAAGATCGCTCTGCGGCGGGCGATCTGCAGCGCGTACAACCTCCCCGACGAGATCCGCGTCATCCGTAACGGACAGGCGCGGACGGCGATGCAACCCATCCCGCCCGACGTCGAGGGACACGTGCCCGGATACAAGGGATTGTCGTCCTATGATCCTGCGACGGCGCGGGCGCTCCTCGACAAGTTCGGCTATCGCGACCGCGACGGAGACGGGTTCCGCGAGCTGCCGGACGGCCGGCCGCTCACCATTCACCAGACATCGCTCGTCGGCGCCGTGTATCGGCAATACGATGAGCTGTGGCTCAAGGCATGGATTTCCAGGTCCAGACTTTTCCCGAGGCGTTCAAGGCCGCGCATGCGGGGCAGCTGCAGTTTTCGAGCTTCGGCTGGAACGGAGACATCGCCGACGACTTCATGCGTCTTTTCTACGGACCGTACGCCGGCGCCGGAAACCTCTCGCGATTCAGGAACGCCGAGTTCGACGCTCTCTACGACAAGAGCCGCCGCACGGCCGACACCGCGGAACGAAACAAGCTCTACGAAGCGATGACGAAGATCGTCTCAGCCAGGCGCCGTGGTGCACGAACGCCTACCGGATCAGCAACACCGTCGTCGCGCCGCAGATTCGCGGTTACCGCAAGAACGTGCACTACTTTTTGACGCCGTGGGAGTATCTCGACATCGATACGGCGGCGCAAAGAGCGAAACGGCCGTGAAAGTCCTCCGCTTGCGATTCGGAGCGAACACTCGCGATCAACCGATCCGCCGCTCGACCGTGATCTGTTCGACTTCCACTCGGCGATTCGGCTCCAGGCATTTGATGAGAGCCGCGCGGTCGCTGTCCTCGCACCGGACGAGCGGATCGGCTTTTCCTTTACCGATGGCGATCAGACGGCTGGCTGCAACGCCTTTGCTGACCAGATACGCGTTGACGGCGTCGGCCCGGCGTTGTGAAAGTCCCAGGTTGTAGGGGTCGGACCCGAGGCGATCCGTGTAACCCTTGATGGTCACGGTCTTGATCCGCGGATTGGCGACCAGCACCTTCGCGATTTCGTCGAGCTTCGGCTGCGGCATGTGCAGGTCATCGCGATCGAATGCGAAAAGCTCCTGCGCCGACAGCGTATAGCGCTCCAGCCGCGGGGCGGGTCGCGATGGCGGCGTGTGCGCGACGACGGTCGGTCGCCTCTCGACGTAGATCGGCGGGCCGGGGGGAGGGTAAACCGGATACGGATAATAGCCCGGGTACGGGTAGTAGCCGGGGTAGTAAGGGTGGTAAGGGTAGTGACCGGGATAAGGGTAACCGACGTAAGGCGGGCCCCACCACCCCGGCACGCCAACGTAGAACCCAACCCTCGAGCCATGCGCTGACGCCGAGCTGCAGGCGATGACCCCCATCGCCACGACCGCCACCAACGATGCCGTTCTCTTCATGGGTTTCCCGTCGATCGTCCGCCGTGAATCCCAAGAACACTCGAATCACGCCCTCTCCGCTCCAACGCCCCGAAGGATCGATCGCGGAGTCCCCGACCCTTCATAGCCTGCGACATCGGGAAGCGGCACCAGTTCGTGTCGATGCAGTCCTCAGTTAGATGCGGGGACCTGTGTCGGGCGCCCCCCGCTCCGGCCATGGGTGCTCGGACTTCCCGCTGAAGATCGCGCCGGCGTGAGCAGGCGCGAGCGTCCAATCGCCGCGCGCGATCTCGGCCTGGAGCTGACCCGGACCCCAGCCCGAGTAACCGATGAAGATCCGCAAGCCCTCCATCGGCTTCTCGCGGCCGAGAAGCTTGCGCAGCAATTCCCCGTCCATGCTGAGGTAGACGCCGTCGAGAACCTGAATTGCATCCTCGGGCGGCGTATCGGCGCGAAAGAGGAACGACACGGTCTCGATCTGGACGGGACCGCCGAAGTACACCTTGTCGTCCACCTGCGCGAGGCGCTTCACATCGGGAAACAGCTCGGAAACGAGAATCCTTGTCGGCCTGTTAATGATGAGCCCGGCGGGCGCGGGCGCGATGTTGTTCATCACGAGCACGACCGCGTCCTTGAAATTGGAATCGGGCAGCTCCGCGCGCGCGACGATGAGGATCGTCGTTACGGGCTTCGCGGTGTCGGCGGACGCCGGCCACGACATCCCGAGCACAAGCAGGAATACGCAGAGGGTTCGGGCCACAGTACGCCAAGGGTTATCGGCGGACTATAGAGTGGGCGGCAGGAATCCGCAATTCCGACTCGTAGAGCTCCTCGCTCTCGAATCAATCGAGGTTCGGCGGCGCATCCCTCAGGAACACGGTGAGGTCGGTGGTCGGGGGATTCGCGGGTACCTGATAGAGCATGTCCGCGCCGTGAAGCCGTGCTCGCGTCCGTCGGTTTTCGGCAAGCTGAACTCCGGGGCTTACGGACTCAGCACAATCGGGACCTTCACCGTGAGCTCATTCGACGTGTAGAGAATAACTACGTCGCCGAAAGTGACGGCGCCGTTACCGCTGACGCCAAATATCAGCTCATTGTTTTGGGCCTTGAGCGTAGGTCCGTCAGCCACACGAGCCGGAATGATCTCGTGCGCCTTCCCGTATGCCTGGTACGGTAATAGATGACTGAAGCACTCTCGATCACGCCAGGAAATTCGATCCCCTGAATGTGACGGTCGCTAAGCGGGAACGCCGGACTCGGAATTGTGAATCCACCGGCAGTCTCGGCCAACGCCACGTACCGCGTCACCCTCGTCTCTTCGAGGACGACCGTGTGCGTGCCGGTAATACCTGTGATGGTAGTCATGTGTCACCTCGTTTGTCGGTCCCGCTTGCGTGTCATTTCCGGGTCGACGACGTCGCCCTGCTCGAGACCTGGGCAACGTTACTTTGGGCGTGTGCGACTCCCGCGCCACCGGGGAGTTGCCACACGGCCAATGCGGATGACGACGCAGCCTGCAGCTCGCGCTCCGTCAGTCCATTCGGGTGGCTCTGACGCCACGATGGATCCGCGGGTGCGCCGGCAAAGACCGAGCTCGGGTAATCGAGTTGAAAGGCGGACGCAGCCAATGAGGACGACGACGCAGCCTGCAGCTCGCGATTCGACAGGCCATTCGGATGATCCTGGCGCCAGGCAGCGATGACCGCCGCGTTACCGCGCATCGGTTGGTTGAAGTAGGCGTAACCGTCACCGCCGAAGCGGTTCGAGCTGTTGTCGTCGGCGATCGCGACACCCGATACGACAAGCGCGAGCGCCGTCGCCACCACCAACTTCCTGCTGAACGAGTACTGTTTGCGAGACATGAGTTGTTCCTCGAAGGGTTCGCCGGCGCGCACAGCTCGGCGCCGGATGTCTGCACTCTATGCGAGTGCGTAGAGGACCAACAGGGAAGATTCCCGCCACCGCGCCCCGAAAATTCACGGACGCCTCGCCCGGAACGTGTCCGGCCGCACGATTAATCCCCGTCCCAATGACGCGAGTCGCCCGTCGGCGCACGAGTCATCAAGCCCGAATTCGAAACGGGCCTGCTAGCGTCCAGGGAGAAGTTTTATGTCCGCGTCCGCGTCAGCTGCTCGCCACGTCGATGCAACGCATCATTGACAACCAAAATGCGACCTGCTAAACGCAGCGAATCGGCTCAGTGAAGCGATTTCCGACTATTCGAAGCAACTCGCCGTGCCAAAGGGGGAAGTCATGAAACGAACTGCAGGGTGGACGCTCGCGATTTTCGCGGCAGCGCTTGTTGCCATTGCGATGCCCGGCGCCAGCATCGCGCAGCAGAAGAAGCTCGTCGTGTGGACCCACTGGGAGCAAAACCCCGATTTCAACAAGTGGTACGAGGCCAAGGGGAAGGAGTTCGCCAAGAAGTCAGGTTACGAGGTCGAGGTCGTCACCATTCCCTACCAGGGATACGAGGCCAAGTACCTGGCCGCCTTCATGGCGAAGAGCAGCGCGCCCGACATCTTCATGGGCATGACGCACCACTGGTGCGGGCAATACGATTTCTGCGACAAGATGCCGGCCGATCTCGAGAAGATCTACGACCAGAATCTTCCGAAGTACATGGCCGACGTAGGCAAGTGGAAGGGCGTGCGCTACGGCATCCCCATCGAGCACGGCAACTTCCAGCAGATGTACATCAACGTCGACATGTTCAAGAAGGCCGGCCTCAATCCGGACGATCCGCCCAAGACGTTCACCGGCGATTGGCTTGCAGACATGAAGAAGCTGACGATCCCCGACCCGAAGGGCGGAGAGCCGACGCAGGTCGGTTTCGCGATCCGGAGCAAGGGCCATCCGGTCGGGATTACGGACAAGTTCCTGCCGTTTGCGCATGCCTGGGGCGCCCGGATGCTGAGTCCCGAGCTCGACAAGGCCACCGGCTACGCGAACAGCCCGCAGATGGTGGCCGCGCTCACGTTCTTCGGCGACCTCGTCCTCAAGGATAAGGTGGCGAGTCTCGCGTTCGGGAATCCGGAAGACGCGTTCGGCCAGAAGCGCGCCGCGGTCA
>WNGB01013199.1_pt1 | contig 11147 bp, 9 predicted proteins | sample 5400681 | NCBI WGS metagenome assembly WNGB01 (sample SAMN13153367, study PRJNA577476) | soil metagenome | isolation source: 115 cm soil or saprolite under grassland replicate 2 | place: USA:California | collected 2016-06-15 | reverse complement strand
GCTCCGTCCTTCGGTCGTTCTCCTGGCGCTCGGCGTCGCGGTCGCGCTCGCACCCTCCTTCGCCACGACGGCGCCCGCGGCGCCGCGCGCGGTGGCGGTCACGTTCGACGACCTGCCCGGGCCGGGGGGGTCTCTCCTGTCCAACGACGTGCTCGCCCTGCGCGAGAACACGCGCAAGCTGCTCGCGGCCTTCCGCGACGCGAAGGTGCCGGTCGTCGGCTTCGTGAACGAGGGCAAGCTCTTCGTCGAGGGCGAGACGCCCGCCACCGCGGAGCAGCGGGCCGGTGTCCTGCGCTTGTGGGTGGAGGCCGGCCAAGAGCTCGGCAACCACACCTATTCGCATCGCGACCTCAACACGCAGCCCCTGGATTGGTTCGAGCAGGACGTCGCGCGCGGCGAGCCGGTGACCCGCCGCCTCCTGGCCGAGAAGGGGCGCCGGCTGCGCTACTTCCGCCATCCCTTCCTGCACGTCGGGCTCGATCTCGACAAGCGTCGCGCCTTCGAGACCTTCCTCGCCGGCCGCGGCTACGAGGTCGCGCCCGTCACCATCGACAACGACGAGTACGTCTACGCCGCCGCCTACGCGGATGCGCGCCGGCGCGGCGACGCGGCCATGGCCACGCGCCTGGCCGAGGACTACCTCCGCTACATGGAGTCGGTGTTCTCGTTCATCGAGGGCGTCTCGCGCGATCTGCTCGGGCGCGAGATACCGCAGGTCCTCCTGCTCCACGCGAACGCGCTCAACGCCGATCGCTTCCCGCCGCTGGCCGCGATCATGAAGGCGCGCGGCTATCGCTTCGTGACCCTGGAGGAGGCGCTGCGCGACGAGGCCTACCGCCGGCCCGACACCTACGTCGGGCCGTGGGGCGTCTCGTGGCTGCATCACTGGGAGATCACGGAGGGGCGCAAGCGGTCGCCCTCGCCCGATCCGCCGGAGTGGGTCACGAAGGCGTATGAGGCGGCGGCCCGCTGAGGCGCGCCGCGCGGGGGTCGGATAACATCGGAAGGACAAGGCAAGGAGGCTCCTCGTGAATCGGTGGCTGGCGGCGGTGGCGGTGATGTCGCTCGTCGGGTGCGGCGGCAACAACGGAACGACGGACACGCCGTCGGGGCCGACGAGCTTGCAGATCGAGGACCTCGTCGTGGGGACCGGGGCCACCGTGGTCGCCGGGGACACGATCACCATCAACTACGTCGGGACGTTCCTCGACGGCAGGGTGTTCGACCAGTCGCCGGCCGGCCAACCGGTCACGTTTCCGTTCCCAATTGGCGTCGGACGTTTCATTGCCGGCTTCGACCAGGGCTTGATCGGCATGCGAGTCGGAGGCAGGCGACGGCTGACGATCCCTTCCAATCTCGCTTACGGGAGCGCGGGATTCCCGCCCACGATCCCGCCGAACACTCCCCTGCGGTTCGAGGTCGAGCTGGTCGGCATCGTCGGCAAGTAGCCTCCCGCCGGAGCGGGCCAAGACCCCTGCGCCTCATGGACCTCGGAAGTACCGTGAGGACCGAAGACCAGTTCTGCCTCGTGTTGGTTGTGCCGGCGACAGTGGAGCGAGATGTTCTCGACTGTGGCCAATCCTCCCAGCGCGTAGGGCACGATGTGATGGAATTCCAGGAACGCGCGTTCCGAGCACCTATGTCCGTCTTTGGAGACGAAGGCGCATTGGCCGCCATCACGCTGACAGACCGCGCGCCGGACGTGCCTCGGGATATCCCGCGAAGGGACAACGGGGATTCGAAACTGCCTATCCGCCCCGGGGCGGATAGCGCGCGGCCGCGGCTTCGCGGCTGCCCCTAGCTTGGCTTTCTCCACCTTCTCCAGGAGCAGGGTGAGGGCGCGGTCGAAGATCGCGCCCGGATCGCCGTTCGGGATCTCGCGACGGAGAAGAGCCTGAAGGCGGCGGAGCTTGTCGTGGCTCTCCTTGCCGATCGTGAACTGGACGCGATAACGCTCCGGCGAGGTGGTCTCGACGATCGAACGTCGTGTCGGAACCATGGGCGGTGGAGTGGACGGTGGCGGCGGTTCGGGGGGCGCAACGACCGCGGCCTCGACGCGCGTCGCCGGCGGCGTGGCCGCAGGCAGGAGCGTGGGCGCGGGAGTAGGAGTTGGGAGTTTCCGGACGGAAGACCGGACATCCGGCCGCGGCGCCAGTTCCGCGACCAGGGCCTCGATCTCGCGCCGGCTTCGCCCACAGGCCCTGGCCAGCACGGCTCGGTGGTTCTCCGGTGTGAGGTGCGGACGCATCATCCGCACGCAGGTGAGGGACATCGCGCCGGAGGCAAGCAGGTCGAGGATCACCGGAAAGTCTCGGCAGGCGCGAGCCGCCTGGATACGATTGCACGTAGCGTCCTCGGAGAGCCGAAGCACCTCCGTGCAGTAAGTAAAGAGCGAACCGTGGCCTTCGGCGGCGTAGAGGGAGGGTCGGGCATCGAGCGCGGCCAGGTGGGCCACGAGCTCGACCGATGCCTCCCGCTCCTTGCCGGCGAGCACACCGACGCGCGCGAGGAGATCGTGATCCGACAGGCTAGAGGCGAGAGCGAGGATGTTCGTGTTCATGTCCCTGTGTATCACGGCGATTTTCGCGACTCGGCCTGGGCTCTGGGCCTCGTCAGGAGCGTTGGGTCGCGGTCGATTCGACGCAAGAGAGTCGTTCGGCGCGGCAACCGCGCAGAGAGACGCAGACGCATTCCAGTAGTGCTCGTGGCCGCGAGCGCGCAGCGGAACGAATCGCGCGCTGTGAAATGCGGGTCCGAAACGATTGCTCTCGAAAAATAAAAACTTGAGCGCGCGCCACAAGGGCGTGGCCGCGGCGAATGACTACCGCACCCTCCCCCCGTTCCCGGTGACGCCGGCCCCGACCGGATATGACCCCAGGATGCGCACCTCGTGCGCCACCCCGCGCAGCTCCTCGATGGCCTCGGCCACGGTCCCGCTGGGGTCGCCGAGCACGTCGAGATAGAACGAGTATTCCCAGGGGCGGCCCTTGAGCGGACGCGACTCGATCTTGGCCAGGTCCGCGCCCCGGCTCGCGAACGCGCCCAGCGCGCGGTGCAGCGCCCCCGGCACGTTCTTCGTCGTGAAGACGAGCGAGGTCTTGGAGGCCGCCCCCGCGGGCAAGGACTCGCGCGCGAGCAGGAGGAAGCGCGTGTAGTTCTCGGGATCGTCCTCGATGCTCTCGAGCAGGATCTGGCCGCCGTAGAGGCTGGCCGCCAGGGCGGGCCCGATCGCGGCCTGCGTAGCCGGGCCGTCGCGCAGCAGGTCCATCACGCTGCCCGCGGTGTCGTAGGTCGCGATCGCCTCGACCCCGGGGTGCTCGGCGAAGAACTGCCGGCACTGGGCCAGCGCGACCGGATGCGAGGCCACGCGACGGATCACGGCCAGCGTGCTGCCCGGGCGGGCGATGAGGCACTGCCGGATGCGCAACTGGGTCTCCCCGATGATGTGCAGGGGCAGCGCGCTCAGGCGGTCGTAGTTCTCGTGGATGGAGCCGGCCAGCGAGTTCTCGACCGGGATGAGGGCGCGCTCCGCCTTGCCGCTGGCCACGGCCTGGAAGGCCCCGTCGAACGTGGGATGGGGCTGAGGCATCCAGTCCGTCCCCAGCAGCTCCAGCACCGCGGCGTGGCTGAACGAGCCGCGCTCTCCCTGGATGGCCACCGTCCGGCTCGTCGTTCCTGTCGCGCGCTCGCGCATGCTCGTTCTCCCCTGAAAACCGAAAGGCCCGTCCCGGGATCTCCGGGAGCGGGCCTGAGGCGGCGGCCGATCGGCTGGGTTGGCGCTACACGCCGTCCCGACCCGCTCCATTGGAGCAGGTAAAGACGAACCCGGCCGTCCTGGCCGTCATCGACATCGAAGGGATTATGGGCGCCGGCCGCCCGATGTCAAGCGAGGTCCCCGGCTGGTAGTGGGTCAGTTTTCAAACGGAGACACTACCCGTCGCCGGCGGCGTCAACGGGGATAGCATGTTGATCCGCTGCGCCCGCGCGTAGGTTGCGATCTTGCTCGTTCCAGATCGTGCTCAAGCCGGGCGAGTCGCGACGGCTGACGGAACTTTCAACGACGGAATGATCTCGCAGCAGGTCAACAATCTAGCGTTTCTCGCCGCCGAAGATGACCACCCTCGACGTGCGCACGAAATGCGGGATGGGCGATGTACGAGAGCGAGTGCGGAGGACGGCTGTTCGACCGCAGAGACGTCGGCATTCTCAGCGGCCTGATCATCGTCGGGCTTGCCCTGCGCCTGGCGTGGTTCAGCGGGTACGGCCTTGGCGACGACCTGAACTTCCTCTTCATGGTCCGCTCCATTCTCGAGACCGGCCGCCCGGAAGGCTCCTACGCTTACCGGTTCACCTGGTGGGCGCCAACCGTGGCTCTCTGTCGCTGGCTCGGCGGCGCAACCGAGGTGGGCTTCATCGCCCCGATCACGGCCGCCTCGATGGTCGGGCTCGCCGTCGTCTACGCCATCGGCAAGCACCTCTGGGGCCGGCGAGGAGCGATCACCGCCGCGCTGCTGCTCATCGTGCACCCGCTCGACTTCGCCTGGTCGACGATGCAGGCGAACGACATCATCGCCTCCGCTTTCTCGGCCCTGGCCATGCTAGGCGTGCTCTGGGGCACGGACGATGCGCTGCCCCCGAGAACGCGGCGGCGGGGGTGGGCGATTGCCGCGTGGGGCCTGTTCTTCGCCTACCACGCCAAGATCTCGACGATGGCGATCTTGCCGGCCATCGCCATCATCCTCTGGTGGCGTCGACGACGACTCTGGCCGGAGGTCACGACCTTTGTCGTCCTCGGCGTCCTCCTCTTCGGCGCGGCCGCACTTGGCGCGTACGCACTCGCGGGGAGCCCGATCGCGCCGTACAAGACGGAGATGACCACGGCCGGCCTGCGCGCGGCCGACGCGGCATACCAGCGCCGCCTGACCGGCGAGGTCTTCTGGGCCTACCCACGGATGCTCTTCTGGAGGGATGGCCTGGGCGGCTGGACCTACGGCTTCCAGCCGCATCTGATCTCTCTCGCTGCGCTCGCGTCGCTGGCTGTTCCGTTTCGATGGCCGAAGGAACTCATCGTCTGGTTCATGTCGGTGTTCCTCGTGATGCAGTTCCAAGTGACGGCGCGCGACGGTGCGTGGGTATCCGCCTTCCGGAACTTCCGTTTCAGTCACGCCTTCGTCTACCCGCTCGTACTGCTTCTGGCCGGCGTCTTCGTCTTGCTCCTCGACCGCTGGTGCCGCGTCGGCGCTGCGGCTCTGGCGGCCACGGTCCTCGTCGGGTTGTGGGCAAGCATCGACGTGGCCTCGAAGACGCACGCGTGCTTCGGGGACGAGCGCGCGGTGGCCCGATACCTCTTGTCCCTGCCACCGCGGCCGGTGCACACCGACTTTCATCTCGCGAATTGGCTTCCGATCGTCGACGCGAAGCCAGACCCGAGCCGCAAGGTCTTCATCCTCGCCTCGAGCGAGCAGGAACGCCGGGCCCAGCTCGCCAACTATCGATACGGATACCTCGTGACTGGCGGTGGGCGAGAGCCGTACTACGGCTGCCACACGTGCATCATTCGCGCGAAGGAGCTACCGCTTGGCCGATACCGGCTGCTGCGCGAGTTCGACGGGCCCAAGACCTCGACACCTTGGCGTCCAGAGCCAATCAGGGTCTGGCAGGGCGTGCCGACGACGGACTGAGGGCGGAGACGTGCTTCCCCCACGCCTGGAGCGCGGCCGCGCGTTCCGGCACCCGGTCGAAGCGGTCGTAGGCCCCGGTGATGGCGCCGCCCTCCTGCAGCGTGTGCCCGAGGACCATCGCGATCACGGACCGCGAGAAGCCGAGCCGCGAGAGCCCGGTCGCACAGGTCCTCCGGAGGTCGTGAGGCGTCCCGTGCTCGACCAGACCGAGCGCCGCCGCGCGATCCCGAAGAGGATCGACCCAATGCCGATGGTTCGCGAGCGCCCACGGGAAGACGCGCCCGACCTGGTCGTTCAGCGGGTGCAGCGACCAGAGGCGCAGCTCTTCAAGCGCCAGCTTCGAAAGCGGCACGACGTGCTCATCGCGCCCGCGAGTTGCCGTTGTCCATGTCCGACCGGATCAGCCATCGGCCCCGCGCACCCTTGACGAGGGTGAGCGTGAACTTGCCGATGTCCGGCTCGCCCTTCGCGCGCGCGAAGCCGCCGATGATGTAGCCGATCGGGCCGTGGGTCTGGAAGGCGAGGGCGCGCAGGGCGAGCGGCCCGCCCTGTCCCACGTAGTGCCGCTCGATCTCCGCGCGCCCGCGGACGGGCGGCGCGCCACTGGAAAGCACGAAGCCGTCCTCCGCGAACAGCGTGGCCAGCGCCGCCGCGTCCTTGCGCGTCCATGCCGCCTCGTAGTCGGTGAGCACGCGAGCCAATGGCCCGGGCAGCGCAACGCTGGCTGGCGGCGACGGCGGCGGCGTCTGGGCGGCGGATGCTCCGGCGAGCATCACCACCATGGCCAGGCACGGGGTCACTTCTTGGCGGCCCGGATGCAGACGCAGAAGTCCCCGAACAACTGCCCGCTCTTCAGCCCGGCGGCCAGGACCTTCTCGCGCTGCTCCGGGGTGGTGGCCTTCTCGAACGGCTCGTGGTCCGCCGCCTCCAGCCGGAGCACGTTGGGCGCCGGGAGCGAGTAGCGGGCCAGGGTCCACTTCCGGGGCTCGCCGTCGACGACCTCCTGCACGTTCACGATGCGCTCGGAGGCGAAGGTCACCGTGTAGGCGAAGAAGACCGCGGGCGCGCCGTCTCCTTCGTCGAACTCCGTACGGTATCGGTGGTCCGGCCGTTCGCTGATGGTCAGGGTCTCCGCCTTCTCGCTCTCGGGGTTCACGCACTTCCACGCCCCCAGGAGGCGCGCGTCCACGGCTTCGGCCGCCCCGGGGGCGACCGGCTGCTCGTACAGGCACCCCGGGAGGCCGAGGGCGATGGCGACGAGGACGACGTGGGGCGCGCGCATGATCAATGGGGAGAGGGCCGAGACCCGGGCACCATCTTGCGGATGTTCTCACCGAGCAGGATGGTCGCGTCCTTCAGCCCCTGCTTCGCCTCCTCGTTGTTGTGATCCATCCCGATCACGGCCCCGAACTTCCCCATCGCCTCCCCCGCCTGGCCCGCCTTCATCGCCGCGTGCGCCTCGCCCAGGAGCCGCTGCACGGCGGCCGCATCCGGACTCGGCCGGCCGCGCGGAAAGGGCGGCACCTGTGGCACCGGCAGCGCGCGCGGCTCGCCGGCCGGCCCGTGGGGAACGTGCGCGCGCTCGGGGTTTTCCGGTCGCTCGGGCCCCTCCGTGCGCTCGGGCGCTTCCGCTTCTTCGATGTCGATCGTATTCACCACGTTCTTCACTCCGTCGACGTGGCGCGCCATCGCCTCCGCCTCGCGCGCCGCCGCCGCGGGCGCCTTGCCGGACAGGCGGACGACGCCATCCTCGACGTCGACGTCGATGTCCTGGCGCCGCGTGCGCGGGTTGGCGCGCAGCCCGCGCTGGACGCCGATTGCGATGGCGGCGTCCTGCACCGCCTGCAGGTCACCGTCGACGGAATCGCCGGCCGCCGGTGACGGCGACGGCTGTGCGTCCCGCCGCTTCGTCTTCGGCGAGTCGCGATGGAACACCGACAGGAACACCGCCGCCGCCGCGATCCAGAGCCACCACCGTCGTTTGCCGCGCCGCCGCGGGCCCGGCGGCTCGAACACCGACGTGGGCGACCCGGGCAAAGGCGGCGGCGGAGGCAGGGGCGGGGGCGTCGCCCGGCCGCCCACGGAGCCGCCCGCGGACATGAGCACGGTCGGCGAGGGGACGGGCGTCCAGCTCGGCCGGGAAGGGGCGGCCGCCGCCATGGTCGGAGCCGGGGCCGGGGTCTGCGGAACGGGGGGCGGAGTGCTCCGGGCCGTGGCGGCTGCGGGCAGGGGCGCGCGCCCGGACACGGGCGGCGTCCTGGGCATCACGCGCGTCTCGTGCCGATCGATGTCGAACGGGATCGGAGGAGGGGTGAGCGGCCGCGCGGAGCTGGCCCCCTCCGTGGCCCGCGTGTCCTCCGGCAGCGCGGCCAGCACCTCCTGGAGCGCCGTGGCCATCGCCGTGGCCGACGGGAAGCGCTTGTCGGGCTCCTTCTGGAGAGCGCGCATGAGCACGGCGGACAGCGAGTCCGGGATCCCGAGGTCCGGCCTCAATTCGCGGGGCTCGGGAGGCGGTGTCTGGAGGTGATGGAGGATGATCCCCATCGCGGTGTCGGACTCGAAGGGAAGCCGGCCGGTGACCATCTCGTAGAGGACGACGCCCAGCGAGTAGAGGTCCGCGCGTCCGTCCAGATCGCTGCCTCGCCGTCCCATCGCCTGCTCGGGCGAGATGTACTGCGGCGTTCCCACCACCATGCCCGTGCGCGTGGCCACCGCCCCGGAATCGCCGAGCGCGCTCTCCTTCATCTTGGCGATGCCGAAGTCGAGCACCTTGGCCGTCTCCGACTCGCCGCTCCCGGCGAGCAGGATGTTGTCGGGCTTGATGTCGCGATGGATGATGCCCAGCTCGTGCGCCGCGGCCAGGGCGGCCGCGACCTGGCGCGCGATGACCACGGCGCGGCGGAGCGACAGCGCCCCCTGGTGGCGGACCACCTCGCGGAGGTTCTGCCCTTCCACGTACTCCATGACGATGAACGGACGGCCGTCCTCCGTCATGTCCAGGTCGTCCACGCGCACGGCGTTGGGATGCTGCAGGCGGCGCGCCACTACGGCCTCGTTGCGGAAGCGGCGGAGGAAGTCCTCGTCGTCGGCCAGCCGGTTGTTCACGACCTTGATGGCGCGCACCTCCCCGAACGCGAGGTGTCGGGCCCGGTACACCGCCGCCATCCCTCCCGCCCCCAGCTTGCCGAGGATCTCGTACTTGCCCCGGAGGACCATCCCCGGCTGCAGCTCGGACGCGGTGAGCAGGTCCGTCTGGTCCTTGGGACAGGTCCGGAACTCGTTGGGAAAGACGGAATGGCAGGAAGGACAGTAACGCACGGTCTTGTCGGGCATTGTAGCCCGAGCGAGAGGTGCCGCCGGATCAGGGCTTGCGCGGAGCGCGCCGACGCAGGTCGTTGAAGTCCGGCATGTGGGCCTTGAGACCGCGGTTCGCCGTGTTCTTGGAGTACCCGGCCACGAGCTGATCGTTCCAGCGGCGGGCGGAGAAATCGAACGGGTCCTTCGGATCCATGTCCACCAGCTCGAGATCGGTCTTCACCATGATCAGCTTGCCGAACTTGAGGTCGCCTCCGTGCCAGTAGATGTGGTTGGGCGAGACGGCCGGCGGCGAGAGGCCGCGCGGCACGCCGCGGCCGAAGGTCTGCACGAGGGTGTCGCCTTCGACGTGCACCTCCGTGACCTTGCCGCGGAGCTGCGGGGGCGGCAGCATGAGCTGCGGGTCGAGGATGAGGTCGTTGTCGTCCACCCACACGCCGTGGCCGGGCTCCACCTCGAGCAGGTCGTCCATCTCCACGCTGAAGAGCTTCATCAGCGGCTTGACCGGAAGCCCGAATCCGCGCACCGACTTCGCATGCACGCGGATGCGGCCGTCCGCCGTCGCCTCCACCGCGCCCTTCGTCTTGAATGGGATGTCGATGCCCTTCTCGATCTTGCCCGTCTGGACGAGGTGACCCTCGGCGTCGGTGCCCACGTGCAGTCCTTCGACGTTCGACCGCCCGTGGCCGAGCACGTGCTCGTTCATCAAGGCGTTGAGCGAGCTCATGTCCATGACGATCGCCGCCGAGTCGACGGCCACGGCGTAGGACTCCGCGTCGTCGAGGTAGGGGATCCCGCTGCCCTTGATGCCGACGAAACGACCGTCGAGGTGCTTGATGTGGAGCGTGATGTCGTCGGTGATGTGGAGGTCCACGTTGCGCATCTCCACCGGCACCGGGCGTCGGCCCGGCATCGGCTCGGGAGGCGGCGGGGGGGAGGCGGGAGCGTGGTGGCGGGCGCGGCGGCGACGGTGGACGGAGGCAAACCCGTGGCGGCGCCGGGCGCATCCTTTCCGCCCGGGTCCCCGGATGATTCGTGCGTGGTCCTGGCCGGTGTGCAACCCAGCGTCGCCGCCAAGGCCATGGCCACGAGGAGGCAACGCATCGATCCTCCGACCCTGTTTCGATCGTGAGGGGCGATTCGGTCGGGGTCAAGACGTGCGCGCGATCTTGTCTGCGATGGGGAAATCCCGTACGCTGGCCTGCAGGGCGCAGCCAAGTACCAGGGTGGTGGCCGCCAGGGGCGAGGCCCGATGACGACGATGCTGCGCAAGATCGATCGCGACGTGAAGCGCTTCCGCCAGATCGTCCGCGGCGTGATCAAGAAGGAATTCCGGAAGTACCTGACCCAGGGCGAGCTGATCGGACGCCAGGGCAAGCACATCGTCTCCATCCCTCTTCCCCAGATCGAGATCCCGCGCTTCCGCTTCGGCAGCAAGGAAGCCGGAGGCGTCGGGCAGGGCGACGGCGAGGCGGGCGAGGGCGTGGAGGGCGCGCCGGGCACCGAACCCGGCGACCACATCCTCGAGGCCGAGGTCTCTCTCGACGAGCTGGCCGCGATCCTCGGCGAGGAGCTGGAGCTGCCGCGCATCCATCCCCGCGGGCGCCGCTCGGTGCCGGTCGAGAAGGTCAAGTACTCGAACATCCGCCGCGTGGGGCCGGAGAGCCTGCGCCACTTCAAGCGCACGTTCCGGGAAGCGCTCAAGCGCCAGGTCGCGCTCGGCCTCTACAACCCGGGCAACCCGCTGATCGTGCCCATCCGCGAGGACCGGCGCTACCGCTCCTGGCACGTGCGCGAGGTGCCGGAGAGCAATGCCGTCATCATCCTGTGCATGGACGTCTCCGGCAGCATGGGCGACCAGCAGAAGGAGATCGTGCGCGTGGCCTCCTTCTGGATCGACACCTGGCTGCGCAGCCAGTACAAGAACCTCGAGAACGTGTACGTCGTGCACGAGGCCTTCGCGAAGGAGGTCGACCAGCACACCTTCTACCACCTGCGCGAGAGCGGCGGCACCAAGATCTCGACCGCCTACGAGCTCATCAACGCCGCCATCGACAGCCGGTTCCCTCCGGACTCGTGGAACGTCTACCTCTTCCACTTCTCCGACGGCGAGAACGGCGACAGCCGCGACACCGACCAGTGCATGGAGCT
>WNGB01013198.1_pt1 | contig 11147 bp, 6 predicted proteins | sample 5400681 | NCBI WGS metagenome assembly WNGB01 (sample SAMN13153367, study PRJNA577476) | soil metagenome | isolation source: 115 cm soil or saprolite under grassland replicate 2 | place: USA:California | collected 2016-06-15 | reverse complement strand
GCCATGCGGGTGGACGCTGGCCTAGCCGCCGCGCTGCGGTCACACGTGGCGGACGGGGACCTCGGACCGTTCCGGACAATCGTGGAGCGGGCCGTAGCCCGCGGTGACCTGCCCAAGACCACCTCACCTGAGCAGGCGCACCAGGTTTCCGAGGGGATGGTTATCCGCCGGATGCTGCTCGGCCAGCCGCTCGAGCAGGACTTCCTCGTCGACCTGGTGGACAACCTGCTGATACCCCTGCTGACCCGAGCCTTCCCCGCCAGCCGAAGGTACGCATCAACAGCAGAGACCCCCGGCGAGGTGCCGCTGGGACAGAACAAACACGGCCACATCGTTTGACCGCATGATCCTGTACTGATCTCCGCGGACATGCGCACCGGCACAACCGTTGTCACCATGGCGGGCTTCTACGGGGAGTGACCCTGCGGAACGCGCTGCATCCAAAAGCCATGATCGACAAGGAATGCCCGTTCTCACGGACATTCGCGCGGGAAGGGCGGGCGAGGTGGAGCCGAAAGTGACGAACATCTGGCTCCCGTTCTCCATTCTCACGAACGAAATCACACGATCGTGCATTCTCATCGGCAGATCCGTGTACCTGCCCGGACGTCAGCGGCAGTGATGAGCTTCTACGGAGAGTGACTCGGCACCGTGGCTGATGTCGGCACCGGGACTTGGTGATCCGCAAATGGCGCCGGTTTTACGAACACCCGAGCGGAGCGCGCGAGGCCGTTGTGGAGTGCAAACGACCGGGCGTTCCCGGCGCCTTGCCGATGATGGGCGACACTTCACCGATCCGGCCGTCCGGTTCGCCGGGATCTTCGTCGGCATCGTGAACGCCGCGCCCGTGGTGATTTTCAGCGTCGCGCAACAAGTGCCGGCCGGTGTGCCGGCCGTCGCGCAGCAGGTCGATGATGGGCAGTTGGTTGCGGTCTGAGTCCAGCGGCAGGTACGCGGTGCCGTAGCCGGACTGGACGCTACCGCCACGCGCGCCGGCCGCGCTGCGCTGCTGCCAGGTCCAGGTCCAGGTCCAGGTCCAGGTCCAGGTTGGGCCGCTATAAGTCATTTCGATGAAGGATCCCCACCCCTACCTCGCCGCGCTCCAGCCGCTCGCCATGCGGTTCGGGCTCGAGCGCATGGAGCGCGCGCTCGAGGCGCTCGGCCACCCCGAGCGCGGATATCCCGTGCTGCACGTCGGCGGCACGAACGGGAAGGGCTCGACCTGCGCGATGGCCGCCGCGGCGCTCTCCGAGGCCGGGCACGCGGTCGGCCTCTACACCTCGCCCCACCTCGTCCGGTTCAACGAGCGGATCCAGGTCCGCGGCGTCGAGATCGACGACGGCGCGCTCGCCGCGACGGTGGACGAGATCCGACGCGCCTGCCCGTGGCACGAGGCGGGCGAAGAGGGCGATCGGCTCACGTACTTCGAGTTTGCGACGCTCGCCGGGCTCGTTCACTTCGCCCGCGCCGGCGTCGACGTCGCGGTCGTGGAGGTCGGGCTCGGCGGGCGGTTCGACGCGACCACCGCGGTCGCGCCGGAGGTGACCGCCGTCGCCCGGATCGGGCTCGACCACACCCAGCTCCTCGGCGACACGGTCGAGCAGATCGCCTTCGAGAAGGCCGGCATCTTCAAGGCCGGGGTGCCTGCGGTCGTTCACGCGCACCAGCCGCCCGGGGCGCTCGAGATCCTCCGCGCGGAGGCGACGCGGCGGCGCGCGCCGCTCGTCCTCGCGGCGGCCGGGTGGGACGGGCCCGTCGCGCTCCGCGGGCCACACCAGCGGGGCAACGCCGCGCTCGCCGCCGCGGCGCTGCGCGAGCTCGCGCGCGCAGGCGTTCCGGTCGGCGAGGAGGCGATCGCGCGCGGGATCGCGAAGGCGCGCTGGCCGGGTCGGCTCGAGGAGGTGGCCGGCGTGCTCCTCGACGGCGCGCACAACCCCGACGGCGCGGCCGCGCTCGCCGCCTCGCTCCGGGTGCTCCACTCCGGGCGTCCGGTCGAGCTCGTCTTCGGGGTGCTCGCCGACAAGGACCACGCCGGCATGCTCCGCGCGCTCGTGCCGGTCGCGCGGCGGCTACACGTCGTCGCCCCGGCCACGCCGCGGGCGCGCGCGACGGCGGACGTCCTCGCCCACGCGCGCGCGCTCGGCGCGAGCGCGGACGTCCACGCGGACGTGGCGGAGGCGCTCGCGTGCGCCCGCCGCGCCGCGGCGGATGGCGCCCTCGTGTGCGTGGCGGGGTCGCTGTACCTCGTCGGCGAGGCGCGGGCGATGCTGGGTGAAGCGGGCCCGCCTCGCGAGGGGTAGGGGGATATCGCCCTGCAAGCCTTCGGGTTTTTTGGGGGTCGCCAACCCCCGTGCTATCCTCGGCGCGAATCTCCCACCCGGAGCTTCCGATGCGCCTTCGTCACGTCCTCGCGACCACCCTGCTCCTCGCTGCCGGACCTGCGCTCGGGCAGGGGCTGAACCTCATCACGGGCGTCGCCGTGAAGGACGAGGGCGGGACGGTGGTCCTGTCGGTCACCGGTACGAAGCCGCCGAACTTCACCACGTTCTCGATGGCCGATCCCCCGCGCTTCGTCCTCGACCTGTCCGAGGCGAAGTTCCAGGGGGTCTCCGAGGACATGCCGGTGAACGACGGCACGATCCTCGTCGTGAAGAACCTCTCGTACGGCTCCGACTCGAGCTCGATCGCGCGCATCATGATCGCGTTCGCGGTGGACGTGGAGCCTCCCGACGTCCAGACCCAGGGCACGACGCTCGTCGTCCGCGTAGCGAAGCCGGCAGGCACGGCGGCGGGCGCCGCCGTCGCGCAGGCCGGCGCGGCCGACGCCCAGCGCGCGCGCGAGCAGGCGGAGGCGCAGAAGCGCGCGGAGGCGGAGGCCCAGGCCAAGGCCGAGGCCCAGCGGCGCGCCGACACGGAGGCGCAGGAGCGCGAGGCGGCGGAGCGCGCGCAGGCCGATCGCAAGGCGCGCGATGAGGCGGAGGCCCAGGCCCGCGCGGACGCCGAGAAGAAGGCCGCCGAGGCCCAGGCCGAGGCGCGCGCGAAGGCGGAGGAGCAGGAGCGGCTCGCCACCGAGACGCGCCAGCGGGAGACGAAGGACCGCGCGGCGGCCGGCAGCGCGGCGGCGGCGCAGGCCCAGCGGGACGCCGAGCGGCGCGCGCAGGAGGAGGCGTCGGCGCGCGCGAAGGCCGAGCTCGAGGCCGAGCTCCGCGCCGAGGCCGAGAAGCAGGCGCAGGAACAGGAGCAGGCGAAGGCGCAGGAGCAGGCCAAGGCGCAGGCGCAGGCGCAGGAGAAGGCGGAGGCGCAGGCGAAGGCGGAAGCGCGTGCGACGGCGGAGGCGGAGGCGCGCGTGCAGCCCGAGGACAAGGCGCGGGCGCAGGCCGACGCGCAGGGCCAGGCCCAGGCGCAGGCGCAGCCCGCGGCGGCGCCCGCCGACACCGCGCAGACGTCCGAGGCGGAGGCCCGCGCGGAGGCGGCCCGCCAGGCGAAGGAGGACTTCGCCCGGCAGCGCGAGGAGGCGGTCGCGGCAGCGAGGGCGGACGCGGACCGGAAGAGGCAGGAGGCCGCCGACAAGAAGGCGGAGGCGAAGCGCCAGCGCGAGGAGGCGGTCGCCGCCGCGAAGGCCGAGGCGGAGCAGAAGAAGCAGGAGGCCGCCGAGAAGAGGGCCGAGGCGAAGCGGCAGCGCGAGGAGGCGATCGCCGCCGCGAAGACCGGCGCCGAGCGGAAGAAGCTCGAGGCCGCCGAGAAGAAGGCGGAGGCGAGGCGCCAGCGCGAGGAGGCGGTCGCCGCCGCGAAGGCCGAGAAGGATCGGAAGAAGCAGGAGGCCGCCGAGCGGAAGGCGGAGGAGAAGCGCCAGCGCGAGGAGGCGGTCGCCGCCGCCCCGAAGGCGTCGCAGCTGCGGGAGCTCGGGTTCCGCCAGCTGCCGGGCGTCTCGCGGGTCTTCCTGCGCACGAGCGTCCCGCCCCGGTTCACGATCCAGGACGTGGGCGAGAACCTCATCCGGATCGAGCTCGAGAACACCCGCGTGGTCCACCGGAACGACGCCCGGTTCCTCGACACGTCGTTCTTCCCGTCGGCGGTGGCGATGATCACGCCTTCGCGCCGCGGCTCGAGCTACGTGCTCGACATCAAGCTGAAGCAGAAGGTGCCGTACCAGCAGAAGGTCGAGGGCGACATGCTCGCCATCGACTTCGAGCGCCCCGCCGCCGCCGCCGCCGCCGCGGCCGCACCCGAAGCGCCGGCGCCGGGCGGGGAGCCGACCGAGGCCGAGGCGCCCGGGGATGGCGCTCCCGCGGAACCCGCCGGGAAGTAACGCGACGCCGGCGGTGCGGGGAGGGTAGAATCCGCGCCCCGTGATCGCCGCCGCGCTCGCTGTCGCGCTCCTCGCGCCCGTCGCGGCCGCGCTCCCGAAGCCACCCGCGGCGCTGGCCGGCGACGTCCAGGTCACCGCCGACTCCGTCACCTACGAGGGCGCCACCGGGCGGGTCCTGCTCGAGGGGAACGCCGTCGTCCGCCGCGGCGCGATCGTGCTCCGGGCGCGCTCCGCCACCTGGGACCCGGCGACCGGAGAGGTGCGCGCCTCCGGGGGCGTCCTCCTCACCGATCCGACCCGCGTCGTCTCCGCCGACGCCGTGCGGGCCGTGCTCGGGGGCGAGGTCGAGGCGGAGGGCGTGCTCGCCTTCGTGAAGGACCAGCCCGTCGATCTCTCCGCGCTCCGGTCCGGCGCGGAGGCGGGCCGCACGGGTCGCAACCGGCTCACGCTCTCGGGGACGCGGCTCCGCGGCGACGCCGCCGGCCACCTGCGGCTCGACCGGGCGCGGCTCACCCTGTGCGACTGCGGAGGCGGTGCGCCGCCGTCGTGGGAGGTGACCGCGCGCGAGGCGGACGTCATCCCCGGCGAGCGCGCGATCCTTCGCTGGGCGGTGCTGCGGATCACCCCGCGCTTCCTGTTCGTCGAGCGCCCGGTCCCGGTGCTCGCGCTGCCCTGGCTCTACGTCCCGCTCGGCGACCGGCAGACGGGCTTGCTCCTGCCCACCGTCGGGTCCACGGGCGCGAGCGGCTTCTCGATCGCGGCGCCGCTCTTCCTCACGCTCGGCCGGAGCGCCGACGCGACGCTCACGCCCGAGTACGCGTTCGGCCGCAAGCGCGCCAGGGTCCGCGCCGGGGACCCGGCGGTGCGCGGCCCAGGGGCGCGGCTCGAGCTGCGCTGGGCGCCGGCGGAGGGCGCGGAGGGGCTCGCCGAGCTCGCCTGGCTCCACGACCTCGACCGCGAGCCGAGAGGCGAGGCCGGCGATCGCTTCGCGCTCACCGCCGTGCACGCGCAGCGGCTCTCCGACCGGACGTCGCTCGCTGCGGCGCTCCGCCTCGCCGGCGATCCGGTCTGGGTCCGCGACACGAACCCCGACGCGCTCGGCGCGAAGGTCCCATACCGCCGCTCCGCCGTGCACCTGTCGCACCGCCGGGACGCGCTCGTGGTCGAGGCGGGGTCGAGCTACGACCAGCCGCTCCGCCCCGACGGCACCGGGATCCCCCCGGGCACCGCGGTGGTCGGCACCTTCCCGACGGGGCCCTACGGTCCGCTCGGCTCCGACGTGGGCGTGGCGAGCCGCTGGGGCTCGGCCACCGCCGCGCTCGTGCCGATCCCGGCGGGCCCGCTCACGCTCTCCGCGCGCGCCGGCGCGGCGCGCTTCGGCCCGGCGACGGGCGGGCTCGACGTCGCCGGCCGGCCCGCGACGACCCGCGCAGACGCGCGCGCGGAGCTCGGGCTGCCCGTCCTCGTCGCGGGCATGGTCACCGTCGCGCCGTTCGTCCGCGGCGCGGCGCTCGGGTACGCGTTCGACGACGCGCGCGAGCCGGAGGCGACGGCCTGGGGCGTCGCGGGTGCGGTCGTCCAGACGGAGGTGTCGCGCCGCTTCGGTGCGCTCCGACACGCGATCTCGCCCCGGCTCGAGTGGCGCACCGGGACCGCCGCCGCCGGCGATCCGCTGGCGGTCCCCGCGTACGACGCGTTCGACCGGTCGACCGCCGGGATCCTCTCCGCGTCGCCCGGCCCCTTCCAGCAGCTCCGCGCCGCGATCGAGACGCGGCTCGAGGCGCCGGGGGCGATGCTCCTGCGCGCCGAGGTGGGCCAGGACGCCGATCTGCGCGCCGGGCGGCTCGCGGAGGCGTTCGCCGCCCTCGCCGTCGCGGCGGGTCCGGTGACCGCGGAGTCGCGCGCCCGCTTCTTCCCGGTGGACGGCCGCGGCGTGCCGGCGCCCGCGCCGCGGATCCGCTCGCCCCTCGACGCGCTCACGGAGCTCCAGGCTTCGCTCTCGGTGCAGGACCGCCGCGGCGACGGCGTCCGCGCCGGCTTCCTCGCGGTCGGGGCCGGCGGGTCCGGCGGGCTCGTCGCCGGCCTCGACCCCCTCTTCGACGTGCGCCCCGCCTCGAAGCTCGACGCGGCGGCGGCGGCGACCGCGGGCGTACGGCTCACGCTCGGCACAGCGCGCGTCGGCTACGACGCGCTCCTCCCCGGGCGCGCGGCGTTCGTCCCGAGCTGCGGCGACCCCACCTCCGAGCGGCGCGTCTCCGCGCTTCAGGTCCAGCAGCACGCCGCGAGCCTCGCGTGGGAGTCCCCGTGCCGCTGCTTCCGCGTCACGATGATCGCCCGGCTCAACGACTGCGGCGGCGTGTCGTACTCCGCATCGATCGACCTCTCGCGGCTCGGAGTCACCGCCTTCGCCCGCTGACCCGTTCGCCCGCGCCGCGGGGAACGCACTCCGGCGCGGTGGCCGGGGCCCGCGGTGCACGGAAGGTGATCGACCCACTCGGGGCGGCCCTTCGGGAGCGCCGGGGTTGCTCCGCGGCCGAGCCGACTGGAGAATCGGCCCGTGAGCAGGGCGAGAGTTCCAGACGACGCGAGCACGCGCTCCGGCGCCGAGCCGGAGAAGCGCCGGGCCATCCTCCACGCCGCGGTGCGGGTGTTCGCCGAGAAGGGATACCAGGGCTGCCGGATCGCGGACGTCGCGCGCGCGGCCCACGTCGCGTACGGGCTCGTCTACCACTACTTCCGGAACAAGGACGAGCTGCTCGAGAGCGTGTTCGCGGAACAGTGGGCGATCCTCATCAACGCGATCCAGGCGATCGACCAGGGCCCGGGAACGGCCGCCGACAAGGTCGCCGGGATCTACGGGTTCGTGTTCGACGTCTACAAGACCGCCCCGGCCGCGGTGCGCGTGCTCATCCTCGAGGTCACCCGCACGACGGACGCGCTGCGGGCCGGATCGACGCGAGAGACGTTCGAGGAGGCGGTGCAGCTCGTCGCGGACGTCGTCCGGCAGGGGCAGGCGCGCGCGGAGCTGCGCGCGGACCTCGACCCGGTCGTGGCCGCGACCGCGATCCTCGGAGCGCTCGAGCTCGCCGTCTCCGCGATGGTCGTCGGCCTCGTCCCCTCCCGAACCGAGGAGGAGGTCGACCGCTCGAAGCGCCAGCTCACCGAGCTCGTCCTCGGGGGGCTCCGCGCGAGCGGGTGACGCGCTCCGGTGCCTTGACGGAGGGGGGAGCCGCGGCTAACTCCCCCGTCCGCCGCGGCAGGCGCGGGAGAGCTCGGGCGCCGCGGGAGGAGGAGCGGATGGCGGCGCGCGTGCTGGTGTCGGACGACCTCTCGCCGGAGGCGGTGCGGATCCTGACCGACGCGGGGCTCGAGGTGGACGTGAAGGTGGGGCTCCCCCCCGCGGAGCTCGAGGCGATCGTCGGCGCGTACGACGCCCTCGCGGTCCGGAGCGCCACGAAGGTGACGGCGAAGCTCCTCGAGAAGGCCGTCCGGCTGCGCGTCGTGGGCCGCGCCGGCGTCGGCGTCGACAACGTGGACCTCGACGCCGCCACGCGCCGCGGCGTCGTCGTGATGAACACGCCGGGGGGCTCGTCGATCACCGTCGCCGAGCTCGCGCTCGCGATGGTGATGTCGCTCTACCGGCACGTGCCGGGCGCGACCGCGAGCGTGAAGGCGGGCAAGTGGGAGAAGAAGCGGTTCCAGGGCAGGGAGATCGCAGGCAAGACGCTCGGCGTCGTCGGCATCGGCAACATCGGCTCCGTCCTCGTCGACCGCGCGATCGCGATGAAGATGCGGGTCATCGCCTACGACCCGTTCATCACGCCAGAGGCCGCGGCGAAGCTGGGCGCGAGCCTCGTCGAGCTCGAGACGCTCTGGCGCGAGGCCGACGTCGTCTCGCTCCACGTCCCGCTCACGGAGCAGACGCGCCACCTCGTCCGCGCGGAGACGCTCGCCCGCATGAAGAAGGGCGCCATCCTCGTGAACTGCGCCCGCGGCGGGATCGTGGACGAGCGCGCCGTCGCCGAGTCCCTCGCGGCGGGCCACCTCGGCGGCGTGGCGCTCGACGTGTACGAGAAGGAGCCGCCCGCGCCGGGTCACCCGCTCTTCGCGCTCGACAACGTCGTCTGCACGCCGCACATCGGGGCCTCGACGGAGGAGGCGCAGTCCGCCGTCGCCGTCGCGGTGGCGGAGCAGCTCGTCTCCTACCTGCGCGACGGCGTCGTCAAGAACGCGGTGAACGTCCCCGGGCTGCCGAAGGAGGTCCTCGACCAGCTCGCGCCGTACCTGCCGCTCGCGGAGCGGCTCGGGTCGGTCGCCGCGCAGCTCGCGCCCGCCGGTCCCACCGAGGTCGCCGTCGAGGTCTCGGGCGAGCTCTCCGCCGTGCCGATGCGCCCCCTCGCGGCGCGCGCCCTCGTCGGCCTGCTGCGCCACTTCCTCGACACGCCCGTGAACGAGGTGAACGCTCCGTCCATCGCGAAGGAGCGCGGCATCCACGTGCGGGAGGTCCGCTCCGCCGAGCCGCACGACTGGGCGAGCCTCGTCACCATCTCGGTGCGGGGGCAGGGCGGCGAGACCGTCGTCGCCGGCACCGTCTACGGCAAGCGCGAGGCGCGCATCGTCCGGGTGAACGGCTTCCGCGTCGAGGCCGTGCCCGAGGGCCACGTCATCGTCGTCGAGAACGACGACACCCCCGGCGTCGTGGGAAACCTCGGGACGGCGCTCGCCGCCGCGGGCGTGAACATCGCGCGCATCTCCCTCTCCCGCCTCGACGACCGGTCCGGCGCGTTCTCTTTCCTGAACGTGGACTCGGCGCCCGCCGGCGAGGTCCTCGAGCGGCTGCGCGGTCTTCCGCACGTCCGGTCGGTCCGCGCGCTGCGGCTCTGAGTGGCGCCGCCCCGCTCGCCCGTCCCTCGAGGCCCACGGGCAGAGACTCCCCGTTGAACGGCTCCCCCCCAGTCCCCAACTTGGGAGCAGGTGGACGCACGATCCAGCGAGGGAGGGGCAATGGCTTCGACGACGATGGACGAGGCGCGAGGGCGAATGTTTCCGCGGCTTCACTGGGGCGCGGTCGCTGCGGGCGTGCTGCTCGCGCTGGCGGCGCACGTGGTGATGGGGCTCATCGGCGCGGCGCTCGGCTTCGCCGCGGCGCCGACCGACTCGAGGGCGGTGGGGACGGCGGCGGCGATCTGGGCGCTCATCACGCCCTTCGTCGCGACGCTCCTCGGCGCGTGGCTCGCGTGCCGGATGGCGGCCGCGGAAGACTCGCGCGCCGCGACCCTGCACGGCATCCTGGTCTGGTGCATCGGCCTCATCGCCGGCGCGCTCTTCCTCGCCGGCACGATGGCGTCGGGGGCGATGAGCGCGGGCACCGCGGCGAGCGGGAACCTCGGGGCCGCCCAGCGGAGCGCGCAGATTGGCGCACGGCCCACCGGGCGCACGGCCGAGGCCAGGTCCGACGACGCGGCGAAGGCCGCGGCGGCGAGCAGCGGCGGCGCGGCGATCGCGGCGATCGCCGGGCTGCTCGGCGCGATCGTGGGCGCGGCGCTCTCGCACCGCAAGGCGGAGGGGCGTGGCCGCCGCTGGGGCCTCGCGATGCCGCGGCGTGAGCGCGACGAGGAGCGGGCGGCGATGCCCACGCGCGCGAGCGACGGCGGGTTCGGGACGACCTACGGGCCGACCTCGACGGCGCCGCCGCGTGCGCCGGGCGCGGCGCCCTTGCCGACCGATCCGGGCGCGCCGACCGACCCGTACCACCACTGAGGTCGCGCGGGCGGAGGGGCGGGGAGACGCGGCGACACCGCGCCTCCCCGCGCCGCTTTTCGGGTAGAGTCCGCCCGCGATGCTGCTCGATCTCTCGCTCCCGTCCGGCCTCCGCGACCTCCTCCCCGATCACTCCGCGCACCTCGCCGAGCTCTCGGCGCGGCTGCAGGAGGTGTTCTCGCGGTTCGGGTACCGCCGCGTCTTCCTCCCGACGCTCGAGCGGCTCGAGGTGGTCGAGCGCGGCCTGTCCGCCGCCGCGCTCGCCGACGTGATGAAGTTCGTCGAGCCGGGCTCGGGCGAGGTGGTCGCGATCCGGCCCGACATCACCCCGCAGATCGCGCGGCTCTACGCGGCTCGCCCCGACGCGCTGCCGTCGCCGGCGCGCCTCTGCTACGACGGCCCCGTCCTCCGCGCGCGCGAGGCGCGCGCCGGCCGCCCGCGCGAGGTCTACCAGGCCGGCGTCGAGCTGCTCGGAGCGGGCGGCCCGGCCGCGGACGCCGAGGCGCTCGTGGTGCTCGCGCGGGCGCTCGACCGCGTCGGCCTCTCGGGCGCGGTCGTCGAGGTGGGCCACGCCCGCTTCGCGGGCGCGGTGCTCGAGGCGGCCCGGCTCCCGGAGAAGCTCCGCGCCGACGCGTGGGCGGCCCTCTCGCGGAAGGACGAGGCGACCCTCGCCGCGCTCGCCGAGCGAGGGCGCGGGCCGCCGCGCGCGTGCGCTGCGGTGCCGGTGCTCGCCACGCTGTACGGCGACCGGGCGCTCGAGCGCGGCCGCGCCATCGCGCGCGCCGTCCCCGCCGCGGCCGGGCCGCTGCGCGAGGTCGAAGCCGCGATCCGCCTCGCGCGCCGCCGCCGCGCCGGGCCGTTCGCGATCGATCTCGGCGAGGCCCGCGGGCTCGGCTACTACACGGGCATCACCTTCGCCGGCTATGCGCCCGGCGCCGGGAGCGCCGTCGCTGCGGGCGGCCGGTATGACGGGCTGCTCGCCCGCTTCGGGCGCCCGGGGCCGGCGATCGGGTTCGCGGTCGACCTCGAGTTCGCGACCCAGGCGCTCGAGCGGGCGACCGGGCGCGGCCGTGCTGCG
>WNGB01014021.1_pt1 | contig 11148 bp, 15 predicted proteins | sample 5400681 | NCBI WGS metagenome assembly WNGB01 (sample SAMN13153367, study PRJNA577476) | soil metagenome | isolation source: 115 cm soil or saprolite under grassland replicate 2 | place: USA:California | collected 2016-06-15 | reverse complement strand
TGCTGTTGCTTGCGAGGTGGGTGGCGTCAGGGTGAGGTGGAAGAGGTAGCTCGCCTCCTGCCCCGATCTCGACCGCGCGGACAGTGTCACGATCCCGGAGCGAAGCGGTAGCCAAGCTGCGATGCGCGACGGTTTGAGCGTCTGCGTACTCTTGTCTGGATAGCTGACTGAGAGTTTCGAGGTCGCGAACTGCAGGTGGAAGCGGAGCATCGAGCCAGCGTGGGCGGAGACGACGGGCAGGTCTGTCCGCGACCGAGGTGGGAGGAAATCGACGCAGTCAGCGGTTCCCGCCGGGCGGCTCCAGCAATAGCTCGAGATGTCGCCGGAGGGAATGGACGTTGACGAGATCGGGTGCGCGCTGGCGGGGCATCCGCATGTTGCTTCACTCCACGATCTGCGATGCTGGAGGCTCGTTTCGGTATCGACCACACGACGCTGCAGGTCGAGCACGAGTCGGACGAACTCGTCCAGATCGGCGGTGCAGGTCAGCGGCGTCTCGGCCGCTCCGGCGACAGCCACCCCCATCACTGACCGTCGGCGGCTGTTCGGACGCGGTCGCGCAACTTTAGGTGAATCGCAAGCCGCACGCCGCGCCGGGCCTTTGTTCGCTCGAGCGTTCGTGGCGAGGCTTTGGCCGACTCGGACTCCGCGTTGCGGTTCTTTGGCGATGCCGATCGAGTGGCGCCGCGTATCCTGTCGGCGTGGACCTGAGCGTGATCGGCCTCCGGAGGCGGCTTCCGCTGCTTGTCTGCGTTCTGCTGCTGTTCATGTGCGTCGCGGCGGTCGGGACTACGTGCGCGGTCTGCGTCAGCGCGCATCCTGGGCAGGCGCTCGAGCAAACGTTGACCTCGTTCCCGGTTGCGGCGCCGCTGCTGGCCGCGGGCTGGGCCTTCGTATTCGTGCTTGCAATGGCGCCTTTGCTCGCCGCTGGCCTGCGGGTCGATTCCCGTGGTCGCGCTTCGCCGGCCGTGTTGCAGCGCTTCCTCTTCTGAGTCGGCTCTGACCTAGGTGGCGGCTTCGCGTGTGCGGAGCCGTGGTGGTTGAGCGATCTCGGAAGGAGGAGAGGTTCAGTTGAGTAAGGGAAAGCGGATCCGTGCGCAGCGGCGTGTGGTCCCGCCACCTGTCGGCAAGAAGCAGCCGCTTGATCGGCGCTGGTGGATCGGCGGCGCTGCGCTGCTTGTGCTGGTGGTCGCGGGTGTCGCGGTCGCTGCGATTCGCTCGAGTGGGCGGGAGACGAAGCCGGTGCAGGTCGATTTCGCGCAGCTGGGGTTGCAGGACGGGCCGCCGCCGTGGAACAACGGTGACGGAGAGTTGCAGGATCATCTGAGTGTGCTCCATCTCGACCCGCTCGCGCAGGAAGCGCTCGCCTTTCACATTCATCAGCACCTCGAGGTGTACGTGAACGGAGAGAGGGTGACGGTGCCGCCGTCGATCGGGATTCTTGGCAGCTCGTTCATCACCGAGTTGCACACTCACCAGACGGATGGAGTGATCCACGTCGAGTCGGCGCAGAATCGGCCGTACACGCTCGGCCAGTTCTTCGGTGAGTGGAGCGTCCGCCTCAGCGGCCAGCTGCACTGGTGGCTGAACGGGAGGCCGCAGACCGGCGACGCGGCAGCTCTCGTCTTGAAGGCCCACCACGAGATCGTCGTTGCCGCGGGCAAGCCGCCAACGCGGATTCCTTCCAGCTACGCGTTCCCGGCGGGTGAGTGAGATGTGGACGCTGCTGGTCGGTCTCTGCGCGCTGGCCTGTCCGCTCTCGATGGGCGCGATGATGCTGATGATGCGTCGCCGGCACGGCGACGGCGCTTCCCGTTCAGGAATCGGCGACTCGGGCTGGCGAAATCCCGGCGCCGCCGCGACTGCCGCACAGAAGGAGGAGCCTGATGGCAGCCAAGAGTAAGAGTGGCCGGCCGAGAAGGCTGCCGCCCCAGCCGCCGAAGCCGCGGCCGACAGCGCGGCGTCCGTGGTGGCAGTACGCAGCCGCCGCAGCCTGTTTGGCGGCGGTGGCGCTTGTGCTGGCGCTGACCGTGTTCGGGAGGGGCGGCGGCGGGACGAGCGCGGCCGGGCTCCCGCACACACCCGACTACCACTCGCTGCTGATCAGCCCCACCGACCCGGAGCGGCTCACGCTGGGCACGCACAACGGCCTCTACGTCTCGAGCGATGGCGGTCGCCACTGGCGCTTCGCGGCCCTCTCCGGCGACGACGCAATGAACCTCGCCCGCCCAACCGGAAAGACGGTCTGGCTCGCTGGCCATCAGGTGTTGAAGAGGAGCCTGGACGGCGGTGCGACCTGGAATGACGTCCGCCCGTCGGGGCTGCCCGGGCTCGACATTCATGGCTTTGCCGTCGACCCGCGCGACCCGAGCACGCTCTATGCGGCGATCGCCGGCCAGGGCCTGTACCGCTCCAGTGACGGCGGCGGCTCGTTCGCACTGGTTTCGCGGAGTGTCGGCGGCAGCGTGATGGCGCTGGCGGTCATGCCCGACGGCCGGATCCTGGCCGGTGACATGGAGCAGGGCCTGCTCGCAAGCCGGGATGGGAAGCGCTGGGCGCAGACGCTGCGCGCGCAGCTGATGGGCCTCGCAGTCAACCCAAGCAATCCGAACAGGGTGCTGGCTAGCGGCGCCGGCATCGCACTCTCTACCGACGGCGGGAGCAGCTGGCGCTCGGTGCTCGACTTGGCCGATGGCGCCGGGCCCATTGCCTGGTCGACGAGCAACCCGAGGCTCGCGTATGCGGTCGGCTTCAACCGCGTGCTCTACCGCTCCGGCGACGGCGGCGAAAGCTGGCAGCCGGTCGGGGAGGGGGCATGATCACGGCGACAAGACTGTTCCGGCTCTGGGGCGTCCTCACGCCCACGCGGTGATGACACCTGAGACGAGCAGCCCGGCAGGCGCGGCCGCTGCGAGCGGGGGATCAGCGCCGGCGCCGCGGCGGCGGTCGCCGCTGCGTCGGGCGTTACAGCTGGCATCGCTCGCTCTCGTGGCGGGCCTGTTGTCGTTGCTCGTCTGGAGGGTCGTAGCTGGGGGCCGCGGCGCTGAGCTGGTGAAGGCGATTAGTGCGGGAAAACGGCCGCCGGCGCCGGCGTTCACCCTGCCGGTGATTTGGACGGACAGTCCGACCTGGCCGCCGCGGCTGCAGCGGTTGCTCGCTCAGCCGAAGCTAACGCTTCGGCAGCTACGCGGCAGACCGGTGGTGCTGAACTTCTGGGCCAGCTGGTGCATCCCGTGTAAGGAGGAAGCGCCGCGCCTGAACGCCGCCGCGCGGGCTCATGCAGGTGCCGTCGTCTTTCTCGGCGTCGACGTCCAGGACCTGACCACGGACGCCCGCCGCTTCCTGCGGCGCCACGACGTCCGTTATGCCTCGCTACACGACAACGCCGGCTCGACCTATGACGGCTACGGGCTCACGGGTGTGCCTGAGACGTACTGGCTCGACCGGCGCGGCCGCATCGTCGCGCACTTCGCAGGACCAGTCTCGCGCGCCCAACTCGAGAGCGGCATCAGAGGCGCAAGCAAATGACTAAGCCGCGCACCCTCATTGCAGGCGCTGCCACAGCAATCCTGCTGGTCGCACTAGTCAGCGCCCTGGTCGCGTTGCGACCGCGCGACGCAACCATCAGGCTTCCGCCGCGGAGTCCGTTCGTTGGCAGCATCCCGCCGCCAGGGATCCGGGCGCCCGACTTCAACTTGCACGATTACCACGGCGCCACGGTGACGATGCGCAAGCTTCGCGGCCGTGTCGTCGTGCTCTCGTTCGTCGACACGAAGTGCACGGAGAAATGCCCGATCGTGACGAGCGTGATCGCCCTAACGTTACGACGGTTATCGGCAAAGGAACGGGCCGAGGTTGTCCCGCTTCTGATCACCGTGAGCCCGCGCGTCGATACACGGGCGAGTGTTCGGCGCTTCCTCATCGCGCGCCGCGCACTAAGCGTCGACTACCTGATCGGGAGCGCGCACGAGCTTCGCCTGGTCTGGAAGGCGTACGGGATTCTGCCTGCGGTCGACACCGGCAACCCCGACATCCATTCGTCCGATGTGCGCATCTTCAACCGGCACGGCGTCTGGATGTCGACCCAACACGCCGGCGTCGACCTCACTCCTCAGAACCTCGTGCACGACATCCGCGAGGCTCTGTGATGCTCAGTCGCGTTCCGATCGCTTTCGTCGCCGGGTTCCTGTCTGTGTTGGCGCCGTGCGTGCTGCCGCTGGTGCCGGGCTACCTGTCCGCTGTGTCCGCGGTTGATGCGGGCAAGCTCGGCGAACGGGGCGTCGCGCTGCGCGTCGTGCGCGCGAGCCTCCCCTTCTTCGCCGGTTTCACCGTTGTGTTTGTCGCGCTTGGTGCCGGCGCCGGGGCGCTTGGTAGCGCGCTTGGTCTCAGTCAGCGGCTGCTGCTCGAGGTGGCGGGCTTCATCATCGTCGTGCTCGGGCTCGCCTTTCTCGGCCTCGTTCCCTGGCCGGAGCGCATGCTTGCGCCGAGCCTGCTTGCGCAGGCGCGCAGCCGCCGCTCGAGCGTTCTGATCGGGGGCGCCTTCGGTGTGTGCGCGGCGCCCTGCATCGGGCCGGTGCTGGCCTCGATCCTCGTGCTCGCCGGCAACACGAGTTCGATCGCCGAGGGCGCGGTGCTTCTTGCCGTGTATTCGCTTGGGCTCGCTGTGCCGTTCCTGCTCGCCGGCGTGGCCTTCTCGCGTGCGATGGGCGCCTTTCGCTGGCTGCGCGACCACTATCGCGTCATCCAGGCGGCTGGCGGGGCAAGCCTCGTCGCACTCGGTCTCCTGTTGTTCTTCGATCGGTTCTGGTGGCTGAACGTTTTCATGAACCGGCTGCTCGAAGGCGTCGGGCTCGCCAGCGGCTAGAACCTCTCACAAGAGCGGCGCCGCTCGACTATGCGGCTCGTTCGACGACCGCTGCAAGTCGCGTCCGCACTTCGGCTGCCACCGGCGCGAGGGCGTCGTTGTCGACGAGCGAGAGCATGCGCGCGGCGTCAACCGCGGAGATGTGCGTGGCTCCGTCGCGTTCGTAGACGACGACGTTGCAGGGCAGCAGTGTCCCGAGTTCCGGTTCGGCTGTGAGCGCCCGGTGAGCGAGCGGCGGGTTGCACGCACCGAGGATCAGATACGGCTCTCCCTCGACGCCGAGCTTCTCCTTCAGGGTCGCCTGGACGTCGATCTCGCAGAGGACGCCGAAGCCCTCCGTCTTTAGTTCGGCGCGGACACGTTCGACCGCGTCGGCGAAGGGGCGTTCGGTGGTCGTGCTCAGTGTGTAGCCGGTTGTAAGCATTCGCATTCCTCCTCGAGGTAGCGGCGGCGTGCCTTCGCCGCCTTGAGTCTGTGCGCCTCCGCCTCGGCCGGCTCTGCGACGTTCGCATCGAGCCACTGGGCGATCGCTTCCTCGCCGACGAGCACGGTTCCGTTTTCGAGCGTCAGGGCGGGGATGGTGTCGGTGCCGATCGCCTTCTGCAATGCGTCGCGCTGCTCGCGTTCGACCGGGACCTGCCTGATCAGGTAGTCGACGCCGAGTTCGGTCAGCCGTTGGCGCAGCCGTCCCGAGGCGGGGCACCACTCGGTTTGCCAGAGCTCGAGCATCAGGAGTGTCCGAAGTGGACGTCGGGGAGGATCCGGTCGAGCCAGCGCGGCAGCGCCCAAGCCCAGCGCCCAAAGACGCGAAGCAGGGTGGGGATGAGGATGAGCCGGACGAGCATCGCGTCGAGGAGGACGGCGATGCCGAGGATGACGCCCATCTCCTTCGGCGGCAGGGGTCCGGAGAGGGCGAAGGTGAAGAAGACGGCGACCATTACCGCGGCCGCGGCGAAGATGACGCGGCCGGAGTGGGCGAGTCCGCCGATCGAGGCGTCCTTCGGGTTGTGTGAGCGGTCCCAGTGCTCCTTGGCGGAGGAGAGCAGGAACACGGTGTAGTCCATCGAGATCGCGAAGATCATCGCGAAGAAGAAAACCGGAGCCCAGGCGTCCATGAAGCCCTGCGGCTCGAAGCCGAGCAGCCCCGCGCCGTGGCCGTTCTGGAAGATCAGCCGCCCGATCCCGAAGGCCGCGCCGGTCGCGAGCAGGTTCGTGAGGACGCCGAGCGCGGCGATCAGCGGCGCCTGCAGCGCGACGAGCAGCAGCAGGAAACCGAGCGCGAGCACGACAGCGATCACGAGCGGCGTCTTCGCTGCAAGGGCCTTCTCGAGGTCGTGGTTCTCGGCAGCGGCGCCGCCGACGAGCGCGCCGGCGGGCAGCGCACGGCGCAGTCGCTCGATCGTCTGGCCGACGGCCTTGCTGGAGGGGTCTGCGTTGGGTACGGCCTGCACGAGCGCGAGGCCGCTGCCGCCCGGCTGCGCGGGGAGGACGCGTGCGATGCCGCTGTCGCGTCGCGCGACGCGCTCGACGGCTGCGACCTCGGCGCGTGGCGCGACGATCTGCAGTGCACCCGGCGCGCCCTTACCGAAGGCCCGCTGCACCTGTGTGTAGCCGACGCGCGAGCTGTCGGTTGTCGGCACGACCTTGATCGACGGCATGCCGGTCTTGAGGCCGATGATCGGCAGCGCGAGCAGGACGAGAAGGAGCGTGGCGGCGGGTCCGTAGAGGTGCGGGCGGCGCCAGAGCCGCTCGCCCCAGCGCGCGAAGCGCGGCGAGCGGTGCTCGCCCGAGTGCACCCAGCGGAGCGGCAGCGCGTCAATCTTCGGTCCGAGCTTGGCGAGCACGGCCGGCAGCAGCGTCAGCGTTGCGGCGAGGACGAAGACGACGCTGAGCATGATCCCGAGCGCCATCGAGCGGAAGGCCGGGCTCGGAACGAGCATCACCGCCGACAGCGAGACGAGCACGGTCAGGCCCGAGAAGAGGACGGCCTTGCCGGCGGTATCCATCGTCACGGCGACGGCGTCGCGCACGCGGAGTTGTGAGCCGAAGTAGGCGCCGCGGAAGCGGTGGACGACGAAGAGGGCGTAGTCGATGCCGAGCGCGAGTGCGAACATGAGCGCGAAGTTCATCGCCCAGATCGAGATCTCGAAGCCGTGCGTGAGCAGCGTCAGCAGACCGGCCGAGGCGAGCAAGCCGACGATCGTCAGTAGCAGAGGTAACCCGGCGGCGACGAGCGAGCCGAAGGCGAGCACGAGGATCGCCAGCGTCACCGGCCAGGAGAAGAGTTCCGACTTCATCATCGCCGTGCGGTTCGCGGTGTTGAAGTCGCTCCACATGCCCGACGCTCCGGTGAGCGCCACGCTGACGTCTCCCTTGCCGGCCGCATGCAGCTTCGACTTCAGCGTGTCCGCGGCGGCGACCATCTGCGTCGGGTCGGCCTTGGCGCCCGCCATCACGAGCGCGGTGTGTCCGTCGGCGGAGATGCTCGTCTGCGGCTGCGGCGCCTGGATGCGTGAGACGTGCGGGTTTGCGCGCAGGATCTGCTCGACACGCGTCACGGTCTGCCGGAAGGCGGGGCTCGCGGTCGTCGCCCGGGAGGAGTGAACGACGACCATCAGCGCGGAGCTCGAGAGACCGCCGAAATTGCGCTGAATCAGAGCGCGAGCCTGGACCGACTCGGAGCCGTTCGCCTGCCAGCCGGCACCCGACAGCGCCGTCTCGACCTTCGGCGCGAAGGCGGCGAGTGCCACAGCCACGAGCAGCCAGACGATCGAGACGGCGCGGATGTGGTCGGCCGTCCAGCCGCCGAGCCGGCCGAGCGGTCCCACCGCGAGGGGCTGCTCCGGGGTCGGTGTCGTCGGCTGGGCGGGGGTCGCGAGGGCGCTCACCGGCGGCAGCCCTTCTCGATCCCGAGTCTGCGTTCGAGAACGAGCGAGGCCGGGCACGCGCCGGCGCTGACGAACAGCCATTGGTTGAGGCCGACGAAGACGGTCAGCAGCAGAAACCAGGGGGAGACGAGCGCGGCGAGCAGCGCGCTGAGAAGCGTCATCGAGCCCGCGAGCGCGAAGAGCACCCGCTCGAGCGGCCAGCGCCGCGCCATCAGGCGCTCGCTCCCTCGACGAGCTCAGTTAGCGCGCGCAGCTGCTCCTGCAGCGAGCCGCAGACCTGCTCGCAGAGCGCGAAGACGCCCTGGTCGATGATCCGGTAGTAGACGCGGTTGCCGTCTTTGCGGCGGCCGAGAATGCCCGCCTCGGCGAGTACGGCCAGATGCTTGGAGACGTTCTGCTGTGAGGTGTCAAGGGCGTCGGCGAGCTCGCCGACGGTGGACTCGCCGTCGCGAAGCCGATCGAGGATCCGGATCCGCATGACCTCCGCGAGCAGGCGGAAGCGGCGGACGACCAGCTCGGCTAGCTCGTCGGGAATGGGATGTGGAAGCGGCATTGAAGTCTCCTACGCTAAACAATGAATCAGTTGTAGAGATGTATAGCATGAGTTGCCTCCCTCCCGCCGCGTTTGCGGTTAGGCCGCGGGCAGCCGGCAGACGAACCGGGAGCCCTTGCCCGGGCCGTCGCTCTCGGCCAAGAGCGTGCCACCGTGGGCTTCGACAAGGGCGCGCGAGATGGTGAGGCCGATCCCGCTGCCGCCACGGTCGCGGCTGCGCGCGCTGTCGGTGCGGTAGAAGCGTTCGAAGATCTGCTCGAGTTCCCGCGGGTCGAGGCCCTCGCCGGTGTCGGTCACGCTGAGCACGGCGGAGTCGCCGTCGCGGGTTGCGGCCACGGTGACGCTGCCGCCGGCGGGCGTGTGGCGGAGCGCGTTCTCGAGCAGGTTGGCGAGCACTTCGGCGATGCGATCGCGATCGACGGCGACCATGGGTGCGCCGTGTTCGGGCTTCACGACCAGCTCGACGCCCTTGTCGGCCGAGCCGGGGGCAGCGGCGCGGGCTGCTGCTTCGATCAGCTGCTGTGACCGGACGCGTTCGAGCTGCAGGTCGAGTTGGCGTTCTTCGGCGCGCGAGACGCGAGCGATGTCGTCGCTGAGCCGGTTCAGCCTGGCGCTTTCGCGACGCAGGAGCTGCCAGGTCTCCGGCTGGGGTTGCACGACGCCGTCGGCGAGACCTTCGAGGTAGGCGTCGATCGTGGCCAGCGGGGTGCGCAGTTCGTGCGCGACGTCGGCGAGCAGGCGGCGGCGGCGTTCCTCGGCGGAGGCGAGCGAGCCGGCCATCTCGTTGAAGGAGCGGGCCAGCACGGTCAGCTCGTCATCGCCGACGATGCGGACGCGCGCCTGGTAGTCGCCGCGCGAGACTTGTTGTGCCGCGCCGGCGAGGGCGTGCACGGGGCGGACGATCCGGTTGGAGACGAGCCAGCCGATCGCCGCGGCTGTCGCGGCGGCGGCGGCGATGCCGAGCCCGAGCGAGAGGGCGAGCGACTCACCGAACGCCTGGTCGAGATGGTGGAGCACGGTCGGCGGGACGTAGCCGAGCGCGTCGCGGATGTGTCGGTGAAAGAGGGAGGGACCGAGGAGGAGGGCAACGAGTGCGAGCGTGGCCGAGCCGGCGATGATCACCGCGAGCTGGGCGGCGAGCAGCTTGGCCGTCAGGCTCCGCCGCACGGCCGGAAGTCTCACCTGCCGTCGCCCATCCGGTAGCCGACCCCGCGCACCGTCCGCACGTAGCGGGGCGCATTTGGGTCGTCACCGAGCTTGCGCCGGAGGTTGGCGATGTGCACGTCGACCACATGATCGTCGCCGAACCAGCTCGGCCCCCACACACGCTCGAGCAGCTGCCTCCTGCTGAAGGCAACGCGCGGCGCTGCGGAGAGCGTGTCGAGCAGGTCGAACTCGAGACGGGTGAGTGCAACCGGCTCAGCGGCAACGGTGACCTCACGTGCGAGCGAGTCGATCGCCAGCGCACCGAAGAGGCGCGTGACGTCGTCGCTGATTGAGGTTCGCGGCCGGCGGAGCATGGCGCGGATCCGGGCGACGAGCTCGCCGGGCGAGAACGGCTTGGTCAGGTAGTCGTCGGCACCGGTCGAGAGCCCGACGATCTTGTCCACCTCTTCTGCCTTGGCGGTGAGCATGATGACGTAGGCGTCGCTGAAGCCGCGGATCTGCCGGCAGGCCTCGATCCCGTCGATGCCGGGCAGCATCAGATCGAGCACGATCACGTCCGGACGCTCGGCGCGCGCGGCCTCGACCGCAGCGTTGCCGTCGTAGGCGGCGGTCACTTCGAACCCCTCCCGCTCGAGGTAGGAGGCGACGATCCCGACGAGCGGGCGTTCGTCGTCGACGACGAGCGCGCGCAGCTGCGCGCGCTCGTCTGCCGACGGTGCAGGGCCGGAGGTGCTCATTCCTCCATCGCGATGAAGCGGCCGTGCCACCAGTGGTACCAGACCGCTCCGGTCTGCTCATTGACGGAGAGCATGCCGGTGATCTTCGCGTCTTTCAGAGCGTGGAAGGTGAAGTAGCCGGGCAGAGCGTCAGGCTGGGCGGCGGTCTGGCCGCTGCCCTGCTTCGCAAGCCACTCGTTCGCGAGCTTCTGTGCCTCGCTCACACCGATCGGGCCGGACACGCTGCCGCTCGACGGCGTCCAGCTCGGGCTGCCGCCGTAGCGACCCATCATCCCGCCCGAGCCGCCCATCATCCCGGAACCGGAACCGCCGCCCATCATCCCGGAACTCGAGCCGCCCATCATGCCGCCGGATGAGCCGCCGCCCATCATCCCGCTGGTGCCGGTCGTGCCGGTGCCGCGCATCATCCCGTAGCGGGTGTTCCACATCATCGCCGGCCCGTACTCGAGCGTGACCGCACCCGTCTCGGGATCGACGAGCACTTCCGTCGCCGGCTTGCCTTGGCTATCGGTGAGAAGCACGTAGAAGTTGTTGGCGAACTGCATCACCTCGCCGGTCTTGAGATCGAGCCGGTCGGCGAAGTGTTGCGCCTGCGCGCGGGCGGCCGCGATTGTCGTCACCGGGCGGGAGCCGTTCAGGTACCAGCCGGTGCGCTGTCCGCTCGTGCCCATCATCGCGTAGCCCGAGCCGTTCATCATCGAGCCGTAGCCGTGGTTGCCGCCGTTGCCGGCGCGGGCGACCGCAAAGCTGATCGTTCCGACCAACGCCGCCAGGGCGGCGACGAGCACGACGAGGGGAAGGAATCTGCGCGTCATCGTGTTCACGCCCTTCCGGTGTGCGCTTCGTGCAGCTTTCCGCGCAGCGCGTCGTAGGTGCCGGCGTCGATCTCGCCCGAGGCGAGCCGCCGCTCGAGGATCTCCTCCGGCCGCTCCGCCAGAT
>WNGB01013196.1_pt1 | contig 11148 bp, 9 predicted proteins | sample 5400681 | NCBI WGS metagenome assembly WNGB01 (sample SAMN13153367, study PRJNA577476) | soil metagenome | isolation source: 115 cm soil or saprolite under grassland replicate 2 | place: USA:California | collected 2016-06-15 | reverse complement strand
TTCGGGAAGCGCACCAGATCCTTTCCCGGATCGAAGGCATCCGGTTCGTCATCTTCGACGAGCGCGATGTCGTGCGACACCCGCTGGTGCAGTCGATCATCTCGGCCTACGACGCTCTCGACCGGGAGCGCGAGTCGGCAATTCCGCGTCCGGCTTCCGGCCGTTGATTCGCTTCAAACCATGCGGGGTCAGGTCTTCACGAATCGCCTCGGTCGATCGTTGAGCCCGACTCGTCTTGCCGCTTCGCGGAGCAAAGTGGCAAGTGGAGACCTGACCCCCGATGTGGCAAGTGGAGACCTGACCCCATGAAGACCTTTCGGCGCCGTCGGGTCCTCGCGCGGGAGACCGGAGCCGAGCCGGTGCACCGGCCGTCTCTGCGGCCGTGGTTCTGGGGCATCCTGTACGTCCTCGTCACGACGTTCTCCTTCGCTCCGACGCTGACCTTCCGAAAAGCGCCGGTCCGTCCCGGCTCCATCGCCACGAGGGACGTCGTCGCCCCGCGCGACCTGATCGTGTCCGACCCGGAGGCGACCTCGCGCCGCCGATCGGAGGCAGCGGCGGAAGTCCTTCCCGTCTACGACTTCGACGCCGCCGCCCCGTCTCGCTTCGAGAAGGAGCTCCGAGAGTCGTTCGTGCGTGCACGCGTCGCTCTCGGGCGGAGCGGTTTGCGCGAAGTCTCACAGGAGGTCCGCGACGCGTTCCATCTTCCGATCGGCGACGAGGCACTGTCGGCGCTCGCCCGCCTCGGGTTTTCTGCGACTCTCGAGGACCGGCTGGTTGCGATCGGACTCGATCTCTACCGCAACGGTATCGTGGACAACCGGGAGCTCTTCGTCGAGCAGCGGGGCGGTATTCTCCTTCGCGACACCTCGACCGGACGCGAGCATCGGCGGCGCGACACTCCGGTCGCCATCGAGTACGGCTCGGAGACGAAGTCCGAGGTGTCCATGCGGCTCGCGGAGAGCGCGCTTCGGGAATCGGAGCGGGCGGAGGTCGCCGCCTTCCTGGCCGCCTCGCTCCGGCCGAGTCTCACGTTCAACTCGACCATGACGGCTCAACGACGGGAAGAAGCTTCGCGCGGCGTCGAAAGCGTCTTTACGAAGATCCCGCGCGGAAAGGTCATCGTCCGCGCCGGGGACGAGATCACCCCGCGCACTTCTCTGTGGGTGGCCGCCGTTCGCGCATCGGTCTCCGATCCGTCCTCCTGGTTCAAGGTCGCCGGGATTCTCATTCTTCAATCCCTCGCGGCGACGGTCTTCTGGCTCGACGCCCGTCGCTACATCCGCCGCAAACGGGAACGTCCAGCCGACACGATCTACGCGTCGGTCGTTTCGGCGGGCATTCTCTTCGCGCTCCTGATGCGCGGATCTTTCGTGCTTGCGCAGGGTTTCTCGTCGAGCTTCGAGGGTCCCGCGACGGCGGCGGCGACGTATTACGCCCTTCCGTTCGCGGCGGGTCCGATCGTCGCGGGACTCGTGTCGGGGATGGGCCCCGCGCTCCTCTTCGCGGCGGCGAACGCGGTCGGGGCCGGCGTGCTCATGGGTCAGAGCTTCCCCTTCGCGCTCTTCGCGCTCGTCGGCTCGCTCGCGGGAATCTTCGCAGCGGGCAGGATGCGGGCGCGAACCGTGCTGCTCGCCATGGGAGGATTCGTCGCGGCGGCGAACCTGATCTCGATTACAGCCATTCAACTTCTGAACGCCGAGCCGGTCCGATGGACCTTTGCATTGGACGTCTTGGGCGGGCTCGTTGGGGGCCTGCTCGTCTCGGCGACGGTCGGGCTGTTTCTGCCGGTCTTCGAGCACTTCTTTCACGTCACGACCGACATCCGGCTGCTCGAGCTCTCCAACCAGAACCTTCCCCTGTTGCGCAACCTGGCACTCGAAGCGCCCGGGACGTACCAGCACTCCCTGATGGTCGGCCATCTCGCCGAGGCGGCGGCCGAAGCCGTCGGCGCGGACGCTCTGCTCGCGCGGGTCTCGGGCTACTACCACGACATCGGCAAGACCAAGATGCCCGTCTACTTCATCGAGAACCAGTCGAAAGGTTTCAACCGTCATGACCGTCTCGAGCCTTCGATGAGCGCGTTGATCATCGCGGCACACGTCAAGGAAGGCGTCGAGATGGCGAAGAAGGCGAGGCTTCCGGAGCCGATCGTCGCCGCGATCCGGGAGCACCACGGGACGAAGCTGATCCGGTACTTCTACCAGAAGGCGCTGACGAAATCGGAGCCGGGCGCGAGCGCCGTGCCCGAGATGGAATACCGCCACCCGGGACCGAAGCCCGGGACGCGGATCACGGCGATCCTCATGATTGCCGACGCCGTCGAGGCGGCTTCCCGGACGATCTTGGAACCGACGCAGCCGAAGATCCGGGCGATGATCCAGACGATCGTCGACGATTGTCTGCGCGACGGTCAGTTCGACGAATGCGACCTGACGATGCGCGATCTCGCCCTGATCGTGGACGCGCTCGAGAAGACCGTGACGACGATCTTTCACCACCGGATCGACTATCCGGGCTTCGACTTCAATCCGGAACGAACGCGGCGCAAGACGGAGCCGCCGCCGGCGCCCGCGGCGACCGGAGCGGCTGCGCGCTCTCCGGGACCGCGGCCGGCGTAATCGCCGTGGAGCCTCCTTCGGGCGGTCCCGGCGAGAGAATGCGGAAATGGAAATCGAGATGCGTTCGAGCGCTTCGGGCTCGCCACCACGCAAACGGGTTCGGCGCGTCCTGGGCCGCGCGGCCGTCGCGCTCGGCGCCGGGAGCCGCGAAGTCTCGGTCTACTTCTGCGGCGACCGCCGGATGGCGGACCTCAACCGCCGCTGGCGCCGCCGGAATCGGCCCACCGACGTCCTGGCGTTTCCCACAGGGGACGCGGGCTCGCGGTTCCTGGGGGACATCGTGATCTCGGTGCCTTACGCGACGCGGCAGGCGCGTCGGCGGCGTGAGAGACCCTCCCGCGAGATGGACCGGCTGCTGCTACACGGATATCTGCATCTCCTGGGCTACGACCACGAGACCGACCAGGGAGAGATGGAAGCGCTCGAGGCGCGCTTGAGGAAGCGCCTCGGCATCGCGGAGTTACACCCAGGACCCGGGACACCGGGTACCCGGAGCCGGGCGAGATGATCCCGTTTCTCGCCTCGGCCTTCTGTTATCTCGCGTTTCTCCTCTTCGAGAGCTTCGCGCTCGCGCTCGACCGCCTTTCGTCGATCAAACTGCGGGGACTTCTCGAGGAGCACCCGGAGCGCGCGCGAATCCTCTCCGGGCCGGGCGAGATCGAGATCATCCGCACGACGACGAAGGTCCTCGTTCAGATCCTGCTGCTCGCCGGGCTTCTGACCGTCGTGTCGGGCTTCCAGAGGTTCGGGGTCGAGCCCGCGTGGGCGTGGGGCGGCGCCGTTTTTCTCGCGGGGTGGCTGGTCTCCGAGGTCGCGCTCCTGAAGCTGGGAGGAGCCGCCGATCCGGAAAGGACCGTGGCGCGCCTTCTCCCGGTCGTCACCGCGGCCTCCTGGCTGCTCCTGCCCCTCGCGATCCCGGTTCGGAAGATCTTCAATGCTCGCGCCGCCCCGAAGATCGAGACCGAGGCCACGGACCAGGAGGTGCAGGCTTACATCGACGTCGGCCGGCAGGAGGGAATCCTCGAGAAGGAAGAGGAAAAGCTCCTTCTCTCGATCGTGGACTTCGGTGACACGCGGGTGCGGGAAGTCATGACTCCCCGCACCGACATCGTCTGGATCGACGTGGCCTCCTCGCTGACCGTGCTTGCGGACCTCTTCGTCGAGTCGAAGTACTCGCGGATCCCGGTCGTACGCGGCTCGATCGACACGGTCGTCGGCATCGTGCACGTGAAGGACACGCTTCAGTCGATCCGCGCAGGAGGCTCTCGCCCGATCGCCGAGCTCGTGCGCGAGGCTTATTTCGTTCCGGAGACCAAGAAAGTCTCGGAGCTCCTGCGCGAGTTCCAGCGGCGCCACCTCTGGATGGCGATCGTGGTGGACGAGTACGGTGGGGTCTCCGGGCTCGTCACGGTGGAGGACCTTCTCGAGGAAATCGTTGGAGAGATCTCCGACGAGCACGAGGACGAGCGGGAAGAGGTCTCGCGGGCGGGCGAGCAGTCGTATTCGGTCTCCGGCAAGGTGAACATCGCGAAAGTCCAGGAGCTCTTCGGCCGCGGGCCCGAGGAGGAAGAGTTCACCACTCTCGGCGGTTTTCTCGCCGCGCGCCTCGGTCACATCCCGCGGCCGGGCGAGAGCCACCGGGAGGCGGACCTCTTGTTCACGGTCGAGGAGGCCGACCGCCGCCGTGTGCACCGCGTCCGCATCGAGCCGGTTGCCGTCCCAGTTCAACACGAGTCTTGAAGGGATTTCGTTCCGGCGAAGTCGCGGTCGTCGGACGGCCGAACGTCGGCAAGTCCACTCTCGTGAACCGCCTCGTCGGCGAGAAAGTCGCCATCGTTTCGGACAAGCCGCAGACGACGAGAAAGCGCATTCTCGGCGTCGCCCGGAGGCCGGACGTTGAAATTGCGCTCGTGGACACGCCCGGCATCCATCGCCCCGATCACCGCATGAATGCGGCGATGGTGCGCGACGCGACGGAAGCCCTCTCGACCGCCGACCTCGTCCTCTTAGTCGTCGACGCCGGGCAGAGCGAAAGAGAAGGGCGCGTTCTCGAAATCCTCGCGCGCTCGGGCACGCCGGCGATCCTGGCGCTGAACAAGATCGACCGGGTCGCCAAGGAGCGACTCCTTCCGATGATCGCGGACTTCTCGCGTCGGCACGACTTCCGCGAGATCGTCCCGATCTCCGCGAAAACCGGAGACGGCGTCGACCGACTGGCGGGCCTTTTGGCGGCGAATCTTCCCGAGCGGGAGGCAGCTTATCCCGAGGACTTCGTCTCCTCGACATCGGAAGCGGAGTGGGTGGCGGAGGTCATTCGCGAGAAGCTGCTGGAGCGCACTCGCCAGGAGCTTCCGTTTGCCTCCGCCGTGGTGGTCGAGCGGATGACTCACGACGAGGAGCGGAACGTCACGGTCGTTTACGCGTCCATCGTCGTCGAGCGCGAAGGGCAGAAGGCGATCGTGATCGGCCGCGGCGGATCGATGATCCGGGAGATCGGCACGGCGGCGCGTGAGGAGCTGGAGGAGCGATCGGGAGGGCGGTACTTTCTGGATTTGAACGTGAAGGTGCGCGCCGACTGGCGCGACGACGAACGGTTCTTGGCGACCCTGGTGACGGAGCCGGGAGAACGGTGACGAGGTTGGCCCGTTATCTGTAGATTGATGTAATATACATACCGTGGAGGCCGATCTCTCCCGGCGACTGCGGGAAGCGGTCGGGTTCGATTGGGACGCGGGAAACGTCGACAAGAACTGGATCAAGCACGCCGTGCGATTCACCGAGTGTGAAGAAGTCTTCTTCCGGGGGCCCGTCGTGGTTCCCGCCCGAAACAGACCGGGCTCCCGAGAGGAGAGATTCGTTGTCCTCGGTCAAACTGCCCTGGGACGACACCTGTCGATCGCTTTCACCTTCCGGGGAGATCGCATCCGTGTGATCTCCGCGCGTGACATGAATCGAAAAGAGCAAAGGGAATACGCGAGGAATGAAGAGACCTAAATCGATCCCGAAATTCCGCGATGAGGACGCGGAGCGCGAGTTCTGGGCGAGAGATGAATCGGGGGACTACCTCGACTGGTCGCGGGCGAAGCGTGTGGTTTTTCTGAATCTCCAGCCCTCGACCCGCACCATCTCACTGCGGCTGCCGGAGAGTCTGCTGGCGGACCTGAAGGTCCTGGCCAACCGGCTTGATACTCCCTATCAGTCGTTGATGAAGGTCTATCTCGCCGAGCGCGTGACGCGTGAGCTGCGGGAGGGAAGGACGCCGGCGGAACTGGCGGCGGAGGTGCGCGAACCGGCGGCGCCATATGGCCGGGGCGGGCAGCCTCGGAAGCGTTCGTCGGCCGTGAGGCGGCCTGGAAGAGGAAAGAAGACCTAGCCTCGCACTGCCTTCCGAACTCTCTCCGACAGGTCTTCGAGCGACTCCGCCAGCGCCTGGCGGAGCCGCTCGATCTCCGCCGTCCAGTTCTCGTCGGCCTCGCGGCGCACCTGCTCCTCTAAGAGCGGCGCCAGCTGGAGCTTCAACTCTTCCGGCTCCCGGCGCGCCTGCGCCACTTTCTCGGAGAGTGTGCGCTGCAACTCCTCGAGATCCCGCGCGAAGGCCGACGTTTGCTCGTCCAACCGCTCGGCCCTCTCCCGCAGCCGTCCGAACTCCTCGAAGAGGCTCTCGTCGGCGCCGCGGCCGCGGGACGCCTCGGCGTCGAAGCGGTCTTCGAGCGCCCGGAGACGCTCCTCCATCCGGCGCTCGAACGCCACGAGCTCTCGCCCGAACGCTTCCTGCGCTTCGCCGATTCGCTCGCTCGACCTCGCGGCCGAGGACTCGCCGGCGAGCGCCTGCTCCTCGAGCCGTTTTCCCAGAGCGCGCACCTTGTCTTCGAGCTCCGCGAGAGCCGGGGCGGAGGCTGCCTCGACCGCCTCCGCGAAGGGCGGCTCGAGCGGCTCGGAATCCGGAGCGGCGGAAGCCTCCGGAGCTGCTCTCTCCCTTGCCGGTTCGGTTTTGGTCGTCTCCGGAGCCGAGCGAACGAGGGTCAGTGGCGGACGGCGGTCGGGGGATTCCGTGAGCGGAGCTGCTGGCTCTCCGGCGGGCTCCGGGTTTCCCGCCATCACCGCGCCGGCGGCCTCCGACGGCGATCGCCCCTGGAGGCGCCGGAGCAGGTCTAGGAAGGTAAGCTTCGAGATCAGCTTGAACGTTTCCGTCACGCCGTGTGCCTCACTCGCCACGGCCTCGACGTGTGCGTACGACGAGAAACCCAGCGCCTCCTGCATCGCTTCGACCGACAGGATGTCGGGCAGATCCCGCTTGTTGTACTGGATCACGATCGGGATCGTCTCGACGGCGACTCCGTTCGCGAAAAGGTTGTCCTTCAGGCTCTGCCAGCTCTCGAGGTTCTTCGGCAGCATCGTCCACTGCGAGTCGGCGACGAACACGATCCCGTCGGCGCCCTTGAGCACGATCCGCCGGGTCTCGTTGAACGCCGTCTGACCCGGAACGGTCGCGAGCTGGAAGCGGATCCTGTAGCCCTTGATGTCGCCGAGCTCGACGGGCAGGAGATCGAAGTAGATCGTGCGGTCGGTCTCCGTCGAGAGTGCGAGAAGCTCACCGGCGGTTCCCGGGTCCAGGCGCCGGTGCAGCACCTGGAGGTTCGTCGTCTTTCCGCCGAGCCCCGGCCCGTAGTACACAATCTTCGCCGTCAGCTCGCGGGTCGACGCGTTGTAGAAGACCATGGGAGTTCCTCGCCGTTGTGCGCGATTGTAGCGGACTGGAGTCCGCGGCGTTCGCTTCGCGAACGGCGGACAGACGTGGTCCGGAGTTGCTTCCTCGCCGTCAAGCCCATAGACTCGCGCGGACTTGACCGAAGCCCTCCTCCTCAAAAAGGCAAAGATCCTGGACGCGGAGCGCATCGGCCGGATGATCGACCGAATGGCGCACGAGATCGCGGAGCGCCAGAAGGACCTCGCCGGGCTCGCGTTCGTCGGGATTCGAACGCGCGGCGTTCCACTCGCGACTCGCCTCGCCGGGCGACTCTCGGACCTCGTGGGAACGCCGTTTCCGGTCGGGACCCTGGACATCACTCTCTACCGGGACGATCTGTCGACCATCGCGCCGCAACCTCTCCTGAAGAAGACCGAGATCGAGTTCGACCTGAACGACCGGGCCGTCATCCTGTGCGACGATGTTCTCTACACCGGCCGCACCATCCGGGCGGCGCTCGACGGGGTCATCGATCTCGGCCGCCCGCGGGCCATCCGCCTGGCCGTCCTGATCGACCGGGGGCACCGCGAATTCCCGATCGAGGCCAACTACGTGGGCAAGAGCGTCCCGACGGCGCAGCGCGAGGTCATCAAGGTCATGTTTCGCGAGACCGACGCCGCCGACGAGGTCTGGATCCTGGAGAGGCCGGGGTCATAAGCAGGTTTCCGGTGGCTCGTCGGGTGTCGGGGGGAGAGCCGATTTGACACCCGTTCCCCAGACGATCTCCGCCCTCCGGTCGAAGGACCTCCTCGGGATCGAGCACCTCGAGCCGTCGGAAATCACGCTCCTTCTCGACACGGCCGAGTCGATGCGGTCGATCGCGGAGAGGCCGATCAAGAAGGTACCGGCGTTGCGCGGGCGAATGGTGGTCAATCTGTTCTTCGAGCCCTCCACGCGGACGCGCTTTTCCTTCGAGACCGCGGAGAGGTGGCTCTCGGCCGACTCCCTGAACTTCAGCGGCAAGGGCACCTCCGTCGAAAAGGGGGAGTCCCTCCTCGACACCGCGCGGAACCTCCAGGCGATGTCGCCGGATCTGATCGTCGTCCGGCACGCCTCGCCCGGCGTTCCGCACTTCCTCGCGAGGCACCTCGAAGCGGGGATCGTCAACGCCGGCGATGGAGCGCACGAACACCCGACGCAGGCGCTCTTGGACGCGCTTACGATCCGGCGGCGATTTGGGCGGCTCGAAGGGCTTCGGATCGTCATCGCCGGCGACATCGCGCACTCCCGCGTCGCGCGATCCAACGTTTTTCTGCTGACCCGGATGGGGTCCGAGGTCACCGTCTGCGGGCCGCCGACGCTCCTGCCTCCCCGCGTCGAGGAGCTCGGCGTGAGAGTGACGACCGACTTCGACCGCGCGGTAGAGGGCGCCGACGTCGTGATGATGCTCCGCATGCAGCTCGAGCGGCAAAGCCGCTCTCTGTTCCCTTCGGCGCGCGAGTACTTCGCCCGATACGGACTGACCCCGGAGCGTCTCGCTCGGGCGAGCCCGTCTGCGATCGCCATGCACCCCGGTCCCATGAATCGGGGAGTCGAGATCTCGTCGGAAGTCGCCGATTCCCCTCAGTCGGTCATTCTCGAGCAGGTTGCGAACGGCGTACCCGTGCGGATGGCGGTTCTCTATCTGCTCCTGACCGGACGCCCCTGGGAGGGGGAGCGCGAGGGCGCATGACGCGCGATCTCCTCATCCGCGGAGGTCGCTTGGTCGACCCCGACGCCCGGCGCGACGGCGCATTCGACCTGGTCCTACGCGACGGGAGAGTGGCGGCGGTGGGGGATCGGCTCTCCGCCGACGGCGCCGAGGTCTTCGACGCCGAAGGCCTGTTCGTCTTCCCCGGGTTCATCGATCTCCATGTCCACCTGCGCGAGCCGGGCCGCGAGGACACCGAGACCATTTCGTCCGGCGCGGCCGCTGCGGCTGCGGGCGGCTTCACGGCGATTTGCGCGATGCCCAACACGGACCCGGTCAACGACAACCGCACGGTGACCGCGTTCGTCGCAGCGCGGGGAAGCGAAGCGAGAGGCGCGCGGGTCTATCCCGTGGGGGCCATTACGCGTGGTCGAAAGGGCGAGCAGCTTGCCGAGTTCGGCGAGATGCGCAGTGCCGGAGCGGTCGCGCTTTCCGACGACGGCGACTGGCTCCGCGACGGGGATCTTCTCCGCCGCGCGATCGAGCACGCGACACTCTTTGGGATGCCGGTCGTCCAGCATGCCGAGGACCCCGGGCTCTCGCTTCGGGCGCCGATGCACGAGGGCGCCGTCTCCACGCGCCTTGGTCTCGCCGGCCAGCCGGGCGTCGCCGAGGCTGCCGCGGTCGCGCGGGACCTCCTGATCGTACGACTCGCCGGAGGAAGGCTTCATTTCGGGCACGTCTCGACCGCGCTTTCGATCGCATCGATTCGCGAGGCGAAGGCGCGAGGTCTCGCGGTCACGTGCGAGGCGACGCCGCACCACCTGACGCTGACGGACGAGGAGGTCGCGCGGTCCGGGTATTCGACCCGTTTCAAGATGAACCCGCCGCTAAGGGAGCGGGCCGACGTCGAGACGCTCTTGGAAGCCCTGGCGGACGGGACGATCGACGCGATCGCAACCGACCACGCGCCCCACCACGAAGACGAAAAGGTGGCCGAGTTCGACGCCGCACCGTTCGGCGTCGTCGGCCTCGAAACCGCGGCGGCGGTCGTCTACGATCGGCTGGTGGCGCCCGGGCGGCTGACGATGCGCCGCTTCGTCGAGCTCTTCTCGACCGGGCCCGCGAAGGCTTTCGGACTGCCGGGCGGCACGCTCGTGCCCGGCTCGCCGGCGGACGTCACACTCTTCGACTCCCGGTTTAGCTGGACGGTCGACCCCGCGAAGTTCCTCTCGCTCGGCCGTTCCACGCCCTTTGCCGGGTGGGAGCTCGTCGGGGCGCCGGCGGCCACGGTGGTGGGAGGGCGGGTCGCCTGGAGCCGCGCTTAGGTCCTTCGGCGTGCTCCTCGTCCTTCTGCTCGTCTCGATCTTCGGCTTCGCCTCCGAACTCTCCGATTCTCCGCCCGTGCGCCGGGTGGCGATCGTGTTGCCGGAGGGATGGCCGATCGAGAGTCTCCAGCGCTGGGCGGGATTCGCGCGCCGGGAGGGGGTCGAGATCCGCCTTGCCGGCGAAGCCGAGCCGCTGCCTCCCGGCTGGGAGGTCGCGCGCTTTGCCGCGCCTCCGGTGCCCGACGCTTTCCGCAGGCGCCTTGCCCGTTTTCCGGTGAGGCTGGAATCTCCGGGATTCCTCTTCGACGGACGCGCGTACCGTGACGCCGGGGACGCGGTCGTCCTCTCCGATCCGGATCGTCCACTCGAGACCCTCGTGCTCGGAAACTCGCGCGAGGCTGCGGCGCGGACGGCGCGATGGATCCTGTGGGGCGGAAAACGCGCGCCGGGAGAATTCCGCGCGGTCTCGGGGGAGCTGTCGAAGGAAGGCCGCTTCCGGCGGGCCCGCTCCGGCGCGCTCGAGATCGATCGGGGGTCCGAAAGGGACCGGATCGCCGATCGCGAGCGGTTCTTCTCCGCGCTCGCGAGCGAGCGGCGCGGCTCCGTCGTCTGGCGTTTTCGCGAGAGCGAGCGCCGGTCGTTCGAGCGATGGAGCCCGGTCCTGGACCGGTTTCTCCCGGCCGACCGGAGCCGACCGGCGCTCACCGTCTTCCTCTACCCGGATCCCGCGGCTAAAGCGCTCTACATGGGCTCGTCGCGCCCCGCCGACGTCGCCTGGGAGGGCAATCGCGGTCGGGTCGACGTCGACGCCTCGGCGCCCCC
>WNGB01042252.1_pt1 | contig 11149 bp, 9 predicted proteins | sample 5400681 | NCBI WGS metagenome assembly WNGB01 (sample SAMN13153367, study PRJNA577476) | soil metagenome | isolation source: 115 cm soil or saprolite under grassland replicate 2 | place: USA:California | collected 2016-06-15 | reverse complement strand
TCACTTGCCATCATTCCGGATATGCCTTTCCACGGATCGAGACCCGCTTCGCGAAGCAGCCGGAGGCTTCGTTCAATGTCGTCCATATCAACGCAGCCTGCGTCGAGGTGATCGGCGATAATCATTCTAATGGCCGCGCATCGCTGAATTGAAAATTTCCCGAATTCTTCTTTTGCCAGAGCGCCTTGCAATATATTGAGCAAGTCGCCCCAATCATCTTCGCGTTCGTCACGCAAATCCCACAATTCATCCAACGCGGCGGTGAGAGCAAATCCGGCATTGCTTAATTCCATCAGATCACTGACACGAGCGGAAGACTCCATCTCGCGGGCCAACCGTTCAGCCGTCGCCAAGTTGCGGCGGATGATGTCACGGCGCGCCGGATTAAATCTTGTTGGAGTAATTCGTAACTGCCGAGGGCGAATCGGATAACGCCGGGAATCAAGCGCGCCGGACTTGTCGCCGATCAGATCGAAGCCCGCCAGGCGGTCTTCTTGCAAACCATCGGCCAGCTTCGAGTACCGCTGTCCATATCCCTTGGCAATTGTGCCTGTGCTGGTTTCTCCCAATAAACTGTATGACATATGAGTGTTCCCTCTACTCCGATACCGCTTTTGTCAATCCAGCCGGAAACTGCTGCAAACTGGTCTCGATAAAATCCCGCGGGTCAACCGCGTCCGGTTCTTCTTGAAAAGCATCGATGTCAATGAGAGCAGCGTATTCCGGATTCGATCGCATCCGCCGCTTCACAAGCTCCTGTTTTTGCAAATGCTTATTTTGTTTCTTCGACAGCGAACTCGCTCGCACCTGAAGCAATCCTTCTCCCAGGTCCAATTGAGCATGTCTTTCTATCGCATTGAAAGCGACCCGAAACTTTCGGTCATTTCCTGCAATTACCGCGGCGATGCCTGCTGACTCAAGCTGACCACCGAAAGCCGCACTGAGTTGAGGAGAGAGAGAATAACAAGGCAACCCGCACAGCCATTTCTCCGCTTCCTCCTTATCCCGACAACCAAAAAGATACCAGGCGCGAAATCCGATCCGGCTGAACTCCTTCAATCCCAGATGGTCTTGTACAATGCGCGAGAGAATATCCACTTGCTCCACGAAGTCTTTCAACTCATCGTCTGAGAGGGGATGTTCGGCGCCAAGTGGCATTTCAAGAGAGAAATCATATTTGAAGGAGGAGAAATTGAATGAACACCCATTCCTGATACTGACGAGACCTGCAACTTGGGGATTGGGAGCATCGCTTTTGAGGACCCATTCCGGTTGCTCTCGCATAATCGCATTAATCGTCCGCCCGCATCTATCTAAGTAGGTAAAACCGTAATTGTAGCGAAGCTCGAAAACAACCTTTTGGAGGATTGCTTTTTTACCCTTGATTTGCATAGTACCCTCTCGCGCGTCTTAATCTGATCAGATTTATTAATACCACATGAAGCATGAGGAAGTCTCTGTAAGTAGATGTCCCACCAAATTCACGGAAGAATCAGAGTGGGCACAATGCATCTTCGATTAACTGGCAAATAATGTGGCTCGCCGCGATGTGGACCTCCTGGATGCGCGGCGTATCGTTGTGCGGGACTATCAGCGCAAGGTCAACCAGAGCGGCCACTTTGCCGCCGCCCGCCCCGAGCAGGCCGATTGTCCCGATCTCCATCGCGCGCGCCTGTTTGACGGCCTCGACCACGTTCGGAGAATTGCCGCTGGTCGAGATGGCGAGGGCCATGTCGCCCTTGCGCCCGAGGGCTTGAATCTGGCGGGCGAAAATAAAATCGAACGAGCTGTCGTTGCCGATCGCCGTGAGCAGCGACGTGTCGGTGGTCAGCGCCAGGGCGGGGAGCGCCTCGCGTTCGCGCCCCATTTTGAAAGCCAGTTCGGCGGCGACGTGCTGCGCGTCGGCGGCCGAGCCCCCGTTGCCGAAGATCAACAGCTTGCCGCCCGCGAGCATTGACTCGATGATCATCCGCGCGGCCCGAGCCAGGTCCCGGCCCGATCGCTCGAAGAAGCGGCGCTTGGCGTCGAGGCCATCAGCGGCCATCGCGCGAATCTTCTCTTCAAAGTTCTGAAGCGCGGCGTCGGCTTCTGCCCTAAGATTGGTCATTTCAGTTCTTCTCTCACGGTAAAAGTAAAATCCTGCCGCCCGATGCGGATCACGTCGCCGGATTTGATCTCGGTTGAATTTTTGACGCGTTGCCTGTTGACCCAGATGCCGTTGCGGCTCCCTTTGTCAACAATCAGAAAAACGTCGTCCTGGCAGGCGATTTCGGCGTGATAGCGGCTGACGCGTTCGCTGTTGAGCACGACGTCGTTTTCGCTGTTTCGCCCGATGCGCGTCATGCGGCGGCGAAGCGTGTAGGCCGGGAAGCCGCCGGCGCCGATCAAGGCCAGGCGCGGATCGAGCGCGTTCTCGTCCTCAAGCGGCGCGAGGTCAGTGGCGGTGATCGCTTCGTCAATGTTCGCTTCGTCAATGTTCGCTTCGTCCTCGGCCGTCGCCAGCCGCTCGCCACTCCCATTCTCATGCTGCGGGACGGCGTCGTCTTCCAGATCAGAACCCCCGATCCTGGAGGTGACGAATTTTTTGGGAATGGCCTTGAGGATTTGCGTGTCGTTTTGTTTTTCAGGCGCGAGCGACCTGTACCGCTCTGAGAACGAAAACTTGACGAGCGAGCGGATGCGCTGCGTCAGGTAGGGCTGTTCGGCGAGTATCTCGGTCAGATGGCCGCGCACGTCGCTCACCTCGTTGACCTGATCGAGGAACTCTTTGATGTCGAGTTTTTCGAAGAGCCGGACGCCGACGCCGAATTTGAGCATCGTGCTGACGGCGGTGGTCAGCGAGCGGCAGGCGATGAAGCCCGCGCGGTCTGCCGTGAATTCGGTGCGGTTGATCCAATCGCCGAAGACAACGCTGTTGAGCAGCTTTCCGAAGACCGGCACGTCGGCGCCGAGCGGTTTGAGCAACGTCCGCAACCAGATGTGCCCCGCCGCGATGTGGCCGATTTCGCGCCCGATGAAAAATTGGAGGTTGTCAGGCCCCATCTGATCCACGAGCGAAGACGTGAGCACGATGATCGGCTGCTGCCACAGCCCGATCGTGTAGATGCTCATCTCCGACTGGCGCTTGACGTAGACCGGAACATGCGGCCGTCTCAGCCGCTCGGCGGCCTTCGCTACCAGGCCGTAAAGTTCGGGGAATTGACGTGGGCCGACCCGCACCATCGTTCCGAGGGCCGCGCGCTGCTGTAGCTTGACGCCGATGATGTATACCGCCAGGCCGGCCGCCGTGATCAACAAAGCTTTCAACGTCGAAGACCAGGTCTCGGGAAAAAAGATCGCGGCCAGCGCGTAAAGCGAGAGCAAGATGATGGAGGTCAGAACTAATGATAGAACTTCGCCCGCACAGCGGTAATCGCGCAACCTTGCCGGACGATCTGAAATCACTTCACTGGCCATCGGGTAATAGACCTTAACCTGAGATCTTGGGACGGGCGAATTATAGCAAATGACCTTTTGATTTCCTCTCCCCTCGCCTATCATTCGCGCGTCGATCGCGAATAGCAATCAATCACAAAACTCACCGGGGTTTCGAATGGGACAATCCACACAGACAACGCAGAAAGGGTTGATTCGCGGAATCCGGCGCTGGGACCTGGTCGCGTTGTCGACCAACGGGATCATCGGCGCCGGAATCTTCGGTTTGCCGTCAAAAGCGCATGCGCTGGTCGGGCCTTATAGCGTGATCGCGTTCATCGTTTGCGCGCTGGTCGTGGCGCTGATAGTGCTTTGCTTCGCCGAGGTCTGCAGCCGGTTCAGCGAAACCGGCGGGCCTTATCTTTACGCGCGCGAGGCTTTCGGCCCGGTCGCCGGGTTCGAGGTCGGCTGGTTGATGTGGCTGGCGCGGGTGACGGCTTTCGCGGCCAACAGCAATTTGCTGATCGATTATCTGGGCTACTTCCATCCGGGGATCGGCGCCGGGGCGCCGCGCGCGGTCGCGATCATCGCCCTCGCCGTCGCGCTGACGGCGGTCAACGTCATCGGCGTGCGCAACGCGGCGCTCTTCAGCGACGTTTTCACCATCGGCAAATTGATCCCTCTCGCGTTGTTCATCGGCGCCGGACTGTTCTTTCTCGATCCGGGGAATTTTTCGCCGCCGCCGGCGCCGGCGTTCTCTTCGTTCTCCAAATCGACCCTGCTGCTGGTCTACGCGTTCACCGGATTCGAGATGGCGATAATCCCGGCCGGCGAAGCGCGCGACCCACAGCGCAATCTGCCGTTCGCCATCCTGACCTCGCTCGCCCTGGTGACCGTGGTCTATATCCTGATCCAGGTCGTCTGCGTCGGAACGCTGCCCGAACTGGCCGCGTCGAACCGGCCGCTGGCCGACGCGAGCGAACGCTTTCTGGGCGTGGTCGGCGCGACTGTGATCACGGCGGGAGTCGCCATTTCGATCATCGGCAATCTGGTCGTGGTGCTCCTGGCCGCCGCGCGGCTGCCTTTCGCGATGGCGGGCGACCACAAATTGCCAAGGGTCTTCGCCGCCACGCACGACCGCTTCCGAACGCCTCACGTGGCGATCATCGCCACCGCCGCGGTGATGTTGGCGCTGGCGCTTTCGGGAACGTTCACCTCCATACTCCCGGTCAGCGTGATCGCGCGGCTGCTGGCTTACATCGCGACCTGCGCGGCGCTCATCACGCTGCGCCGCCGCGACGAGCGGGAGATGCGATTCAAGGCGCAATTCAAAGCCCCCGCGGGCGTCGCCGCTTCAATCGCCGCGCTCGGTTTGAGCGCCTGGCTGCTTGCGCAGAGCTCCGCGATCGAAGCCAGGAACGCGGCCGTCGCGGCCGCCGCCGGGCTGCTGATTTACGGCGCGTACAAACTGGTCAGGCGTAAATCAGACGTCGAAAACGTTGTACAATCCACACGTACCTGACGCCCCAAGTTCGTGGTTTGGAGTGAAGATGTGGGGATCGAGTCGAAAGGCTCATCGCCGGAAGTAGAGGGGATCGAATCCCCTCATACTTCCAGCGATCTCAATTTCCTCTCCATCCGAGCTCACCAAGATGTTCGCTACGGATGGAGTATCCATTGAGGGAAGAAGATGAACAAATTCCGACTGCTGATTCTCATTGTTTTACTGATCATTGCCGCGAGCGCTGGCGCCGCTCAAAAATCCGAGACCACTCGGCGCACACTCGACATCTTTTATATCGATGTCGAAGGCGGCGCGGCGACGTTGATCGTCACGCCTGCCGGGGAATCGATTCTGGTTGACGCGGGTTGGCCCGGTTTCGAGGGCCGTGACGCGAAGCGCATCGAAAAGGCGATGAAAGAGGCCGGCGTGACGGCGATCGATCACCTGATAGTGACGCATTACCACACCGATCATTACGGCGGCGTTCCAGAACTGGCGAAGCTGGTCAGGGTCAACAGGTTTTACGACCACGGCCCGATCTCTTCGCTCGACGAGGACAAGGACTTCGCGGCGAAATACGCGGCCTATCGCGCCGCCGCGAGGGATCAGACTATCACGCTCAACCCCGGCAGTTCGATCAGGCTGAAGCAGACACAGAACGCGCCGCCGGTTTTCCTGCAAATCCTCGCCGCCCGCGGCGAGACCGTGACGAGCAAGCGATCGGCCGTCGAGCCGAACGCCGCATGCGCCGGCGCCGCCGAGCAGCCCGAGGACAAGACGGACAACGCGCGCAGCGTCGCATTTCTGCTGCGCCACGGCGCGTTCAATTTCCTGGACACAGGCGACCTGACCTGGAACGTCGAGAGCAAGCTGGTCTGCCCTCAGGACATGATAGGCGAGGTCGCGCTCTACCAGGTCGCCCATCACGGGGCCGACACTAGTAATAATCCGGCGATGTTGCGCACAATCAAGCCGATGGTCGCGATTATGAACAACGGCCCGCGCAAAGGCGGCCACCCCGACACGGTCAAGGCCTTGCGCGCGACGCCAAAACTGGTGGACCTGTGGCAGGTTCATCGCAACGTGGCGAGCGGCGACGAAAATAACGCCCCGGAAGAGTTCATCGCAAACCTCGATGAACAGAACGACGCGGCGCACATTATCCGCGTCTCCGTAGACGCGGCGAAGCGAACCTTCACCGTAACCAACGATCGAAACGGCAAAAGCAAGAGCTACCAGATTAAGTGAAGTGTGCGCAAATAAAAGACTTTTGCAATCAAAGCGTTGATTGACGTCAAGGCTGGGTACGCATCGCTTCCGGCGTGCAGTCTCGGCAGGAGGAGCGTTAGGAAGCAATGGGCCGTCTAACCGAGACTGCACGCTGGAAGCGATGCGTACCCAGGGCGCGCCTCCCGATTTATGCGCAGGCTTCAAGTAAAAAAGATGATCCGAATTGGCAGCGTGTCTGGAATATTGTGAATGACAATAAGCAAGTCCTGATTCAATACTGGGATTCGCATTACGATGATATCGTTAAGCGATTCCACTGGCTCTATGACGGCTTGTTCTAAATCAGGGCAACCAGGATTGGTACATCCAACCGCAGAGGTCGCCGCAGGTACGCGGAGGAATAGCTAAGACGGGTCGCCCCTCTGCGTCCCTCTGCGTCCTTTGCGGTAGAACTCTCTGTACAAATGTTGCATGGTCTGATTTAGGTTGGCTAAAAGTCACTTTAAATAATGTTATGAAGGTACGACAAAGGCGACACGGCCAACGTCGGCCTGATCGCGCTCAAGCCCGAGCATTACCCGATCCTCGTCCGCGAAGTCACCGCCGAGCGCGTCAAACGGCACTTCGCCGGAATCTGCAAAGGCGAAGTCGAACGCTACGAACTGCCCAATCTGAAAGCGCTCAATTTCCTGCTGCATCACAGTCTGGGCGGCGGCGGCGCGGTCTCGTTGAAGGCCGACCCACAGGGCAAGACGCTCAGCTCCGCGCTCCTGCGAATGGAGATCGAGGTCGGTGAGGACGAGTTGTAGCGCGCGGTGTAGAATTGAGGCATGGCAAAAACGCTTTATCTGGACTGTTTCGCAGGCGCGAGCGGCGACATGCTCGTCGGCGCGATGCTCGATTGCGGACTCGATTTCGAACTGCTGCGACGCGAGTTGCTGAAACTAGGCGTCGAAGGATATGAGTTGAGCCTGAGGCGCGTTGACCGCAGCGGGATTTCGTCGGCGAAGTTCGATGTTCATCTGACCGGCGAGCCTCACTCGCGCGAGCATCATCACAACCATGAACATTCGCACGGGCATCATCCCCATTCCCATCACCGGGCGCTCTCGGAGATCAAGCGGATCATCTCATCATCGAACCTGAGCGACCCGGTCAAACAGCGCGCGCAAGCGATCTTCCAACGGATCGGCGAAGCCGAAGCGAAGATCCATGACGTCCCGATCGAGGCCGTTCATTTCCACGAAGTCGGCGCGATTGATTCTATCGTCGACATCGTCGGCGCCTGCGTCGCGTTCGACGCCTTGAAGATCGGGCGTATCATCTCGTCGCCGCTGCACGTCGGATCTGGGACGTTCCAATGCGCGCACGGGACATACCCCGTTCCCGGCCCGGCCACGGCCGAATTGTTGAAAGGCGTCCCGATCTATTCAAAGGACGTCGAGGGCGAGCTGGTCACGCCGACCGGGGCGGCGATCATTTCGACTCTGGCCGAAAATTACGGGCCGATGCCGATGATGAGGATCGAAAAGATCGGCTACGGCGCCGGGACGCGCGATTACCCGAAGTTTCCGAACGCTCTGCGCGCCATCATCGGCGAGATGGAAGATGACGCAGACCTCACGCCAGGCGCCGTGACAGTCATCGAAGCCGACATCGACGACCTGAACCCGCAAGTCTTCGGATACCTGATGGAGAAGGCCATGTCCGCCGGCGCGCTCGACATCTTTTACACGCCCGCGCAGATGAAGAAAAACCGCCCCGGCGTGCTCCTGACGCTGCTCTGCAACCCTCCGGACCGCGAGCGGATGTGCGACCTGATCTTCCGCGAAACGACCACTCTCGGCGTGCGCTATCGAAATGAACAGCGGGAGATTTTGAAGCGGGAATTTGTCGCAGTCGAAACCGAATATGGGCCGATAAGGATCAAGGTCTCCCGCGCGAGTGATGGGCGGGTGATGAACGCCTCGCCCGAGTTTGAAGACTGTCGCGCCGCGGCTGAGAAGCATCAGGTCGGATTGCGTGAAGCGCAGACGGCGGCGTTGAAAGCCTATGACGTTACAGGGTCGTCGCTCAAAAACTGAGCGGCGGCCAATAGCGGAGCGAAGACCTCCTGAATGTCGCCTTCCTTCGCATGAGCCATCGTCCTTTCCGCAAAAACAGGAGGCGAGGTGTCCATTTGCAGGACGGCCGCGTAGAGCCGCGCGTAATCTCTGGCCTCCCGGAGCTGAGGAATTCCATTCTTCTGCAGCAGAGAGGGTATTTCCCGCCGCACTTCGTTGATCAAGGTCTCCGCGCCGATATTCCAATTTCGACTGCGATTCTCTCGAAGAAACGATTCGACCGTGCCGAAGCGCAAGGCGAGATTCAGCACGTAATCGTCGACGGTGGATTTTATGAAATGGCCCAGGCAACGGTAGGTCGCAATATGCAGCGCGACTTTGATGTTCGGGTCAGCCGCCTGAAAAGCGCTAACGTTATCGTGCCTGTCGTGAGCGGTTAAAGACACGTTCTGAGAGGAGAAGCCGCGCTCATCGAACATTCTTCGCAGCGCCTGTTCAACGCCGCTCCTGATCCCATCAACGGTTTCTCCGTCGTGTGAATCCAGATTGCGCATTACCAGACAACGTATCGGCTCGACTCCGAGACTCGGGCCGAGCGTATCAATCATTCGTTTGTTGATGTCGTCCTGGCCGCCCGCTTTCCGCCTTAACGCGGCGGAACGGGTGAGCTTCAGTTTTTCCAGGATTATGGCTTCAGTGTCTCCTTCGACAAATACATGGGGGATTGTCATCATTCTCCTTACTCGCGGAAGCTGAATTGCAGCGGCGATTTGAAATCGCCCCACACGCGCGGATCCAGCCCTTCCTCCAACCAGGCCGTCAGGTTATCGGCGTTGAACCAGGATGAGGACAACTTGCCGTCCTCTAAGCCAAGCCGGAACGCCATCAGGTCATCACGTTCGATCTCCCCTTGCCGAACCAGCGCGGTGAAATTCGCTATGACTTCGAGACTTTGGGTCTCGATGAAGAGTTGGATTGGTCTGTCTTTCATCAGGGCGCCGACTTCGGCTAATAAGCGACCGAGGGTCTGCGGGTTTTGAAAGAGTTCCGGCTTTTCCCAAACAAAGAGGCCGGGAGCGTCTTCACGCGCTAATTCGGACAAAGCTATCAACAGCGTAAGCGCTTTGAAAACGGCGCGCGCGCCATCGCCATAGCTGTCAACGGTCAATGCGATTCGGTCTTCCGGCGCAATCCAGCCCTGCGCCCATTTTTGCTCCTGGTCAGACGGCAGGAATTGGACGTTGAACTTCCCGGGCAGATTGAAGACCTGGCTGAAATGGCCGGCGATCTTCTGCGTCCAACCGGGAACGGTTTTGATCATTCGCCGAAAGAAATTCATCGGAGGATGTCCCAACGTTGTCGAGACATCATACAGCAGCGTGTGCCGGGACGGGGCCAGCCGCCCCTCGACTAGCCAGGCGGCGGAATCGCTTCCGTAATAAGTCAAGCTGGGCAGCCAACAGTATATTAGTTTGAATCCGTCAGAAAGGCTTATGTCCTCGCCGAAAATCTGCTGAGCCAGTTGATCATAGGCCTCTTTGGGGTTGGTATACGACGAATCCTCGCGGGCCTCCAGTTTGAAGACGGCGAGAACCTTATCTTGGTCCGGCATGATCCGGTCCGACATCGGCGCAAAACTGATGTCAAAGTCCCGGAGTGGCGTTGATGAGTCGATGAATTGCACTTGCGCCCCGTTATTAAGAATGGCATGCAAGCTAGGCGCGTCGTATTTGTGCCTGTCGAGGATTCTGATCATAGGGTGATGGCCTATTAGATCATTGTCAGAGGTTTGTCCGTCATAGTTGAGCAGTTTTTGTCGATCTGTAATTCGCGCCGCTCGGTCGGACGTGCCGGCCAGGTAGATCGCCTCCAACACCGCCGACTTCCCGGAATTATTTGGCCCCACCAGCAGGTTGAATTTCCTGAAGCGATCCATCCGCCCCGATTGAATCCCGCGAAAATTTTTGATCTGTAGGCTCTCAATCATTTTTCATCACTCGATCACCACGCGATCAGTCGCCCCGCGCCCGAAGGTTTCGGGATGGTACATCTCCTCGGCCTTCGACGGCGGGACGACGAACACGCCGGGCGTCGTCGCCCGCGCCACATACGAATAATTGTAGACGCCTTCCCACAATAGCGACGTGAAGGCTTCGACGCGCTCGTCGCGCATGTTCTGATGCTCGAACCATTGCCAGGCCCATAGCCATTTTTTCGTTTGATCGTTGGGGTCTTGTGGGATGTGACCCGTGATCGCCAATTCTGGGTTGAGCGCTTCGAACCCGGCTGGCAGCGGATCGACCAGCGCGACGTGATAATGACGCGCCGACGGCGCCATCGTCAATCGCACGCGGACTTTCGCGCCGGCCTTGACTCGCCACGTCCCGTCCTCTTCGCGGCGCACGTCGTTAGGGTCGTCAATCGCTTCGTAAACGCGCGTGACGGTGAAGCCATGATCGGCCGGTTTGAGTCGCAAATTCTCCGGCGAGTAATTCATCCCGATGCGGTAATAGAGCCGTCCCCGGCCTTCTTTACTGAGTGTCAGATTCCGCCGGTCCGGCCGCGCCATCAGGTAATTCATCGGAATATTGAGCTGGCGGCTGTCGGTCGAGCGCCCCAGAAACTGTTGGCTGCCCGCGAAGGCGTCCCCCAGCCAGAGCCGCGCGACGAAGTTGGGCGGAGCCTTCTCGTAAGCCTCGAAATAACGTCCCAGCGCGAGCAGCGCAAAGACGTTCTCCTGCGTGTTTTCCCATCGCCCCTGTTTGCGATGCGCGAGGAGGCCGCGAACGATCTTCGGTATCAGATCGTTCTTCGGGTCGTCGCCGATCAGGGCTTCAAGGATGATCGCGTCCGCGCGGCGGTCGGAATGGAGCAGCAAATGAGCGCCGTCTTTGTACGACGTAGTGAAATGGGCCGCGCCGGCGGTCTCTTCGACGCG
>WNGB01013194.1_pt1 | contig 11149 bp, 8 predicted proteins | sample 5400681 | NCBI WGS metagenome assembly WNGB01 (sample SAMN13153367, study PRJNA577476) | soil metagenome | isolation source: 115 cm soil or saprolite under grassland replicate 2 | place: USA:California | collected 2016-06-15 | reverse complement strand
CCGGGATCCACCGAGGATTTGTTGATGTTGATCCCTTGAGGTGGCGAATAGGTGCCCGCTGACCTGGGAGAATGGCGTTGCTGAAGCGACCGTTCGACCCAGCCAGGAGGACACCTGTTCAGTGCGATCATCCCACAGCCCCGATCAGATCACCGTCACCTTCGATGACGACCATGCCGTCGCCGATGCTGGCCTGATCCTTGCCGCCAGCCTGGCCGAGGGACTCGGGCTGCGTGAGCTGTTCGACACCCACGTTGATCTCGCTGACGCACCCGGCGCGGCCAACGCCGGCGACAAGGCGATGACCCTGCTCCACTCGGCCCTGGCCGGCGGCGAGTGGATCGGTGACGCTGACGCCTTGCGCGCCGGCGCGACCGGGCAGGTGCTGGGCCACCGGGTTGCCGCGCCGTCCACGCTGGGCACGTTCCTGCGCTCGTTCACCTGGGGCTCGACCCGGCAACTCGACCAGGTCGCCGGGATCGCATTGGCCCGCGCGTGGGGGGCGGGTGCCGGGCCGGGGCCGTGGCCGGTGACCATCGACGTCGATTCCACCCACTGCCAGACCTACGGGCTCCAAAAGCAAGGCGCGACCGGGGTCGACCGCCACGGCGAGCGTGGCTACCACCCGCTGCTGGCCACCGTGGCCGACAGCGGGGATGTGCTCCACTCCCGCCTGCGTGAGGGCATCGCCAACACCGGGCGCGGCGCGGCCAGCTTTGTCACCGAGACGATCAACCGGGCCCGCCGCGGCAGCGCCACCGGGCCGATCTGCCTGCGCGCCGACTCCGGGTTCTACACCCACAAGGTCGTCCAGGCCTGCCACCAGCAGGGGGTGACCTGCTCGATCACCGTCAAGCTCACCAAGGCCGTCCACAAGGTCATCGCCCGGATCCCCGAACAGTCTTGGACACCGATCCCCTACTGGTTGGACGGCGGCGCTGACGTCGCCGAGACCAGCTACCGGCCCTTTGGCCGCAAGGGAAGGGTCATGCGCCTGATCGTGCGCCGCGTGCGCCCCACCCCCGGCTCCCAGCTCGCGCTGTTCTGCGACTACGACTATCACGGCTTTGTCACCGACCGCCAGGGCGCCATGCTGGCGTTGGAGGCCGACCATCGTCGCCACGCCGAGATCGAAAACGTGATCCGAGACCTCAAGTACGGCGTTGGCCTCAACCACCTGCCATCCGGCAAGTTCGCCGCCAACGCCGCCTGGCTGGCCTTCAACGTCATCGCGCACAACCTGGCCCGCTGGACCAGCCGAATCGGCCTGGGCGAGACCCTCATCACCACCAAGACCCTACGGATTCGCTACCTGGATCTGCCCGGTCGGCTGACCCGCTCCGCCCGACGCTGGCACCTGCACCTACCTACCCGCTGGCCCTGGGCGCACGAGTTCCTGCTGGCGCTGGACCGGCTGCGCTGCGTGCCGTTCCCAACCTGACGTCCGCGGGCCACCATCGTCGTTGCACCAGCCCGCCCCGGGCCGGCGGCAGCCTGCGTCACAGACGCCGCCGCGCCCCATCGATGCCCGGTCGAGCGCCAAGGCGAGGCCATCACGCCGGCTACTGGCCTCCCCCGCGCCCATCCCGGCTCAAGCCAAGCCCCAGAACCCCGAAATCCCAGCCGAAGAAACAGACGCAGTGGATCCCGGGTTACCCTGGCCGCGCATCACGCCGGCGTCGAAGCCGCGACCCACTACCTCGACGAGACCGTCGGAGCGCGCAGGGGCAAGGCCGGCCGCGATCTTGAGCATGTCGACGGCCAGGGCGTGTTGGCGGCCAGCTTCACCCACCGGCAGAGCCGGGAGAACGACCCGCTCCTGCACGACCACCTGATCGTCTTCAACAGGATTCAGGGTCCTGATGGCCGCTGGACTGCGATCGACGGGCGGGACATCTACCAGAACCGTCTCGCGATGGATGCGGTGTACCGCGCGACCTACCAGGCGGAGCTCACCCGCGGGCTGGGGGTGAGATGGAGCGATCCTGACCCGCACGGCAACCGCTCGATCGTCGGCATGCCGGAAGAACTCGCCCAGGCCATGAGCAAGCGGGACCATCAGATCCGGTTGGCGCTCGAGGCCCAGCGGGCCGCGCACAAGACGATCACGCCGGAGCTCAGGCGCGTGGTAGTGAGCGAGACGCGCAAGGCCAAGGAGCACATTGACGAGCCAACGCTTCGTGACCGATGGGCAGAGGAAGCAGCCGCCCTCGGCTTCACGCAGGAGCAGATCGAGCGCGACGTCCTCGGTCGCACCAAACTGCGGCAGCTCAGCCGCGCACAGCTCGAAGCCCTCTTTGATGAAATTGCGGGCCCGGAGGGTTTGACCGAGAAAGCCAGCACCTTCATCCGGGCCGACGTGGTGCAGGCCCTCGGGGACCGGGTCGTGGGCGTGGACGGTGAGCGCCTGCGCGAGCTGGCCGACGAATTTCTCGCCAGCCGCAGCATTTCGGTGGCGCTGAGCCTCGACCGTAACCAGCGCCGCTACTCCACTCCGGAGATGCTGCAGCAAGAGGAGCTCTTACTCGGCTCAGGGGAGCGGCGCCAGCACGAGGGCGCTGCCGTGGTTCATGGGGAGGCGCTGCGCGCCGCCCTCCAGGCGCATCCCACCATTGGCCACGACCAGGCGGACTTCGTGCGGGACCTGACGCAGAGCGGCGCCGGCCTGGTGGTAGGTATCGGTCCAGCCGGCACTGGCAAGACGTTCGCGATGGATGCCGCCCGGATGGCCTGGGAGCTCGATGGTTACCGGGTGATCGGAGCGGCTCCTACGGGCGTGGCAGCCGTCCGGCTCGAGCAAGGTTCAGCGATCGACGGGTGCCGCACGATTGACCGGCTGCTGTCGCAGATCGAGCGCGGCGAGGAGGAGCTCGACCGCCGGACAGTGTTGGTGGTCGACGAGGCCGGCATGGTCGGCACGCGCAAGCTGGTGGAGCTGGCAGGCAAATGCGAGCAGGCCAAGGCCAAGCTGGTGCTCGTAGGTGATGAGCGGCAGCTCGCCGCCATTGACGCGGGCGGAGGCTTCAGGGCGCTGCGGTTGCGTCTGGGAGCGACCGAGCTGACGGAGAACCGCCGCCAGTCCACCGAGTGGGGCAAGCAGGTCACGGCGCTCCTGCGCGAGGGAGGGCATAGGGCGGCGTTCGAGGTCCTCCGCGCGCAGGGCCGGGTAACGGTGGCCCGGACCGCTCAGGAGGCCAACGATGCGCTCGTGGCGGCCTGGTGGCCCAGGTATTCCGTCGGAATCAACGCCGGCATGATCGCTCAGACCCGGGCCGAGGTGGAGTACCTCAACGTGGTCGCCCGCCAGCTCATGCGGGACGACGGACGGCTCGGGCAGGACGCCTTCCGCCACGACGGCCGTGGGTTTGCGATCGGGGATGCGGTGATCCTTGGCCGCAATGCGCCGCGGCTCGGCGTTTCGAACGGCACGCGTGGCACGCTGGAGGGCTTCGACGTGGCGACCGGGGCCATCACGGTCAAGACCACTGACGGCAAGCCAGTCACCCTTCCCCGTTCGTACCTCGAGGACCGCGGTCGCATCGGCAAGCAGCCGGAATCCCCGCCGCTCACCTGGGGCTATGCCGTGACCGGCCACCGTGAGCAGGGCGACACCATGACCGAGACGTACCTGCGGGTGTGCAGCACGGCCACATCGGCCTGGTCGTATGTCGGCGCGAGCCGGTTCAAGGACGATCTGAGAGTGTTCATGGCCCAGGGCGAGGTGGTCGAAGATCCGGAACTCGATGTCGCAAGCGAGGTGGGCCCGAAGCCGTGGTCTGACCCGGTGGAGGGTACGGCCGCTGCGATTGAGCTCAAGTCGGGACAGCAGGAAGTAGCGACTGACCAGCGCCATGAGCTGAACGTGCGCCAGCTCCCGACCGGTGAGCTACGCCGGCGCCAGGATGAGCTCGCGAAGCTGCTCACGAAGACCCCGGAGCGGCGCAGTCACAGCCTGACGGTCGCGAGCCGCCGGCGGGAGCAGGCCGAGCGGGAGCTCGTGGACGCCCAGGCGGGGGCGATGCTGGCCCGCGGTGCGGTCGAGGGCTTTGGCGAGCGGCCCCGCTTTGCGCAGCGCCAGGGACACCGGAAGGCCTTGGAGGCGCTCAGGCAGGCGGAGCGGCGTGAACAGCGAGCGCGACAGCTCGCCGACCGTGCCAGTCTCGCGGAAGCCGAGCTTCGCCAGCATGAACAGCATCGGCTCGCGTTTGAGGAGCTTCACGCGCCCGATCGTGATGAAGCCCAGAGGATTACGAGCGAGCTGGCGTGGCGGCGACGAGCTGCCGCCCGAGCGGTTGAAGTTCTCCGGCCGCCGTACCTGGCGGACATGCTTGGCGCGTGCCCGCCGTCCAGTCGGGCGCGCCGCGCCTGGCACCGAGCGGCCGGGCTGATCGAGGACTACCGCGAGAAGTACAATGTCGTCGATCCGGAGCTGGCCCTCGGGGCTGAGCAGGGAGACTTCCTCCAGCGTCAGGAGTGGCGAGAGGCTCAGGCGGCGGCCATGCGCGTGCAGGAACGCGAGCAGTCGCGGGAGCGGGCGATGGCCTGGGAGCGGACCCGCGAACGGATCATGTAGGGCGCCGGGCTTACGTACCGCTCCAGTTGGCAGTGAGATCCGTAGTCCTGCCTAGCCCTGTTGGCGGATTCGGGCGTCCTCGCACTGAGGCCCGAATGATCCGCTCTTCCGAAGTAGGGGAAACTACCTCACTTGAGTGGTTCAGTCACCACTAGTGGTGGAATAGGTTTCATTGATGCCGTTTGAGGCGCTGCTCACACGGCATTGACGCGCTTTGCTCGTTGGGCAGCCAAGAGTTACCAGAGGGGGGCAAATGTTTGCATGGTCTTTGTCCGCTCGGGGCAAGACTGCGCTTGTGGCGCTGATCGTCCTGTTGTGCGCGGCCAGCCTGCTGATGTCCGGCCGGCAGGCCCATGCCGCTGACGGGACGATCCTGCGGACCATCACTGCCGAGGGCTACTCCTGCGCCGTCGGCACCGGAATCGCATTTGATGGCCACCAGCTGCTGCTTTCTTGCTGGGGCAGCAGTGACATCCAGGCAATCGATCCGGCCAACGGTAACCACCTGAATACCTACACCATCTCTGGAGTCAACGATCTTGGTGCGCTGGCCTGGGACCGAGGTCGCAACAAGCTTTGGGCATGCAATAGCAGTCGGGACGTGTACTTGCTTGACCTGAGCACCAATCAGGGTGCGTATCAGTTCACGAGTCAAGGCTGCGTTGATGGTCTCGCCTACGACGGCTCAGACGACAGGCTCTTCACGAGCGAAGACGTTGCAAGCTCTGTCCAGCATTACAAGACCGATGGGACGCTGATCGAGTCGCTTGACGTCTCCGGCAAACTAGGCGCATGCGGCAACTCCGGCCTTGCCGTTGGGGGTGTGTCACTATTCTTGTCCAACAATGGCTGCTCGGAGATTTACAAGGCGTCCAAGGATCTCGCACAGGTGTCGCTATTCGGCAGTTTCGACGCACGGTTGGAAGACCTGGAGTGCGACGATGTGACATTCAAGGCCAGCGGCAAGGCGGCCATCTGGTCGAAGGACGCCTACGACGGAATACTCAACGCCTTTGAGCTGAACCCGGGCGACTGTGGTTTCGGTGGGTTCCCATCGGCCAGCGACAAGATGATCACGCATGACGCCCAGGAACCCTCCATGGCAGTCAATCCGACAGACCCGAAGAACATCCTCGTGGGCTACAACGTGAATAGTGATAGTGCGAGAGGGTGCGGATACGCCTCAACGCACGATGGCGGCGCAACCTGGACTCAGGGAGTCATCTCGCCCGCCCCTGGTCTAGACCAGTCGCTAGGTGACCCCTCTGTCGCGTTCTCCCGAAGCGGCGTCGCCTACCTGACATGTCTTGCCGGCGGGGAGGATCACATCGGTCCTATCGGTATTCCCAACGGCGACAATGGTGTGGTCATCGCCCGCAGTACTGATGGTGGTCAGACCTTCGGCACTCCATCGGTCATCTTCCAGAGCTTTGAGGGGTCCTTCAGCGGAGGCACATTCGCGGACCAAGAGAACCTCGCGGCTGGAATAGCCGATGACAACCTCTATACCTGCTGGGCGCTTCGAGTGTCGAAGGGCGGACTGCTCGGAAACAAGTTTGTGCGCTGGCAAGTTGAAGTCAGTCGCGCTTTGAACGCCCAGGGAACTATTTGGTCGGACCCGGTCGTGGTCGCTACCTACGGCCAAGGTGATGCCCCATTAGGCTGCACCGTGACGGTTACCGGTACCGGTAGAGTGTGGGCGGCCTGGTGGAATACTGACCGGTTCGCGGCACAAGCGGCATACTCTGACACGCGCGGTAAGCGATTCAGCAAGCCGATCACACTCGGGGCAAAGGGATCACACGGCGACGACCACTCACTTGTGGGTCGGCATGTTTGGATCCGATCCGAGCCAGTGATCGGCAGCAACCGGGTTGCGGTGGCCTGGGCAACGTCGCCGGTCGATGCTGACGAGGCCGTGACGAGGCTTCGATGGACTACCGATCATGACTTCAGTCCTCCAGCCAACCAGAGCCAGATTAGCCCGGCGGGTGTAACGACACGCCAGCCGACTCTGGCATGGGGTTCTGATGGGAAGCTGGCGGTGGGCTACTACGACCAAGAGGGGTCCCAGCTGCAGTACACGGTGGGGCAGGCAACAGCTCCCGACGGCGCCTTCACCTTCAAGGCGCTGGCCTCAGTGACATCCAACCCAACTACGAATCTCGAACCGTTCTCCCGCCTAGCGGACTACACAGCTGTTATAGAGGTATCAGGGCATGCTTATGGCGCCTGGACCGATAACCGCTCGGGCCGCCAGGAGGTCTGGTTCGCGTCGTAGCTGAAGTTAATGAGAAGAGTAGTAGCAAATGGGAGGAGCGCACGGCTCCTCCCATTTGCTGTCGGCATGCCGTGGTTCCATCCCAAGGTCTCATCTTGCTGTGAGATTACGAGTAGACTACAATTTCAGCACAATAATTAAGTATCCGGTAGGCACAATGGTGAAGAATCGCACAGCCTTCAAGGTCGCCATCATGTTGACCTTGGGGTTGACGCTGGTGTCCTTGGCGTATCAACATCGCGATAGCGCTGTGGCGTGTGCGCGTTTCAACTGCGACAGGGGGGCCGGCTTCCCGTTGCCCTTCCTGGTTCCCAGCGGGAGTGCATTCACCACTGAAAGAGTACTTCAGCCTTTAGCTCTTCTCGTCGATCTCGGTGTGTGGTTGAGTGTCAGTTTGGTGATCGTGCTGCTCGCTCGTGCGGTTTCCAGAAAATATGGGTCGCGGCCGTCCCCGACGACACTTGAAGACTCATCCAGGCGCCCAGACCTCCAGCGCTGACCAGCCAATGCGAGAGTCTTACTCTCTATCTTTGTTCGCGAAGGCCGGCGTGCCTTGGTACGTCTCACCGAGCTCACAGCCGGCGATGCGGCTGCCGTAAAGGCCGCCATCCGGTCGCCAGCCAGCGTCTGCAATGATCCCGACCTGACCGTCACCGGCCGCAAGGGACTACTGACCAGGGAGGCAACGGGCGGAGACGCGGCTATCGCTTACGAGGTCGTCATCCCCAACCAGGGCTACTACATCCACGGCATCGCGGTCTCAGGCCGCTACCTGGTCGACGTCTATGGCCCGCTCGAGCCGCCGCAGACGCCCGCGATCGGTATGTCCGACTGGCAACGCTCACGGACCGCAAGCTCGACCGCGTGCTGGGGACTCATTTCATCAACTAAGGCACACGATCCCTTCAAGGAAGGAAACCAGATCCGGCGACAACAGCGGCGCGCTCCCAGGGACCGCCAGCCGGAACCGAGTCGACCAGTTTGCTCATCAGCCCATAAGGCCTGGCCGGTCCAGCTCCATCCAGCGCATTACGGCGACTTCGCGCCTCGGTCGTAGCCTGCCAGTTGGGCCTCGCCGAACTCGTCGTCGATGCTCAACCAGCGGTGCCGCCGCGACGATGGGGCTACCGCGATATGATGCAATCAATCCAGATGAGCGCCAGCACGGCCATGCGGCAAGCCCATCCACGGCTGATCCGCCGGAATTACGGATGCTCAGGGCTGCGCCCTGCCTCGGAGCGCGCGGTCAGCAAACCACGGCCGCAGGTGCAGCCAGATAGGCGGCTTGTTGCTGTACACCAGCACGGCGTCGCCCTTGGGCAGCTGGCGGAGCAGCTCGACGGGAGCGAGCTCGCGGTACTCAGGCGCGTCGGTGGTGGTGTCCTCGCCGAAGCGGCGGCCGCGGGACACCGATTTATGAGAATACTCGGTCTGCCCGATCAGGCGGGAGAGGTACTCGAGGGTGGCCGGGTCGCTGATGCCGGGCAAGAGGAGCTTGGCCCGGTGGCCGTTGACCACGTTATCGGCCAGGGGGCCGTAGAGGGCGCGGATCTGCGCCATGTCGTGCCAGACGGAGACGAGCTGTATGCCTGCCGCCGAGACGGTGTTCGCGAGCTTGGCGAGGTTGCGCAGGGGCGCGATGTGGGCGGCCTCGTCCAGGAGCACCAGGAAGGGGGAGGGGAGCTGCCCGTTGTCCCACGTAGCCGCCTGCTCGACCGCCACCCGCATGACTTCCTGGATCAGGGCCTCAAAGAGGGGACGCAGGCGCTCCTGCTCGTGCTCGGGTGCATAGAGGTACAGGGTGTTGTCGCCCTTGAGCAAGGCGGACGGGTCGATGCGCGAGGTCTCGGCGCTGCGGGCGACGGCCGGGTCGTTGTAGACGTCGAGGATCACCTCGGCCGTGCCCACGACGTTGCCCTTGAAGCGCTCCTCGCGGCGGCAGTGGGCTTCGAACGACTCGCAGGCGGCCTCGTCGCCGAGCCGCTCGAGGATGGCGGCCGGCTCCTTCTCCGCCCCGGTATTGACCCAGCGCAGGACCTGGCTCATCGGCCGGTCGTCGTTAGCAGCCGCGAACAGCAGCGGGCCGAGGAATTTCGCGCCGAGCACCTCGAAGAACTCAGAGACGGCGTCGCGTTGCTGGGTGCCGGCTCCGGCGGCTGTCAGCCACTGGCCCATCTTGCGGGCGCCCTCCCAGTCCTCGCAGGAGGCAAGAGGGGACCACGTGTCGCCTGGGCGGCCGAGTCCGCCGGTCGGGTCGTACACCCACACCTGGCCACGGGTCTTCCTGTGGCGACGGGTGGTCTGGATCACGTCCGGCTTGACCGAGGTGGCCATGGCCGGCCCGGTCCACTCGAGCAGGGCGGGGATGACGATGCCGACTGTCTTCATCATCTGGGTGGGGCCGAAGACGATGACGCTGTGGCGGGCCTCGGCGGCGACGGGCTGGCGCCGCCAACCCGTGTCGTAGCCGAGCACCAGGCGGCCGCCTTCACTTCTTGGCCGGAGGTCGCGGACATCCCGCCGGCTGGACCACGTGGCTATCGGCCGCTTACTCTTGCTGTCCTTGCGCCTGCCCCGGCCGCCGCCCGCCTGGAGTTCGCCGACGAGCGCCATGACCCCGATCACCGCGAGCAGGATCACCACCAGGACCACGATGCTTACCAGGTAGAAGCCGGTCGGGCCGGGCAGTTGGGCGCGCACCTCCGGCGGCCAAGCCTCGGCCGGGTTACCCCAGTGCTGCGCGAGGTTGGCGCTGACAGGGATCGTGTCGAGCGGACTTATGGCCATGGCGTGGTGGGAGAAGATGATCGCTGCCGCCTGGGAGAGCAGCCACAGCAGCGAGCTCCAGGCGAGCACCGCGCCGACAAGGATGAGGAAGAACATCAAGAGACTGCGCCGGCTCGCCATCTCTGAGAGGGACATCTATTTGGAGGCGCTGAAGAAGCCGAACAGAAGCCCGAAGATCAGTACGAGCATGGCTAGGACAGCCAGGAAGGGGATCGCGCTGGCGACGATGTGCGCGGCGACGTTGAGAACCACCGCGGCGAGCAGGAGCAGGCCGAGCCATTGAAGGAGTTTCTTGGAAATGGGCGTCATCGGGATCTCCTGCCTGGTCAGCCGCGGCCCTGCGGGCACTTCTGTGGCTTAAAGAGGTTCGCTCGTTCCGGTGACGTGATCGGGGCTGTCCTGGCAGCATGGCGGGATGAGACCAACCGCCTACCGCCGCAACGCCCGTGGTCTGCGCGACCGCCAGGCGTTCGAAGGCGTCCGCATGCAGGCCGGGGAGCTGTTTGCCGCCGGCCACTCCCAAGCCGAGGTCGCCCACCAGCTGGGTGTGGCCCGGCAAGTCGTCAGCCGCTGGCACGCCCGTTGGCGCCAAGGCGGGCAGGACGCGCTCCGCAGCGCCGGCCCGACCGGCCCCACCCCGCGCCTGTCCGACCAGCAGCTTGCCGCCGTTGACCAGGCGCTGCGCGAAGGCGCCCTCGCGCACGGCTTCGACACCGACCACTGGACCCTTGCCCGAGTCACGACGGTGGTCGAGCAGCTGACCGGGGTCGCCTACCATCCCGGCCACACCTGGAAGCTGCTGCGCCACCGCATGGGCTACCGCCTGCAACGCCCCGCCCGCCGCGCCATCGAGCGCGACGAGCGGGCGATTGCCCGCTGGGTGGCCGAGGACTGGCCCTAGAATCCGGGCAGCCGCGCGGCGTCGCAGGGCCGCCATCGTGTTCTGGGACGAATCGGGGGCCTCACTGCTGCCGGTGACGCGCCGCACGTGGGCGCCGCGCGGGCACACCCCGGTCATCCGCCACCACTTCAAATGGAAGCGAGCCTCGATGGCGGCAGGGTTGTGCTACGGCTCGCGTGGTGGCGGCGCGCAGCTGGCCTTCCACCACCAGGTCGGCGCCTACGACACCGACACCCTGATCGGCGCGCTTGGCGAGCTGCGCCGGGCGCTCGGCGGGCAGAAGGCCACCCTGTTGTGGGACGGGCTGCCCGCCCACCGCAGCCACGCGATGCGCGCCTGGCTGCGCCGCCAACGGTCGTGGCTGGTGGTGGAGCCGCTACCTGCCTACGCCCCGGAACTCAACCCGGTCGAGCCGCTGTGGTCCAGCCTCAAGGGGGTGGAGCTGGCCAACCTCGCCGGCAACACCCTGGAGGAGGTCGTCGCGGCGGCCGAGCGCGGCATCCAGCGGATCCGCCACACTCACCATCTGCCCTTCTCGTTCCTACGCTACTGCGGTCTGTCCCTATGGTGAGCAACGATCATGTCACTGGAACGGGCGAACATCTTT
>WNGB01001372.1_pt2 | contig 11150 bp, 12 predicted proteins | sample 5400681 | NCBI WGS metagenome assembly WNGB01 (sample SAMN13153367, study PRJNA577476) | soil metagenome | isolation source: 115 cm soil or saprolite under grassland replicate 2 | place: USA:California | collected 2016-06-15 | reverse complement strand
CAGGTCAAGGTGCAGTCGGCCGGGCCCGGCGCCTACCTCCTCAGCATCGCCGTCGAAGGCCTCGAGCTGGCGATCCGCCTCGACCGTTCCGGCGCCCGACTCCATTCGGTGGGCGTCTGATGGCTGAGAAGCGGTACTACATGGCCTGCCTCGATCTAAGCGGGCGCAACTGCATCGTCGTCGGCGGCGGCAATGTCGGTCTCGAGAAGGCGCGCGGGCTGCTCGAATGCGGCGCGCGCGTCACGGTCACCGCGCCGGAGATCGTCCCCGAGCTCAAAGACCTGCCGGTCGAGTGGATCCAGGGGCGCTACGCGAGCTGGGATCTGGGCGGCAAGTGGCTCGCAATCGCGGCCACGCCGGACCGCGAGGTGAACCGGCGAGTGAAAGAGGACGCGGAGCGGCTCGGGATCTTCTGCAACGTCGTCGACGATCCCGAGCTCTGCAACCTGATCCTGCCGGCCGTGCACCGCATCGACCCGATCGCCGTCGCCGTCTCCACCGGCGGCGCCTCGCCGGCGCTCGCGCAGCGACTGCGCAGCGAGATCGCGGCCGTGGTCGGCCCGGAGCACGCCCGCCTCGCGCGCGAGCTGCGCGACCTGCGGCCCTGGGCGCGCGAGCACCTCGCGACATACCAGGAGCGTAAGTCCTATTTCGAGCAGCTCGTCGCGGAGGCGCTCTCGTGACCGTCTGGCTCGTCGGCGCAGGCCCCGGCGACCCCGGTCTCATCACGGTGCGCGGCCTCGAGCTCGTGCGCCGCTGCGATGCGCTCGTCTACGACCGGCTCGTCGCCCCCGAGCTCGTTGCCGAGGCTCCCGCAGACGCTCTGGCGATCTCGCGCGACGGCCTCGACCAGGAGCGGATCAACGACCTCCTCATCGACCTCGGCTCGCAGGGCCTCGAGGTCGTTCGGCTGAAGGGAGGCGACCCGTTCGTCTTCGGGCGTGGCGGCGAGGAAGCGCTCGCGCTCGCGGAGGCGGACGTCCCGTTCGAGGTGGTGCCGGGCGTGTCGGCGCTGGCGGCGGTCCCCGCGGCCGCCGGCATTCCGCTGACGCATCGCGGGCTGTCGGCGCAGGTACGTGTCGTCAGCGGGCGTTCCGCGGACGGAGAGGTCGAGCTCGCCGCCGCGGACGGCGCCGAGACGCTCGTTCTGTTCATGGCGCTGAACGAGCTCGGCTCGTTGTGCGAGCGGCTGCTCGCCCTCGGGCTCGATGCCCGGACCAGGAAGTCGTGGTCGCCGAGGTGGGCGGGATCGCGGCTGCAGCCGAAGGCCTTCCCGGGCCCGCCCTGGTCGTCGTCGGCGAGGTAGTCGGCTTGCGGGAGCGGCTCCGTGGTAGCGGGGACGAGTCCCAGCTTTACTTCTCACAGCCCGTCGGCTAAGAAGACTCGGATGGCACCGCAAACGCTGTTCGACCGCATCTGGACCAGCCACGTCGTCGTGGAGCCGGCCGACGAGCCCGCTCTGCTCTACGTCGACCTGCACCTGATCCACGAGGTGACCTCGCCTCAGGCGTTCGAAGGGCTGCGCCTGGCCGGGCGCCGGGTCCGCCGGCCCGATCTCTCCGTCGCGACGATGGACCACAACGTCCCGACCGAGGAAGGCCCCGTCACCGATCCGCTCGCACGCCGCCAAACTGCGAGGAGTTCGGCGTGCCGCTCTACGCAACCGGGAGCGGGCGCGAGGGGATTGTCCACGTGATCGGCCCGGAGCTCGGAATCACACAACCGGGGATGACGATCGTCTGCGGTGACAGCCACACCTCGACGCACGGCGCCTTCGGAGCGCTCGCATTCGGCATCGGCACGTCCGAGGTGGAGCACGTGCTCGCGACGCAGACCCTCCCGCAGCGAAAGCCCAAGACCATGCGCGTCAACTTCCACGGCGAGCTGCCGGCAGGCGTTGCTGCCAAGGACATGATCCTGGCCGCGATCGGCCAGGCGGGCATCTCGGGCGGCGTCGGCTACGTCGTCGAGTACGACGGCCCGGCAATCCGGAGCCTCTCGATGGAGAGCCGCATGACGGTCTGCAACATGTCGATCGAGTGGGGCGCGCGCGCCGGAATGATCGCGCCCGACGACACCACGTTCAGTTATATGGAGGGACGTCCCGGCGCGCCAACCGATGCGGACTGGGAGCGCGCGCTCGACCATTGGCGCTCGCTTGCCACCGACTCGGAGGCCGCGTTCGAACGCGAGCTTTCCGTCGACGTCTCCAAGCTCGCCCCGCAGGTGACGTGGGGGACGAATCCGGAGATGGTCGTCCCGGTGCACGGCGAGGTGCCGGACCCGGCGGACTACGACGATCCCGGGGAGCGCGACGCAGTCGAGCGGGCTCTCACGTACATGGCTCTCGCCCCGGGGACGAAGATCGAGGACATCACCATCGACCGCGTCTTCATCGGCTCCTGCACCAACGCGCGGATCGAGGACCTGCGCACCGCGGCTGCAGTGGTGTCCGGCAAGCACGTCCACCCGTCCGTGCGCGCGCTCGTCGTTCCCGGCTCGGCCGGCGTCAAGCAGCAGGCGGAGGACGAAGGCCTCGACAAGATCTTTACCGCCGCCGGTTTCGAATGGCGCCGCGCCGGCTGTTCGATGTGCCTGGGCATGAACCCGGACATCCTTCAGCCCGGCGAGCGCTGCGCCTCGACCTCGAACCGCAACTTCGAAGGTCGCCAGGGGCAGGGCGGGCGGACACACCTGGTGAGTCCCGCACTCGCAGCCGCCGCCGCTCTTGCCGGACACTTCGTCGACCCGCTGGCCGTCGGCGACGCAGCGTGAAGCCGTTCCGCCGCGTCACCGCTCGCGCGGCCGTGCTCGACCGGGCGGACGTCGACACCGACCAGATCATTCCGAAGCAGTTCCTGAAGCGCATCGAGCGAACCGGCTACGGCGAGTTTCTCTTCTTCGACTGGATGAAGCAGCCGGACTTCGAGCTGCGCCGGCCGGAGTACGCGGGCGCCGGGATCTTGCTCACAGGCCGGAACTTCGGCTCGGGCTCCTCGCGCGAGCACGCCGCGTGGGCGCTGCAGGACTACGGCTTCGAGGTCGTGATCGCGCCGTCGTTCGGCGACATCTTCCGGACGAACTGTCTGAAGATCGGGCTCGTCCCGATCGTGCTGCCGACTGAGGCCGTCGCTACGCTCATGCAGGCCGTTGCGGGTGGCGAGTCGCTGACGGTCGACCTCGAGACACAGCAGGTGACCGGTCCGGGCGATCTCGTCGTTCCCTTCGAGTTCGAGGCTTTTGCGCGCGAGTCACTGCTTCAGGGGCTCGACGACATCGCGTTGACGCTGAAGCGCGAGGAGAAGATCACCGCGTTCGAGCGTTCGCACCACGCGCCCGTCGACACGTCGGCGCTCCCCGCCTAGGTCCCCGCAGGGTACGAGCCCAAGACGCGCAGCTCCCGCACGCGCGCGCGAACCTCTGTGCGGGATCGGCCGCGACACGAGTTGCACGAGGTCGAGCCCGTGGCGCGCGAACGGCTCGATTGCACCGTGGAGTGCGCCGGAGCGGTGGTCGGTGACGAACGAGAAGGCCGTCCTCCACTCATCGCGCTCATGGTCGATGCGCGTGTGCGTGGCGACCGAGACGAAACGTGTGAACGCTTCGGGATGGTCTCCCACGTCATGTTCGACCACCTGCAGGCCGTAGATCGCGGCCGCGCGCTCGCTCGCGATTGCAGCTTCCCCGGGTGTGTCCGACTCCGCGACTTGCGCGGCGGCATCGGCAGTCGTGGAGGCCGCGATCGCGCGGACCCCGTTCAGCCGGCCCAGGAGCTTGCGACACTGCTCGAGCGCGACCGGGTGGGAGCGGATGACGCGGATCTCGCTCTCCGCGAGCGGCGCACGGGCGACCAGATGGTGGCGGATCGGAATGGAGGTCTCGGCGACGATCGAGAGCTGCGCGTCGTAGAGGAGGTCGTGCGTCTCGGCCACGGGCCCGACCAGTGAGTTCTCGATCGGCAGCACCCCGTAGGCAACGCTGCCCGAGACTGCGGCGTCTACGACGTCCGAGAAAGTCTCGAGCGAAAGGAGCTCCCTGTCTCCGGGGAAGAGACGCTCGGCAGCGGCCGCGCTGTGGGCGGCGGCGCCACCGGGATACGCGACCCTGATCACCACAAGCCCACGCTCAGGACGGTGTCGGTGAACTCCGCAGTCGTTGCCGTCCCTCCGACGTCACGCGTCGGCGCCTTAGTAAGGGCCGTGTCGACAGCCTGCTCTAGCCGATCTGCCAGCTCGTGCTCACCCGCGGCGAATCGCAGCAGCAACGCGACCGAGCGGAGCGCGCCCGTCGGATTCGCGATGCCCCGGCCTGCGATGTCGGGCGCCGAGCCATGCACGGGCTCGAAAATGCCGGGGCCTAGTTCGCCGAGGCTTGCCGAGGCAGCGACGCCGAGACCGCCGCAGCTTCCGGCCGCAACGTCCGAGAGGATGTCGCCGAACGTGTTCTCGGTCAGGATCACGTCGAACTGCGCAGGATCGAGCACGAGCTGCATGCCTGCGTTGTCGACGAGCATGTGCTCGAGCCGCACGTCGGGGTAGTCGCCCGCCAGGCCGGAGACGACCTCACGCCAGAGTCGTGACGTCTCGAGCACGTTCGCCTTGTCGACCGAAGTCACGAAGGAACGGCGGCCGCGCGCGAGTTCGAACGCACGCCGCCCGATCCGTTCGATCTCCGCCGGAGAGTATTCGCATGTGTCGAACGCGGAACCGTCCGCGCGGCGGCCGCTTGCTCCGAAGTAGAGCCCGCCGACGAGCTCGCGCACGATCAGCAGGTCGATGCCGTTGCTTCTGGCGGGGCGAAGGTTCGCGTAGACGTCGAGCTCGCCGCGAAGACGGATCAAGCCCTGCTCGGGCCGCACGGGTGCGCCGTCGAACTCGGGGAGGCCGGCCGCGCCCAGCAGGACGGCGTCCGCAGCGCGGCAGGCCGCCAGCGTTTCGGCCGGCAAGGGGTCGCCGTGCTCGTGGATGGCGTGGCCCCCGAACGGATGCTCCTCGACCGCGACGTCGATCGGCAGCGCGTCGAGGACACGGACGGCCGCCTCGCAGACCTCGGGTCCGATGCCGTCGCCGGGAAGGGAGGCGACGCGGAGCAACTAGTTGCCGCCGGCGAGCTCGCGCTTGGTCAGGTCGAGCACCGCCGTCAAGAGCTCGCGCAGTCCCTCGTCACTGAGCCGGCCGTTGTTCGCGCCGCGCAGGTGTTCGAGCAACCACGCCTCGCGCTCGGGATCGACGAACTCCACGCCGAGCTCCCCTTTGCGCTGTTTGATCTCGTGGACGAGGTCGAGCCGCCGGTTGACGAGGTCGAGCAAGGCGCGGTCGTTCGCCTCGAGCAGGTTGCGAAGCTCGCCCAGCGCTGCGTCGGTTGTCGAATCTGCTGCCATCCGTCCTCGTGTGAGGTTAGACCGCGATTCCAAGCTCTGCCAGCAGCGCATCGGCGTCGGCGGGTATGTCGATCGGCACGAAGCGATCGGCGACGGGCCCAGGCGTCTTCAGGCCGTCGCCGGTGACGAGGAGGACGACCCTGTCATTGGGGCCCACCTCACCGCGCCGGATCGCCTCGCGCAGCGCGCCGAGCGTCACGCCGGCCGCGGTCTCGCCGAAGACACCCGTCGTCTCCGCCAGCAGCGCCATGTTCTCGCCGACCTCGTGCTCGGGCACAGCGTGGATCGAGCCGCCGGACTCGCGCGTTGCCGCGATCGCCGCGTCGCCGTCGGCGGGACTGCCGATCGCCAGCGAGCGGGCGATCGTGTCGGGTCGCACCGGTTTCACGGTGCGGTCCTCTGCAAACGCTGCCGCGACGGGTGAACAGCCCACCGCCTGCCCGCCGATCAGTCGCGGAGCTTGACCGGTGACGAGCCCGAGCTCGCGGAAGTCGCGGAAACCGCGACCGACCTTCGAGAGCAGCGAGCCCGAGGCGATCGGGCAGACGACGACGTCCGGCTGCTCCCAGCCAAGTTGCTCGGCCACCTCGTACGCGACCGTCTTCGAGCCCTCCGCGTAATACGAGCGCAAGCCGACGTTGACGAAGCCCCAGGGCAACTCGAACGAGAGCTCGACCGTGAGGCGGCTGCAGTCGTCGTAGCTGCCTTGCACGGCGTAGATGCGGGCGCCGTACGCCGCAGTTGCGACGAGCTTCTCGCGTTCGAGGTCGTACGGACAGAAGACGACGGCGTCGAGACCTTCGACCGCTGCACGCGCCGCCACGGCGTTCGCGAGATTGCCGGTCGAGGAGCAGGCCAAAGTATCGAGGCCGAGCTCCTGCCCCTTCGCGCACGCGACTGCGACGACGCGATCCTTGAACGAGTGCGTGGGGTTCGCGGTGTCGAGCTTCAGATAGAGCTCGGCCACGCCGAGGTGCGCGGCGAGGCGCGTCGCCGGGACGAGCGGCGTCAGCCCGGGCGCGAGCCGCGGCTCGCGCGGCACTTCCACCGGCAGGAGCGGCGCGTAGCGCCAGAGTGAGGGCGGTCCGGCCTCGATGTTTGCGCGCGTCAGCGTGCGGCGGAGCTCGTCCACCTCGTAAACGGGCTCCAGCGGCCCGAAGCAACGCGGACAGGCCCCTATGCCTTCGAGTTGCAGCTCGTTGCCGCAACGGGTGCATGAAAGGTGTGTGGCGGGCACGGCGGTCTCCTTGGGTTCGCTTCGCTCTACATCGTCCGAGCACTTGTCGCTTTGCTCGGCCGGCTTGGCACCTTGCGGACGCCGCAGGTTGCCGAGGCTTCGTCGGGCCGGTTCCCTCAGCCTCTCTTGATGCGGAGCGGGCAAGCCCGCCCTCTAATGCCGCAGTATAAAGTAAAGCGACGATCGATGTAACAAGGAATGAAACCGCTCTTCGCTTCGTGGAGACAGAGGCGATTGCCGCGCGTGCGGGGCTGGCCAGGCTCGATCTCGGACTCGTCGACGAGGCACTGCGGCGGGCGGCGGGCCTCCTGCGTGAGCGTCGCGATGTCGTTCTCGACGCCAATCGAACGGACGTCGCCGAGGGCTCGTCCCGTCTCGACGCCGGAGCTATCGACCGCCTGCGCCTCGACGAAGGACGGGTCGAAGCGACGGCGGCCGGGCTCGAGGCGACAGCGGAGCTCGCGCCGCTCGAACGGGTGGTCCGTGCGTGGCGTCTTCCCAACGGTCTGGAGGTCTCCGAGCGGCGTGTGCCAATCGGAGTCGTGGGTGCGAACTTCGAGGCGAGGCCCAACGTGGCCGCGGACGTCGCCTCTCAGATCCTGAAGAGCGGGAACGCAGTCGTCCTTCGTACCGGCGGCGCGGCGCTGGGGACGGTCACCGCGCTCGTCGACGAGGTGCTCCGGCCTGCGTTGGAACAGACCGGCTTGCCGGGCGAAGTGATCGGGCTCGTCCGCACGCCCGAGCGTGCCGGGGCCGAGGCTCTCGTCTCGCTTCCCGACCTCGTCCCGCTTGTGATCTTGCGCGGAAGCGGACCTTCGACGGCCGCGCTTGCGCGGCTGGCTGCGCTGAACGGTGTGCGGACGCTCGCTCACGCCGAGGGCGGCGGCGTTCTCTACGTGCACAGCGACGCCTCCCACGAGCGTCTCGCGGCGGTCGCGCGGGCGAGCCTCGACCGGCTCGGTGTTTGCAATCGCCTCAACCTCGTCCTTGTCGACCGCGACGCAGTCGTACTCCTGCCGACACTGCTCGCCGTTTTCGCGGAGCGCGGTCTCGAGGTGCGCGGCACCGCAGCCGCTGGCGAGGTGGACGGCGTGCTGCCGCTCGACGAACGGCTCGGCTACGAATGGGCGGCCGACCCCGAGCGTGTCGCAACCGTCACGCTGCACATCGTCGAGAACGTCGACGACGCCGTCCGGATCGCCAACGACGAGACCTCCGGGCTCGCCGCGACGATCGTGACCGAAGACGAGGCCGCTGCGCGGCAGTTCCTGGACGGCTACCGCGGCACTGCGGCGCTCTGGAACGCGACCACACGTTTCACGGACGGCTTCGCGCTGCTCGGCGTGCCGGAGACCGGCGTCAACGTCGACATTGCGCCCGGACCGCGCGGGCCGGTCACGTACCGCGACCTTTACCTGCGGCAATACCGCATCGTCGGTGACGGGAGCCAGCATCGATGACGGTCGTCGTCAAGCTCGGCTCGACACTCGTCGTCGACTCGAACGGCCGCGTGCGGCGCTCGCTGCTCGCCGCGCGCGCAGCGGAGGTCGGGGAGCTGGTGCGCAAGGGCGAGCCGGTGTGCGTCGTCTCGTCCGGCGCGATCGCGCTCGGCCTGCCGCGGCTCGGGTTGACACGGCGACCGTCTGCCACGTCGAGGCTCCAGGCCGCATCGGCAGTGGGGCAGTCTCGACTTCAGGCCGCGTGGGACTCCGCGCTGCGCGCGGAAGGAGTCGAGGCCGCGCAGATCCTGCTCTCGGCGCCGGATCTCGCCGAGCGTGCGAGCTACGTCAACGTGCGCAATGCTCTCGAGACGCTGCTGAAGCTCGGCGTCGTTCCCGTCGTGAACGAGAACGACGCGACCGCGACGGACGAGATCACCTTCGGTGACAACGACGCCCTCGCGGCGCAGGTCGCAGTCCTGACGCGCGCGCGGCTTCTCGTCCTCCTGACCGAGGTAGACGGGGTCTACGCGACACATCCCGCCAAACCCGGCGGCGCGGAGTTGCTCGTTGACGGCGCTGCCGCTGCAGACGCGGTGCTGGGTCAAGGAAGCACACTGGGCCGCGGGGGGATGGCCAGCAAGATCGCCGCCGCGCGACTCGCCGCCGCTGCCGGCATTCCATCGGTGATCGCTTCCGGCCGGGGCCGCGACGTCCTCGGCCCGATCGTGGCGGGCGAACCTCGAGGCACGCGCTTCTCCGCGGCGGACGTGGACGTCAGCAGCGCGTTCAAGCTCTGGCTCCGCTACGCAAAGCCTGCGGTCGGGCGCCTCGTCGTCGACGAGGGCGCGCAGAGCGCGCTGGTCGTGCACGGGCGCAGCCTCCTGGCAGTCGGCGTCGTGCGTTGCGACGGCTCGTTCGCGGCCGGTGATGCGGTGGAGCTCGCAGCGCCCGGCGGGAACGTGTTCGCAAAGGGGCTGACGAGTGTGGGCGCCGACGAGATTCGCGGCAGGCCGCGCGGCGTCGAGGTCGTCCACCGCGACCGGCTCGCGCTCTACGACACGGGCACCGGCTCAGGCGAGAGCGGGCGCGTGACCGCGCCGTCCGAAGCAGACGAGACGAGCGCGGCGTACTTCGCGAGCACGCCGGACGCGTAGCGCGGCGGCGGCGGCGTCCAACGCTCGAGCCGGCGCTCGAGCTCACCGTCGGGGAGCTCCACGCGCAGCTCACGCGCGTCGACGTCGATCACGACCTCGTCTCCCTCCTCCAGCGCCGCCAGCCCTCCGCCTCGCGCGGCTTCCGGCGAGACGTGGCCGACCATGAGACCGTGGGTCGCGCCGGAGAATCGTCCATCGGTCACAAGCGCGACGGCGTCGCCGAGCCCTTCGCCCACGAGCGCAGCGGTGACGTGGAGCATCTCCCGCATCCCGGGGCCGCCCGCAGGGCCCTCGTACCGGATGACGACGACGTCACCGGCAACGATCGCATTCGCGGCGACCGCGGCGAAGCACTCCTCCTCAGAGTCGAACACCCGCGCGGGACCGCGATGTAGGCGGCGCTCATGGCCGACGAGCTTCACGATCGCGCCTTCGCTCGCAAGATTGCCGCGCAGCACGGCGAGTCCGCCGCTCTCCTTCAGCGGCCGGTCGATCGGCACGACGACTTCCTGGCCCGGCGTCTCTTGTGTGGCGGCGGCGATCTCGGCGAGGCTGCGGCCGTCGACGTTCACGGCGGCCCCATCGACGAGGCCGGCGCCGACGAGCTCCCGCGCGACGAGACCGACGCCACCTGCACGGTGGAGGTCGGTGGCGACGAAGCGTCCGCCCGGCTTGAGATCGGCAACGACCGGTGTCCGCGTGGCGATCTCGTCGAAGTCCTCGAGCTCGAGCGGAATGTCGAGCTCGCGCGCGATCGCAAGCAGGTGGAGGACGGCGTTGGTCGAGCCACCGGTGGCGGCGACCGCGGCGATCGCATTCTCGATCGACACGCGGGTGAGGATTGTGGAGGGCCGCACGTCTCCGCGCACGAGCTCGAGCGCAAGCCTCCCGGTCTGTTCCGCTGCTTCGGCTTTCGCAGGGTCGAGCGCGGGGATCCCGTTTAGTCCCGCAGGGCTGATGCCCAGGAACTCGAGCGCGAGCGACATCGTGTTGGCCGTGAACTGCCCGCCGCACGCGCCGGCGCCCGGACACGCAACGCCTTCGAGCTCGTGCACGTCCTCCGCGCTCATCGTGCCCGCGGCATGAGCTCCAACCGCTTCGAACACATCCTGGATCGTCACGTCGCGTCCGCGGAAGCGGCCCGGCGCGATCGAGCCGTTGTAGAACACGAGCCCCGGTAGGTCGAGACGGGCGAGGGCCATCACGGCCGAGGGGATGGTCTTGTCGCAGCCGACGAGGCAGACGAGCCCATCGAAGAGGTGGCCGCGCGCGACCAGCTCGATCGAGTCCGCGATCACCTCGCGCGAGACGAGTGAGGCGCGCATCCCCTCGCTGCCCATCGAGACGCCGTCCGACACCGCGATCGTGTTGAACTCGATCGGCGTGCCGCCCGCGGCGCGGATGCCGCGCTTGACATCCATGGCGAGCTTGCGCTGGTTGAGATTGCACGGCATCGTCTCGATCCACGACGTTGCAACACCGACGAGCGGGCGGGCGAGGTCGTCGGACGGTCATAGGGATTGCTCATAGCTGGCCCGCTCCTGTCGGTGAGATCGAGAGGTGGAGGACGTCCGTATCGGGGAAACGCTCTGTCAGTTCGGCCGCACATGCGGTTGCGCTTTCGGGCCGGGCCCAAACGATCACGGTTGGGCCCGAGCCGGAGAGCGTTGCTCCGAGCGCCCCGTCGGGCAGCTGCTCGCGAACCGCAGCCAGAACGGGCGCACGTTGTGCGCGATAAGGCTCGTGCAGGCGATCGTCGGCCGCCGCGGCGAACAGTTCAGCGGACCCTGACGCGACCGCAGCACCGAGGAGCGCCGCCCGTGCGACGCTGAACGCGGCGTCGTGATGGGCGATCGTCTCCGGCAGAGCCGCGCGTGCCACCTGTGTCTCCACAGTGACGTCGCGCGGGACGATAGCGATCGGCACGCCGGGTGCAT
>WNGB01016903.1_pt1 | contig 11152 bp, 9 predicted proteins | sample 5400681 | NCBI WGS metagenome assembly WNGB01 (sample SAMN13153367, study PRJNA577476) | soil metagenome | isolation source: 115 cm soil or saprolite under grassland replicate 2 | place: USA:California | collected 2016-06-15 | reverse complement strand
GCGCAGACGTCGTCGTGGATCTCCCGCGCCACCGCGCTCCAGCGCTCGACCGGCGCCTTCATCTTGAAGTCGCGGGCGAACTTGGCGCCGCGCCATTTCACCTTCAGCAAGATCATGGCCTGGGTCGCCTTCGACCGCGGCGCCAAGTTCGCCCGCGACTTCAAGATGAAGGCGCCGGTCGAGCGCTGGAGCGCGGTGGCGCGGGAGATCCACGACGACGTCTGCGCCAAGGGCTTCGACGCCGAGCTGGGAAGCTTCGTGCAGTCCTACGGCTCGAAGTGGCTCGACGGCAGCCTGCTGCTGATCCCCACCACCGGCTTCCTGCCGCCCGACGACCCGCGCATCGTGGGCACCATCCGCGCCGTCGAACGGCGTCTGCTGCAGGACGGTTTCGTGATGCGCCACGATCCGGCCGAGGTCGAGACCGGGCTGGCGCACGGCGAAGGCGCCTTCCTCGCCTGCTCGTTCTGGCTGGTCGATGCGATGGTGATGACGGGACGGGCCGAGGAGGCCCAGCGGCTGTTCGACCGCCTGCTCGCGCTGCGCAACGACCTCGGGCTGCTGTCGGAAGAGTACGACGTGGGCGCCCAGCGCCTGGTCGGCAACTTCCCGCAGGCCTTCTCGCACGTGGCACTCGTCAACTCCGCCTACAACCTCGCCCGCAGCAGCAAGCCCGCCGAGCAGCGCGCCGGCGAGCCTGCCGTGGCCGGCTGAAGCGGTTTGCCAGCATCCTGGCCAGGCCGGCCGGCGGGCGGCTTGAGTGCGCTCATCCGCGTTCAGCTCTGTCGCGCTGGACCTGCATGTTGGCAAGGAAGGCGACCAGGGGATGCGTGCCCATCGCCACGATGGTCGGCACATCCAGCAGCACCAGCGCCCGGCTTTGTTCCGGGGTCAACGGAAAGCGGGCCGCGAAGGCATTTGCGTCGGCAAGAAACTGGGCGCGCGCGGACGCATCGTGGGCCAGGCCGTGCAGGGCGCTCGTCAGGCCGACGAGCTCCGGCTTGATCGACGGATAGTGCAGGTCGCGCTCCGCGCCGCCCGCGCCAAACCAGGCGACCGAGGCGTAGTTGTGGTGCCAGCTCGGATGCATCGAAACGATGTCCGGCTTGCGCTCGCCCAGCGCGCCGGCCGCGCATGCCCAGCAGCGCAGCTCGATATTCCCTTTGTCGTCCAGCTCGTCCTCGTCGTAACCGATCAGGGATTTCAGGTTACCCGCCGCGATGCGGGACAGAGCCGCCTGATCCCATTCGAGTTCCGGATTGGCGTAGCGATCGGTACCGGGAAAATGCGACATCCCTCCGCTGGCCAGCACGACCGTCCTCAGGCCAAGCGCCGTCACCGACCGTGCAATCGCCTCGCCGAAGGCATAACAGCGCGCCATGGTCGGCTGCGGCGCGAGATAGGCGTTGATGTAGATCGGCAGGACAGGATCGGTGTGCCCGATGTGGGTAAGGGGAATCCCCATGGCGTAGTCGAACTTCGCGGTGCTCGTGAAGGCGGGATCGAAGCCCTGCTTGTAGAGTTGGCGGACCAGGTCGAGGCCGATCGCCCCCGGAATATCCCAGCGAAAGTCGTGGCCCGCGAAGCGCCCGTGCGAGGGCGAAGATGATCCAGAGATCGGGCTTCAGCTCGCGCAGCTTCCGGCCGATTTCCGCCGCCGTGGCGCGCACCCGCTCGACGTTGTCGCGGTCTTCGGTCGGCGGCATCGTGAAGAACTGAGGAGCATGCGGAAGCATCGCCCCGCCAACAACCGTCGTGATCATGGCTTCTCTATTGCTCTGATGATGTGCTCCGGCTTCAGGGGCGTGGCATTGAACTCGGCCTTGAACGTCGCAAGCGCGTCGCATACTGCGTTCGCGATCGCCGCCGGCGGCGCAATGGCGCCACCTTCGCCGACGCCCTTTACGCCAAACGGGTTCAAGGGAGAGGGCGACTCCAGGTGCAACAGTTCTATGCCTGGACTGTCGCTTGCCCGCGGCAAGGCATAATCCATCAGCGATCCTGTCAGCAGTTGCCCCTGCCGGTCATAGACGAACTCCTCGAACAGGGTTCCGCCCAGTCCCTGCACCGTACCGCCGACGATCTGGCCATCGACCAGCATCGGATTGATGACGACGCCGCAGTCGTGCGCCACGACGTAGCGGTCGACCCCGATCTTGCCCGACGCAATGTCCACGTCGACCAGGGCAAGATGAGTGGCATTGGCCCAGGTGACCGTCGGCGGTTCCCAGTAGAAGGTTTCCTCGAGGCCGGCATCGATGCCCGCCGGGCGACCATGATCCCAGCCGGGACGGGCCGCCTGCGCCACGGCGGCGAGAGTCACCTCCATGCCCGGAACGCCGACGACGCCGACCTTGCCATGACGCAGCTCGAGGTCGGCCGGTGCGCACTCCATCATGTTGCCGGCGATGGCGAACACCTTTGCGCGCAGCCGCTCGCTGGCGTGATAGATGGCCGCGGACAGGTTCACGGTGCTGCGGCTGGCGATCGTGCCGAAACCAACGGCGATCAGCGAGGTGTCGCCCAGTGCGATGACGACGTCCCGCGGATCGACCGCCCAGGTGTCGGCCACCACCTGGGCGAAGATCGTCTCCATGCCCTGGCCCTGGGAACAGGCTCCCGAGCTGACGTAGATCGACCCGGTCGGCTCGATCCGCACCAGGGCGCTCTCGAACGGCCCGACGCCCGTGCCCTCAACGTAGCTGGCGACACCAAGGCCGAGATAGCGGCCCAGCCGTCGTGCGTCGCGCTGGCGATCCCGGAAGGCCGGCAGGCCACCGATCGCCTGCAGGACCTTGTCCATGCCGCCCGGGAAGTCGCCGCTGTCATACACAATCGGCTCGCCGTCGCGATAAGGCAGGCCCATGGCACAGGGCATGTCTTTCGGATGGATCATGTTGCGTCGCCTGATCTCGGTGGGTTCGAGGCCAAGCGTGTGCGCGATCAGGTCCATGGTTCGCTCCATGGCGAAGGCGGCCTCCGGCCGGCCGGCGCCGCGATAGGGTGCGTTCGGCACCTTGTTGGTCGCCACGATTCGCGCCGTCGCGGCGAAGTTCGCGATCTTGTAGGGACCAAGCAAATGGACCGCGGTGTTGTAGGCGATCGCGACCCCCACCGGATTCCACGCCCCGCAATCGACGAGGAACGCGTCGCGAAAGGCTATGACATGGCCCTCGGAGTCGAAGCCGACCTCGACCTCGTGCAGCTGGTCGCGCGAATGGCAGGAGCACAGCAGATGCTCCTGCCTCTCCTCGATCCAGCGGATGGGACGACCGACCAGTCGGGCCAGGAAGGGGATCAGCAGGTCCTCGGGGTAGACGTGTCCCTTGGTGCCGAAGCCGCCGCCGACATCAAGCGCCACGCAGCGGACGTGCGCTTCGGGCAATTGCAGGAAAGCCGCAGCCGCCCGGCGAACGGAGTGCACCACCTGTGTTGCCGACCAGATCGTGACGGCGCCGGTTCTCTGGTCACAGGCGCCGATCACGCCACGGCACTCCATGGGAATACCGGCATAGCGTTGCGTATAGAAGCGGCGTCGAAGTTTATGGGGAGCACCAGAAAGAGCCGCCGCCACCTGCCCTTTCTCGACGGCGAACTCGCCGATCAGGTTGGTCGCGTACTCGTCGTGGATGATCGCCGTCCCCCGCGCCAGGGCGGCCTCCGGATCCACGACCGCCGCCAGCGGTTCGATGTCGACCGCCACCCGCTCGGCGGCATCGAGCGCCTGGTAGAGGGTCTCGGCCACGACCACCGCAACCGCTTCGCCGACATGTCGAACCTTGCCGACGGCCAGCATCGGCTGTTGCGGATTGTGGATGGTGTGCTGCACGTGGGTTCGCCACTTGCTCGGCAGCGACAGCTGCCCGCCGGCAACAGCCGGCGCGATGCGCAGGAGCTCGGCGCCCGTGAGCACGCGCTGGACACCCGGCATCGCCGCCGCCCTGCCGACATCGATCGAGCGGATGCGGCCGTGCGCAACCTGGCTCCTGACAAAGACGGCGTGCAGCATGCCCGGCAGGACAAGATCGGCGACGAACTGCCCGCGTCCCGTTAGCAGGCGATGATCCTCGCGCCGCTGCATCGAGCGCCCGACAAAGCGAGGCTCCTCCTCGCCGACCATCTGCTGCATCTCCCGGGGCAGTCGGTCGCTGCCTGCGGGAACTATGCAGTCGTCCGTGGGGCGCGGCAACCGCCTCGCCCAAGCGCCGTGCAGCGCGCTGGAGACTTGGTCAGGCGCGCTTCGACGCGACATAGCCCGGCGTCAGGATGCCGGCGGGATCGTAGCGCCGCCGCGCGTCCTGGAAGCCGGGCCACGTCGCGCCGAAGTGGCGTTGCCAGTCGTCGGCCGACATCGGCAGCGCACTCACCGGGTAGAGCACGCCGCCGCGGTCGCGGATGCGCTCGTAGAGCACGCGATTGTGGGCGACCATGCGTTCGGCGGCGGCACGATCGTCCGAGGCGGGGATGCGGATGACGTTGAGTGCGAAGACCACGGGTTCGTCAGGCAACCGCACCAGCGGCGTGCGCACGGCCTCGCGCGACATCGGATAGAAGGTGACGCGACCGAACGGGCCGACATCCGCTGCCGTCAACTCACCCAGGATCTCGCGCGCCATTGCCTCGGCGTTGCCGGCAGGCAGAAAGGTGAGCAGCCAGGGCTGCGGATGAGACCACTGGCCGTTCGAGGTGAGGAGCCCACGGAGCTTGTCGAAGGCCAGCGCGTCGTCGCGATAGCTCGCCTCCATCACGACGGCCGCGCTTCGCTCGTCAGCCAGGCCCTCGAGCACGCGCCGGTCGGCGGCCGCAAGACCACCGTCATGGAACACCGCGCCGTCGAGCTGGTATCGCCAGCCGCCGACAGGATCGGGCAGGACCGCGCCCTGCAGCTGGGCGAAGCGGCCCTCGGCCAGCACGCGGCGCTGGTCGGCGGCGAGCGTCGCCAGGTCGCGGTAGAAGAGCTGATAGCGGCGCACGCGCTGGGGTGCCCGCACCAACCGCAGAGTGGCGCGGGTGACGATGCCGCACTGGCCGAGCCCCGCGCGCACCGCATCGAACAGGTCGCGATTCTCTGAGGGCGAGCAGCGGAGCGGCCGGCCGTCGCCCGTGACGACCTCGAGCTCGAGGACCTGGTCGGTCTGCATGCCGTGGCGCGACGACGAGCCGCCGATGCCGCCGACGGCCAGCGTGCCGCCAACCGACAGGCCGAGGTAGTTGGTGAGCACGGGCGGCGCGAGCCCACCCTTCAGCGTCGCGTCGAGGACATCGCGCCAGGTTGCCCCCGCCTCGACCGTGACACGATCCGATGCGACGTCGCCGATGGCGCTCAGCGCATTCATGTCGATGACGAGTCCGTCTTCGACGAGGGAACGGCCATAGATCGAATGACCCTGGCCGCGCGCCGCCACCTTCACGCCATTCGCGGACGCCTCGCGCAGCAACCCGGCGATGTCGGCGGCCGCGGCCGGCCGGTCGACCGCGCGCGGCTTGCGCGTGACGAGGCGTCCGAAGTCGGTGGACGCGGCGTCGATGGTGAGGGCTGCCGGCGCTGCGGCGCCGGGCGTGGCGATAAATCCCGCGCCAACCCCGAGGCCGGCGCACAGGACAGCCCGTCTGTTGGGAGTCATGTCGCACTCCATGAGGCCAAAGTGCGACGGTCCCCTGTCCGCTTAAACCGGCGCCGGCGGGAAGGACTTTGCCGGAAATCGGAAGAATGGCTGATCACTTCCTCCCCGGTCCAAACAGAGCCCGTGATGGGGAGGTGGCCCGCAGGGCCGGAGGGGTCATGGGCATCAACACAGATGCTCATGACCCCTCCGTCCGCTTCGCGGACACCTCCCCAGCCTCGCTGGGGAGGAATGAACTAGAGGCGCTCGTGCTTCAGCCGCTCGGCCAGCAGGTCGGCGAACAGCCGCGTCTTGGCGGGCGCCATGCCGCTCGGCGGGAACACCGCCTGGATGGGAAAGCGCGGCGTCTCGAACTCGGCCAGCACGATCTCCAGCGCGCCTCCGTCCAAAAGCTCGCGGATCTGCCAGAACGGGCCGTAGCCGATGCCCAGCCCCTGGCAGACGGCGGCGTGGATGGAGGCGGTGTTGTCGGTCCGGAAGGCGCCCTTCACGCGCACGGCCTTGAGCTGGCGGCCGACGCGGAAGCGCCAAGTCTCCGTCTCGCCCAGGCCGAAAGCGCGCACCACGCATTGATGATCGGCGAGCTCGTCGGGACGGCGCGGCCGGCCGTGGCGCGCGAAGTAGCTTGGCGCGCCATAGATGACGGTGCGCAGCTGGCCGAGCCGCCGCGCCTTCAGCGAGGAGTCGGGCAGCTCGCGGATGCGCACCGCGAGGTCGACGCCCTCGCCAACCACGTCGACGGCCTGGTCGGAGGCTTTCAGGTCGATCGAGAGGCGGGGATAGCGCCACATGAACTGCGCGGCGGCCGGCACGACGAAGGCCGCCGCGAACTGGACGGGAGCGGCGATGCGCAGCAGGCCCGACGGCTCGTCGCGCCGGCTGGCCGCTTCGCGGCGCGCCTCGCCGATCTCCGCCACCGCGGGTTTTACGCGCCGGTAGAACGCCAGACCGGCCTCGGTGGCGAAGGAGCGACGCGTCGTGCGGCGCACCAGCTCAACGCCGACGCTGCGCTCCAGCGCCACCAGCGAGCGGTTGACCGACTGCAGCGAGCGGCCCAGCCGCCGCGCCGCCGCCGTCTGGCTGCCCGCCTCGATGACCGCGACAAAGGCCTCGATATCCTCCATGGGCGGCTCCGAGTCTTCCTCGAAGGCCGCAGGATATACCGCATTTGCCAATTTTGACCGTCATCCCGACCGGAGCCGAGCGCAGAGAGGCGTTCCTCGACTGCGTCGCCTTTCACGCAGCTCCGCTTGGGATGACGGAGAAAATGGCCATATGCGAGGACGCGCAACGGCCTCAGCCCGGGTGCTCAACGTTGTCGTCGATCTGGGCCGGCGGCGCTGCGGCGTCCTTCCTGGGCATGCTGCCCCACAAATAGCCGACATTCGGGATGTTCCAGATCCGGTTGAAGTCCGCATCGACGGCCGCGAACTTGCGGCGGATTTTTTTCATCATGCCGCGCACGTTGACCTCATAGCCGCGTGCGCCCGAACCGCCGTGAAAGCCCTCGTAATGCATCTCGTCATAGATCGAGCGGAAGGTGACGGCCTCGCCGCTGTCCGCAACCAGCCTGGATACGATCTTGTATTCGGTGACGGTGAGACCGGCGTCATGACCCCGCCACTGCGCCCGCCACATGGCCGGGTGCAAAATGAGGTCGCCATGACAAGCCGGTTCCTGTGGCTCGCAACGGCAAGCGATGAGCCGGCGCAGGCGCGGCGCGAGCACCTCGATACCACGCGCCTTGTTGACGAAGTCGATCGCACCGCTACGCAGCGCCGCGAGCTCGTACTCGACCCGGCAACGTCCCGTCAGGAAGACGACCGCAATGGCGAGCCGGCGCTGACGCAACGTGCGCAGCACCGCCAGCCCCGACATCGCCGGCAGGGTCCAGTCCAGCAGCACGACGCGTACGGCCAGACCCTGCTGCACCGCATCGAGAAAGGTGGGGCCGTCGCGGAATTTGTGCACGGCGAAGCCGCGATCGACGAGGTCTCGGGCGATCACCTCGCAATAGAGCGGGTCGTTGTCGACCAGGGCGATGGGAGTAGGCGTAGTGCCGTCGGCCCCCCTCATGGCGCACCCGCCCGTTGTCCGCTTCTGAAGTTCTTGGTGAGAGCATCGCGGAGAATGCAAGAGCGCCGCCGCGAAGGTGGGCCGCTCCGTCCGAGTCCGTAGCTTGGTTAGTGACATCGTCCCTCCCCCAGCCTGATCTGCGCGAAGGGTAGTTCAGATGTGCGTACATGCATAGAGATATCGTAACAAATTGCATTGACAAATTGCAGTCGATGAGGGTGCTCGGAGTTATTCACAGCACGTCGAGTTGCGAGGTGGCTTGCATTTGCAGCTATCCCGCCCGTTCCCGCCGATCGCCTTCGACCGGCGGCATTGACGAGTCGTCCGCTCCGAGGGCGGCGCCCACGTCTCAGCGCAGGGGACGATAGCCAGGCGTATCTATCAGGTCGTCCGACACCTCGGCCTGCAGGGCGGCCACATCCACTTCCAACGCCGCGCCCGGTTTGTCAGCGAGCGTTCCCGCCCTTCTCCAGGCGCTGAGGGCCCTGCTCGCCTCCTCCCGCGATACCCCCGCCATCGCGGCGATGTCGGCGCGGGTCATGGGGACAGCGATGGTCCTCCGGGCGGAACCAACGTCAGGGCTCGCCACGCGGGCAATGTGCAGCAGGGCACGCGCCACGCGCGCCCGAGCCGGCAGCAGGTTCGCCCAGGCGGTCTCCTCGCTAGCGCGCCGCAACCGGCCGGCGAGAATGGCAACAAGCGCGGCGCTCATCTCGGGGCGCTCGCGCATGCAGGCCCGGAATGCGTCCCGGCCGATCGCATCAAGTCGGCACGCGCTGAGCGCCTGGGTGGTCACCACACGCGGCAGGCCATCGATCATGGCAATCTCTCCCATGATGGCCCCGGCACCGTGCAGCGCGACGATGCTCTCCTCACCGCGGGCGGACACAATGCTGCTCTTTATCAAACCATGGCGGACGAGAAAGCAGGCATCGCCGGGATCGCCGCGCCGGAAGAGCACGTCGCCCTTGCGCAGAACGACCGGCTTGGCCTCGCGCAGAAGATGAGCGGCGACGGCCGGGGGAAATTCATGCAGCAGACTGTAGGCGTAGGGAAAGCTCGACGGAGAGACCGGAGGCCGTTCGTCAGAGATGACCATGACGACTCCCCCAGGGAAAGCGGTGGGCAGACGCGCATGCTGATTCGACACACAGGGTCGTGCAACGCGCATGATGCTGTTATCCGCGCTCCGTCTCAAGCCGCTGCGCACCCCCCAACGAGCCTTCGCGCCGCACGCCACGCGTTCACGAACCTGTGAGCCGGATGCATTCCAAATTTCGGCAGCCCGACCGTCGGCGCGCCCCTCCTTTTTGTGGTCCGACGTGCGCCAGATCACAGCGTGGTGCAGCTGGGGCGACTAGCCTTCAGCGACAGGCGAGGTACTTCATGACGTCCCTGGCGACATTGTCCATGGCTGCACTTGCCGAGCGCAGCGGCGTGGACGCCGACACGATCGAGAAGTACCAGCGGCTCGGGCTGGTGTCCTGGCCGCGACGAACCTGCCAGGGCCTCATGCTCTATTCGCCTGATGAGGTCGCGCACGTGACCTTCGTCAAGAAGGCGCTGGCCCTGGACTTTCCCATCGCCACTATCCGCGACATGCTGGGCCGCGTGCGGCGCAAGCCATCGAGCTGCAGCGACATCTACGCCACCGCCGAACTACACTTGGCAGATGTGCGCCGCGAAATCGCGCGGCTGACGCAGATCGAGACTTCGTTGGCGCCACTGGTGGAGACCTGCAGCCGCCAAGGACCGCGTGAAAGGTGCCCGATCTTCACAGCGCTGTCGCACCAAGCAAAGACTCCGGACTGATGTCGCGGACGGCAACTCGCTCTCTTCAGCCATGGCGCGACGATGGTGTACGCCACTGATTGATACCGCTTCGCAAGTTGCGCGCTTGCAAATCGATTTCAACACGTCCATGCACGCCGCGCGTCGACGTTAGACAATGCGATGCACTTGTCACCAAAACTTACACGCACCTATCAATCGCAACATCGGCGATTGCTTGCGAGACTCCAGCCGATAAAGAGACGAGTCGATTGCGGCGCTTCACTCCATCGATGCGCAGGAGAGCTGAGAGCGAAGTGACGGCCTCACTCGCTCACGATGAGCTCGCGTGATCAAAGTGTGTCGCGGTCACCATCGCGCTTCCCTAATCCACGACGATATTGCACGCTGCAGCTCGTGGGGTGCATGTCACGATGCAAACTGCAATGAACCAACAAGGGAAGCTGTTCCGGGAGCCGACACCCGCGGCCCAGGATAATGCTGTGTCCATAGTCAACTCCCCCTCGATCAGATCGATGGCCTCCGTCCGCAGGGGTGCGGCCGCACAAGCTATCGATAACCGCCGGTTCGACGGTCGCTGCACATCAACGCCATGGGAGTGGGACTATGGGCATGTCAAGCGAACTGAGCCACATCACGCAAGCGAGAGAGCTTGCGAGCACTAGCAACGGCAAGCTGCGGGTTATCGTCGTCGACGACGACGCCCTCTTTTGCCAGATGCTGACGGCAGAGCTTGAGGAGCAAGGCTTTTCGGTAACGATCTTCAGCGACGGCCAGGCGCTGCTTCGAAACCCGGACATCGCCGTCGATACCGATATCATCGTGCTCGACTGGAACCTGCCACACATCCAGGGCATCGACCTGCTGCCACGCCTGCACAAACTCGGCATCAACGTGCCGGTGGTCTTCCTGGCGGGTCGGCCTCTGACCATCAACGAAGCGATGGCATTCGACCGTGGCGCGGTCGATTTCGTCGACAAGTCCCGGGGTATCGCAATCCTGGTCCATAGGCTGCGCGTAGCCGTGCAAGCCAAGGGGCCGGAGCTCGTGGGTGAGAGCAGCTACCGGTGCGGCCGCCTTGTGCTGCAGCACCATGTCAGCCGCGCCTTCTGGGGTGACGTCGACGTAGATCTCACGGTCGGAGAATTCCGCATCGTTCACCTGCTTGCGCGCAACGTCGGTCATTATGTCAGCTACCGCGCCATCTATGACGAGGTGCGCTACCGCGGCTTCATCAGTGGCGACGGCGAGAACGGCTACAGGACCAACGTCCGATCAGCGGTAAAGCGGATCCGACGCAAGTTCCAGAAGCACGATCCGCACTTCAACGAAATCCAGAACTTCACGGCCTTCGGCTATATCTGGGGGCGGCAGTCGAAGTCGGACGCCACCGCGTAGAAGCAGACATGAGTGCGCGGCGAGGTTCTTGGCCAAAGGCCTGCGTTGCGTTGGGCGCGGTCGCCCTGATGCCGCTGCTGCATCTGTGGACGATCGACCAGCTCGATCGCTCCTACAGGGGCAGCACCATCACCAGCATTGCGAGCAACGCGCCGCTGCCCGGGGTCGAGACCTCGAAGGCGCGACCTGCCAAACCGACTGCTGACGATGCGGCCGCAGTGAAGATATTGCCGACGCCGTTGTCACACTGGCATTCCCTCGAA
>WNGB01016195.1_pt1 | contig 11152 bp, 12 predicted proteins | sample 5400681 | NCBI WGS metagenome assembly WNGB01 (sample SAMN13153367, study PRJNA577476) | soil metagenome | isolation source: 115 cm soil or saprolite under grassland replicate 2 | place: USA:California | collected 2016-06-15 | reverse complement strand
CTTCTCGGGGACGCGCACGGCGGAGCGGGACAGCAGTGCGCGGAGCTTCTCGCCGAGATCCACGCCCGCGAAGCCGACGGGGTCGACCTCGAGACCGCCGTCGACGAGGCGCTCGTGGCCTGGCGGGCCCGGTCGCGCTACATACCAGGATTCGGGCACCGCTTCCACCCGGTCGACCCCCGCCGGGACCCCTTGCTGTCCCTTGTGGACGAGGCGGTTCGCGACGGGATCGTCGCCGGCGACCGCGCGCGTGCGGCCCGAGCGGTCGAGACCGCCCTCAACCGCAACCGCACCAGGCCGGTGCCGATGAACATCGACGGCGCCACCGCCGTGATCTACGCCGAGCTCGGCTTCCCACCGCCCCTGGCCCGAGGACTCTTCGTCCTGAGCAGAAGCGTCGGCATCCTCGCCCACGCGTGGGAGGAGGCGCAGGGGGGACGGCGCAACAAAGGCCCCATCCCACCCTCCATCCGCCCGACCTACCTCGGCTAGGCACCAGCATGCGCAAGTCCATCGCCACGGTCACGCTGAGCGGCACGCTGGAGGAGAAGCTCGCCGCCGCCGCGCAGGTCGGCTTCGACGGCGTCGAGATTTTCGAGAGCGACCTGGTCAATTGCGCTTCCTCCCCAGCGGAGGTGCGACGCCGAGCCGAGGATCACGGGCTGCGGATCGAGCTCTACCAACCGTTCCGCGACTTCGAGGCGGTGCCTCCCGCGGCGTTCGCGCACAACCTGCGCCGGGCCGAGCGCAAGTTCCAGCTCATGAACGAGCTCGGCGCCGACCTGCTGCTGGTCTGCTCCAGCGTCTCTGCGGCGGCGACCGACGACGACGCGCTCGCCGCCGATCAACTGCACCAACTCGCCGAGCAGGCGGCCCGCCACGACATCCGCATCGCCTACGAGGCGCTGGCCTGGGGCCGGCACGTCAGCGACTACCTGCATTCCTGGAGCATCGTCCGGACGGCCGACCATCCCAACCTCGGCCTGTGCCTGGACAGCTTCCACATCCTGTCCCGACCAGTCGACCCCGGCGACATCCGTGACCTTCCCGGCGAGAGGATCTTCTTCCTCCAACTGGCCGATGCGCCGCGGATGCACATCGACGTGCTGCAGTGGAGCCGGCACTACCGCTGCTTCCCCGGCCAGGGCAGGTTCGACCTGCCCGGCCTGCTGGAAGCCATCGTCGCCACCGGCTACCAGGGACCGCTGTCGCTGGAGGTGTTCAACGACGTCTTCCGTCAGGCCGACGCCGAACGCACCGCAACCGACGGCATGCGCTCACTGCTCACCCTCGAGGACACCCTGCGGCGGCGCCTGCAGACCCCGCAGCGCACCGTCCAGCAGGGCCATCGCCGGTGCAGATGTGGCGGCAGGGCGACGCCCGCGTGCTGCTCAACCGGACCCACCCGGACGTGGGCGAGTGGCATCGAGGCGACGCCCGCGTGTCGGCGATCGCGGTCGAGAGCCCCCAGCCCGCCCGTTCCGCCCAACGGGCGGAGGCGCTGCTCGCCCCGCCCATCCCACGCAAGCGCGGAGCTGACGAGGCCGACCTGACAGCGGTCGCCGCCCCCGACGGGACCTCGGTGTTCTTCTGCCGCACCGATGCCCGCGACGGCTCCGGCTGGCTCGGCGACTTCCACCCGCTGGCCATGCTCGACCATTCCCAGGCAGCAGAGATCACCGGGATCGACCACGTCGCCCTTTCCCAGCCGCCGTACTCATTCGACGAGGCCACCCTGTTCTATCAGTCCGTGTTCGGGCTGCGGCAGCGCGACAGCGAGGAGGTCGCCGATCCGTACGGCCTGGTCCGCAGCCGCGCGATGGCCAGCGCCAGCAACCATCTCCGGCTGGTGCTGAACGTCCCGCTCCTGGGCGGCGGCCAACTGCCCGAGACCGCGGCGCTGCAGCACGTCGCCTTCGCCTGCACCGACATCTTCGCCGCCGCGCGGCACATGCGCGCGCGGAGCCTGCCGATACTGCCCATCCCCGCCAACTACTACGACGACCTGGCCGCCCGTGTGGATCTCGATAGCTCGCTGCTCGACGCCATGCGCGAGCACGACGTGCTCTACGACCGCAGCCAGAGCGGCGAGTTCTACCACTTCTACACCGTCATGCTCGGCCGCCGCGTGTTCTTCGAGCTCGTCCAGCGCCTGGGCGACTACGACGGGTACGGCGCGGTGAACACCCCGGTCCGCATGGCCGCGCAATACCGCAACACGGCAATGGCGGGCGTCAGGTGACAGTGCTGCCCAGTGCGCGGCAGGCACCCCTGGCGATGCGGGCGGCGAGGTCTCCAGCGCGGGTGTTGGGGACGAGAACGTAGAAGGAGCTTGGGCCTTGCTCCAGCCGCTGGCGAATCGCCTCGGTGAGCTCGGCTTCGGCCAGGGTCTGGTTGGCGATGACGAGATATCTGCGCGTTGCCATCGGTCCTCCTGGCGGTTTCATGCCTCTGCTGCCTTGGTGACCTTCAGCTCGCCGTTTTCCCAAGCAACCGGCATGGGGTCGGAGAGCTCGCCCAGGAACTGGCGGGCCTGGTCGAAGTTGAGGAAGGCGAGCAGCACCGGCTGCCCGGCGCGGTCGTGGATGAGCCGCCCGCAGTAGAAGGCGTCGCTGGTGAGCGGGCGCGCCGCTGCGATGTCGAACGGCCCGGTTGACGAGTCGGTCGGTACGTACAGGATGCCGCCGGTCGCCCCGGTGGCCCGTCGCGCGGCCGAGAACTGGGGATCCAGACAGCCGAAGAGCAGGACCAGCCGGCCATCGACCGAGGCGACCTGGGGGCATTCGATGTGGCCGAACCCCGAACCTGGCTTGCTGATCGGCGGCCGCACCTCCCATCGCTGCAAATCTTGGGAGTGCGCGTGGCCGATGACGCCGCGGTCGTCGGATGGGCCGTGGTTGGCGCGGGCGGTGATGAGCATGTGCCAGCCGTCCCCGCCGGGGTCGGCGAGGACCCAGGGGTCCCGCCAGGCCTCCTCGTGCCAGTCGCCGCCGCCGAGACGCTCGTACCAGCGGTCGTCCGCGGTGACCAGCGGGGAGGTCGATTCCTTCTGCCAGACCTCCAGGTCGGTGGAGGTGGCCGCGCCGATGGTCTGTCGGACCTGGTCGTCGACCTGGGTGACGCCGGTGTAGAACAGCCACCAGCGGTCGTTCTGGCCCCGCACGACGCTGCCGGTCCAGGTCGCCAGGTCGTCGAACGCCGGTGCCTCGGAGGCGGCGAGCACATCACCGACCTGGACCCAGCTGCGGAGGTCGTCGGAGATGGCGTGGCCGATCGCGGCCCGGCGGTGGCGCCGCCGTTCATCCTGCAGGGCCCGGGAGGCGAACAGGAAGAAGAGGTGGTAGCGGTCGCCGTCGTCGGCCAGCCAGAAGTCCCAGATCCACGCGTCGGGTAGCCGTAGCATGTGATCAGCCCTTCACCCCGGAGGAGGCGATGCTGCGGATGAACTGCCGTTGGAGGGCAAGGAACATCACCAGCACGGGGATGGTGATGATGGTGGAGTAGGCCATGATCTGGCCCCACAGCACGTTCTGCTGCATGAAGTAGGAGACCCCGACCATCACCGGGCGCAACTGCTCGGTCTGTACCACCATCAGCGGCCACAGGTAGGAGTTCCACGCCGGCAGGAAGGTGAGGATCGCCACGGTGGCGATCGCCGGGCCGGCCAGCGGCATGACGACGCTGCGGTAGATGCGGAACCAGCCGGCGCCGTCGACCCGCGCCGCCTCGTCGAGGTCTTTCGGGATGCTCTGGAAGTAGGAGTAGAACAGGAAGATGGAGAAGGCGTTGGCCAGGAACGGGAAGATCTGCACCCGGTAGGTGTCCAGCCAGCCGGTGGTGTAGAAGAACTGGCCGTCCTGGAAGATGACCCAGGGCAGCTTGTTGACCCACCACAGCAGTGGCAGCGCGAAGGTCTCGAACGGCACCACCAGGGTGGCGATGATCGCCGCCAGGACCACCGTGCTGCCCCGCCACCGCATCCGTGACAGCGCGAACGCGGCCAGGCTGTTGACGACCAGCCCCACCGCCACGGTGACGGCGGTGATGGCGATCGAATTGATGAGGAAGCGTGCGGCCGGGACGGTGTCGAACACCCCGGTGTAGTTGGCCAGCGAGATGTCCCCGACCGGCAGGAATGCCCTGAACGAGGACAGGTCGGCGAAGATCTGGTTGTCCGGCTTGAGCGAGGATATGAACATGAACAGCAGCGGGAAGGCGAAGAAGCCGACCAGCAGGATGCGCACCAGGTGCCCACCGGCGGCGCGCAAGCCGGGCCGCCTGGTGGGTTCCCTGGTCGGGCGCACACGGGCCGGCGCCGGGGCGTGATCGATGGTGGTCACGGTCATCCCCTCTCACGGGTCAGATAGCGCTGCACCAGCGAGACCATCAGCACCAGCACGAAGAACACCAGCGAGATGGTCGACGCGTAGGCGGTCTCCTGCTGCCCGTAGCCGACCCGCACCGCCTGGAAGACCATGGTGGAGGTCCGGTCCAGCGGGCCGCCCTGGGTCATCACGTTGATCTGGGCGAACAGGCTGAGCGCGGCGATGGTGATGGTGACCAGGATGAAGGTCCTGGTCGCCTTCAGCCCCGGCCAGGTGACGTAGCGGAACTGGTCCCACTTGCCGGCGCCGTCCAGCTGCGCCGCCTCGTACAGCTCACCGGGGATGGTCTGCAGGCCCGACAGCCAGATCACCATGTGGAAGCCGACCGCCTGCCAGATCGACATGAACATGATGGCCGGCATTGCCGCCGTTGGGTTGTTGAGCCAGTCGGTGCCCTGCACCACGTTGAAGGTGAGCGACTGCAGCAGGCTGTTGACCAGCCCGTCTGACTGGTACATGAACCGCCACAGGATGGACACCACCACGATCGAGGTGACCACCGGGACGAAGTACATGGTGCGGAAGAAGATGACCCCGCGGACCTTGGCGCTGATCAGCAGCGCCAGCAGCAGCGCGAACCCTGACTGCAATGGCACGACGACGACCGCGAAGTAGAAGGTGTTGCGCAGCGACTTCCAGAACACCGGATCGCCGAACAGCCGGGTGAAGTTCTCGAATCCGATGATGGTGGTCGGCTCCGGCGAGATCAGCCGGGCGTTGGTGAATGCCAGCGCAAAACACAGCAGGACCGGGACGAAGAAGAACACCAGCAGCAGCAGGACCGCCGGGCTGACCATGAGCGCACCCATCAGCCCTTCACGGCCGCGGCCGGCGCGTCTCCTGGTGGCCGGTGTGTCTGTCCGAAGACCACTTCTTGGCGGCATTTCCTGGGTGACAGCCATGAGGTGCTCCAAGGATGGCCGGGCAGCGCCGGGTGCGGGCGGCCGTCCCGCCGCACCCGGCGTCCGCCGGGGTCAGAAGCCGTAGTTGTTGTTGCTCTTGAGGTTCTGGTCGATGTTCTTGGCCGCCTGATCGAGGATGGACTTGGCATCCCCACCGGCCACGATGTCTTGGGCCGCCTTGGCGAAGGTGGTCGTGATGTAGGGGTAGGCCGGTGTCGGCGGCCGGATCAGCGCGAATTTCTTCGACTCGTCCAGGAAGAACCGCTTGGACCCGCCCGGCTCCCAGCCGGTAGCCTGCGCCGCTGCCTCCTCGGTCGCCGGGATCAGGTTGAGCTTGGTCACGAACTGGCTGAGGTACTTGGAATTCAGCGAGAACTTCAGGTAGTCCAGGGCACCGGCCACGTTCTGGCAGCCGGAGCTGATGCCCCACTGCCAGGAGCCACCGCCGATCTTCGGGCCCGTGCCGAAGTCCGGCGGCGGCATCACCACGCCGTCCTTGACCTTCTCCAGGTTTCCGGCGCTCCAGCTGCCCGACCAGACCATGGCCGACTTGCCGTTGACGAAGTCCGCGAAGGCGTCGGTGCCCGACTTCGCCGGCGTGTACTTGTTCCTGGTCAGGCCCTGGAGCCAGTTCGCCCAGGCCATCGCCTTGTCGCCGTCGAGCACGCCGCTGGCCGTCTTGTAGGTGTTGCGGTCGATCAGGTCCCCGCCGAAGCTCTGCAAGAACGGCGAGTAACCGTAGGTCCACCATTCGGGGGTGGGGTCACCGGTGCCCAGGTCCATGACGTAGGGGAACTTCCCGGACGCCTTGATCTTCTGCAGGGCCTGGTCGAACTCCTGGGCGGTCCAGGGCTTTTCGACCGTGGCCATCCGGACTCCGGCGGCATCCAGCGCCGACTTGCGCGCGAACAGGCCCAGTGCCGCCTCGTAATAGCCGACCGAGTACAGCTGGTCCTTCCACTTGCCAAGGGTGCTCGGCAACTGCTTGTCGACCAGCTCCTGCGGCAGGTCGAGCTTGGCAAGGTAGCCGGCCCACGCCCAGTTGGGGACGATGGGGGCGTCGATGTCGAGGATGCAGGGCAGCTTCTTGGAGGTGGCGGCGGCCGTCACGGCGTCGTTGTAGGCGGCCTGGGGGAAGGCCTGCACCTTGACCTTGTTCTTGGTCTGGCTGGCGTTGTAGTCGCTGACGATCTGGTTGACGATGGCCAGCTCTTCCTTGTTGCCGGCGTTGTGGGTCCACAGGGTGAGTTCCCCGCCCTCGCTTTCCCCGCCGCCTCCGCCGCTCGGGGCTCTGCCGCCACAGCCGGCGAGTACCACCACAGCGACCAGCGCCACTACACTGGCCCACGCGAGGGGCCTTGGCCTACGCCATCTCACGATAGGTTCCTCCGCTCCACGGCCCGGCTCCAACAGGGCGGGCGACGGGCGATCGCGGCAACGATCGTTTGGTTGTGGGGTCTGCCCCGCCGCTCATGGTTCATCCGGGGGCGGCGGGGCGACCGATCTTCGGCGAATCAGCTGCCCTGAGAGCTGCACCTGTTTGGCCTTTGCTGGTGGCGACTCCATGAGGGCAAGGAGCTGCTGGACACCCCAGGACCCCATCTCGTAGTGCGGCAGCGCCACGGTTGTCAGTCCGGGGTGGAGCCCCTCAGTGAATTCCATGTTGTCGAAGCCCACGACCGAAAGATCCTGGGGGATGCGGAGACCGGCCTCCATGGCCGCCTGGTAGGCCCCCATCGCCATCAGGTCCCGGAAGCAGAACAGTCCCGTGGGCCGCTCTGGCAGCTCAAGGAGCTGCCGGGCCGCCCGATACCCGCCCTCAGGACCGATGGAAGGGGCGGCGACGATCAGGGTCGGATCAAGACCGATCCCTGCCTGCGTGAGTGCGCGCTTGTAGCCCTCCAGCCGTCCGCTCGCGGCCAGGATGGGATCTGGGTTGTTGATGAAGCCGATACGGCGGTGGCCATGGTCGAGCAGCTCGCCCACGGCCGTAGCCGCTCCGGAGATCTCGTCTGGGACCACCCAGGACACCTCAGGCTCTGACGATTCGGCATCGACCAGCACGACCGGAGTGGTTCCAAGCCCAGAGGGGACCTCGACGCTGCGGTGGTACATCGTCGCGTAGAGGACGCCGTCCACTTGGTGCTGCGCCAGGGTCGCGAGCTCGCGGGCCTCCAGGTCGGGGTCGCCCTGGGTGTTCATCAGCAGGACGACCCGGTCAGCCGCCCGCGCCGCCTCAAGGGCACCGCGGACCATCCCCACCGCGTACGGCGTGGTCGCCACGGTGTCACCGACGAACCCGATGGTGCCCGACCGCTGCACCCGTAGGCCCTGGGCCAACCGGTTCGGCACGTAGCCCAGCCGGTCGGCGACCTCACGGACCCGCGCCTGCGTGTCGGCACTGATCCGTGCCGACTCGACCTCGTTCAGTGCCGCTGAGACCGTCGCGATCGAGACACCCGCGGCGGCGGCCACATCCGAGATCCGAACCCTGTCGGGCATGGCGACCCCCGTGCAGAAACGTTTCAGCACCTCGTGCCAAGAGTATGAGCTGCGCCAAAGCGCCGGTCAAGCCCACCCAAGTGCGGGTAGAATCGAGCCGTCAGCAGCACGAGCTTGACCGGCAGGGCAGGTTACCGAGCGGTTCACCCGGGCGATCGATCAGCTCGGGCACGAGAACCTGGACGTGCGGCTGGGCGCCATCTACGCGCTGGAGCGCGTCGCCAACGACTCCCTCGAGGACCGGGCAACTATCGCCGAGGTGCTAACCACCTACGTGCGAGGTCATGCTCGCTGGCCCCCGAGCTACGGCCAGCCGCCGCCGGATATGCCGATCGATGATGTGGCGGACTTGCAGGCACGGGCAGCGGATGTGCAGGCGGCCCTAACGGTGCTCGGCCGCCTCACGCAACCGTCGTCCCAGCGAAACCGTTGAACCTGAGCCGAATCGACCTTCGCCGTGCCGACCTCACCAACGGTCATTTCGAGAAGGCGAGCCTCGCTGGCACCCAACTTCGTAAGGCGTATCTCATCAACGTCCAGTTGCAGGCGGCGGTGCTCCCCGAGGCCCAGCTACAGGGGGCGTTGCTCATCTACGCCCAGTCGCAGGAGGCGTTGCTCCATCACGCCCAACTCCAAGAAACAGTGCTCCATGGCGCCAATCTAGATCGAGCACTCCTCAACGACGCCCAGTTGCAGGGGGCGTTGTGCAACGCCGAGACGGTCTGGCCAGCCGGGTTCGACTGGAAAGCTGCCGGGGTTGAACTCCGAGAGCACTGATCGCGGCTTCGAAGCGAAGCCGGCTTCGAAAGACCTGCTCACCCATCGACCGGGCTGCGGCCCTTCCCGACCATGAACGCGGCCCAGGTCAACACCCTCGGCGGGGTCTGCGAGCTGCTCGGCGTCGCCGCGATGGCCTGGGGCCTGATCGACGTCGCCGCTACCGTGGCTATCTCGCACGCATGCGGGCCTGGCTGCACGCTCGGAGAGCAGCCACCGTCGCTGCGGCACGGAAGCTGCTGCGCCGCCCAGGCCGGTCAGTCGCCGTCCACGCTGAAGCCGCAGTTGCGTCAGCGACGGCCTTCGGCGCGATGGCGGTGGGCATGCGCGGGCCGTTCACCCCACAGCCCGGCCAATCCGTCGAGGACCAGATCGCGGAGCTGGGAGCGCTCGTGAACCGCCTCCGGGAAGACCTGATCACCCTGGATCGGGAGCACCGCCAGGCCATCGACACGCTCCGGCAGCAGACCGACGAGAAGCTCCGAGCCGAGCAGCAACGCGCCGACGAGGCGCTCCACGTGGTCCGAGGGGACCTGGACGGGCTCCGGGAGACCACCACGGGCGGGCTGCGCTTGCAGATCGAGGGTGTTCTCGGCGTCGTCGTCGGGGTGTTCCTCACGACCTGGCCGGACGCTGTCGCCAGGTGGCTCCCGACCTGGCCACCGTTCCGCGTGGGCGGTGTTCCTCGTCTGCTTCTACGCCTTCCTGCGGGTCTGCTTGGCCTGGGTGAAGCACGACGATGCGCGGGCGGCAGGTCAGGCCATTGCAGCGGCACCGACGCCGGCGTCTCGGTGAGTCGGCCACGACGTGGCAAGGACCACCCACCGAGGGCCTGCGCTGTTGCCCAGTTTGTCTCCGGCGTGTTCCCGCCGGGCCAGAAACAAACCAGCGACACCACGGGAACACCGCCGGCGCGCGGCGACCTCACCAAAGCCGACCACCCGGCCGTGCTCTCCGCGCGGTGCGCAAGGGTAGCGCGGCCGGTACCGCCTCCTCCCCTGGAGCTCGCCTTCGCGTGCCCGCGCGACCGTCGCCCCCTCCAAGGCTGTCCCGGTGGGCGCACGCCATCCTGCTCGCATACAGCCCAGCCTGATCGACGGGCGTGCTCGGCCTGAGGCGCCGGGGCGGTGCGGTCGGCGTCCGCACCGCGTCCGGCGGAGCGAAATCGGAGCGAAACCCGGCCCGGCCGGGCGGCGTGGGCGGGCGCGCAGAAACCGCGTTTGCGCAGGTCAGATGGGGTGTGGCAGGACCAGGATTCGAACCTGGGTAGGCGTAAGCCGGCGATTTTACAGGCCGCTATCTTGGCTCCCCGTAGGTCCCTTGACATCCCTATCCGTTCCCGATTATCGGCCATGACGTGTGCAAACGGCCAGCCGAAAACCCCCGCCGTCACCCGGCGTCCCTCCCCGTTACGCCGTGTCCCGCGCGGCTTGGCGTCGGGCGGAGCGAAAATGGAGCGAAATCCTGGCCGTCGACGACCAACAGGTGCGCAATCTCACGGCAATGTAGGAATTCGAGTCAATGACTCGCCTGGACCACTGAGCCCACCCGGGATTCACCGCATCGATAGCGCGGGAATGTACTGTGTCCGAGAAGTGTCGCCCAGGAGCGAACTCGAATCCTGCCGAAGGCGCAGGAACAGATCAGAGACAGACGAGAAACAGCAGCAGCATCCCGCATCCTTATCGGCTTCTTCCGGTGGGCAAGCCCGGGCGAAGGACCGGATCGCTGCTCGCGCAGGCTCTACGCGTTCGCGGAGGTGGCCTGCGCGCTGGTGTGCTTCAAGCCTCCAGAGGGCTCTGTCAGGTTGGCGTAGGTCTGTCCGGTCGACGTTGGGTTCGGCCACCCCTGCCGGACGCAACAAGCGCCAAGTGGTAAGACGGCTTGGGACTATCGTGGACGGCGGTTGCCGATATCGGCAGCGCGTGCGTTGCTAAGGAGGCCGAGCACGGACACCGTCGGGCCACGCCCAACGACAGCCGGCGCGCTGCGCGGTGGCCAGGTCGGCGCGTGACATCCACCATGCGCTGGTTCCGGCCGCAGAGCCTCCTCGACCAAGCCTTCCAGATCGGCATCATCCTCAAGGGCCTCGACGGGGTGCTGGAGGTGATCGGCGGGCTGCTGCTGCTGGTGGTGTCGCCCGCGACTATCGACCGCGTCGTCACCAGCCTGACCCAGCATGAGCTGTCCGAAGACCCCCACGACTTCCTGGCCATGCATCTGTTGAAGACCGCGCATGGGCTGACGGGCTCGGCGGTGCTGTTCGGGGCGGCCTACCTGCTGTCGCACGGGGCGGTGAAGATCATCCTGGTGGCGGCGCTGCTCAAGAATGAGCTGTGGGCCTACCCGTGGACGATCGCCTTTCTGGGGGTCTTCATCGTCTACCAGGTCTATCGGCTGAGCGTCAAACCGTCGGTTGGGCTGACGCTGCTGACACTGTTCGACGCCTCGGTCGCCTGGTTGACCTACCGCGAGTACCGCAAGCAACTCGCGTTGGCTCACAGATAGCAGCCGACGTATGCCACCGCCGCGCGGCGAACGACGAGCACGCGCCTCGACCTGACAGAGCACTGTCCAACACCAGTA
>WNGB01013185.1_pt1 | contig 11152 bp, 5 predicted proteins | sample 5400681 | NCBI WGS metagenome assembly WNGB01 (sample SAMN13153367, study PRJNA577476) | soil metagenome | isolation source: 115 cm soil or saprolite under grassland replicate 2 | place: USA:California | collected 2016-06-15 | reverse complement strand
CGCAGCGGTTGTAGACCATGTCGTTGAGGCCGTCGCGGCTGTGGACGGTGGCGGCGACGGGACAGACGACCTCGCACGGGGCGTTCTCGCACTGCACGCAGGCCAGCGGTTGGAAGAACGTGTACAGCGACCGCTGCTCCTGGTGGTGATAGCTCTGGATGCGGAGCCAGTGCATCGCGCGGCCGCGGGCCACCTGATCCTTGCCGACGACAGGGATGTTGTTCTCCGCCTGGCAGGCGACGACGCAGGCGCTGCAGCCGGTGCAGAGCGTCATGTCGATCGTCATGCCCCACTGGTGGCCGCTGTTGTCGCGCTCGGGGTAGAGTGACGGGCCGGTGCGCGGGTTGTGGGCCGGCTCAGGGATCGTGGGCAGGCTGGTGCGCGTACCTTCGCGGACGATCTCCTCGGCGCGGCCGTTGAGTTCGTGGTGCGGTTGTACGCGGGCGAATTGGTAGCGCCCGCCCGTGGGGCGGACGGTAAGGCCGCGCCCGAACCACGGACTGGCGGGGTCGCGCAGCTGGTAGGCGTTGAAGCCTGTCCCCGTGCCCACGCTCCCGGCGCGCGTGCGGCCATAGCCGAGGTGGACGGTGACACTGTCATCCGGATGGCCGGGCGCCACCCAGACAGGGGCGTCCACCCGCAAGCTGCCGAATTGCAGAGTGACCATCTGCTCGCTGGCGACGCCCAGGCGGGCCGCGGTGGCGGCGCTCATGAACGCGGCGTTGTCCCACGTAATGGAGGTGATCGGCTTGGGCAATTCCTGCAGCCAGCCGTTATTGGCGAAACGGCCGTCGAAAATCGTGGGATCGGGCCGAAAGACGATCTCCAGGTCTTGCTGCGTCCCCCGGACTGGCGGGCCTCCCGGGGCGTTGGTCCAGGCGGGGTCGAGGCGAAGGTTGGTTCGCTCAGGGACCGCGGTGCCAGCGATCACGCCGTCGTGCAAGGCCCTGCGCCACCACGCCTCGAAGTCACCACGGGGGCCGACCAGTTGAGCGGCGGGGACAGCGCCCTGCTGCAAAGGCTGGACGATGCTCCGGAAGGTTCGCCAGTACGACCGGACGACCTCGTACGGCGTCCGCTCCGACTGCCCGGTGAACAGCGACAGCACCTCGTGAGCGCTGCGGCCGCCGTAGAGCGGGGCGATCAGCGGCTGAATGATCGATACCGTGCCGTCGTAGGCGCGCACGTCGCCCCAGGATTCCAGATAATGGGCCTCCGGAATGTGCCAGTGGCAGTGTTCCGACGTCTCGTCTTCGTAAAGGCCGAGGTGGATGCGCAACGGGATGCGGTCCAGGCGATCCTTGAATCGATCATTGGCCGGTGTCGTGTAAACAGGATTGCCGCCCAGGATCAGCAGGATGTCGATGCGTGGCGCCTGATTGGGCGCGCTGGGGTCGGGCATGTCGCGGAGCAGTTCGTACAGCGACTGCATGGAGGGGGAGGCCGAACTTTGCCATTCGGGCCGCACCTCGACAGGCTCGGTGACAACGACGGTGCTGCCAAGATTGCCCAGTGCCTCGTTCATCGCGAAGGCAAGGGCGTGGACGATGGGCGGCTGACCGTCGCCGGCGAGGATGATGCTGGCGCCGCGATTTTCGCGCAGCTGCAGATCCTGGATGAGCGCGTCGATCCACGCGGTGGGAATCTCATGGGCTGGGCCGGTGGCAGCTTCAACGCCTCCGCGCAGCCGCCCGGCGACCGCGCGGGCGAAGCTCTCGACCTGCTCGGCGCGGAGCGCTCGACGGTGATCGGCCTTGGCGCCGGTCGGCGTCAAGGTGCTCTCGACGACGTAGAGCCGGCTCATTGGTCGTGGCGGGGGTTCGTCCTGGCGCGGCTGCCGCACCTGGCGGCGCGAACTGAAGTCGCGCACGTAACGCAGGTGGCCGGGGCCGCAACTGAGGAAATCCGCGTCGAGCGACAGGATCACATTCGCCCGGTCGAAGCGGTAATGCACCGCGACATCCCGCCCGAAGGCATGGCGGGCGCCCACACGGGCGTTGTCGCTGCCGGCAGGCTCGTAGACATGCCACTTCGCCTGTGGGAAACGCCGCAGCACGGCCTGGATCTGGTGTGCCAGCGACGGCGAGGTGACCGTCTCGGTCAGGATGCGGATGCGGAGATCCGGGTCGATGCCGTTCTCGCGGCGACCGCGCAGCCGCGCCGCCAACTCCGTCGTGAACGTGTCCCAGGAACTGATGCTGCCCAGGTGCGTGACCGCCTGCGAGCGGTCCGGGTCGTACAGGCCCAGTACCGACGCTTGCGCGAAGGCGTCGGTCGGGCCGTGGGCGGCGGCCTCCGGGCTGTCGGTGGGGAGGTGGCCAGTCGGGTGCAGCGGGTTGCCCTCGACTTTCGTCGGCCGGCCCAGGTGGCTTTCGACGAGCAGACCGCTGCCGTAACCCGCGAGCGGCATCGCCGTGGCGAAGTAGAGCGGCCGGCCCGGGATGATCTCCTCGGGCTGACGCACATAGGGCAGAATCTGCTCGGTCGGCCGGCTGGCGCCGCAACCGCTCAGGCCGGCCAGCGCCAGCGACGCGCCCATCAACTTGAGGAACTGTCGCCGATTGACGCCCTCCATCCAGCCACCCGCCTGCCGCGGGAATTCCTTCTCCAGCATTTCCTCGAAGCCGTCGGTCTCGGCGAGTTCTTCCAGGCCGCGCCAGTAGTCCTTGCCGCGCGCCGCGGCAAGGCGCTGGCGTGCTCGCGTCAGGTCGAGGGGTTCATCCTGGGATGGCATACAGACTCCTGCGCAATCGCCTGGCGAGCGGGGGGCGTAAGCCCCCTGATACGACCAAGAATCAGGGGGCTTACGCCCCCCGCTCGCCGCGCCGTCAGCGATGGCAAACCGAACAATCCGTGCGCCGCTCGATCTTGTACTGCTGCATCAATTTGAGCCCTTCTTCGATCTGATTTGGCGGATGCTCCCACGTCATGTTGAAGACCTGCTCGCGCGGCCGGATGTAGCGCTCCGGCGTGCGGTGGCAGTCGAGGCACCACTCCATGTGCAGCGTCGCGTGCTGCCACGTCAGCGGCATCTCATGCACCGGCCCATGACAGGTGGCGCAGCCGACCCCCTTCTTGACATGAATGCTGTGATCGAAGTAGACGAAGTTCGCCAGGTTGTGGACGCGATTCCAGCGGATCGACTGACCCGTGCGGTAGCTCTCGCGTACCGGTTCGAGCAGCGGGCTATTCGTCCAGATCTGCGAGTGACAGTTCATGCACGTCTTGGTCGGCGGCAAGCCGGCGAACTTCGAGTCCTCGACCGACGTGTGACAGTAGCGGCAATCGATGCCCAGGCCGCTGACGTGATGGCGATGGCTGAACGGCACCGGCTGCTCGCGGGCAACGTTGACGCCGGTCGCGTACGATGAGCGGATGAAGCGCGCGTAGGCCCAGCCGGCGCCGGCGAGGATGAAGACCGCGCCGAAAATGCTCACCTTGGAGATCGTGTTAAAGCTTCGGTGGAAAATCTGCGGCATGGCGCTTTCCTTTACCAGGCCAGCAACGAGTCGAGCCCCGATGACCAGAACGGAGAGGATAACGGTCTCGGGTTTCCCAAAGCTGAGAACAGCTTATCGCCACCCCTCGCAAACGGCATCGGGGAACCGACAATCCCTCCGAAAAATCGTTGGTGCGGCCGCGTTCGCCGTCTCGACGTCACGCACTTCTTTAGCAACTCCCGTACCGTCGAGGCACCTTGTCATTTCGCGCCCTTGCGGGTCTTTTCCGAATGCAATCCCGTCGCCTGGGCGGTATACTCCGTCCGCAATCCAACGGGGAACTACTCTCGCGATTGGCAACAGGCGGAAGGGAGGACAACATGGGACGGAGGTTCGCGCACGTCGCCGCGGCGACGATCGTGCTCGTCGCCCTGAGCAACAGCGGTGGGGAATTGTCGGGAGGAGCGGGTAAGGCGAGCGGCCCGATCGTGCCGCCGGACGCCAAACTGGAGAAGGTCTTCGACGGCGGCCTCGTGCTCACCGAGGGCGTGGCGGTTGCCCTCGACGGCATGGTCTACTTTAGCGATATCACTTTTTCGCACGTCTCCCGCGAGAAGAACGGCGTTCTCGAAGCGGGGCACATCTGGAAGTTCGACCCGAAGACCGGCAAGGCAACCATCTTTCGCTCGCCCAGCGGTATGTCGAACGGCATCAAGTTCGACGCCGAGGGCAACATGATCGTCGCCGAGGGGGCGGACTACGGCGGCCGGCGCGTGATCCGCACCGACATGAAAACGGGCAAGAGCTACATCCTCGCGGCGCTGTTCGAGGGCCGGCCGCTCAACTCGCCCAACGACATCGCCATTGATGAGAAGGGCCGTATCTACTTTAGCGATCCGCGTTATCTCGGTCATGAGCCGATCGAGCAGCCCGTGCAGGCGGTCTATCGCATCGACCCCGACGGCTCGATCCACCGCATCATCACCGACGCGGGCAAGCCCAACGGCGTGTGCATCTCGCCCGATCAGAAAACACTCTACGTCGTCAGCAACGACAACGGCACGACCGGCATCGGGCGGTTGCCGAAGGACGCGCCCCTGGCCAAGGGACGCATGGCGCTGCTGGCCTACGACCTGGCTCCCGACGGGACCGCGAAGTTTCGTAAGATCCTGGTCGATTACGCTCCGCAGGATGGCCCCGATGGACTCGTCTGCGACGCCGAGGGGAACGTGTACGTGGCGGTGCGCGACGAGACACGACCGGGCATCTGCGTCTATTCCCCTGCCGGGAAGGAGTTGGCCTACATCAAGACGGAGGTGCCGACGAACGTGGGCTTCGGCCGCGGTCCGGAGAGCAGCACACTGTACATTACTGCGGGTCGAAGTCTGTATCGCATTCGGCTGAACCGCGAGGGGTATCAACTGCCCGCGAAGAAGCGGTAACCGTCACCATCCGGTCGTCTTGGTGGCGACCTCGCCCCGCTGCTCGCCATTGAGCCGGTCCCGATTCCGGCACAACCCGCTCAGGCTGGCGGGAAGGTAAAAAGGCGCCAGGAATCGATTGACACACATATGTCAATCGGTTCCTGGCACCTTTTGCCCCCCTGGCACCTTTTGCCCCCTGGCGAGCGCGAAGAGCCTGCGGGATCCTATCGATCCGATCCCCATTTCTCCTTGTCTCAGGCGTCCCCTTGCGCTACCATAGGAAAGGGGTATTCGTCGAGGAACAGGACATGGTTGAGCGAGTTGAGTACAAATACCTGAAGCCAAAACCGGGCTCGAACTACCGCCAATTGTTCGTGCATGGGCGGATCCGGGCGGAAATCCTTTACCGCGAAACCGTTGGCCCAGAACCGCTTACGCCAGAAGAAGTTGCCAGCGAGTACGGGCTCCCGGTGGAGGCCGTCCTGGAGGCCATCGACTACTGTCTCCGCAGCGATATCCAACAGTTGCTGGACGCGGAACGGGCTCGCGAGACAGCCCGGATCAAGGCGGCTGGGCGAGATCAATGGCCTTACGCCCCGCGCAATTCCAGGCCCCCGGCATGAATCTCTATCTGGACGATGACAGCGCCAAGGCATCTCTGGTAAAGCTCCTCAAGAAAGCCGGCCATCAAGTGGCCATCCCTGCGGATGCAGGTCTCACCGGCGTGTCGGATCCGCGCCACCTCATGCACACCGTCCAACATAATTGGGTGCTGCTTACCAAGAACCATGACGATTTTGAAGACTTGCACTTGCTGTTGCAAGCTGCAGGTGGGAAACATGCCGGCCTGTTGGTGGTTCGCTCGGACAATAACCCCACCCGCGATATGAAGGACCATGACATTGCCCGAGCCATTGCGAACCTGGAAGGAGCCAGCGTACCCGTGACCAATGAATTTCACATTCGTAACCACTGGCGATAGCCGCCAAAGGATGGATAGGGTTTTCTGTCACAACCAAGGTGAGCCTCCGTCGTGATAAGGGGGATCGCGCGAAAAAGGGGATATTCACCTTTGCCAGATGCGAAAAATGTGAATGTCCCCTTTTCCGCGCGAAAAATGTGAATGTCCCCTTTTCCGCGCGGGGCTCGTTGGGCCAGGGACGCCTTCATTGTACATGTCTCTCGCTGGGGGCGACCGCCCGAAAAGCGGCGAAGGATCGCCGCACTCCAAAAAAAGCAAAGCCAACGCGGCGAAGCATCCCCGCACTCCAAACCCGAAAGGACGCTCACTTGATGGTGAACTGCACGGCGTGCAGGAGCGGGTCGCCCTCCACCTCGAAGAAGAACAGGTAGGTTCCCGCCGACAGGCCCTTTGGCGTCTTGAGGTTGTACTGGTAAAACGGCTTCGCACCTCCCTGGAAGCGGAAGAGGCTGTCGGGGTTGGAGTTCCCCGCGTCCTCGGCCGGCAGGAGGTGGCCCGGGTCCGAGAGCGGGGCGATGCCGACCGCCTTGACGCTGACGGCCGCGGACGATATGTCGCGGCCGGCGTTGAGCAGCGCCAGCTGGATCGGGATGGTGCTCCCGGCCTGCTTCGCCGCCTTCTGATCGGACAGCACCCCGACGCCGTAGGTGACGTCCAGCAGCGCCGTGGCCTGGGCGTTCTCGAAGTTAGTACTTCCCGGATAGAAGTAGTCGATCGTGTACCCCCCCGCCCCCAGCGCTGCCGTGGGGAAGGCAACCGAGAAGCTCCCATCCGTGTCGATCATGGCGTTTCGGCTCACCCCGTTGATGGTGATCATCACGCTGCCGGGCGGCACGAGGGAGCCAGCGCGGATCGTCCCCGACAGGGTTGCCGTGGGGGCGCCGGCGACGAGGACCGGCGGGGGGACCAGACTGAAGGCCGGCGTGGCCCTGAGAATGTCGGCTGTGGTGCTGGCCGTGTCGTTGACCAGGTTGTAGTTGCCGGCGTCGGGCCCGCTGATGGTGATGCCGCTGACGCTGACCGCCTTGCCCATGCCGGCGTTCGGGTCGGCGAAGGCGGCCGTCGTGTAACTGACGGTCAGCTGGTCGCCGCTGACGCGGTCGTCGGACAGCGTCACCGTGGCGACCGTGGTGCCGTCATAGGTCTTGTTGATCCCGGTGGCGCTGACGTGCAGGTCGCGCCGGTTGACGGTCAGCAGGGTGTCGGTCGCGGTCACGACGTGCCCCTGGCCGTCATCGACCGCGACGCTGACGGTGTAGGTGGCGCCGGGCGTGACTCCCAGGGCCTGGAGTTGCGACCAGGTCAAGGTGGGCTGGATGCCGGCAGCGGCGGCCGGGTGACCGTTGATCGTCCAGGAGTAGGTCAGCGCGTCGCGGTCGGGGTCGGAGGAGCCCGAGGCGTCGAGCATCAGGCTGTCGCCGTAGGTGGCGGTGTACGGCCCGCCGGCGCTGGCGGTCGGAGCCTGGTTGACGAAGGACAACTCAATCCCTTGACCGTTGTTGAACAGGGCGGCTAAATCGCTGTCGCTCAGGGCACGGGTCCAGATGGCAACTTCATCGATCCGGCCATCGACGGAGAAGTCGCGACCGTCGGTATCGCTCCGCTTCCCGATCAGGAGCGGGAGAGTAGTCGTGCCAATCGGGCTCGAAGTGGTCGCCGTGGCAACATTGGCCCCGTCGAAGAAGAGATCGAAGGTGTTCCCGCTCCGGCGCACGGTCATGTCGTGCCAGCTTCCGGTCGGGATTGACACGTTAGCGTTCAAAATCCCCCCTGCAAAGCCGTCGAACCCAAATCTGAGGCTGCTCGGGAACGTGGTCAAGCTCCAAGCTGGGCCACCCCCGTCGAAGAACTTCTCGATGAGAGTTTCCTCCCGGCCAAGGGAATTGTAATTAATCCAAATCTGGACGGTAAAGTCTCCCGATCCGAAGTTGAGGACTGGGTCGTCCACCGGGCGCTGGGCGAACTGGGTGTTATTGGCGTGGAGATCGAGCGCCTCTCCGAAGAGTCCCGGGGCAAAGCCGACGCCACCGAACAAGTTGACGTCGCGGCTGTTCCCGGAGGAGTCGGCCCCGGTGCCGTTGAATTGGTAGTAGACGGCCAAGTCGCTGACCAGAGTTTGCGGCGGCGTGGTGTCCTCGATGACGGTGACCTCATGGACGTTGTCGTGGCCAACATAGATCCGGCTCAGGCCCGGCACCACGTCGATGGACATGGGCCCAGAGCTGACCGGCACGCTGGCGACGACCAGGTTGGTCGCGCCGTCGATGACCGAGACGGTGTTGCTGTCGTGGTTGGAAACATAAATGCGACCCGTCACCGGGTTGACGGCCACGCCTGCGGGCCCTGCCTCGACAGGGATGGTGGCGAGAACGCTGTTCTCGGTGGGGCTTCCCGGCGTGCCATCCAGCACGGTCACGTTGTTAGCGGGGTAGCTGGCGATGTAGACGTGGTGGTTGCCCGGGTTGACCGCCACGGAGGAAGCATGGCTGATTGGCACCGTGGTCAGGACGGTGTTGCTGGCGCCGTCGATGACGGTGAGGCGACCGCTGTTCGGGTTGGTCAGGTAGATCCGGTTCGTGCCCGCATCGACGGCGAGTTCTTGGGAGTCAAAGCCCACCGGCGCGGGGATGGCGACGGCGCCGATGAAGCTGTTGGTCGTCAGGTCCATGACGGCGACGTCGTTGTTGTTAGCCCGGACGACGTAAAGCCTGTGCGTCGCCGGGTTGACGGCCACGTAGCTGATGGTCTGTATCAAGTCCGGAATGGTCAGATCGGTCACGACGCTGCCCGTGACGCCGTCAATCACGAGCACCCTGCCGGCGAATTGTTGGCCCACATAGACGCGATGCTCCACTGGGTCAACGTCCATCGTGTGAAACCCCGCCGTCGGGACCGTGCTCAACACCGCGTTGGTGGTCGCATCGACAACGGCGATCCGATGGTTATCTTCCTCGGCCACGAAGACACGCTGCAGCCCGGGATCGGTAACGAGCGTGCTTGCCCGGCTGGAGCCGAAGGGAATGGTGGCGATGACCGTGGGTGACAGCAGGGTGCGGTCCTCTAGCATTTCCAGGCGTGGCTTCCACGAGGATGCCCTTGGGCGGGTGGTTTTGCGGGCCGGCTTGGACCGACGAAAGAAGGAAAGCATCGTTGATACCCCTTTCTGCGAGCATGACTAACTAAGAAGCTGAGGCACCGCCAGCGCGCAACAGGTACGCGGCGGTTTGGACCATCAGCGGACAACGCCAGGTTGGTACGGTTTTTCGAGTGAACGCGAAGATTAGTTGCCGGGCTCCTCCCCCTTCGGGGAGGGGAGTCGAAAGATCCACACGTTGCCCTTCCCGGCACCCACCGCAAGATGCCGGCTGTCCGGGGCAAACACGAAGGGGGGGTTTTCGCTGGGCACCTGCCACTGCTGGAACCGTTGCCCAGTGGTAGGATCCCACACGATAATGCGTTGGCCCTTTTCAAGCGTGGCGATCTTCTTGCCGTCGGCAGAAAGGTTCAGGTATCCAATACCCTTGGCGTGTCCGCCGAAGACGGCCTTTGGTTCCTTGGCCTGTTTGGAGAGATCCCAGACCCGCACGTTGCCGTCCGCGCAAGCGGTTATGCCCTGGCGACCATCGGCGAAGAAGGCCACCGTCATTCCACTGGGATGTTTCCAAACGCCCAGATTCTTTTTGGTTTCTAGGTTCCACAGTCGCATCGTATTGTCGGTGCCGTGGGCGCAGGAGAGGGCCTGCCGGCCGTCAGACGAGAAGGCCACGCATCCCACATGGTAGGTGTGGCCGGGGAAGTCTTTGATGAGGTCGCCCGTTTCCACGTCCCACAGGCACACACTTCCGGGTCCGTCATGGCCGTGGCGATCCCCTGTCAACGCCCGTTTGCCGTCGGGCGAAAAGACGATGACGTTGATGTCGCGCGTGCCGAAACTGCGGATGCTTTTTCCGGTCTCCGCATCCCATAACTCGATGGACGGCGCCATGCCGTATGTCCAGCCGGCGCTGAGTATGCGGCGGCCGTCGGGCGAGAACGCCACGCTGTGGGCTCCGAAGCGCCGGATCCCATCGAAACGATGAATCTCTTTGCCGGCCACGACATCCCACAACACCAGCAGGTATTGCGTCGCATCGGCGGGGTTGCCGTAGCTGGCCACGAGCCGCCGACCGTCCGGCGCGAAGGCGAAACAGATCACCCAGTCAAAAGGTCCAGGCAGAACGGCGACGACCTCCTGCGGCATCCCGTCCTGACGGTGCTTCGGCAGGATCTTGGCGGAATCGAGGGCGTCCAGGGGAGAGAGTTCCTTCGCTGGTGGGGGGACGGTAATCGGTCCCGGGGGCTCGATCCTCGCCAAGAAGCGCACGCTGACCGTTTCCTTCCCATTCCGAGTTAGCGTGAATTCCTTCGTCTGGAAGCGGACGCCGTCCGGGACTTCGCGGACATCCAATACATAGTCGCCTGGGGTCAACTCAAACTGGCGTTTGCCAGCCTTTTCAACGACCACCACCAATGGTTTGCCGTCTTTTTGTTTGATCGTGACTTCAACGTTCCGGTCGTCGGCGACAATAATGAGCTTGCCTTTGCCCGGAACATCCACGGTGATCTGGGCGAGGAAATAGACCAGCGGGCCGCCGACGGCCAGGAGCAACACCGCGGCGATCAACCAACGGCGTCGAGGTACGCCCAAGAGGTAACGGCCCTTGCTGGGCGCCTGGACTGGCGCCGGCAGCGGCAGCGTGCTCGGCCGCGTTTCCGGCTGCAACACACGGAGCAGATCGTGGCCGGCCGTGAAAGGTTGCAAGGCTTCGGCAACTTCGGCAGGCGTGGCAAAACGCTGCTCCGGTTTCTTGGCGAGCAAGCGGTCCAGCACGGCCTGCAAGCCCGCGGGCAGGTCGGATCGGGTCAAGGGCGGCGGGGCTTGATCTTGATGAGCCCGCATCTTCTGGCCCATCGTTTGGCAGCCAGGCCCGCTGAACGGCGCCTGCCCGGACAGCAGGTAGTACAGCGTGCAGCCCAGGCTGTAGAGGTCGGCCTGGATGGTGACCGTGTGCGCATCCAGCCACTGTTCCGGGGCCATGTAATCGGCCGTGCCCATGATCTGGTCGGTGCCGGTCAGGTCCGAAGGCCGCTGGTCTTGCAGCAGCGACAGGCCAAAGTCGAGCACCTTGACCTGACCGTCGGGCGTGAGCATCAGGTTGGACGGTTTCAGATCGCGATGGATCAGTTTCTTCTCGTGGGCATGCTGGAGGGCCAAGGCGGCCTGGGCAATGATCTGGCAGGCATCCGTCGGCCGCAGAGGGCCGCCA
>WNGB01013182.1_pt1 | contig 11152 bp, 9 predicted proteins | sample 5400681 | NCBI WGS metagenome assembly WNGB01 (sample SAMN13153367, study PRJNA577476) | soil metagenome | isolation source: 115 cm soil or saprolite under grassland replicate 2 | place: USA:California | collected 2016-06-15 | reverse complement strand
TCTGTCGAATGCGCTGCTCGTCACCGCGACGTTCGTAGGGACGCCGTACTACTTCAACTACGACATGGTCGTGTTCGGCAGCGTGATGATCACCCAGCCGAACACGACCATGTCGTAGTTGAAGTAGTACGGCGTCCCTACGAACGTCGCGGTGACGAGCAGCGCATTCGACAGGTCGCGATCGCGGCGGCGCCAGAACGTCCAGATCACGGCCGCAATGGCGATGACCGAGAACAACGCCTGCGCCCAGGTCGCGGTCGTGAGCGAGAATCCGGCGATCCGCGCATTCATGAACGCGGTCGGCATGTGCGCCATGAAGTGCTCGAAGTCGCGCAGGAACACCCGCGACTGCACCGGCATCGCGTCGTTCACGTAGGCGGTCCACACCTGCGGGCCCGAACGCCAGCGCCGCTGCGGCGATCAGAACGGCGATGGTCACCGCGGCCGCCGCGCAGCGCGATCGCGAACGGTAGCATGCCCCACATCAGCACGTATTCGTAGCCGTCGGTGCGCCCAGCATAGCCGTTCTTCCAGTATTGGATGAACGTCAGATAGGCCATCTCGATCGACACCGCAGCGGCGAAGGAGCGTGAACAATCCGAGCGTGATGCAGATACCGGCGACGAACTCGATGAAGGTGGGGAAGAACCCGAACGCGAGCGTCCACCCGGTGACGGTCCCGCCGCGCAGGATCTTGCCCCAGCCATGGATGATGAGATGGAAGCCGCAGTCCGCCAGCCGTGATGAAGCAAGCAGACGCCACGCTCCCGCGGTGTGGAAGCGCGCGCACAGCCTTATCCCCGCAATTCAGAGGGTCAAACCGACCCCTCGCAGCACGGCCAGCGCCGCGTCATGATCCTTGGGCGGGCCAAACACGCCGGGGCCGAGCTGCATGACTGCGCTAGTGGATGTGCCTCGACGATCCCCGTCGAACATGCGAGCGTGGCGTCGAGACTATAACGAGGAAAAGCCTCACAGCGCGATCGGCAACAAGGTCATGAAACTCGGGGCTCAGGTCATAGCCCGCAACGTTGTTGCCTAACCACAACTGGTCGGGGCACTCTACTGGATCAAATTGTGAGTCCAGACCCTGAATTTGATAGCGAGTGAAAGATGAGAAGTTCGTACTTTCAGAGGTTTGGAATTTATATCTTCGTTATTTTATTCGCATCTGTGTACTACCTTGTAAACGCGCCACTCCTGCTTGGCCACTATGATTTGGGTTGGCACCTGGCCGCCGGACAGCTCATCAGAGACCACGGTCAGATCCCGTTCCATGATCCATGGTCATTTACTGCTGGAGATGCGCAATGGTATAACCTATCATGGCTTTGGGACGTCATCGCCAGTCTCTTATTTCAATACACGGATTTTAGTGGCCTAGTTTTTCTTGTAATTGCATGTGGCGCGATCATAGCCGGGTATCTCACGTCGGTCTGTCTGAGCAGCGGAGCTTCACCGACAGCAGTTTATATCTCTGTTTTATATTCCTGTTTGCTTTACCCCAGTTTTGCGACGTATCCAAATATTTATCTCACCGCCTCGCCAAACATTTCCACGATGTTGTTTTGCCTGATGTTCTACGAACGATGTTTCAAGGGAAAGGTTGTTTTTCTGCCTGCAATCATGCTCTTGTGGGCCAATCTGCATGGCGGCTTTTTGCTTGGTTTTTTTATTGTAGGCGTTTTCGCCGGCGTGGCATTGCTGAGACGGGATTGGGCAAATTTCAAAATCTATAACCTAGCGGGAGTTGGTTGCTTTATTGCAACCTTTATCAATCCTCTTGGCTGGCATATCTATGAAGGCTTGACAACCGTATTAGGCCACTTTTCACAAGCATACATCACCGAGTGGTGGCCCTTCTATCGGAACATAACTGTGCCGGGGAGCATTCCTGGTATCATATATGTTTTGATATTTATTGCGTTTGAGTTGGGCTACAGAGGAGCTTGTCCTCTAGAGTCACGGTTGCTTTCTTGGTTTTTTTTGGCTTTAGGACTTGTTCAATTCAGATACATGGCGTTCTTTTTCCTGTTCTCAACAATTCCATTCGCCCTTCACCTGAGCAAGCTGCTGCCGAAAAAGTCGAATAATTTTAGAATGGAAAAATCCTTATTGGCTGCTGGCACCGTTGCGGCCTGCGCTCTGCCATTGGTTTATATACACATAGATCCGGCTCTCGGACTTCCGCGAATGCTTTCAGAGCCTGATGTTCTTCATCTTAGAACACATTTTTCGCATGCGCGACTTCTGAATCATTGGAACTACGGGGGAATTTTGATCTTTCGCACTCGAGGTGCCATCCCTGTGTTCGTCGATGGCCGAGCCGCTACCGCTTATCCAGATGCTTTATTGCGTGACTATTTCAAACTGGCTCAATTAGAGATCGATGAGACCGCTTGGGACACGGTGATCGAGAAATACCAAATCGATACGGTGCTATGGGTGAAGGCACATGAAGAGTTGAGGCAGTTTCTCGTGGGGAAGAGAGGTTGGAAAGAAGCATACGAAGGATTGTATGCGAGTATTTACGTTAAGCGATAGATCGCGTGCGTCGGAACGAAGGACGCGGCCCGGGTCCTACGCGATACCACTGGCAATATACTGTGCACCCAACGGGATGCGCCGGAAGCCGTGCTCGACACGCCGTGTCAGCGGTGATGCCGATGGCAGCATCAGGAAATAATGCGATTGAACGTCATGGAGTCCTGCCTCCGCCATCAGCGCACGCATCCGACCGGCGGGGAGCAATACCGCATCGCGGTCAAATTCGCAGCGCGCGACCGCGAGCCTGGTCAATGGATTGAATGGGTTATGTTCAATCAGGCAGACCAGGCCGCCGGGGCGGACGACCCGCCGCATCTCACGCAGGAAGCCGACCCACCGCGGTGGCAGCACATGATGGAGGACGCAGATCGCAATCGAAAGATCGAAGGTCGCACTATCGTAGGGAAGGGTCTCACCCCCATAAGCTTCGTACTGGACCTCGGGATTCCTGATCCGGGCTTGAGCGACGCTGGCCGCGGAGACGTCGGCGCCGCATAGCCGACCGAACATACCCCGCACGAACGGATGAAATTCGCCGACGCCGCAGCCGACGTCGAGCATGTGGGGATTGTGCACGCCGTGCAAGCGGGTGGCAATCAGTTCGCGCAACGCGTCCGCTTTAGCCGTGGTAAAAAAGCTGTGCGGAAGACCGGAGAAGGCAATCGATGATTGGACGACCGCGCCAAAGCTCTTGTCGTAGGTATCAAACAACTCGCCCATGGGGCTTCCTCAGTCCGCCGACGCGCTTAACAGCGGGCGCACTTGCTTCGTCTCACGCTGGAACCCGAGTTTTTGCGACACGACATACAACGGCCGCCGCTTCACCTCGGCATGGATGCGGCCGATATAGAGGCCCATAATGCCGGTCATGAGCATGTTAATGCCGCAAAGGAACGAAATGACAATGATAGTCGACGACCATCCCTCAACGAGATGGCTGTTCACGAACCAAAGACTGGCCACATAGAGCCCGTAGAGGACCGCGCATGCTGACACACCCAATCCAAACCAAATCGCGAGCCGCAATGGGGCATCGGAAAAGCTGAGCGCGCCATTGACCGCCAGCCGGACCATCTTCAACAGCGGGTACTTGGTTTCCCCCGCCAGCCGTGGCAACCGATGAAATGTCACTTCGGTTTGGCGAAAGCCCAGCCACGCGATCATGCCCCTGATAAAACGATCTTGCTCCGGCATGCGGCGCAACGCGTTCAAGACCTTGCGATCAATCAACCGAAAGTCGCCGACATCCGCCGGAATCACGACCGAGGACATTCGCCCGAGCAGCTTGTAGAATAAATTCGCGGTGGCGCACTTGAATGCGCTCTCACCCGCGCGTGACAATCGGCGGGCATAAACGACCTCGAATCCTTCTTTCCATTTTGCGATCATCTCTCCGACGATCTCCGGAGGGTCTTGCAGATCAGCGTCCATGACGACGATCGCTTCTCCGGCGGCCGCGTCCATTCCGGCTGTGATCGCGACCTGATGACCGAAATTGCGCGACAGACCGATATAGCGGTAGCGTGGATCATCCCGAACAACGGATTGCAAGACGATGGGGCTGCAATCAGAGCTGCCGTCATCAACAAAGATCGTTTCAGCAGGTCCGTCGAGTTGCTCCATCAGCATCCCTACGCGCCGCAACAGAATCGGAAGGACCGCCGCCTCGTTGAACACCGGCACGACGATGCTGTAGCGAATACCTGCAAGATCGCCCGTCATGCAAAATTTCCGCTCGTGAATTCTGACGAGCCTAGGCTATGGTTGGTAAACGAAACGTTGCCAATGTTTGAGTGGGACAGCGTCTCGAGGACGTGGTGTCACGGCAAGGTCCGGATGTGCCCGGTGCACTGACTCGGGCTTGGGTTTGTGAATCTTGCAAAGGACGAATTGCAACGCGCCATCCAGCTCCTCCGGGAGGACCGATATTGGGGTACGCGCGGACCAACGACGTAGAGATAATCGAAATCGCGATGCCAAGCCTGGATGAACGGTGGGAGATTGGCCGGTTTTCTGCCCTCTGCGACATTCGTAAGAATGGCGATCGGTATATCGCCGGAAGTGCTGAGGACCAGCGCGCCTGCGTCCCGCCTGCTGTTGTTTCCGGAATTGCTTAACCGTATTTGGAACCGCGTGATTTCCCGCATCGGATAAGCCGCGATTTAACGAATTCCTGCGATGGAAGGGTCCCGGACGCGGCCCATCCATGAACCCACTTCACACGCGCGAAATCGGCCCCGGCGGCGAGGACCAAGGCTCGATGACGGTGGACCGCGATCCATGCGGCTTGGACCACGCTGCGCAACCGCCGGCGTCGCATGATCGGCGGCGCATCTTGCGCCGGGTTGCCGCCAAGCTGCCGCGGCCGTTCCGGTTCCTGATGGTGGGCGGCACCGGGCTCGCGTTCGACATCGCGCTCTTCACCATCCTCGTGCTGTGCGGCGTGCATACGCTGCTCGCCGGGTTCCTCGCGTTGGTCGCCGCGACGGTCCTGACCTGGCGGCTCAATCGCGCGTTCACCTTCGATCGCAGCGGCCGCGCGCAGGGCGAAGAGGCGATGCGCTACGCCGTCGTGACGGCGGTTGCGCAGGGCACGAGCTACGCCATCTTCGCCGCACTTGCCATGACCGTGCTGGCGCCGCTGCCGCAGGCCGCGATCGTCGCCGGCGCCGCGGTGGGCGCGATCATCTCCTACAACGGCCATCGCCTGTTCGCCTTCGCGCCGCGCCAGCCGGCAGCGTCCTCCGCGCACCCCTCATCGCGCCCGTCGGGCCTGGTCCGCGCATGACGACCCATGTCGAAGTGTTCGTCGTTGGCGCCGGCCCCGCCGGCCTCACCGCCGCCTATTGCCTGAGCAAGCAGGAGCCGTCGGTCCTGGTCATCGAGAAGGACCCGGCCTATGTCGGCGGCATCAGCCGTACCGTGCGCTACAAGGACTTTCTGTTCGACATCGGCGGGCATCGCTTCTTCTCGAAATCGAAGGAGGTCGTCGACCTCTGGCGGGAAATCCTGCCCGACGATTTCATCGAGCGTCCGCGGCTGTCGCGCATCTTCTACGGCGGCAAATACTATTCGTATCCGCTGAGCGCCTTTCAGGCGCTGTCCAATCTCGGCGTGTTCACCAGCACGGCCTGCATGCTGTCCTACGCCTACGCCAAGCTGCGCCCGATCATGGACCCCCGCACGTTCCATCAGTGGGTGCGCAACCAGTTCGGCGAAAAGCTGTTCTCGATCTTCTTCAAGACCTACACCGAGAAGGTGTGGGGCATGTCGTGCGACGAGATTTCCGCCGACTGGGCGGCGCAGCGCATCAAGGGCCTCAATCTCGGCGTTGCGGTGATGAACGCACTCGCGCGCGCGGTCAAGCCGGCAGGCAAGCCGCGCGGCGCCGGCGAGCCGGTGGTGAAGACCCTGATCGAGAGCTTCCAGTATCCGCGCCGCGGCCCCGGCATGATGTGGGAAACGGCGGCGCGCAAGATCACCGAGCGCGGCTGCATGATCCTGATGGGCCGCGAGCTGCGCCGGCTCGCCTACGATGCGAACCGCAAGCTCTGGAGCATCGAGGTCGTGACCGCCGACGATCGCCGCGAAACCTACACCGCGCGGCACGTCATCAGCTCGGCGCCGGTGCGCGAGCTGATGGAGACGCTCGCGCCGCGGCCGATCTCGTACTTCCACGCGCGCCAGCTGCGCTACCGCGACTTCATCACCGTCGCCTTGATGGTGAAGAAGGCCGACATGTTCCCCGACAACTGGATCTACATCCACGACCCGTCCGTGAAGGTCGGGCGCGTGCAGAATTTCCGCTCCTGGTCGCCCGAGATGGTGCCGCAGGGAATGAACTGCCTCGGGCTCGAGTATTTCTGCTTCGACGGCGATGAGCTCTGGAACGCCGACGACGCCGACCTCATTGCGCTCGCCAAGCGCGAGATCGCCCAGATCGGCCTCGTCAGCGAGGCCGACGTGGTCGATGCCTGCGTGGTGCGCCAGGCCAAGGCCTATCCGGTCTACGACGACGCCTATCGCGACAACGTCGCCATGGTCCGGCGCGATCTCGAGTCGAGCTATCCGACGCTGCATCTGGTCGGCCGCAACGGCATGCACAAGTACAACAACCAGGACCACGCCATGATGACCGCCATGCTGACGGCGCGGAATATCCTGGCGGGCGAGCGGCTCTACGACGTCTGGGACGTCAACGAGGACGCCGAGTACCACGAGGCTGGCGCCTCCGGCGTCAAGGAAGCGTTCGGCAGCGAGCGCATGGTGCCGCAGCGGGTCCGGCAGGCCGTGAACAGCTGACGCGCCGTTCGCCTGAAGCAGGTCCGTCATGGCCCTTGCCGTCCACACGTCAGATCGCCCCGCCGATTTTCATCTCGCGCGCCCGGTCGAGCTGATTTGCTTTGCGCTCTGCGTCGCGCAGGCGGTCTACGTCGCGGCCTCGTTCATGCAGGGAAGCTGGCTCGTCGACCCGAGCGGGCAGGCGATCGCGACCGACTTCGTCAACGTGTGGGCCGCCGGCCGTCAGTCGCTCGACGGGCAGGCGGCGGCGGTCTACGACGTGGCGCTGCACAAGACCGCCGAGGCGGCGGCGCTCGGACACGACTTCGACGGCGAATATCCCTGGATCTATCCGCCAACTTTCCTGTTCGTCGCAGTGCTGTTGTCGCTGCTGCCCTATGTGGCCGCCAACGTCGCCTGGATGCTGCTGACGTTGCCGGCCTATGTGGCGGCGGTACGCGCGATCATCGGCCATCGCGTCGGCATCCTGCTCGCGTGCGCCTATCCGGGCCTGCTGGCGAACGTGATGGCGGGCCAGAACGGGTTCGCGACCGCGGCGCTGTTCGGTGGGGCGCTGGTGTTGCTGCAGCGCAGCCCGATCGTCGCCGGCTGCCTGATCGGACTCCTTTCGTTCAAGCCGCATCTCGGCGTCCTCATTCCGCTCGCGCTGATCGCGGGCGGCCACTGGCGCGCGATCGCGGCGGCCGCGGTCACGGTCGCGGTGCTCGCGCTTGCGTCCGCCGGGGCGTTCGGGTTCGACACCTGGGCGGCGTTCTTTCACTCGCTGGCGTCGGGCTCGACCGCCACGCTCGAACAGGGCCGGGCGGAATGGGCCAAGCTGCAAAGCGTGTTCGGCCTCGTGCGCATGATGGGCGGCGGCAACGCGCTCGCCTGTGCGGCGCAGGGCGCGCTCGCCGGCGCGGCCGCGATCGCGGTGTGCGTGGTGTGGCGCAGCAAGGGGGCGTTCGAGGTGAAGGCCGCGGCGCTGGTCACCGGCGCGCTCCTCGCCACGCCCTACATCTTCCTCTACGACCTGGTCGCGCTGGCGGTGCCGATGGCGTTCCTGCTGCGCGCCGGCGCCGAAGGGGGGCGGGTGCCGGGCGAGATGATGGGGCTCGCGCTGGCGTGCCTGTTGATCCTGATCTTCCCGCTGGTGAAGGCGCCCGTCGGTTTCGCCGCCGTGCTGGTGGTCGCGATTCTGATTGCGCGGCGCGCGATCTTCTCCCCGACCGATCACGCATCGCCGTTTGTCCCCGCGCAAGCGGGGACCCAGGGGCCACACACTCCGCCGTCGCGATAACGGGGTTCCCGCTTGCGCGGGAACGAACGGGGGTAGTTCGGCGGTCCGCACGCGCATCACTCCTGCCGATGTGAAAACGAAAGCGCATAGCCAACGCGCACGTCGATCTGGGGCATCACTCAAGCGAACTGAATCGACATTAAGAGGCCGTCATGTCGGCCGTGAGCAACGAGGGATTCAGCACAAGCGAAAGCCGCGCTAATTCGGCCGGCGCTCGGTCAGCGGCGGCAGGAAGCCCGGGTCGAAAATGTCCACGGGCCGGGGCTTGGCCTTCCAGTTGTAGGTCAGGCCGATCTGGGTGATCGACGTATCGAGCCGCCCCATGTCGACGGCGCCGAAGCCGTTGGTGCGCACCTCCTGGGTTACGAGGTTGTCGCGGATCGCCATGCGCAGGCGCTCGAGCTCGACCTCCTTCTTGACGGAATCGGCGCGCTTGAGCAGCGCATCGACGGCGGTGTTCGGATTGCGGATCGTGTCGCGCATGCCGCGCATCAGCGCGCGCACGAAGCCCTTGACCGCCTCCGGCTTTTCGGCCGCCACCTTGGAATTGACGATGATCGCGCTGCCGTAGAGCCAGAGGCCGTAGTCCGCCATCTGCAGCAGCACGATGTCATCGACCGGCACGCCGCGGTCCTTGAGATCGACGTAGACGCGGAACGAATAGCCCAGCGCGGCGTCGATCTGGCCGGCCGCGAGCATCGGGGCGCGCACCGGGGTGCCGATCTGCTCGATTGCGACCTTGGACTGGTCGATGTCGTTGAGCCGGGCGAACAGCGGCCACTCCCCGAAGGTCGAGCCGTTCGGCGGGGCCCCGAGCTTCTTGCCCTCGAGATGCTTGGGCTCGGTGATGCCGCGGCTCCTGCGCGACACGATCGAGAACGGCGGCTTGTTGTAGACCATGAAGATCGCCTTGACCGGCGCCGTCGCGTGCTGGTCGCGATATTTGATCAGCATGTTGATGTCGGCGAAGCCGATGTCGTGGCTGCCATTTGCGAGGCGGGTGATCGGCTCGAGCGAGCCCGCGCCCTCGTCGATCGCGACGTCGAGCCCTTCCTGCCGGAAATAGCCGCGGTCCTGCGAGACCACGAACATCGCGGACGGGCCTTCCAGCTTCCAGTCGAGGGAGAACCGCAGCGAGGTGGGCGGGGTCTGAGACCGCGCCGCGCCACCGGCAAGCAGCATCGTCGCCGCCACCACCGCGACGGGTCGACCGTGCTGAAGAAAGTCGCGGCGGTTCATGGTCGACATACGTCCTCTCCCCAGTGGCCCGATTGCGAAGTTCGCCGGCACTCGCGGCAGACTCTCATGCGAACTTCGGAATCGAGGGCCACTGGCAACTCTTTTATGACTCCAGTGCCCCTTTGAACCCGAAGTTCGCGATCGAATTCGCGGCACGGGCGCGCGAACTTCGGGTTCGGGACACTAGCCGGCCACCCCGTGCCAGCAAAGAACATGATCATGCAAAGAGCAAGGCCGGATCGCGTGAACGCCCCATTCCTCACATCAATGCGAACACCGCAGCCGGGCGGATCGTCCATGCTGCGGTTTTTCTCAAAGGACTAGTGCCCCGAACCCGAAGTTCGGACGCCAGTGCCGCAACTTCGGGTTCAAAAGGGGTACTAGAATCATGAAGTTGCCAGTGTCCCTTTGATTCCGAAGGTCGCATGAGAATGTGCTGCGAGTGCTTGCGAACTTCGGAATCGGGACACTGGTCGTGGCGGACTGGTAGAATGCACGCACCTGCGGAGTGCCCGATGGTCTCTGGACCTGAACGTCCGTTCAGCGCGCCCTATGCGCCGCCCGACGAGGCGATCGCGGCCAAGCTTCTGGCCGAGGCCGCGCGTCCCCCCGCGGCGGAAGCGCGCATCGATGCGCGCGCCACGAGGCTGATCGAGGGCATCCGGGCGCAGGCCGGCGGCCTCGGCGGCATCGAGGATTTTCTGCACGCCTATTCGCTGTCGACCAAGGAGGGGCTCGCCCTCATGGTGCTGGCGGAGGCGCTGCTGCGGGTGCCCGACGCCGCCACGGCGGATCGCCTGATCGAGGACAAACTCGCCGCGGGCGACTGGGCGTCGGAGGACCTGAAGTCCAACACCTTCCTGGTCTCGGCCTCGGCCTGGACGCTCGGCATCACGGCCCGCATCATCCAGCCGGGCGAGACCCCGGACACGATCCTCGAAACCCTGATCAAGCGGCTCGGCCTGCCGGCGGTGCGCACCGCCACCCGGCAGGCGATGCGGCTGCTCGGCTCCCATTTCGTGCTGGGCCAGACCATCGAGGAGGCGCTCGACCGCGCCACCCCGGAGTTTCGCTATTCCTTCGACATGCTCGGGGAGGGGGCGCGGACCGCAGCCGACGCCGCCCGCTATCTCGAGGCCTATGCGGACGCCATCGCGGCGATCGGGTCGTCGGCGGGCAACGGCGCCCTGCCGAACCGGCCCGGCATCTCGGTCAAGCTCTCGGCGCTCCATCCGCGCTTCGAGGCGGTGTCGCGGGCGCGCGTGCTTGCCGAGCTGGTGCCCGACCTGCTCAGCCTCGCCCGCAAGGCGCGCGATCATGACCTCAATTTCACCGTCGATGCCGAGGAGGCCGACCGGCTCGAGCTGACCCTGGAGGTGCTGGCCGCGGTCATGGCCGACCCCTCGTTGCGCGGCTGGGAGGGCTTTGGGCTCGCGGTGCAGGCCTATCAGAAGCGCGCCCCGGCGGTGATCGACTGGCTCGCCGCAGAGGCCAAGGCGCACGGCCGGCGGCTGATGGTGCGGCTCGTGAAGGGCGCCTATTGGGACACCGAAGTGAAGCGCGCGCAGGAGCGCGGGCTGCCGGACTATCCGGTGTTCACCCGCAAGGCGATGACCGACCTCTGCTATCTGCACTGCTCGCGCAAGCTCGTCGCGGCGCGGCCGCGGCTCTATCCGCAGTTCGCCACCCACAACGCGCTCACGGTCGCGAGCGTGATCGAGGACGCCGGCGGCGTTACGGGCTACGAGTTCCAGCGTCTGCACGGCATGGGCGAGGTGCTGTACG
>WNGB01013179.1_pt1 | contig 11153 bp, 10 predicted proteins | sample 5400681 | NCBI WGS metagenome assembly WNGB01 (sample SAMN13153367, study PRJNA577476) | soil metagenome | isolation source: 115 cm soil or saprolite under grassland replicate 2 | place: USA:California | collected 2016-06-15 | reverse complement strand
ATCTTCATGGCCCGCTCCACGGCGGCCGCGGCAAACACCATGGGCACCTCCCTTGTTGCCCATGGCTGTACCCCGGCCTACCTGAAAAGCGGACATTTCATTTGCTCTCGGGAGCGGACAGATCATGTGCTCCCTACACGAAGGGGTATCCGCATTGCCTTCGGGGGCCGCTTCGGCTAGACTCTCGCTGAACAGCCGTTCATTCAGAGCCGGGAGGTACCATGCAGCGCCAGATCGCGTATGACAAGCTGGCCCGGGAGGACCGCTTCGTCCGCATGCGGGCCCGGGAGGTCGCCGAGAGCAAGATCGGGCAGGGGCTGGCGCCGTTCCCCGAGCTGACGAGCCGCGAGTCCATCAAGGAGCGCGCGCACGGCATCATGGTCGGCGAGTTGCAAGCCATGGAGGGCGCCGGCCGGACCGTCTACGACTTCCCCGACGCGCCGTGGGAGTTCACCATGGACATGGCGCGGCAGGTCTGGGACGAGTCCCGCCACGTCGAGATCTACATCCGCCTCCTCGAGCACCTGGGCGGCTACATCGGCGAGTACCCGGAGACGACGATCCTCTGGCGCTGCGCCTGCGCCGAGGACGCCGCCGCGCGAGTGGCCGGCGTCAACCGTGGCCTCGAGGGGCTGGCCTGCGACGTCTTCAACCAGCTGGTGTACATCGGCAAGAAGATGGGCGATCCCATCCTCGAGCGGGCCGTGGACTTCGTCCTGGCCGACGAGATCACCCACGTGCGCATGGGCTCGAAGTGGCTGACGAGGCTGACCGAGGGCGACCCGGAGCGCCGCCGCAAGGCCATCGAGTTCCAGGAGACCATCGACGAACGCTTCAACCTGGGCGGCGCCCGCCGGCTCGGCGATCATGAGGTCGTGCCGATCTCCATCGCGACCGAGGCCCGGAAGCTCGCGGGCTTCACCGACGAGGAGATCGAGCGCCTCATCAAGTCGACGCAGCGGTCCCAGGTCTACTGATCTCCCAGGGGCGCTGATCCCAATGCAGATCCTCGAAGGGCACTTCTCGGCGGATGACTCCGCCCGCCTCTGCCGCAATTACCGCTACGCCTGCGAGCGCATGACGCGCATCATGGCCGGCTGGATCGCGCTCACACCCGAGCTCTCGGCCAAGCTCCTGCTCGGCCGCCACGTCTGGGACAATGCCCAGCACGCCGATGCCTGGGGCAAGCGGCTGCCCGAGCTGCGCGCCCACGCCCAGGAATCCGAGCCGGCCAACGCTGCCTTCGCCGCCTTCATGGATGCGATCGAGGTGCCCGAGGCGCCCGGCGAGACCGTCGAGCGGCTTGCCGGCGTCTACCGCGTGCTCAAGCCGCACCTCCTCGCCGTGTACGTCAAGCACCTCGAGAGCGCGAACCCGATCTACGAGCCACCCACGTGCAGGATCCTCTCGCGCTGCATCGACGACGAGGTGCGCCACATCGAGGCGGGCGAGACCATCATTCGGCACCTGACGGTCTCGCGCGAGGCGGAGGCGCGTGCCGCCGCCTGGCAGGCCAGGCTCACGGGGATGCTCGAGGCCGCTCGAGGCGTGGCAGGGCAGGGACTGCCCCCGGCTGCAGCCGTGCCCGCGGGCGTAACGCCGCCGATCTCTGACGACGCGGCCGAGTTCATCCGCCTCGAGCGCGCGGGCGAGAAGTGGTCCATGCCGGAGGACCTCGAGAGCGCCGTTCGCGCTTTCGGCAACGCTTTGGTCGACGGCGACGGCGTCGGGCTGGGCCGGTTTCTGGGCGTTCCGCCCGACGCGGCCCTGCTGCTGGCGCTCAAGCAGGTCCGCCTCGCGCGACACCACACGGCTGCGTTCGCCAAGCTGGGCCGCCACCGCATCATCAAGTACCGGCTGGAGGGTCCGGGAGGCGCCGCCACACTCAACGCTCGCTGGGAGCACAGTGAAGCCGGCTGGCGGGTCGGCGCCGTCGATCTGGTCAAGGTCGAGCAGTCCAAGCCCGCCTGAGCGTGCTCGAGAGCGTCCTCGTCGCCAACCGCGGGGAGATCGCCCGCCGCATCTTCCGAGCCTGTAGATCCCTCGGTGTCCGCACCATCGCCGTCTACTCGGAGGCCGACGCCGACTGGCCGCACGCGCGCGAAGCCGACCTGGCCGTCCTGATCGGTCCCGCGCCCGCCCGCCTGAGCTACCTCAGCGTCGAGCGCGTGCTCTGGGCCGCGCGCCAGACCGGCGCCCAGGCGATCCATCCCGGTTACGGCTTCCTTTCGGAGAGCTGGCGCTTCGCCAAGGCCTGCGAGGAAGCCGGGCTCGTCTTCGTCGGCCCCTCCTGGCGCGTCATCCAGCAGATGGGCGACAAGGTCGGCGCGCGGAACCACATGCTCTGGGCGGGCGTGCCCGTCGTGACCGGGAGCGACGGGCCCGTCGCCTCGCTCGACGAGGCGCGGCGGATCGCCGGGGAGATCGGCTACCCCGTGATGCTGAAGGCCGCGGCGGGCGGCGGCGGGATCGGCATGGTCAAGGTCGCCGACGACGGCGCGCTCCAGCAGGCGTACGCGACGGCCGAGCGCCGCGCCCAGGCCGCCTTCGGCTCGGCCGCGCTCTTCGTGGAGCGCTATCTCAGCGAGCCGCGCCACGTCGAGGTGCAGATCTTCGGCGATGCACAGGGACACGTTGTCCACCTCCACGAGCGCGAGTGCTCGATCCAGCGGCGTCACCAGAAGCTCGTCGAGGAGAGTCCCGCTCCGCGCCTGTCGCCCGCGCTCAAGGAGCGCCTGACCGCGGCGGCCGTCACAGGGGCCGCGTCGGTCGGCTACGTCAATGCCGGGACGATGGAGTTCATCGTCCAGGGCGAGGAGTTCTACTTCCTCGAGATGAACACTCGGCTACAGGTGGAGCACCCCGTGACCGAGGAGGTGACGGGACTCGACCTGGTCCAGGCCCAGCTGAAGGTGGCGTCCGGGCAGGCCTTGCCCTGGCGCCAGGAGGAGATCGTCCAGCGCGGCGCCGCCATCGAATGCCGCGTCTACGCAGAAGACCCAGCCAGGAACTTCATGCCCTCGCCGGGGACGATCACGCGGCTGGTCTTGCCCGAGGGCCCAGGCATCCGCGTCGAAAGCGGGGTCACCGAAGGCTGCCAGGTTTCGGTACACTACGACCCGCTGCTGGCCAAGCTCGTGGCCACGGGCGCGACGCGCGAGGGGGCGATCGCCCGCATGGAGGCAGCCTTGAAAGCCTTCGTCGTGGAGGGCCCGAAGACGGCGATCCCGTTCCACCTGCGCGTGATGCGGAGCGCGGCGTTCCGCGAGGGGCGCACCCATACCCAGATGGTCGAACAAGGAGCGTTCAATGGCTGAGGACGTCAAGGCGCACATCACGGGCGTGGTCTTCCAGATCACAAGCAAGGTCGGTGACTCGCTGGCCGCGGGCGATCCCGTGATCGTGCTGGAGTCCATGAAGATGGAGATCCCGGTGGAGGCGCCGCGGGCCGGCAAGGTCAAGGAGATCAAGGTCGCCGAGGGGCAGACCGTCCAGGAAGGCGACACCGTCGCCGTCCTCGACTAGGAGGCGCATCATGGAGCTCGAGCTGGACCGTCAGCTCATTCAGGGCATCTGGGGCTATCACTGGTGGGGCAACCGCAAGCACTGGGACGAGGTGGCGGCGCTGGGTGAGGCCGCCGCCACGAAGGAGCTCGGCAAGCAATTCAGCTTCCCGACGCTCAAGGGCATGCTCGCCCACATCTACGGCGCCGACCGGATCTGGTTCGAGCGCTGGAAGGGCACCTCGCCGACCAGGCTCCAGGGTGACGCCGACTTCGCGAGCCTGGCAGATCTCCGGAAGCACTGGGACGCGCTCGAGGCCGAGCAGGAGGCCTTCCTCGCGGGCCTCGGCACGGCGGACCTCAAGCGGCAGGTGGACTACAAGTCGACGAATGGCAGGGCGTTCAGCCAGCCGCTCTGGCAGCTCCTCCAGCACGTCGTCAACCACGCGACCCACCACCGCAGCGAGATCGCGACCATGGTGACCATGATCAAGGGCTCGCCGGCGTCTACCGACATGGTGCTCTACTACCGCCAACCGAAGCTCTGAGGCCGTCGGATCGAGGTCGGGGAGGCACGATGAGCATCGAGCTGATCCGAGAGCTGTACGGCTATCACCGCTGGGCGAACGGTCGGCTCTTCGACGTGGCGGACGGTCTCGGGGCGGAGGCGGGGTCGCGGGACATGGGGACGCACTGGAGCTTTCCAACCCTGACGCGCATGTTCGGGCATATCTACGGCGCCGACTGGCTCTGGCTCCAGCGCTTCAGGGGCGACTCGCCGACCAAGATGCCGGGCGGAGAGTTCGCGACGCTTGCCGCGCTGCGGCCGGCCTGGGACGCGCTCGAGGCGGAGCAGCGCGCCCACCTTGAAGGGTTGGAGGATGCCGACCTCGGGCGCCTCTTGAGCTACAAAAACACCCAGGGAGTTCAGGGCCAAGCGGCGCTCGGGCCGCTGCTCCAGCACGTCGTGAACCACGCCACGCATCACCGCAGCGAGATCGCGACCATGATCACGCTCATCAGCGGCTCGCCGCCGGACACGGGCATCGCCACGTATCGGGCCACCGTGGTGAAGGGCTGATCATGGGCATGAAGGATCTCGTCGAGGATCTCAAGGCACGGCGCCAGCGGGCGCTTGCCATGGGCGGCGCGGATGCCATCGCCAAGCAGCACGCCGAGGGCAAGCTGACCGTCCGGGAGCGGATCGACCGGCTCTTCGATCCCGGCTCCTTCCACGAGATCGGGCTCCTCGCGACCCACGCCAGCATCTCGCCCGCCATGAAGGGCAGGGAGACGCCGGCCGACGGCGTGGTCACCGGCTTCGGCAAGATCAACGGCCGACTGGCGTCGCTGATCGCGTACGACTTCACGGTGATGGCGGGCTCCATGGGGCGGACCGCGGAGGTCAAGTGCAACCGCGCGCGCGAGATTGCGCTCAGCAAGCGCATGCCGATGGTCTGGCTCATCGACTCGGCGGGCGCGCGCATCCAGGAGGCCATCGGCTCCACGTTCGCCCAGTCGGGCTTTCTTTTCCGGGAAGAATCCATCATGTCGGGCGTCGTGCCGATGGTCGCCGCCATGATGGGTCCGGGCGCGGCCGGCACGGCCTATATCCCGGCGCTGTCGGACTTCGTGCCCATGGTCAAGGGGACGAGCCACATGGCGCTCGGTGGCCCGCCGCTCGTCAAGGCCATCGTCGGCGAGGACATCACGGCGGAGGAGCTGGGCGGCTCCAAGATCCACACGGAGGTCTCCGGCGTGGCCGACCTGGAGGTGGCCGACGACGCGGCGTGCATCGACGCGATCAAGGCGTACCTGTCCTACTTCCCCTCGTCCAACCTCGAGCAGCCGCCGATTGTCGCGTGCGACGACCCCGCCGACCGGATGGACGAGGCGCTCCTGTCCATCGTGCCCGACAGCGCTCGCCGCGCCTACGACATGAAGAAGGTTATCGCGGCCATCGTGGACCGCGGGCAATTCTTCGAGATCAAGCCGGGCTGGGCCAAGAACCTGATCACCTCTCTCGCGCGGCTGGGCGGCCGTCCCGTCGGCATCGTCGCCAACCAGCCCATGGTTTTGGGCGGCGCGCTCGACGTGGACTCGGCCGACAAGGCCGCGCGCTTCGTCATGCTCTGCGACGCCTTCCACATTCCATTGGTCTTCCTCCAGGACGTGCCGGGCTTCATGGTCGGCTCCAAGGTCGAGAAGCAGGGCATCATCCGCCACGGCGCCAAGATGCTCTACGCCGTCAGCGAGGCGACGGTGCCCAAGGTGACGGTCGTGATCCGCAAGGCGTACGGCGCGGGCTACTTCGTCATGTGCGGCAAGGCCTACGAGCCCGACCTGATCGTGGCGTGGCCGACGGCGGAGATCTCCGTGATGGGGCCCGAAGGCGGCACCAACATCATCTTTCGCAAGGAGATCGCCGCGGCCGCCAACCCCGACCAGGAGCGCGCCCGCAAGGTCGAAGAGTTCCGCGGGCTCATCAACCCGTACATCGCCGCCGGCGGCGCCTTCATCGACGACGTCATCGACCCGCGCGAGACGCGCCCCGTCCTGATCCGCGCGCTCGAGATGGCGGCCACCAAGAAGGTCGACCGTCCCTGGAAGAAACACGGAGTGATGCCGGTATGAGCCGCCTGGTTGCGGCAGCCCTGTTGCTCCTGTTCGCCGGTCCCGCCTGGGCCCAGCAGTCCGAGCAGCGGAACATGCGCCTGGTCGGGCAGGACGATCTCCAGGCGCGCTCAGCCTACCAGCCCGTCATCCATCGCCAGGGCGAGCGGTGGATCGCCTACGTCGGCCACCATGGCGGCCGGCGGCTCAATCCGCTGACGGGGCAGACGGAGCAGAGCGGCACCTCCATCGTGGACGTCACGGACCCGCGACGGCCGCGCTATCTCCACCACATCCCCGGCGCGCCGGGAGAGGCGGAGGGGGGCGGGGCCTCAATGGTGCGCGTCTGCGACGGCAAGACGCTGCCCAAGGGCGACCCCGCCAAGACGTATCTCCTGCGCACCTTCGGCAACCTCGCCCACGAGGTGTGGGATGTGAGCGCGCCGGCCGGGCCCAGGCTCGTGACGACGGTGGTCCAGGGGCTCGGCGGTACCCACAAGAATTGGTGGGAGTGCGACACGGGGATCGCCTACCTGGTCTCGGACGGGCGTCCAGCGGGCTGGCGGACCAACCGGATGACGAAGATCTACGATCTGAGCGACCCGTCGCAGCCGCGCTTCATTCGTGACTTCGGCCTGCCGGGCCAGCAGCCCGGCGCCTCGGGGACGGCGCCCGAAGGGCTCCACGGCCCCATCGCCTTCCGCAATCGCGTCTACATCGCCTACGGCACGGGCGCCAAGGGCGTCCTGCAGATCGTGGACCGGGACAAGCTCTTGAATGGCAACCCGCAAGTGGTGGACCGTTTCGCGCCCACCGCGGAGAATCTCCTCTACCCGCAGGTGGGGCGGCTCGACATGTCGCCGGACTGGGGCGGCCACACCTCCTTCCCGGTGCTGGGGCTCCCGGTGCCCGACTGGGCCGGAAACTCGGCGGGCCGAGTGCGCGACTTCGTCCTGCTGATCTCGGAGTCGTTGAAGAACGAGTGCCAGGAGGTGCGTCAGCTGACCTTCATGGTGGACGTGACCGATCCGTCCAGGCCCTTCCCGGTCTCGACCTTCGAGGTGCCCGAGTCTCCCGGGCGCTTCTGCAGCCGCGGAGGGCGCTTCGGCCCTCACTCGTCGCAGGAGTCCTTCACGCCGATCTACTACGGCAGGCTCGTCTTCATCGCGTACTTCAACGGCGGCGTCCGCGCCGTCGACATCCGCGACCCGTTCCAGCCGCGTGAGGCCGGCTTCTACATCCCGGCCGTGACGGCCAGGACCGATGAGCGCTGCGTGAGGGCGGGCGGCGGCGAGCGTTGCAAGGTGGCGATACAGACCAACAACGTCGAAGTGGACGACCGTGGATACATCTACATCGTGGATCGGGCCGACACGGGCATGCACATCCTGGAGCTCACCGGCGCGGCGCGCGCCATCGCCAACTTTGCCGGCAGGCCCAACTGAGCCTGCCGGCCCAACTGAGCCTGCCGGCCCAACTGAGCCTGCCGGTCGTGACGGCCCCGATCGCGTGCGCCCGCGCTACTTCTTGATCAGCTTCGCCCACTGGTCGAGGAGCGGCAGGACTCCCTCGCGCCCCTCCGACGGCAGCCTCAAGATGGCCCGCGTGATGCCGGCGCCCGCATAGGACTCGAGCACCCCCTCATCCGGCTTGGCGCCGAAGACGGAGACCGAGATCGTCTTCATGTCGCGTCCGGCCTTGGCGGCGCGCTCGCGCAGGTCCGTGAGCGCCGGCAGGATGACCTCGGCCGCGCGGCCCCGCGGGAACCAGCCATCGCAGAAGTCCACCACACGCTGAAGCGTGTGGCTGCTCTCACCGCCCAGGAGAACGGGCGGATGCGGTTTCTGCGCGGGCTTGGGCCAGGACCAGATCTTGTCGAAGTTGACGTGCTGGCCGTGGAACTCGGCCTCGTCCTTGGTCCAGATCTCCTTCATCGCCCGCACCTGCTCGCCGAGACGCTTGAAGCGCGTCTTGAAGTCCGTGCCGTGGTGTTCCATCTCCTCGGCATTCCACCCGCCGCCGATGCCGAACTCGAAGCGCCCGCCCGAGAGCACGTCGAGGGTCGCGACCTCCTTGGCCGTCGTGATCGTGTCGCGCTCGATGATCAGGCAGATGCCCGTGCCGATCCGGATGCGCTTGGTCGCCGCGGCGGCGGCCATGAGGGACACGAATGGATCGAAGGTGTGGGAGTACTCCCTGGGCAGCTGGCCGCCGCTTGGGAAGGGCGTGCGGCGGCTCACCGGGATATGGGTGTGCTCGGGGACGAAGAGCGACTCGAAGCCGCGGGACTCGGCTTGGAGGGCCAGCTCGTCGATGCGGATCGCGTAGTCCGTGGCGAACATGCAAACGCCGATGTGCATGGGGTCCTCCCGGGGGTCGTCGAATGTGCCGTGGTGGAGGGGAGTCTAGCGGCGAAAGGGCGTAAAGTCCAATACTCGCCGGACGCATCTCCTGTTACTCTTGATGCGCGCTCGCGCCGGCTGGCAGCGGCGAAGCCGACGCTACGCGCAGGGGGAGCGCACGAAGCGATGGCCAATGTTCTTGGAAGCTGGGGCCGGCGGGTGTATCGCCTGCGCTGGTGGCTCCTGGCCCTCTCGGTCCTCTCGCTCGTGCCTGCGATCTGGGTCGTGGTGCAGGGCGCCCGGCTCGAGACCGGGACCGTGCTCGCGACGACGCAGTCGGGACGCGCCGCCGACCTGATGGCCCGGCAGCTGCCCGGGCAGCCCGTCTCCTTCGACGTGATATTCAGCAGCTCCTCCTTGAGCGTCTCCGACCGCGCGTTCCGGGACGAGGTGGCCCGGGCCCTGGCGCCGCTCAAGGCGGACGCGAGGGTCGCACGGATTCGCACGGCGTACGACGTCGAGCCTCCGGATCCCGCGTATCTCTCCCGCGATGCACACCGCGCCCGTGCCCTGGTCGAGTTGAAGACCCGCGCGTCTGGCCAGGCCTCGCTGGAGTTCTCGTCCATTCCGCCAGAGGAGTACGCTGGGATCCGCGCGCTGGTGCGGTCGAGCACGCTCGACGTGCTGGCGGCCGGCATGCTCCCGGTCAACCACGATTTCGCCGAGGTGGCGAAGCGGGATCTGGCGCGCGTTGAGCTGATCATCCTCCCGGTCGTGGCTCTGTTCCTGCTCCTGGCCTTTGGCTCGGCGGTGGCAGCCCTGCTGCCGCTCGGGGTCGGGATGCTCGCCATGGTCGGCGGCCTCGCCGGCACGTACCTCCTGGCAGGCCACATGTCGGTGTCGTCCTATGCTCCGAACATCGTCAGCATGATCGGGCTGGGCGTCGCCATCGACTATTCGCTGTTCATCGTCAACCGCTTTCGGGAGGAGATCACGCACCAGCCTATCCCCGAGGCGCTCGCGACGACGCTGGCGACGACCGGACGCGCGATCCTCTTCTCGGGCGTGACGGTGGCCATCGGGCTCCTCGGCATGCTGGTGCTCGGGCTTGGCAATATCGGTTCGCTGGGGCTTGCGGGCACCATCGTGGTCGTGCTCTCCGTCGTCTACGGATTGACGTTCCTGCCCGCGGCCCTGGCCATCCTGGGGCCGAGGGTCAACGCCCTGTCGGTGCCGATCTTTCGTCCGGTGCAGCTTGGCTCAAGCTCGGGGTTCTGGCCCCGGCTGGCGGCCCTCGTCATGACGCACCCCTGGCGCGTCTTCCTGCCCGTGGCGGCCCTTCTCCTGCTGCTGGGGCTCCCGTTCCTTCACATCCGGCTCGGGGCGGGCGACGTGACGTCGCTGCCTCCCTGGTCCGAGGCCCGCCGCGGCGCCGAGCTGCTCCGGCAGGAGTTTCCCGGCGCAGCCTCGACACCCGTTCTCGTCGTGCTCCGGCACCGCGAAGGATCGCCGCTGACACCGGAGCGTGTCGCGCACGCCTACGACCTCAGCCGGTGGCTGGCGCGGCAGCCCGGTGTCACCGGGGTGCAGAGCGCGATGGACCTGGCTCCGCACATGAGCCGCGAGGACTACCAGCGGCTCGTGACAATGCCGACCGCACTGTGGCCGGAGGAGATGCGGACCGCCATGGCGCGGATCGTTGGTGAGCGCATCATGGTGCTCGCGGTGTCCACGTCGCTGCCGGCGGGCAGTGACGAGGCGCGCGCCCTCGTCCGTGCCATCCGCGCCTCGCATCCGCCGGTGGACGGCGAGTTGCTCGTGACGGGTCCCACGGCCTTCGACCTCGACTTCATGGGAGTCGTGGCTGCCAACGCCCCAGTCGCCATCGCGCTCGTTGTCATCGCGACCTACGTGGCGCTGCTGGTGCTGCTCCGGTCCGTGCTGCTGCCGCTCAAGGCTGTCATCGTGAACCTGCTGTCCATCACCGCCTCGTACGGGGCGCTCGTCTGGATCTTCCAGGAAGGCCACCTGGCCCAGTGGCTTCACTTCACTCCGGGGCCGATCCACACCGCCACGCCCATCATCATGTTTTGCCTGATCTTCGGCTTGTCGATGGACTACGAGGTCCTCTTGCTGAGCCGCGTGCGAGAGGAGTACGAGCGCACCGAAGACAACGTGTTGGCCGTGGGCGCGGGGCTGGAGCGGACCGGGCGGCTCATCACGTGGGCGGGCGCCATCATGGCGGGCGTCTTCTTCGCCTTTGCGCTCGCCGACTCGGTGATCATCAAGGCCGTCGGCGTCGGGATCGGCATCGCGGTCATCCTGGATGCCACCGTGGTGCGCGCGCTGCTTGTGCCGGCGACGATGCGGCTGATGGGGAGCTGGAACTGGTGGGTGCCCGCGCCGATCGCGCGTCTCTGCCGGTGGGCGTCAGCGCCCGCCGCCCGCGGGTACTCCACGGGCGGCGGCGGGTAGGAGACTCAGTTCTCGACGAAGGCCTTGAGCGCCCGGCCGCGCAGGGGGTGGCGCAGCTTGCGAAGCGCCTTGGTCTCGATTTGGCGGATGCGCTCGCGGGTGACCGCGAAGCGCTTGCCGACCTCCTCGAGCGTGTGCTCGCCCTCGTCGCCGATGCCGAAGCGCAGGCGCAGGATTTCCTTCTCCTTGGCCGAGAGCGTGCCGAGGGCCCGCTCCACCT
>WNGB01017665.1_pt1 | contig 11154 bp, 7 predicted proteins | sample 5400681 | NCBI WGS metagenome assembly WNGB01 (sample SAMN13153367, study PRJNA577476) | soil metagenome | isolation source: 115 cm soil or saprolite under grassland replicate 2 | place: USA:California | collected 2016-06-15 | reverse complement strand
CGGCCAAAGTGGTCGTGACCGCGCCCAACCCGGTTCCGTCCGCGGCGGCGCCGTCGAACGCTTCGGCTTCATCACCGGGCCGCACCGAGGCGTCTGCTGCTTCGGGATCGGCTCTGGTCGTCAGCGTAACGCGCGCCTCGGCCGCAGGATCGACCGGCATCGTCGCTGAGCATGGCGCTCCTTACAAGTCCCTGCGGAAAAGCCGCTCGCTCGGCTCGGTCCCCTGGAGCCGCAGGACGAGTGCTTGGCCGCCGATCATCTCCTCCGGTGGGTTGGTTGTAGTCGTGACGATGTACTGGAACGGCGGGGCGTCGGCGATCGCCTCGAGCTTGGCCATCATCCGGAACAGCCGGTGGTAGTGCGAGATGCCGAGGTCAGCCTCGCGCGGGCTGTCGTGGACAAGTAGCGCGGGCAGCTTCGTGCTGCCCTCCAGGCTCATCATGAGCGCAGCGATGTCGAATGCGACGGCCTTTTCCGAAGAAGCTCTTCACCGTCGCCGCGAGCTTGTACGATTCGACCGTCGTCGGTTACCGGATCAGCGGCGACATGGCGTTTCGGCTTTCGTTCGGCGACCAGCCGAACTTCGCCCTGGCGCTCGGAGGTTTGAACCCGAGCTACCAGCCGCCGCCCGGCTTTCCCGAGCTGCGCAGGCTCGGCGTCGATCTCGGCATCAACGGCAATCCGAGCCTCGCTCGCGATCCTTCAGGAAATGCGCGAGGAGCGTGGCGGCGATTTAGGGATCATTGGCGTCATCGGGCTCGTCGATCAATCGCGTTCCCAGGCCGAGGGGCCTGGCTGTCTCGGCGATAGTTGGCCTGCCCCGTCAGTTGCACGAAGCCTCGACCTCGAAACCGCTCACCGTCGGATGGTCACCCATTCGATCTCTACGACCATCGAAAACATCTAAAAAACCAAGGCCCAGGATGGGTTGTCGCCGAAGCGTCCAATTGTCCTTGTTCGGCCCCAGCTGGAGACGAAGTTATCGTCGCGGTGCGTCAACCGTATGCACCAGCACGTCCGAGAGTGCGGTTGCCACAGCGGTGGCGACGCTGTGTCGGCCGGAGCCCCCTTGACCGGCCGCAGGGTCCATATTTTTCTCGAGAATCCACGATTCGTCGGATCGTCACCCTACGTGATGCTCACCTGGGGCCGGAATGCCCCGCTGTTCGGGTCCCCGGTCCTTTCTTGCTTGCGAGGTCGGGTTCGAAGATATCGTTCCGCCTGGCGCCCGATTGGGCGAGCCATCAAGTCTTCTCTCGTCGCGGGTTCCTGTCGCTGTGCACCAGGGAGCGGTAGGTCGCCGCATCGGAAAGTGAGATGGGGCGTATAAGCAAGAATGCAGCTTAGCGGGTCTTTTTGTCTTGACCCCATCGGGAGGCTCGACGAGGGTAGGTTTTCATGGGTGTCCCAGGCGGGGAGCCAGTTCGCTTCGCGAGCTATCTCGGGGAGCCTCGTGAGCTCGACTCGGTCGTCCGGGAGCTGCAAGCGATGCAGAGAACCACCGGACTCGAGTGGACGCTCGCGATCGGGGGCCTCGTGCTGAATCGCTTCTTCGGCGGCTCGGTCCAAGCTTGGCGGGAGCGGCGCAAGAACAAGAACAACTCGGTGCGCCGCCTGGCCGAGCATCCGGAGTGTCCCCTGAGCCGCGCAGCCATCAATCAGAGCATCGGCATCTTCGTCATCGTCGAGTCGCTTCCTTGTGTCCGCACGTTCAGCCACATCGGGTCGGCCCACGTTGCTGCGGTGTTCCACCTCGACAAGGACGCGCAGCGCGATTGGCTCGAGCGCGCGGAGCGGGGATCCTGGGGGGTGCGGCAACCAAGAGACGAAGTCACCCGGCATCGCCGTGAGTCGGGCGAGCGTCGTGGCAGGCCAAAGGCAGCCCGACTTGATGACGCACGGTGGCAGCTTCTGGACAGAAGCGAACTCGCCCCCATCGTCGATCGTCTCGCCGTCGTTGAGAGCGCGCTCCTCGGGTCTCTTCAGCGGCCGCTCAAATCCGAGCCACGAGTCACGCCCATCGGGATTGCGAAGTCCAGATCCAAGCAGTCTCTCGAGGACCTAGGATGAACGGGTATTTGCGTTGGAATACGTTCTTCGATGCTTATTTGCCTAAAGATTGTGGTTAGTTGGACCATGTGGCTAAACGTTTAGCCACATGGGGGTGAAATTGGCGTGGGGCCGCGCGCTGGGAGCAATCGTCGCAGATTCCGGGTCGCGGATGTCTGGCAAGGTAGGCGGTAGTATTACATTGGGGCAAAGGCACGCTCACCCTGCGCTGTCCAACTCGCGGGCCCGGTGCTTGCGAAACCGGTACTGAAATCCGTTGCCAAGGATGTGGGATAATGTATGGAATTCCGGAACGTGGATTTCGGAACTACTTGGGAACTTTCGTGTTTTCATGTGGCCAGACGTTTAGCCACATGGCCGCTCTCATCGACTAGGCTGTGGGCTACAGGGAATCACGTATCTGTCCAGACCAATAAGGAATGAGAACCCGTTTCATCGCGCTTCTGCGGATTCTAGTCATCCTGAGTTTGTCTTGTGGCGGACCCGTCCCACGCTTTTCGGTTCCACCGGTAACCATCCCCTTCGATCGGGAGCAGGGCTTCTATCTACTCGGCGCCTATTGGGTGGACGCTCAGGACACAATCTCTTTCCACGGGCAGACCGTGGACCTCGACGGACTGAAGGTGCCCCGGGCCGCTTCAGGGCCGTCCGAGTTCGTCGCCGCTTGGCGCAAGCTCCTTTTCCCCTACCCGCCACCGTCCGTGGACTTCGCGACGCACGTGGTAATCTTTTTTGGGGCGTACGAGAACCTTCGTTGCGGGGTTCGACCGACTACGGCACTGCTCCTCACGCAGCACGCGGATCTGATGCCTCGGAGTCCCGGGAACTACCTCTGTGAGAGACGCAATGTCTGGCGATATGGGTGGCATCTGCTCCCGCCTCCCGACACCGGGATCGCGATTCGAGCAGTGGCTGTGGCCAGAGCCGCCCTTCCGCGCGATGGCGTTTTCGTGGGAAACCATGGACTGGCATTCAAAGCGCCACCCGCGGCGATGCCGCCCGCCGCACGCGCGAAGCAGGAGGAACGTGCGGGCCCGGTGGCTGCGGCTGGAGTGGTCGACGTACCGTCGGTTGGCGAAACGCTCCTTCAGCGACTCGAGGACGGAACGCGTGTGTGGGTCGTGCGCCATCGCGATGGGGCGATGAGCGTCTTGGCCGGAGACTTTCCGATTGTCCACGCGGCGGTCGGAACGCCCTACAGGTTCGTGGCCGGATCGGAGTTCATCGAAGGATATTCCGTACCGACCGTCTGGCAGCCTCAAGCGCGCAGGTTCAATTCTCTGTTCGACGAGCATGGCGTGGCGATCTACGCATCGCTCCGCAATCTAGATCACTACGAGTTCAATCGAGAACCGGGCGAAGCGCAACGCCTTCGTGTCACCTCGCGGGCTGCGGGTACGTTCGGGGGAACGCCCCTACCGCTCGAAACGACCGGAGAGGACGAAATCCCCGCATACAGACTGAGCGATTGGAAGCCACCCCTCGAGCCTGGAGACGCACGCCGGCTCCCCGACGGCAGCCTTGTCGCCGTGTCCGGACGGCTTTTCGCACGCCGCAGCTCGCCCGTACGTCTTTGCCCCTTTCTGACCGAGAAGACGTCCCCTCGAATGACCCAGGCGGAGTGTCGAGAGCGCTTCTTTGCCGATCTACTCCCCGAATGCGGCGTTGACGCGCCTCGCGTGCTCGATGCCGCGCGCACATCCGCACCAAGCCCCGTTGAACGACTGTTCTCATTCGCGGGTCGAGACCCACCTGCCGCCGCTCTGACGGCTTCCGGTCCATTCCTGGTACGCGTGTCGGCCGGCGAGTTTTCCCACGCCATCCTCCTCGACTACATTTTCCCGGTCGCCGTACCCACGGAGCGTCCGGAAGCGACACCGCGACATTGGTGTATGACGGCCGACTGATCGGCGGAGCGGCCGCAGCCTATCGGCGCGGGGATTGGACCGAGGACGGCCGCTATCACTCCGGCCAATTTCCAGATTTTTACGGAGACGATGGGCGAGGACAGCATCGTCGTCTTCGTCAGCAAGCCGGAAATCATCGATCAAATACCGGCACAGCTCTCCGCAACCATCAACAACACGACCGTGACGGTTCCAACCTCCATCGTACCAAGTGGCCTCAACGTTCATGCCGTACCCGACATCGTCAGCTCGCGTCCAACCTCTTGATCTGCGAGGATCGCCCCGCCCGCACTGGACGCGTGTCAGTTGCGAAATGGATCGGTGCATCGCCGTCTGTGTTGTCCAGACGAACCTGAGCGACATGTAATGTGGCGCTCGCACGAGCACCTGAACATCCGGCGGTTTCGCCTTTCGGACTGACGCATCTCTTCGCAGGCTTCTGGCGGGCGCGGAAAGTGCTCGTTCAGAGGGAAAGCCTGAGAACGAAGAGCGCAGGCCGGTATCCGAGCACGTCCTCGGTGCCGTATGGGCAATTGCCCCGTTCGTCGGCGGCGCCTGATGCGAGTCTGCCGTACGCATCCTTGCAGATTTTCTCGGTCTCGGGGCGCGAGTCGAGATGAATCGAACCGAGCGCGAGCCGTCCGCGGAAGCGTCCTGTGGCGAGAAGAGCGCCGTATTCAGCGTGGACACTGGTAACGTCTGCGCCAAAGTCCGGATACCTAACGTCCGGAGACGACCGAGCGTTCGCTTCGAGGTTGGTTTGAAGCTTGGCGACCTTAGCTGCCCGGCCTGTCCGCGGGTCGACGGCGACGAACACGGGCTCGGAACCCGAGCCTGACTTTGTGGCATAGGGCTGGTACTTGACCACGAAGGGGGCGCCGTATCGGTCGAAACGTTCGTTACTGCTTGAGCGCACGAAATCCTCGGGGGAAAAAGAGCGTTGCCATCTCATGACGCCCGTTTCGGGGTCGAACCCGGTGATGAAGTCATCCACGTGTCCGCCACTTCTGAGGGCGAAGCTCAACAACAAACCTCCGCTCGGCGACACGAGTAGCTGCTCGGGGCGGCACGCGCGACCTATCTCGAGCTCGCGTTGCCAAATCAGCTCGCCGCTCGGCGGGTCGTAGGACCGCAAGACGCAAGGTATTGGAGGGCTTGCATCGGTTGCGACGTTCTCCGACGTCGATACAATCAAGAGCCGTCCGGCGGGGGACCAGGCGGCCTTCACGCTGCCAGCGCGATCCTTCGTTTCCCACTCGACCCGGCCATCGGAGGTCAAGCTGCGCGTCACGTCTCCACCATTATGGCGCATCCCTAAGACGATCACCCGTTCGCGCGTTGCCAGTGCCACAACACCGGTGAGATCGGGAGCGTCATGTGTCCACTCGGTGCGGCCGAGGCCGTCGAGACGAAGGATCGTGGTCGGCTTGCGGTCGGGTCGAACGCTGTTGCGAAGTCGACGACACTCTCGGATGGCTTCCTCCGACGGCTCGCTAGCTCCAAGAAAGGCGTCTGCCGATGCGTAGATAGCGTCGTCTCCAGCGACGGCGACCTGGGGCGTCGAGCAAGTTCGGAGCGACCAACGCACCCGCCCGTCAGGCGACAATCGAAGCAGGAAACCCGTTTGAGCGTTTCCGCTCAGGAGCATGTCACCAGACGGCAGAAGATGGACATCGTCGCCGGTCGCGGAGTCCATCGATGCCAGAAGTTCGCCATGACATCCCGTAACCATCCGGAGCGGCTGAATGGGTCCCGTAGGGTGCATGAGCGCAAGCGTCGGGAGCGGTTTGCAGGCGAACAGCGCCGAGCCCAGCATGGCAATCGTGAGCCGAAACAGAACACGCATTTCGTTCTACCTCGACCACTATAGCAGCGCGGTTGACCGGGGAAATCGACTCGTCTAAACGGTTAGTTCAGATCGTTGGGGAGAGCATGAGCCCATTTCAAGGCCACTTTTTCAGGTGAGAAAAAGAACTTTGAACTCGGCACACAAGCTTGACTGGCGCGACGAGTTCGCCGGAGTACGCTCGTCCCAGGAGCTAGGCGTTCGATGGTTGATTTCGATCGCGTCGTCGCAGTCAAAGAGGCAGCCCGCGAGCGCTTGTTGAGCCTTCCTGGCGTTCATGCCGTCGGCGTCGGGCCCAAAATCGTCGCCAACAAACGGACGGGTATTCCAGCCATTATCGTCCTCGTCGTAGAAAAGAGGAAAAGGAGCGAACTTGCCTCCGACGAGATCATTCCAACCGAAATCGATGGAGTGAAGACCGACATCGTCGAAAGCTCCGTCCCGATTTTAGGAGCCGGATCGGCAGTGGACGAGGACACCAAGAAGGAGCGTCCGATAATTGGGGGCACCCAGATACTGCCCGGGGGATTCAACATAGGCGGAGGAACGCTCGGCTGCCTTGCGGAGGCATCCGACAAGTCGCGCGTTTTCGCCGTGACCAATTGGCACGTTCTGGGGCTTCCGCCGGGTCATGGCACCACGTTCGACGCTTCGGCTTCGACGCTCATCGACCAGCTCAGCACGAATCCCGAGAGCATCATCCTCTCGTCGCGCGACAACACGACCTTCATTGGGCCCAAGCATTCGAAGGCGCTTGCCAGTTTTCGGGTCGTCGTGCTTCCCGAGCCCGGGGTGACCAACAACTACGACTTCACTGTCGAAACCACGCGGGAGAACGAGACCTTCCAGAGTCTGGCGGACAAGTTGGCAGACAAGCTCCGCTCGGTCCCGGGCACGACCGTGACAACAACGGTTCCCCAAGATGGGAAGTCCGCGACCATTACGATTACCCCACCACCTGGAACCGCGATCAATCTCGATTGTCACGCCATTGGCGTTCAGCTGGACATCAATGCCGACCTCAACGCCACGGTCGCGGGCAATACCATCACGTTGACGGGAAATGCGTCCGGACTCTACTACGGAATCTACACCACCATCTACGTTGGAGGGGCGCTGAAACCAACGCAAGGCGCGTTCACCCAGGTCAAAAAGGATATGAGCCTCGCTACCATCGCGAGCTTTCTTGCCAGCGCATTGAATCAGGCGGGCAGCGTGGGCGGAATCGTTGCACATGCCTCGGGGGCCGTTGTCACCGTCGACGGCGCCGACGCCATCGAGTGCGTGATCTGGAAAGACATTCGTGTGGGGCAGCCAAACAGCAGCTTCGGTTCCTGCTGCAGCGATCGTATCGGTCTGGCTTTCTCCGCTCGCCGTGATCTCGACATCGCGCTGATCCAACTGGATCCAGGCCTGAAGTATTTGGCCGAAATCAAGGACATCGGCTTCGTGACCGGAACGCACCCAGTGACCGACCTCGATGCAATGACGCACCTCTCGGTGAGAAAGCGAGGAAAGGCGACTCGTGAAACCATCGGCCACGTGGTCGCTCTTCACCAGGACGGGTTTGCGTCAGAACCTGTCCCGGAAGGGCAAGGACAGGGTGTGTATTTCACCCGCCGCTACACCGACGCCATGACGATCATCGAGGACGATGCCAATGGACCTCCCATGGTCGCTCCGGGCGATTCGGGTTCGGCGGTGGTACACGTCGAAGAGGGTCCGCCGCGAACGACGGAAGTAGTGGGTTTTGCGTTTGCGGGCCCACCGGCTAACCGGCGCGGAGTGTCCGTCGTCACCCCGATCCAAGCGATCCTCGGCACCTTTCCGATCCAAATTGCCACGGCCACGCAACTCGGAGACGTCCGAACCGTGCCCCCGCTACCGGGGGGGCAAGCCCAAGCCGCGAACACCTTGAGCGAGAAGCGCGCGGGTGAAGCTGTCGAGGCAATGCCGTGGATTCGCATCGATGAAGTGGAGCGCGAAATCGCCAGTACCCCGTCGGGTCGGGCTTGCGTCGAAATGGTGCGGCGCCACGGCGGGGAGGCCATCGCATTGGTCAACAAGAATCGACGGGTTGGCGTCGCCTGGCAGCGAAACGGCGGTCCGCTGATCGTGAAAGGTCTGTTGCACGCAATTCAGGATGCAGCCTCGCCCATCCCGCCACTCGTCATGGGCAAGCCCCTGCAAGATAGCATCGAGGCCATCGGATCGGCGTTTCGTGCGCATGGAAGTCCGGCATTGGTGGCCGATCTCGAGCGCCTGGAACGAATCGTAGCTAGCTTGGACTTTGCTGGCAAAACGTACGCCGATGTGCTCGCCCAGCTGGGCTCGCAAGTAGAGTCGGGCACGCCGGCTCGCCGGCGCGAGGATCGCCGTCCCCAGGCGGACGCAAGACATCCGTCATGACCTTCTCGTCGAGAGAAAGTTCGGTTGGACGCAGGAGCTAGCTGGTAATGGCCACGACGACCGGGACTCTCGAGAGACTTGCCAGAACGCTGGGGCTGGCACTCCGGCAGCTGGAGGCCGAGTTCGATCCCGGCAACGTGATTGCGTACTTCATGCATCTCGGAATCCTCTTCCCCGAGCGATTGGCTACCGACGGAAGCGTCGGTCAGGCCCTGAGCTCGGTCGTAACGGCGGCCGGTGCGTTGAGCGGAGCTCTTTCTACCCTGGCCGATGCTGAGCAGGGAGGCAATCCCGCGGCAATCGTTTCTGCCGGGGTTAAGATCATAGACGGTATCGGGACGCTGCTCGGTGCTCTCGATGCTGTAGCCGCGCGTATCGACGAACAAGCGGATCAATGGGCGCCTCTCACTGCCGACGAGGTCCAGACGTTCACCTCCAATTTCACAGAGGAGATCTTTGCCGACGCGGTCGTGAGGCATCTCGAAAATGAAAGGCAGGAGTACCTGACGGCTGCGGTTCTCCTCGGTGTCGTCGACCGGTTCTCGGTGCCGGTTGCAGGCGCGCAATCCGGAGAACTTCCCGGGCTTTCACGTGCGTTCCGATTCGACCGGTTGGTGGATGCCGTCACCGCGCCGGCCAAGTTGTTCGACACACTCTATCATTGGGGGCAGGGCACGTTCGACGTCTCGGCGTTTTTGGAACGCGTCCAGGCTGTCGCGAACTTGTTCAGCTACAACAACGTCATCGACACGAGCGCGGGGACTCCCGTGCTCACCACGACGCTCTTCACGGCTCAAGCGAATACTTCGACCACGCCACCAGGAGTCGACTTCGTCGTCGACTTTCCCGTCGCCGGCGGGTTCACTTCCTCGACGACCCTCGGGCTAGGTTTTTCCTCCAAAGTCGCGATCGAAGGCGATCTTGCGGGTGGGACGGCCATCACGCTGACCGCGCCCTCGACCCTCGCGACGGCTTCGTCGACGACTGTGGCATTTTCGACGCAGTTGTCACGGACGCCCGTTGCGCCAGACACGACCGTGATGCTTCTCGGGCAAACAGGAGCGACACGGCTGGAGGCAGGTGCCATTAATTTTTCGGTCGGCTTCAAGATCACGGCCGATCCTTTGAGTGGCAGGGGGAGCGGCGATGTCTTCTTTCGTGTCGATCTCGTTCGAGGCAAAGTCGTCGTCGATTTTTCGCAAGGCGATGGCTTTCTCACCAAGGTAACGTCGGGAGTCAAGACGGAAGGGCGGCTGGACGTCGGGGTCACGTGGAGCGTCGCCGAGGGCGTCCGGTTCAACGGAGCGGCCGAGCTCACGATACAGATACCGTTGCATGTCGATCTTGGTCCGATAACGCTCACCGGCGCCCACATAGCGCTGAGTCCTCGTGCCGGCTCCTTTCCTATCGAGCTCTCGGCTCGGGTCCACGCCACCTTAGGCCCGGTCCAGGTGGAGATCGATCGGATCGGGCTTACCGGAAATCTGACCTTTCCGAAAGCGCCGGCCCCGCGCGGAAACCTTGGACCGGCAAATCTATCGATTGGCTTCAAATCTCCTACCCTTCTCGGTTTGTCGCTCGACGCGGGCCCCGTGACCGGCGGGGGATTCCTTTCCTTTGAGGAATCTGCCCATCGCTACGCGGGCGGTGCGGAGCTTCAAGTGTTCGGCATCGCGGTCAAGGCTTTTGGCCTTATTGAGACGAGGCTCCCGGATGGAAGCAAGGGGTTCTCGTTCGTGATCGTGATCTCGGCGGAGTTCACGCCCATTCAGCTTGGATTTGGGTTCACGTTGCTCGGCGTGGGGGGCCTCGTCGGAATCAACCGCGGTCTCGACTCTGAGGCGCTCGCAGTCGCCGTCCGGTCGGGATCGCTCGAAAACTTGCTGTTCCCGAGAAACCCGGAGCGTGACGCGCCGACGATTATCCATGACCTAGCGAGCGTTTTCCCGGCCTCGCCCAATCACTACGTGTTCGGCCCAATGGCGAAGTTCGGGTGGGGCACGCCTACGCTCATCGATGCGGAGTTTGGCATCGTGCTCGAGCTGCCGGGGCCGCGGCTGTCGATCTTGGGTGTCGCGCACATGGCGCTTCCGACGAAACGAGCGGCGCTCTTGGCTATCAACGTGGCCGTCGCGGGGACGCTCGATTTTCCGAAGAAGCTCTTCACGATCGCCGCAAGCTTGTACGATTCGAACGTCGTCGGTTACCGGATCAGCGGTGACATGGCGTTTCGCCTTTCGTTCGGCGATCAGCCGAATTTCGCCTTGGCGCTCGGAGGTCTAAACCCAAGCTACCAGCCGCCTCCCGGCTTTCCCGAGCTGCGCAGGCTGACCGTCGATCTCGGGATCAACGGCAATCCGAGCCTCACGGCGCAGGGTTACTTCGCGCTGACGTCGAACACGGCCCAGGTGGGGGCCGCGATCGATCTGCACGCGTCCGGCTTCGGAATCGATCTCAATGGGCACCTAGGGTTCGATGCACTCTTCGTTTTTTCGCCCTTCTCGTTCGTGGCGAGCTTCTCGGCGGGCGTCAGCGTCAGCTTTCACGGCGTCGGACTGGGAGTCGGTCTCAACGGAAGCATCAGCGGGCCGACGCCGTGGCACGTATCGGCAGAGGCATGCGTCAGCATTCTCTTCTGGGACGCCTGCTTGCCGATCGACTTCAGCTTCGGGACCAACACCCGCGCCGAGCTTCCCGCCATGGACCCGTGGACTGGGAACACCGACCTGTCCGACGCGAGCCGCAACGTCACGGGATTGAAGACTGCCATCGAGGATTCGGGCAACTGGTCCGGGAGCTTTCCAGCCGGCGTGCATCCGGTGGTCTCCTTGGCCGACGCCGCAACCCGCACGGGCGCCCCGATCGATCCGGTCGGGCAAGCGACACTGCATCAAAAAGTTCTGCCGCTCAACTTTCGCCTCA
>WNGB01016940.1_pt1 | contig 11155 bp, 9 predicted proteins | sample 5400681 | NCBI WGS metagenome assembly WNGB01 (sample SAMN13153367, study PRJNA577476) | soil metagenome | isolation source: 115 cm soil or saprolite under grassland replicate 2 | place: USA:California | collected 2016-06-15 | reverse complement strand
TCCCATGCCTCGGCGTGTTCTCACGCCGAGCTTGCAAGATGTTGCCTTAGAGAGCTGCGTCGGGAGGACGCTGGTGGATCCGAGCTCTGGTTTGGACTCTCTCGGCTGCCGGTCGCGCAGCGACCGCCGGATCCGAAAGCTGGTAGCCCATACGGGAATCGAACCCGTATTTCGGCCTTGAGAGGGCCGCGTCCTAACCGTTAGACGAATGGGCCGAACGAGCGCGGAAAAGTAGCACAGCCTCTTCGCAGCGCGCAAACCTCGACCATTGCAGCGGCCCGTGCCTTGCATCCTTCCCTCCCGTTGGGAGGGACCATGAAAAAGGATCAATTGAACGAGCTTCTCTATCAGATGCTGGAAACGGAGATGGGCGGCGTCGAGGTCTATCGCACGGCGATTCGCTGCGCGACGAACGACGACTTGAAGAGAGAGTGGCAGAAGTATCTGCAGCAGACCGAGAACCACGTGCAGATCGTGACGGAGATCTTCGAGACCATGGGCCTCGATCCCCGGTCCGAAACGCCGGGGCGCCGGGTGGTCCGCCACATCGGCGAATCGCTCGTGAAGGCGATGGACATCGCCCTTTCGTCCGCGCCGCCGGAGGCCGCGCAGCTCGTCGCCGCGGAGTGCGTCGTTCTGGCCGAGACGAAAGACCATCTGAACTGGGAGCTGCTCGGTCAGGTCGCGAACAAGACCAAGGGCGACGAGAAGAAGACGCTCGAAAGAGCTCAGGAGAAAGTCGAGGACGAAGAGGACGAGCACCTGTACCACACGGCCGGGTGGGCGAGGGAGCTCTGGATCGAGTTCCTCGGGATGCCCGCCGTGATGCCTCCGCCCGAGGAAGAGAAGGACGTCAAGACGGCGATCGGCGCGGCCCGCGCGAAGCAAGCACGGACGGAGATGCTCTAAAGAAGACTAGCTTGCCGGCGGTGACGCCGGCTGAAGGACCTTTCCCGGCCGATATCGCACCCAGCGCAGGATCTCGGGGATCGTCGGCTTCTTTCCGTACATGAGGATGCCGACGCGGTAGATCCTCCCGGCCAGCCACGCCATACCGATCGTCGACAGGATCAGGATCACGATCGAAAGAGCGATCTGCCACGCAGGCGGCTCGGCGACTGCGGTTCGCAAGTACATGATCAGAGGCGCCGTGAAGGGGAAGAGCGACGCTCCTACCGCGATCGGGCCGTTCGGGTTGTTCATGACCGCGGGATAGACCGCCATTCCGCCGACGATGAGCATCGTCGGAATCATCGAGAGCTGCTGCGCCTCCTGGTCCGTGTTGAAGGGCGCGCCGAGGGCCGTGTAGATGCTCGCGTACAAGAAGTAACCGAGCAGGAAAAAGAGGATGAAGTAGCCGATCATCGAGATAGGAATCAGCGGCGCGCCCGATTCGCCCGCGGCCATCAAGGCGGCGATACCGAGAATCGACAGGTTCATCGCAATCAGCGACCAAAAGAGATATTGCGTCAATCCGACCAGACCGATTCCGATGATTTTTCCGAGCATCAGTTCGATCGGCCGGACCGACGCAATTACGACCTCCACAATTCGGTTGGTCTTCTCCTCGATCACACCGCGCAAGTTTTGGAACCCGTACATGATGAAAGTCGAGTACATGATGACCATGAAGACGAGTGCCGCGATGATGCCGGCGCCCTTTTCCTCGGTTACCCCCTTGTTCGTGACTTTCCAGGTCCGCAAGTCGACACGCTTTTCGAGTTCCCTGCCGACCGATGGAGGAAGACCACGATCCTCAATCTTTCGCCGAAGAAGGGTTAGATTGATCGCCTCCTCCATCTGCTTGAGGGCCACGAACTCAGACACGGAGATCGAGTAGTACTCGGCTCGGTCCTTCGCGAGGAGTGAAGGGTCGAGAACGAGGTAGCCATAGATTTTCTCGTTCAGCACTTCCTTGCGAAGGGCTTCCTTCGTCTGTGCGAGATCGCCGGTTATCGGACGCGCCTCGACAATCCAGTGGATCCCACGCGTTCCGGGCTTCTCTCTTCGTTGCGCCTCTTCTCGTGACCTGAGCTCGGTCGCGAGTGCGGGTGCCAGGCGACCAGTCGTGTCAACGACTGCAATTCTCCTTTCTCCGCTCGTCTTCTTGATTGCCGCGATCTGAATCGCCATGTAGATGAAGAAAAAAGCCGGTACGATGATCGACGCGATCCAGAACGCCTTCGTGCGGACGCGCTCGAGATACTCGCGCCGGATGACGGCAAAGATCTTGGTCCAGCTCATCTCTTCCTCACTCGATGGTCCGGGTTTCTTCGATGCCGGCCTCTCGAACCGCGTCCAGGTAGATCTCTTCGAGCTCCGGGTCCTTCGTCGAGAAGCCCTGGAGCGGGTGGCGATCGATCGCTCGGCGGAGGAACTCGCGCTGATCGGTCCCCGGAAGGAGCGCAATGACGTAGCCGCCGTTCACCGACTGGCAGGAGGCGACTCCGGGCAAAGCTGCGATCTCAGTGGGCGGCGCTTCCACGGACAGGTGGAGAAGATTGCGCGAAAATCGGCGCTTCAGCTCGCGCAGGTTTCCTTCCAGAATCTTCTTCGACCGGGCGAGCAGGCAGATCTCGTCGCAGAGCTTTTCCGCCTGCTCGAGGACGTGGGTCGAGAAGACGATCGTCTTCCCCCTCCTTCGGAAGTCGCTCAGGTACTCCTTGATGATCGCGGTGTTGATCGGATCGAGGCCCGAAAACGGCTCGTCCAAGATCAGGATTTCCGGGTCGTGAATGACCGTCGCGATGAACTGGACCTTCTGCTGCATGCCCTTCGAGAGCTCGTCCACCTTCTTCTTCAGCCAGGACTTCAGCTCGAGCTTCTCGACCCATTCCGCGATGCGCTTGCGAGCGTCTTCGCGCGAGACGTCTTTGATCGCCGCGAGAAAGAGGAGATGGTCGAGGACCTTCATCTTCCGGTAGAGCCCACGCTCCTCGGGGAGATATCCGATTCGGTTCTGCGTCTCCCGCGTCATCGGGTTGCCGAGAACGCGGATCTCCCCCGAGTCGGCCGCCGTGATGTTCATGATCATCCGGATCGTGGTGGTCTTTCCCGCGCCGTTGGGGCCGAGAAGGCCGAAGATGACACCCCGAGGAACCTGGAAAGACAGCGAGTCCACGGCGGGGAACTTGCCGAAAACCTTCGAAACGTTCTCGAGCTCGATTGCGGCGTCCATGACGATGGTCCTTTGCCTTACGGACCGTTGTGTCCCAGGTTTTGGGACTTCTGTGGCGGAGAGGGAGGGATTCGAACCCTCGAAACCCGTTAGGGCTTACCGGTTTTCGAGACCGGCCTGATCAACCACTCCAGCACCTCTCCGGGAAACAGGAAATCTAGCGAATTCGGGGTTCCGGCGCTATCGCCGGACCTGGAAGAACAGCCTCATCAGCTCGCCGCATTCCTCGGCGAGGAGACCTCCTTCGACTCGACAGCGGTGATTCAGGCGCGGATCCTGCGGGACGTTCGCGAGCGTTCCGCAGTAGCCGGCTTTCGGGTCCGCGCATCCGAACACGATGCGCGCGAGGCGGGCGTTGACGGCGGCGCCGGCGCACATCGGGCAGGGCTCGACGGTTGCGTAAAGAGTCGCCCCGTCGAGGCGCCAGGTGCCGGCCGCCTGGGCGGCTTCGCGGATCGCCTCGATCTCGGCATGATGGGTGGGGTCGGCGAGAGCCTCGCGCCGGTTGCGCCCGCGTCCGATCATGTGGCCGTCGCGCACGACGACGGCACCGACGGGCACCTCGCGCTCGGAGAAGGCGATCCGGGCGAAGGCGAGCGCCTCGCGCAAGAACTTCTCGTCGTCGGGGGTGAACGGCACCGTCGGAGGGTATCGCACGCGGCCCGTTCGGAACCGCCGCCGAGGAGCCGGAATTGCTTGAAAACAGAGAGTGTTTTCGGTAGGGTACCCGGCTCCTGCGCCCATAGCTCAACTGGATAGAGCGTCTGACTACGGATCAGGAGGTTGGGGGTTCAAGTCCTCCTGGGCGCACCATCCTCGATGTTTTCCGCCGTCCGCTCGAGATCGGGCGCGAAGGCGAGCAAGATGGCGAACTTTCACCCCCGCTCCACGTAAGAAAATAGGCGATTCGAGCGCCGTCACCGGAGGGAAGTCGATGTCGAAAAAGACAAAGATCATCCTGGGCGTCCTGGGAGCCATCGTGCTCACCTTCGTCGCCATGGGATTCATCCTCCGCAGGGACAAGGACGTCGCTCGGGTGACCACTGCCAAAGTCGAAAAGATCGATCTCGTCGCCAAGGTCACGGCGAACGGAAAGATCCAGGCCCGCAGAAAAGTCGACCTCTCCGCACTCGTCATGGGGCAGATCGTGAACCTGGCGGTGAAGGAAGGTGACCGGGTCCAGAAAGGTCAACTCCTTCTCCAGATCGACCGGGCTCAGCTCGCCGCGCAGACAGCCGGGCGTGCATCGGCCCTCGAGGCGATGCGGTCGGATCTTCAAGCGGCGCGGGCCACCACGGAGCAGGCGCGCTTCGATTACGAGCGCGCTCGCCGCAACTGGGAAGCGAAGATCCTGTCGGAGGCGGAATACCAGAAGGCGAAGTCCGCGTACGACACGGCGCAGGCGAACCTTTCGGCCACGCAGCAGAGATTGCAGGAGTCGGGCGCGAACCTCGCGGCGAGCCGCGACTCTCTCTCGAAGACGACCGTCAGCGCGCCGATTGCCGGGGTCATCACCTACCTTCCGGTGAAGGAAGGCGAGGTGACGATCATCGGCACGATGAACAACCCGGGAACCCAACTGCTCACGGTCTCCGACATGTCCGAAGTCGAGGCGGTCATGATGGTCGACGAAACTTCCGTGCCGGAGGTCAAAGTCGGCCAGAAAGCCAACCTGAACATCGACGCGTACCCGAACCGGACCTTCGAAGGGATCGTCACCGAGGTCGGGTCCTCACCGATCGCGAAGAACGACCCGGACCTGCTCTCGCTCACGCAGGGGTCGGAAGCCATCAACTTCAAGGTGAAGATCCGCGTGGTCAATCCGCCCGACACGATCCGACCGGGCTTCTCGGTCACCGCGGACGTCTTGACGGGACGCAAGGAGGGCGCGACCGCCATTCCGATTCAGGCGCTCGTCGTCCGGGACGTTCCGAAGAAGGACGGGAAACCCGTCGTGTCCGCGGCGGGGCGGCCCCAGACCGAAGAGGGGGTCTACCTCGTCAAGAACGGCAAGCTTGCCTTCGAGAAGGTCGAGACCGGCCTCGCTGGCGAGCTCATGATCGAAGTGAAGAGCGGCCCGAAAGTCGGCGAGGAGATCGTGACCGGCCCCTTCAAGGTGCTGCGACAGGTCAAGGAGGGAGACAAAGTGATCGTCGAGAAGGAGGGGGGGAAGAAGGGAAGCCGAACTCCGACGGCCGCATGACGTCTGCCGAGCTCTTCCGTGTCTCGGCCTCGGCGCTCACGCGCCACAAGATGCGTGCTTTCCTGACGCTCCTGGGCGTGATCATCGGAGTCGCCACGGTCGTCGGCGTGGTCTCGGTCATCTCCGGGCTGAACTCGTACGTCAACGACAAAGTCATCGGCCTGAATCCGGACATCGTGATCTTCACGAAGTACGGGATCATCACGAGCCGCGAGGAGTGGCTGATCGCGCGCAAGCGGCGGGACATCACGCAGACCGACATGGAGGTCATCCGGCGCGAGTGCCGCCTCTGCCAGGAGGTGGGGGGGCGCGGTGACCGGACACGGCCCGTCAAGTACGGCGACCGCAAGCTCGCGGACGTCGAAATCCAGGGCCACACCTCCAACATGGGCCAGGCGATGAACTTCGACATCGCGACCGGCCGGTACTTCACGGCCGCCGAGTACGACCATGCCGCTTCGGTTGCCGTCATCGGTTGGGACGTGCAGGACCAGCTCTTTCCCCATATGGACCCGGTCGGCCGCGTGATGAAGGTCGATGGATATCCGGTCAAGGTCGTCGGCACGCTCGCCAAGCAGGGCAACGTCATGGGACAGAGCCAGGACAACGTCGTCTACATGCCGCTGACTCTCTTCAAGAAGCACATCGCCCCGAGCGCGGACATCGGCGTCTTCATCAAGCCGAAGGGGGGCGTCGCGATGGTCGGGCGGGCGACGGACGAGGTCCGCTCGATCCTGCGCTCGCTGCGCAAGACGAAGTTCGACAAGGACGACCCGTTCGGGCTCGTGACGGCGGAAATGCTCCAGGATCTCTGGAAGAACATCTCCGCCGGTGCGTTCCTCCTGATGATCCTCATTTCCGGGATCTCGCTCGTCGTCGGCGCGATCGTGATCGCGAACATCATGTTCGTTTCGGTCGTCGAGCGAACCAAGGAGATCGGCGTCCGGCGGGCACTCGGCGCGCGCCGGCGCGACATCCGCCGGCAATTCCTGCTCGAAGCAGCGCTGCTCTCCGCGGTGGGGGGAGTCATCGGCGTGCTGCTCGGCGCGTTGATCGCCATGGCGGTCAAGCAGGTCTTCCCCGCGCAGGTCAAGCTCTCCTTCGTCATCATCGGGATCGGAGTCGCGACCGTGACGGGACTGCTGGCGGGATGGATTCCTTCCTCGCAGGCCAGCAGGCTCGCGCCGGTCGATGCTCTGAGATACGAGTGAGCCCGCCTCATGTCGGGAATCTTCAGACACCTTCGCCGCGGGTTCGGTGAGAACACGCGGTTCGCGCTGCTCGCGGTGCGCGCTCACAAGCTGCGCGCCTTCCTGACCGTTCTCGGGATCGTCGTGGGCGTCGCGACCGTGATCGCCATGGTCTCGATCGTGACCGGCTTCAACAACAACATGGTCCGGAATTTCCAGAGCTTCGGCGCGACCCTCGTCCAGTTCCAGAAGTTCGAGCCGCGATTCGGTCCGGGACACGGGCGCTCGGAGGGCGAGCGCCGTCGCAAGGACTTGACGTACGAGGACGCCGTCGCGCTGAAGGAATCCATTCCCGAGATGCGCGCCGTCTCGGCCGAACGCTACCTTTGGAACAGCGACATCAGCGTCAAATACCGCGACAACGAGACGACGACCCCCGTCGTCGCCGGCGTGACCGCCGATTACCCTGTCGCCAACAACCACTTCGTCTCGTACGGGCGGTTCATCACCGAGAGCGATTTCCGGCACCAGTCCAACGTCGCGGTCATCGGCGAGGACGTCCGCCACATCCTCTTTCCCCGCGAGGAGCCGCTGGAGAAGGTCGTGAACTTCAACGGCGAAGAGTTCGTCATCATCGGCGTGCTCGAAAAGAAAGGAGCCATGTTCGGCGGGTCGAACGACAACTTTTTCCTGATTCCCTTCACGACGTTCGACCGCAAGTTTCCCCGGATCAAGAACAGCGGAGGGGACACGATTCACATCGCAACGGTTCCCTACACGCCGGACCAGGTGGCGCTCATCACCGACAAGGGAACGACCTTGCTGCGCGCTCGCCGGCACGTTCCTTTCGACAAGCCGAACGACTTCGCGATCTTCACCCCCGATAAGCTGATCGAGAGCTTCCAGGGGATCACACGGGGCGTGACACTGGCGATGGTTTTCATCGCGTTCATCTCGCTCCTGATCGGAGGCGTCGGCGTGATGAACATCATGCTGGTCTCGGTGACGGAGAGGACGCGGGAGATCGGCGTGAGAAAGGCAGTCGGCGCGTTTCGGCGCGACATCGTGTTGCAGTTCCTGACCGAGGCGACGACGTTGTCCGTTCTGGGCGGCGCGATCGGTGTGCTGGTCGGGGTCGCGGTGCCGGCGGCGATCAAACGCGCCTTCGCGGCATTGCCGGCGGAGACGCCTCTCTGGGCGGTTCTCGTCGGCCTTCTCGTCTCGATGTCGGTTGGGATCTTTTTCGGACTCTATCCAGCCGTCAAAGCCTCACGCCTGGATCCCATCGAGGCACTTCGGTACGAATAACCCGCGATCCAAGAACCAAGAGAGAAAGGCCAGATGAAGGGCATCTTCCGGCGCCTTCGGCGAGGGTTCGGCGAAAACACGCGGTTTGCGCTGCTTGCCGTCCAGGCTCACAAGCTCCGCGCCTCTCTCACCGTGCTCGGGATCGTCGTCGGCGTCGCGACGGTGATCGCGATGGTCTCGATCGTGACCGGCTTCAACAACAACATGGTCCGGAACTTCCAGAGCTTCGGGGCGTCGCTCGTCCTCTTTCAGAAGTACGAGCCTCGTTTCGGCCCGGGCGGGCCGCGGCCGGAGGGAGAGCTGCGGAGGAAGGACCTCACTCTCGAGGACGCCGCCGCGCTGCGCGAGATCCCCGAGATGCGGGCGGTCTCGCCGCAGCGGTACCTCTGGGATAACACCGACTACCACCTGAAGTTTCGGGAGGCCGAGGCGCGGTCGCCGCGCGTCTTCGGCGTCGTCGAGGAGTACCCCGTTGCGACGAGCCGGTTCGTGGCGCAGGGACGTTTCCTGGCGTCGACGGAGGTCGAGCACGCGGCCGACGTGATGGTGATCGGCGAAGAGATCCGGGACAAGCTCTTCCCCCGCGAAGACCCGATCGGGAAAAGGGTGACGCTCGGGCACGACGGTTATACGGTGGTCGGGGTCTTCGAGAAGAAGGGCCGGATGTTCGGCGAGTCGCAGGACAACTTCGTCGTCATTCCGCTCACGACGTTCGACCGCCGGTTCCCGTGGATCAAGGTCGGCGGCAGCAACGGCGATGCGCTCCGAATCGCCACGGTCCCCTACACACCGGCCCAGGTCCCGGTGATCATCGAGAAGGGGAGGACGATCCTCCGGGCGCGCCACCACGTCGCTTTCGACAAGCCGGACGACTTCGGCATCGTCACCCCGGACAAGATGATCGAGAGCTTTCAGGGGATCACGCGAGGAATTACTCTGGCGATGGTCTTCATCGCATTCGTCTCTCTCTTGATCGGCGGCGTCGGCGTGATGAACATCATGCTGGTCTCGGTGACGGAGAGGACGCGGGAGATCGGGGTGCGAAAGGCGGTCGGCGCCTACCGCCGGGACATCGTCCTGCAGTTCCTGACCGAGGCGACCACCCTTTCGGTCCTGGGCGGCGCGATCGGAGTGATCGTCGGGATCGCGGTCCCGGCCGCGGTGAAGAAAGCGTTCGAAGCGCTGCCGGCGGAGACGCCGCTCTGGGCGGTGCTCGTGGGGCTTCTGGTCTCGATCTCGGTGGGGATCTTTTTCGGGCTGTACCCTGCCGTAAAGGCTTCACGCCTCGATCCCATCGAAGCCCTGCGCTACGAGTAGTCGTCATCGCTTTTTGGGGACAGGCAGGGTTGACAAAGTAGCTCCCGGAAGCTACTTTAGGCCCCGTGAGATCGGTTGGCCTGAAGGTCTTGAAGAACAAGCTCTCGGAGTACGTAAGAACAAGCTCTCGGAGTACGTCCGCCTCGTGGGGAATGGGGAGTCGGTGCTCATCACAGACCGCGATCGGGTAGTTGCAGAACTCATCCCTCCCCGCGAGACGCGGAGCCCGCTCCTTTCGGACGCCCTGCTCGCCGAAGCAGTACGCCAGGGATGGGTGACGCCACCTGCCCTGCCTCCGGGCGCCATTCCGCCCAACAAGCCGGTCGCCCCGCTGGAGGACCTCCTGAGCGAGCTCGAGCGGGATCGCGCAGATCGTTGATTTATCTCGACACATCGGTTGCTCTCGCCCAGCTTCTTGCCGAGGACAGGCAACCCCCGCCGGATCTGTGGAAGGAGTCCTTAATCTCCAGTCGCCTCCTCGAGTACGAGGTCTGGACGCGAATTCACTCACGAAAGCTGGCAGCGACGCATTCCGAGTCGGTGAGAGACCTGCTGGCCCGCATCGCTCTGGTCGAACTGGCTCCGCCGGTTCTCGCGCGAGCGCTGGAGTCCTTTCCCGCGCCGGTGCGGACGCTCGATGCCCTGCACCTCGCCTCGATCGAGTTTCTGCGAGATCACGGCCAGAAAGTTGCGCTCGCCAGTTATGACGCGCGGCTTTCGAAAGCCGCGCGTCGTCTCGACATCCCGGCATACCCTCTGCGGGGCTGAACGGGCCGACGCCTCGGAATGACAGGCAGGAGCGAAGGGCTCAGGATTCAAAAGGGAGAGAGAGCCGAAGGATAAGATTTTGCGTTCCGATGCCTCTCTCCCCGGGCACTCGTCTCGGTCCACACGAGATCCTCGCTCCGCTCGGCGAGGGTGGGATGGGGAGGTCTATCGGGCCCGGGACACGCGCCTCGGGCGCGAGCTCGCGATCAAGATTCTTCCGGCGGCGCTCGCATCCAATGCCGACAGGCTCCAGCGACTCGAGCACGAGGCCCGGTCTGCATCGGCGCTCAACCATCCGAACATTGTGACGATCTACGAGATCGGGCAGGCGGATTCGACCTTCTACATCGCGATGGAGCTCGTCCAAGGAGCGAGCCTGAGAGATCTCATTCTGGCCGGTCCGCTTCCGCTGCGCCGACTCCTCTCGATCGCGGCACAGATCGCGGACGGGCTGGCAAAGGCGCACGGCGCGGGAATCGTCCATCGGGATCTCAAGCCCGAAAACCTCATGGTGTCCAATGACGGATTCGTGAAGATCCTCGACTTCGGCCTCGCAAAGCTCATCCCGGCGCGATCCGAGTCGGTTTCGGACCTCTCGACCTCCGATCACCAGGAGATCGCCGCCAGCGGAATCGCCGGAACGGTTGGCTACATGTCCCCCGAACAGGCGTCCGGCCGGCCGCTCGACTTCCGCTCGGATCAGTTCTCCTTGGGCGCCGTCCTCTACGAGCTCGCGACGGGAGCTCGGGCCTTCCGCCGGGACACGCCGATCCAGACCCTGGCGGCGATCCTCGAGGACGATCCCGAGCCCATCGCGGAGAGGAACGCGCGCCTGCCTGCTCCCTTCCGCTGGATCGTCGAGCGCTGTCTGTCGAAAGACCCCGACGAGCGTTACGCTTCGACGCGGGACCTCGCGCGGGATCTCGCCGCGTTGCGCGAGCGGTTGCTCGAAGCGCCGACCGAGAGCCGCGAAACGCGCCCGGCAAGTCTTCCAATGCCGCGGACCCGCTTCGTCGGCCGCGAGAAGGAACGCAGCGCGCTGCGCGCGTTGCTCGAAAGGCAGGACGTTCGAATCGTCAGCCTGACAGGCTTCGGCGGAATAGGAAAGACGCGGCTCGCCCTCCAGGTCGCCGAGGAAATGTCGGCCCGGTTTCCGGGAGGAGTGTTTTTCGTCCCGCTCGAATCCGTCCA
>WNGB01013174.1_pt1 | contig 11155 bp, 10 predicted proteins | sample 5400681 | NCBI WGS metagenome assembly WNGB01 (sample SAMN13153367, study PRJNA577476) | soil metagenome | isolation source: 115 cm soil or saprolite under grassland replicate 2 | place: USA:California | collected 2016-06-15 | reverse complement strand
CGGACAACGATCCGCGCCGGCCGGCGAACTGAAGCTGGACGACGGGTGGTTCGGCGAGTGAACCGCTCCAGGCTGATGGCCGGAACAGCCCCGCGGGCGGTTGAACACGAAATACCAGGTGCAAGGCTCCAGAAGGTCGTGTGCCGCCCCCGGATCCTGTTCAAGGCCGCCGCCCGTGGCCGTCGAGCCCCGCGCGTGGACATCCGCGATCTCACCGCGGGTTTTCCACAGCGACCACGAGATGCGACGAATGAACGGAAGGGGGTGGACGGGAAGGGACGGCTGACCGGTCAGGGATGGAGGGGGCGGGTGGACTTGGTGTGGACGGTGTCGACGATCTGTTTGAGGACGTCGGGGTCGGCGGACGGGGGTACGCCGTGGCCGAGGTTGAAGATGTGGCCGGGGGCGGCGCGGCCCTCGGCGAGGATCCGGTCGATCTGGGCTTCCAGGACGGGCCAGCCGGCCGAGAGCAGAGCCGGGTCCAGGTTGCCCTGGACGGGTTTGGCCGGGCCTGCCGTGGCGATCCGTCGTACCGCCTCGTCCAGGGGGACGCGCCAGTCGACGCCGATCACGTCCGCCCCGGCGGTGCTCATCTGGGCGAGCAGCTCGCCGGTGTTCACACCGAAGTGCAGCCGCGGCACCCCATACGACTCCAGCGCGGCGAACACCTTCGCCGAGTGCGGCAGCACGAACTCGGCATAGTCCCGCGGCGACAGCGATCCCGCCCACGAGTCGAACAGCTGGACCGCCGAAGCGCCCGCCTCGATCTGCACCGACAGGAACGCGATCGCGACGTCCGCGAGCCGGTCCGCCAGCGCGTGCCACAACGCGGGATCGGCGTGCATCAGCGCCTTCGTGCGCGCGTGGTCCTTGCTCGGCCCGCCCTCGACCAGATACGACGCGACCGTGAACGGCGCGCCCGCGAACCCGATCAGCGGCGTCTCCCCCAGCTCCGAGACCAGCTGTTTCACCGACTCCGTGACGTAGCCGACGTCACCGCTGGTCACCGGCCGTACCGGAGCCAGGTCCGCGGCTGACCGCACCGGCGACGCGACCACGGGTCCGACGCCCGGCTGGATCTCCAGGTCCACCCCGACTGCCTTCAGCGGCAGCACGATGTCGGAGAAGAAGATCGCCGCGTCCACGCCGTACCGCCGGACCGGCTGCAGGGTGATCTCCACCACCAGGTCGGGCCGCATGCAGGACTCGAGCATCGCTGTGCCTTCGCGCAGCGCGCGGTACTCGGGCAGCGACCGGCCGGCCTGCCGCATGAACCACACCGGCGTGTGCGGCACCTCGGCGCCGCGCGCCGCGAGCAGGAAAGCGGACCGGGCGGTGACGGAAGCGGGAGGCACCCACCGATGATCCCACGCGTCCGAAGTCCGGCGCGTCGTCCGCCCCACTCCGACATGGTCGGCCTTAGGCTTCGAGGCATGGGTGCTCGCAAGCAGGTAGAGGCGCCGCCGGCGGCATTCGCCGAGGCGCTGACCCAGCTGCGCGGAGCCAGGTTCCGCCCCGAGGTGTTCGTCGAGGAGATGCCGGCTCCGCAGCGGATCGCGCCGCACGCGGCGGCGGTCAGCGCTGACGTCACGGTCGACGGCGACGACGTCGCGACCGGCCGGCTGGTGGTGCTGTATGACCCGGCCGGCAACGACGCCTGGCAGTCCACATTCCGCTGCGTGGCCTACGTGCGGGCCGCGGTGGAGCCGGAGATGGTCACCGACGCGCTGCTCGGCGGCGTCGGCTGGACCTGGCTGATGGAGGCGCTCGTCGACCACGGTGCGGCGTACCTCGCGCCGAGCGGCACCGTCACCCGGGTGGTCTCGGAGAGCTTCGGCGGGATGGCCGACGACGAGGCCACCGCGGAGATCGAGATCCGCGCGTCCTGGAGCCCGGCCGAGGACCTGACCGGCGCGGTCGACATCGCGCCGCACGCCGAGGCCTGGGGCGATGTGCTGTGTACGGCGGCCGGCCTGCCACCGGTTCCGCCGGGTGTGGTCGCGATGCCGACGCGACGTGGCCAGCGAGGGCGATGACGATCTCGGAGCAACCCACCACCGACCCCGAGGCGACAGCGGAACTACCGCTGCTGGAGCTGCGCGACGGCCTGCCGGACGTGATCGACACCCCCGACGCGCTCAGCGATGTCGTGGAGCAGTTCCGCGCCGGCACCGGCCCGGTCGCGGTCGACGCCGAACGTGCCTCGGGCTACCGCTACTCACACCGCGCCTACCTGGTTCAGCTGCGCCGCGAGGGATCGGCCACCGCGCTGGTGGACCCGATCCCGTTCGCGGACCTGGCCGCGCTCGGCGCGGTGATCGCGGACGCGGAGTGGATCATCCACGCCGCGAACCAGGACCTCGCCTGCCTCACCGAGGTCGGCATGGTGCCGTCGCGGATCTTCGACACCGAGCTCGCCGGCCGGCTGCTCGGCTACCCGAAGGTGGGACTGGCCTCGCTGGTCGGCGACGTGCTCGGGTACCGGATGCGCAAGGAGCACTCAGCGGCCGACTGGTCCACCCGGCCGCTGCCGTCGCCGTGGCTCGTGTACGCCGCGCTCGACGTGGAGATGCTGATCGAGCTGCGCGACGCGATCGAGGCCGAGCTGCGCCGCGACGGCAAGTGGGAGTGGGCCCAGCAGGAGTTCGCCGCGGTGCTCGCGGCGCCGCCGCGTGAGCCGCGCCCGGACCCGTGGCGTCGTACCTCCGGTATGCACCGGGTGCGCAGCCGTCGCGGGCTGAGCGTCGTACGGGCGTTGTGGCAGGCCCGCGACCAGCTGGCCGCGGATGCGGACATCTCGCCCGGCCGGATCCTCGGCGACGCCGCGATCATCGAGGCGGCGTCGGCGATGCCGGCCGACCGGGACGCGCTCGGCAAGCTGCCCGCGTTCAAGAGCCGCGGCGCCCAACGCCACCAGCGGACCTGGTGGGAGGCGATCGAGCACGCCCGCAGGCTTCCCGACACGCAACTGCCCCGGCAGGGAGCGCGGTACGACGGCCCGCCTCCGGCGCGCGCCTGGGCGGAGCGTGATCCGGACGCGGCGGCGCGGCTGTCCGCGACCCGCGCCGCTGTCGGCGAGATCGCCGAGCAGCACCGGCTGCCGACCGAGAACCTGCTCGCCCCCGACACCGTGCGCAGGCTGGCCTGGAGCCCGCCGGCCGAGATCGACGCGGACGTGGTCGCGACGGTGCTGCGCGAGCACGGCGCGCGCGAGTGGCAGGTCGGCCTGACCGCGGTCGCGCTCGCCGACGCGCTCAGCAGCGACGGCGCGGTGACGGCGGCGGAGTCAGCTCCGGACGCCTGACTCCATCCGCACCGGCTGCTCGTCCGGCAGCCGCTTGGGCACGCCGGCCGCGCACGTGCTGATCGCGTCGACCAGGATCGTGTGCAGCACGTCGTCCGGGTTCGGGATGCACGCCAGCGCGACGCCTTCGATCGCGCAGCCGACCACCCTTGGCGCGACCCGGTGGCCGAAGTCGCGCGGCACCCGGCTCCGGCCGGCCGAGAACCGCCGGGCCCAGCGCGCCGCGTTCGGCACCGACTCGAGCGCCCGCCGGCTCTCCTCCTGCAGGTCGCCCGGCGGCCGGCCCTCCCGCTCGGCCAACACCCGCTCGGCGGTGAGCAGCGCCACCGCCAGGACGTGCTGCCGCTCGTCGGAGACCACCGGCAGTGCTGTCCGCACACAGCCGAGGGTCAGCCGCGCGGCCATCCGCGGGTCGTCCGGGGTCAGGCCGATCACCGACGGGATCAGCGGCGCCAGCCGAGCCCGGCCGTCGTCGCTGGTGCAGTCGTTCACGTGCCGGGCGATCGCCGCCAGCAGCGGATGCGTACAGGCAGGGTGGTCCGACCAGGGCTCCCCGGCCAGGAAAGACGCGTACTCCATGAAGCACGCACCCTTGCGCGGGTTGCGGTGCTTGCCGCGGGACAGCACCGGTACATCAGTGGCGATTTGTTCCATGAGCCGCTCCCATCACACGGACTCAGTCTGCGCCTCCGACCGCGCGATCCGCCACGGGTAACAGCGTCAGCCCCACCAGAACGTTGGCGCGATGTCGCTGCGTGGCTGTGAGGAGGCGCACAGCCGCGCCGTCTGGGCCAGCGGGTTACTAGTGAGTAGCATTGCCCGTGCCACTGCTTCCGGTGATTGAGGAGGGCCTCCGTGCCCCGTGAGATTCGCGATGTCGTGTTCGTCGACGGCGTGCGCACCCCGTTCGGCAAGGCCAAGGGCCAGTACGCCGAGACGCGCGCCGACGACCTGGTGATCAAGTGCATCCGTGAGCTGCTGCGGCGCAACCCGTCGCTGCCGCCCGAGAAGGTCGACGAGGTGGCGATCGCGGCCACCACCCAGATCGGCGACCAGGGCCTGACGATCGGCCGGACCGCGGCGCTGCTGGCGGGCCTGCCGAACACCACCCCCGGCTATGCCATCGACCGGATGTGCGCCGGCGCCATGACCGCCGTCACCACCACCGCCGCGGGCATCGCCTTCGGCGCGTACGACGTGGTCGTGGCGGGCGGTGTCGAGCACATGGGCAGGCACCCCATGGGCGAGGGCGTGGACCCGCACCCGCGGATCATCGCCGAGAAGCTGGTCGACACCTCCGCGCTGGTGATGGGCTCCACCGCCGAGAACCTGCACGACCGGTTCCCGTCGATCACCAAGGAGCGCGCCGACCAGTTCGCGGTCGCCTCCCAGGAGAAGGCCGCCAAGGCGTACGCGAACGACCTGATCCAGCCGGACCTGGTGCCGATCGCGACCCGCTCGGCCGAGCAGGGCTGGGGCCTCGCGGTCGCCGACGAGCCGATGCGGCCCGGTACGACGATGGACGACCTGGCGGGCCTGAAGACGCCGTTCCGCCCGCACGGCCGGGTCACCCCGGGCAACGCCGCGGGTATCAACGACGGCGCCACCGCCTGCGTGCTCGCCTCCGCCGAGGCCGCAGAGCAGCTCGGCCTGCCCGTCAAGATGAAGCTGGTCTCGTACGCCTTCGCCGGCGTCGAGCCCGAGGTGATGGGTCTCGGCCCGGTGCCCGCCACCGAGAAGGCGCTCAAGCTCGCCGGCCTGACCATCGACGACATCGACGCGTTCGAGGTGAACGAGGCGTTCGCGGTCCAGGTGCTGGCGTTCCTGGAGCACTACGGCATCGCCGACGACGACCCGCGGGTCAACCCGTACGGCGGCGCGATCGCGTTCGGCCACCCGCTGGCCTCGTCCGGCGTACGCCTGATGAACCAGCTCGCGCTGCAGTTCGAGCAGCGCCCCGAGGTCCGCTACGGCCTCACCACGATGTGCGTCGGCCTCGGCATGGGCGGCACCGTCATCTGGGAGAACCCGCACTTCGCCGGAGGCGACAAATCACTCAGCGATGGAGGCGACAAGTGACCTCGACCCTGGACCAGCTACTGCGTCAACTATTGGCTGACGCGGTCGCGATCGAGACCGACGAGGTCGTCACCCTCGCGCCGTCGCGGGACGTCGTACTGCCCGGCAAGGCGGGCATCCTCGCCCTGATCACGCTCGACAACGGCCACGACCACACCAAGCCGAACACCTTCGGCCCGAAGGGTCTGGCGAACCTGAACGCCGCGATCGACGCCGCCCTCGCCCGCGAGGACGTGGTCGCGATCGGCATCACCGGCAAGCCGTTCATCCTCGCCGCCGGCGCGGACCTCACCGGTGTGCCGAAGCTGACCGACCGCGAGCAGGCGGTGAACCTGGGCCGGATCGGCCACGGCGTGATGCGCAAGCTGGTGGACGGCGGGAAGCCGTCGTTCGCGTTCGTCAACGGCGTCGCGCTGGGTGGCGGCCTCGAGGTCGCGCTGCACGCGACGTACCGGACGATCTCGGCCGCGGCCGGGATGCTGTCGACGCCGGAGGTCTTCCTCGGCCTGCTGCCGGGCTGGGGCGGGAACTTCCTGCTGCCGAACCTGATCGGCCCGGACGCCGCGGTCAAGGTCGTCGTCGAGAACGCCCTGAACCAGAACAAGATGCTCTCCGGCCCGCAGGCCGTCGAGCTCGGCATCGGCGACGTGCTGCTTGAGCCGGCCGACTTCCTCGAGCAGTCGTTGCTGTGGGCAAGCAAGGTGCTGACCGGTGAGATCACCGTCGAGCGCCGCGAGATCGACCGCGGCGAGGCCTGGGACGCCGCCGTCGCGCGCGGCAAGGCTTTCGCCGATGCCAAGGTCAGCGGCGCCGCGCCGGCGCCGTACAAGGCTCTGGAGCTCATCACCAAGGCCAAGGACAACGACCGGGACCGCGGATTCGCCGACGAGGACGAAGCGCTCGCGGACCTGATCATGAGCGAGGAGCTGCGCTCCGGGCTGTACGCGTTCGACCTGGTCAACAAGCGCGCCAAGCGTCCCGCGGGCGCGCCGGACAAGTCCCTGGCGCGGCCGGTGACCAAGGTCGGCATCGTCGGCGCGGGCCTGATGGCCAGCCAGCTGGCGCTGCTGTTCGCGCGCCGGCTCGAGGTGCCCGTGGTGATGACCGACCTGGACCAGGCGCGGGTCGACAAGGGCGTGGGTTACGTGCACGCCGAGGTCGACAAGCTGCTCGGCAAGGGCCGGATCTCCTCCGACAAGGCGTCGCAGCTGAAGGCGCTGGTCAGCGGGTCGGTCGACAAGCAGGAGTCCTTCGCCGACGCCGACTTCGTCATCGAGGCTGTGTTCGAGGAGCTCGAGCTGAAGAAGACGATCTTCGCCGACCTGGAGAAGATCGTCCGCGACGACACCATCCTGGCCACCAACACGTCCTCCCTGTCGGTGACCGAGATGGCGGCCGACCTGGCGCACCCGGAGCGGGTCGTCGGGTTCCACTTCTTCAACCCGGTGGCAGTGCTGCCGCTGCTCGAGATCGTCCGCGCCGGCCAGACCGACGACGCGTCGCTGGCGACCGCGTTCGCGGTCGGCAAGGGCCTGAAGAAGTCCTGCGTGCTGGTCAAGGACGCGCCCGCGTTCGTGGTGAACCGGCTGCTGACCCGGTTCCTCGGCGAGGTGAGCGCCGCGGTCGACGAGGGCACGCCGATCACCGACGCGGACGCGGCGCTGGTCTCGCTCGGCCTGCCGATGCCGCCGTTCGTGCTGCTGCAGCTGGTCGGCCCGGCCGTCGCGCTGCACGTCGCGGAGACCATGCACGCCGCCTACCCGGACCGGTTCGGCGTGTCGTCGAACCTGGCGAAGGTCGTTGCCGCGGGCAAGAGCTCGTTCTACACCTGGGGTGCGGACGGCAAGCCGTCGGTCGATCCCGAGGTCGCGGCGCTGCTCGAGGTGGGCGACAAGCCGATCACCGCGGACGAGCTGCGCACCCGGGTGCTGTCGGCCCTCGCCGAGGAGATCAAGCTGATGCTCGACGACGGTGTCGTCGCCGAGGCGCACGACATCGACCTGTGCATGATCCTCGGCGCCGGCTGGCCGTTCCACCTCGGCGGCATCACCCCGTACCTCGACCGCTCCGGCATCGCCGAGAAGGTCAACGGCACCCGCTTCCTCCCCAAGGGCGTCGCCAGCCTGGCCTAGTCCGGGAACACCCCAGACCGCTGGGGGTCGGTGCGGAGCCGGAAGCCCGCTCCGGCCCCCAGCGCTCCACCCGCACACCGAACAACCCGCCGAGTCGTGGATTTCGGCTTGTCTCATGGTGCGGGTCATGGTGCGAGATGACGGTGCTCGACGGGACGGAAGGTCGTCACCGACGAGTTGGGCGGGTCACCGGCTGGTCGGCGCGTCCCCTACCGACGGACGAGACCCAAGGCGCAACGCTCATTCGTTCGGAGGAGGCAAAGTTCGGTCGTTCCGACGATGCGCCGGTAGTCACCGGGCTCATAGCGTCGGATACGTAGTCAGTCGTCGGCAGGGCCGTGCAGGCACCGCGGACGCGGAACTACAAGGAGACATCGAGCGAGCTGAGGGAGAAGGGGTCAGCATGTTCACCACACCGGAGCACCGAACGATCGTGGCGATGCTGGCCGAGGGCCGCCCAGTCTGGTACGTCGCCGCGGTGACGAAGAGCGACCGGCACTACGCATACGCAGTTGGCACCCAGTACGGCTACCCGAACCGCACCACGCTGAAGCAGTCCCTCCAGCAACTGACCGGTAGCGGCATCCGCCTGCCGGCAACAGCATGAGCCGTGAGCCATGAGCCAAGGGGCCACGACGGTCGCCTACTGCGGTGGGAACCGCTTTGACTGTCCCGACGCGGTCCGACCTTGGTATGACGCAGGCACCGAGAAGGCTGAAGTACGTTGACCACGTGAGCCGGCTCCGGCTGTTCCTCTCGACGTATGGTCTCGACGCCCTGATCGTCGTGGCGGCGGCCTGGGGTGCGGCGGGCACGGCTCTCCGGGAGGATCCGTACCTGCAGACCGGCATGGTGTCGTGGTTCGAGGTCGTGGCGATCGCAGCGGTCGTCCTCGGCTTGCTGCTACGCCGGCGCTTCCCCTTCGCTGCCCCCGCAGCCCTGTGGCTGATCGGTGCGGCGCTCTCCTTCCTGGACGGCCGCCTGGTCACCGGTCAACCCGGGGTCTTCCTGGCCGGAATGGGGGCTGCCCTGCTGCTCGGCAACCTGCGCAACGTCGTACAGGCGCGGGTCGGCCTGGCTATCGTGGTCGGCGGCTCGGCGATCCTCGTGCACAACGACCCCACTCAGTCGGCCGACAGCCTCGTCTTCGTCCCCGTGCTGTTCGCGATGGGCTGGCTCGTCGGCTACGCGCTGCGTGAGCGCACCGCGCACATGGAGGCCGCGGAGGACCGCGCGACCAGGGCCGAGCGCGACCGAGAGGCAGCGGCCCGCGTCGCCGTGGCCGAGGAACGAGGACGGATTGCGCGTGAGCTCCATGACGTGGTGGCGCATGCGGTCAGCGTGATGGTCCTGCAGGTCGGGGCCGTCCGTCATCGGATGCCGGATTCCGATGCGGAGGACCGGGCGGCCCTGACGAACGTCGAGCAGGCGGGCCGGACGGCACTCGCGGAGATGCGTCGCCTGCTCGGTGCGATGCGGCGCGACGACGAGCAGCCCGAGCTTGTGCCGCACCCGGGTTTGGCGGATCTCGAAGGCCTCCTGGATGACGTACGGGCGGCCGGGTTGGCCGTCCGACTGCAGATCCACGGCGAGCCGGTCGAGCTGCCACCCGGTCTGGACCTTTCGGCGTACCGCATCGTGCAGGAAGGCCTCACCAACACCCTGAAGCACGCCCACGCGCGCCAGGCCGAGGTCGAGGTGCAGTACGGTCCTCGTGACCTCCGGGTCGAGGTGCGTGACGACGGTCGTGGTACGTCGACCGGTGACGGCCTCGGCCATGGCCTGGTGGGCATCGGCGAGCGTGTCAAGATCTACGGCGGGGACATGTCGGCGGGCGTCTCCCCCTCCGGCGGCTTCGTGCTCCGTGCTCGACTTCCGTTGGACGGAGCCGGCTCATGACCATCCGGGTGCTCGTGGTGGACGACCAGTCGATGGTTCGGGCGGGCCTGCGCATGCTGCTCGCGGGCGAAGCGGACATCGAGGTCGTCGCGGAGGCAGGCAACGGACGTGAGGCGATCGCTCAGGCAGCGCGCTTCCACCCGGACATCGTGCTGATGGACATCCGGATGCCGGTGATCGACGGGCTCGAGGCCACCCGGCGGATCCTGGCGGCCGACGACTCCGTGCGCGTGCTTGTCCTCACGACATTCGACCTCGACGAGTACGTCTACGAGGCGTTGCGCGCCGGCGCGAGTGGATTCGTCCTCAAGGACGATCCGCCCGAGCAGCTGATCGCCGCCGTCCAGACCATCGCAGCCGGCGAGGCACTTCTCTCGCCCACGGTAACCCGTCGCGTGATCCATGAGTTCACCCGTCTTCACCGCCAGGCTCCCCCGAAGGCCGTGGACTCCCTGACCGGCCGCGAGCTGGACGTGTTCCGCCTGATCACGCAAGGGTTGTCCAACGCCGAGATCGGTCAGGAGCTGTTCATCAGCGACACCACGGTCAAGACGCACGTGACACGGCTGCTGCAGAAGCTCGGCCTGCGCGACCGGGCCCAGGCGATCGTCCTGGCCTACCAGACCGGACTGTTCGAAGTGACCGCGACCCGGCGGCCTGAAGGCCCCGAGTCACGACGCTGACCGCACCCTGGCGGGGGCCTCCTACCAAAGTCGGACCGGCGGTCATGGGGTGGTCGTAGCACGAACGCGACCTGACGACGACGCGCCCACCGAGCCGCGCTCATAGCGTCGAGGTACCACCTCAACCAGGAGCGTTGCCCATGATCACCATCGAGTCACTGTCCAAGAAGTACGGCCGCCGCACCGTCGTCGACGAAATCAGCTTCACCGCCCGGGCAGGCCGTGTGACCGGCTTCCTGGGCCCGAACGGGGCCGGCAAGTCGACCTCCATGCGGATGATGGTCGGGCTGACCCGGCCCACATCAGGAAACGTCGCCATCTCCGGTCGCAGGTTCGCAAACCTGCCGAATCCGGGACTGGAGGTCGGCGTGATGCTGGACGCCTCGGCCCAGCACGCCGGCCGCACCGGTCGCGAGATCCTCACCCTCGCCCAGCAGATGATGGGACTGCCGGCGCGTCGTGTCCCCGAGATGCTGGAGCTGGTCGGCCTCACCGAAACCGAGTCGAACCGCCGCGTCGGCAGCTACTCGCTCGGAATGCGTCAGCGGCTCGGCATCGCGGTCGCCCTGATCGGTGGCCCGTCCGTACTGATCCTCGACGAGCCGGCCAACGGACTCGACCCCGCCGGCATCCGCTGGATGCGCGGGCTGCTCCGTGACTACGCGAACGACGGAGGGACCGTCCTGCTGTCGTCACACCTGCTTCACGAGATCGAGCTCATCGCCGACGACATCGTGATGATCGGCAAGGGCCGCATCGTTGCCCAAGGCTCCAAGACCGAACTCCTGAGAGCCGCGGGGACCATCGTCCGCGCACGGGACATGGACGCCCTCGAGCGGGCCCTCCACGAATCCGGACTCGTCACGACCCCCGCGGAGGACGGTGGCCTGCGCGCCGACGCCGACCCGACCGTCGTCGGACTGGTCGCGCGAGAGTCCGGCCTCGCCCTCACCGAGTTGCGCACCGCCGACGGCGGCCTCGAGGACATGTTCCTCCAGCTCACCGCCCACACCCAACGAGAAGGGAAAGCAGCATGACCACCATCGCCCTCGACCCCG
>WNGB01040263.1_pt1 | contig 11156 bp, 12 predicted proteins | sample 5400681 | NCBI WGS metagenome assembly WNGB01 (sample SAMN13153367, study PRJNA577476) | soil metagenome | isolation source: 115 cm soil or saprolite under grassland replicate 2 | place: USA:California | collected 2016-06-15 | reverse complement strand
GATCGGCGGGCAAGAGCTTTGGCCCCGGGTGGACTTCATCGAGGTACTCGATGATCGCGAGCGACTGAGTCAGAAGGCTACCGCCGTCCTCGAGCGCGGGGACCAGTCCTTGAGCGTTGACCGATTTGTAGCCCGCTTCCAGGTGCTCACCCTTGGGAAGGCTCACGCCCGCGTGCTCGTATTTCACGCCCTTGTGGTTGAGCGCGATGCGCACGCGGAACGAGGCGGAAGAGCGGAAGAACGTATAGAGCTTCATGCAGTCGAATCCCGGCGAGACAAACTCCGGCAAGCATAGGGGAGGACGTGCTGCAGGGTCAACGCCGCTGCTTCTTTCGTTCTTCCTCTCGCAACCGCAGCACCCGCCGCTGCACTTTTCCCGTAGTCGTCATCGGCAGGCTGTCCAGAAACTCGATTTCCTTGGGATGAGGGACCGATGCGGTAGCCCGCGCTCTTGAATACGTCGTCGGAGCGTCCCTGGTACCAGAAATCGCCGTCCTCATCGCGCTTCGCGAGATCCCCGGTGCGGCACCATTTGCCGGTGTATTTATTTTTCGTCGCCTCGGGATTCTTCCAGTACTCGAGAAAAAACACCGGGTCGCCTTCCGCCCAGGCCGCCACCTCCCCGATTTCACCGACCGGAACTTCAGCACCCGCCTCGTCGATGCAGGCCACGCGGTGTCCGGGATACGGCCGCCCGATCGACCCGGGCTTGGCCGGCCACAGCGTATGCGAATTGCCGACGATGTAATTGATCTCGGTCTGGCCGAACATCTCGTTGACGGTGACTCCGAGCGCCTCGCGGCTCCATTCGAATACCGTCTCGCCCACCGATTCGCCGGCGCTCATGATGGAGCGCAGCGAAAGCTCGTAACGTTTCGTCGGCTGCGGCACCGTCTTCATCATCATCTTGAGCGCGGTCGGAAAGAGGAAGGTGTTGCGCACGCCGTACTTTTGCATCAGCCAGAACGCCTTTTCGGGATCGAAGCGACCGCGGTAGCCGAGCAGCGGAGCAGCGTGGTAAAGGGACGGCAGCAGCGCGTCCATCAGGCCGCCCGTCCAGGCCCAGTCGGCAGGCGACCAGAACAGGTCGCCCGCCTGCGGAAACAGATCGTGCGAATGCACGAAGCCGGGGAGGTTCCCGAGGAGGACCCGCTGCGGCATGAGCGCCCCCTTCGGCGGACCGGTCGTGCCGCTCGTATAGATGAGCAGCGCCGGGTCGTCGGCCCGCGTCTCGATCGGAGTGAAGCGCGGCGAAGCCTGCGCGAGAAGCGGCTCCCAGGGCCGCGACCATGATTCCCGCGCTCCGGCGACACCGATCACGTGCCTCAAGAACGGCAGCCTGTCGCGAATCTGGGCGAGATTGGGCAGCGACGCGGGATCGACGAGCGCCGCCACCGCCCCGCTGTCCTGCAAGCGGTATTCCAGCGCCTCGGGACCGAACAGGATCGAAAGCGGCGTCGCCACGACGCCCATCTGGTAGCAGGCGATGTGCGCGATCGCCGTTTCCGGACGCTGCGGCAGGATGATGCCGACCCGGTCGCCGCGTTTCAGGCCGAGGCCGGCGAGCGCGTTGGAGAGCCGGTTGGCCTGCTGCTGCAGATCCCAGAAGCTGTATGCGGCGGTGGACCCGGCCTCATCCTCCCAATAAAGGGCGAAGCGGGAGCGGTCAGGCGAGTGCCGGCCGCAGCAGGCCGTGCCGATGTTGAATCGAGCCGGCACCTGACGCAGCTACTGGAGTTGCCTGAGCCGTTGCTCGACGAACTCGAGAAGATTGGGAGCGAGGTTCCCTGCCGATTTGGCGCGCGTGAAGGCCTCCAGTGCATCCTTCCTCCGTTCGACCGCCTGAAACGAGATCCCCAGGCCGACCCACCAAACGCCCGCCGACGGCGCAAGGCGCAGCGCCGCCTGATACTGCTCGATCGCTTCCTTGTGGCGCTCGAGCCGCTGGTAGAGCGCAGCGGCAAATGCGTGAAAGTCCGGGTTGCGGTCCGGCGGTGCGGCGTGCCTTTGCAGCACGAAAAGCGCCGTGGAGATATCGTTGCTCTCGACCATGATGCGCGCGAGGAGCATGGCGAAACCGGTGTTCCCGGTGTCGACCGCGAGGCCGTCCTGCAGGGACACGGCGGCCTCGTCCACGCGTTTGGCCTCGAGCAGGAGCGCCACCATGGTCTGACGCGCCGCTTCGTGCCCGGGATCGATTTCGAGAGCGCGGCGGAAACCATCCATCCCTTCGGCGATCCGGCCCTGGTTCACGAGGTTGACCGCGCGGCGGAATTCGCTCTCCGCCCGATTGCGCGCAGAAGTATTCGCGCGCCGGTCGATCTTGCCCGGCGCGGCGGCAGGGTCGCCCGCAAGAACGGGTTGCTCCGCGACCGCCTTCGCCGCGCCACTGCGAGTTTTCGAGCCGGATCGGGAGGATGAAGTTCTCGAGCTTCGCTGTGGAATGGGGGTCGTCAACTCTGTCGCCAGCCGCAGCATGTCCACATTCACTTTTTCCGAGCGTTGCGGCAAAGGCGCCTGCGCGGCTGACGAACCGGCGGGTGCGGAACTCGAGGCGGCCGGCAGCGTCGGCGCAGGCTGCGGGGCGGCCGCTTGCGGCGCGGGGATCTTTCCTCGCGGGGACTGGTAGACGAGATCGGTGACCACCGAGTGCGGCGTCAACTGCCAGACGAGCCACGCGACCCAGCCTACGGCGAAGAGCATCGTCATGGCCATGGTCCGCCAGAAGAAATCCGAGGCGAGCGTGCGCTCAGGCACCGGACGCATGTGGCGCGACAGTGCCCCTGCGGGCGCCGCCGTTCCGCCCTGAGACGCGTGGCGCTTGTCCAGGTCCCGGAGCATCTTGTTGATGAGGCTCATCGCAGCATCATCCAGCCGATGCCCGAAAACGCCGCACAGGCGAGCGCAAGCCAGAGCCAGGCGCGCGACAGCGCGAACGAAGCGGGCGTATCGACGGTCGCCGCGCGGGCGTGCCGTCCGGTCACCCTGCGCACGCCCTCGCCGTAGGCGAGCATCAGCGCCTTGTTGGCGAGGATATTGACGAGCCGGGGAACGCCGCGGCTCGCGCGGTAGATCGAATTCACGGCTGCGGGCGCAAACACCGCGTCGCCCGAATATCCGGCGATCGCGAGCCGGTGAGCGAGATAGTGCCCGGTCTCCTCGCGCGTCAGGGTGCCCAGATGGTGCTGAAAAGTGATGCGCTGGCGCAGCTGCCGGATCGATTCATGCGCAAGCCTCTCATCGAGCTCGGGCTGGCCGAACAGGATCACCTGGATGAGCTTGCGCTTCTCGGTTTCGAGATTGGTCAGCAGCCGCAGGGTCTCGAGCGATTCCAGCGGCATCGCCTGGGTCTCGTCGAGGCACACCACCACGCGCTTTTTCTGGCGGGCGAAATCCAGCAGCGCGAGGTTCAGCGCCTTGAGCAGATGATGCTGGTCGAGCCCGCTGTCGAGCTTGACCCGCATTTCCTCGGCGAGCGCGAGCAGCAGCGTCTTGGGCTCGAGGTTCGGGTTGGGAACGTACGCGCTGGCCCAGTTGTCGTCCAGCGTCGCGAGAAATTTGCGGCAAAGCAGCGTCTTGCCGGTGCCCACCTCGCCGGTGATCTTGAGGAAACCCTCGCCGTTCGCGACGGCGACGAGCAGCGTGTTCAGCGCTTCCTGGCTGCTCGCGCACGCGTAGAAAAAACTCGTGTCGGGAGTGATCCCGAACGGGGGCTCGCGCAGACCGAAGTGGGAAAGATAGATCACTTCGCTCTATCGGACGAACCGGCTCCCGTGTTGGACCCGAGGTTCTGCATGCGATCGCGCGTCTCCTGGATGTCCTGCTCCCAGTCCCTGTCGCCCTTGATGATGGTGGGCTTCAGCAGGATGACCAGCTCTCTCTTGGTCCTGGTCCGCGTGTCGTTTCCGAACAGCGCGCCGACGCCCGGTATGTCCTGGAGTCCCGGCAGGCCGGACCGATCGTTCGCGACATCGACCTTCATCAACCCGCCCAGCGCGACGATGTTCCCGTCCTGGACTCGAACCATGGTATCGGTCTCGTTGATGGAGCTCCTCGCGAGCGGCAGCGTCGTGTCGCCCCCTCCTGCCCCCAAATTGAATACGAGGTCCTGCTGGACGACGTTGCTTACCAACGGGTGGATATGCAGAAGGATGTTCCCGTCCTCGTCTATTTGGGGTGTGATGTCGAGGGACACACCTGAAAAGAATGAGTTGAGAGTCGGAGTCAACAGGACGTTCTGGATCGCACCGGAAAGCGGGTTCGTTACGGGCGTTCCCGTAACGTTGGTCACGAAGAACTGGTCAGTTCCGACCTTGAGGACTGCTTTCTGGTTGTTGAGGGCCGCGACCCGAGGGCTCGACAAGACCTGGACATTTCCCTGCGACTCCAGGAACTGCAGCAGGGAAGCAAAGTTCCGCGTCTGGATCGCGAGACCGAACACGCCCGCGCCCGCCGCGCCCGCCGCCGATACGGCGGTTCCTGCCAACCCCGTTCCGAGGATGCCGGTGGTCAAGGTGCGTGCAGCCGGGTCGACCGTCAGATTTGCCGCGGATATGGAGCCGGTCGTAGAGAGCTGCGCACCCGAGCCGAGCACGCCGCCGGTGACGTGGCTGGTCGGAAACGCCGCCCAGTTGATTCCGGCCTGATAGGCGTTATTCAGGGTGACATCGACGACCTTGGCTTCGATCATCACCTGGCGCTCGACCGACAGGCGCATCGCCTTGAGGTACTTTTCAATGTTTCGCAATTCCCTTGGCATCGCGCGGATCACGATCACGCCCGATTGCGGGCTGACCACCACACTTCTGCCTTCGCCCGGTCCGATAAGGGTCCGCAGGGCGATCGTGATTTCGCTCCAGAAGTCGCTCTGCGAAACCATCGAGACACGAGAGGCATCCAGGCTGGTCGTAGCGATCGAGCTGAGCCCTAGCGCGCCAAGCGCCGGTGAGGTGCCTTGCGTCGCGCCCCCCGCGGCGATCGCAAGCGGCGCAGCGCCGCCGCCAGCCCCCTGTTGCGTGCCCGAGATCGCGCCGGAGCTGACGCGCACGTCGCTGCGGCCGGAGCGCAGGCCGATCAGGTAATTGACCTGGAACACGCGGGTCTGCAGGCCGGTCGCTTCGACGTAAATCCGCGTGCCGTCGACGCGGAACTCGTAACCGTATGCCTCGCGGATCGCTTCCAGCGCTTCCCTCACCGTGACATCCTTGAGATTGACGGTGATCGCCCCGCCCACGCCGGGGTTCACGACCATGCTGTAACGCGTGCCGGACACGATGGACATGAACACTTGCTGAGCCGGGGCGCCGTTCACCACGAGATCGAAGCGCGGCTCGACCGGAGCGCCGGATAGCTTTGGAATTTCCGCTCGAAGCGGCGGCAGCAAGGCTTCGCGGACGGCTTCCGACTGGGACGATCTCGGCTGCCGGCTGGCGCGCTCGACTTCGGAAAGAAGAGTCGGGTCCACGCGGTTGTATGGCTGTGCACACGAGCCCAACAAGAACAAGATCACGACGCTAGTTCGCTTCATGGTTCCCTTCCTCCCGCTGCCCGGCGGTTTCATTCCGGGCGGCAGGCCAGTGTTTTCTTCGTTGGACGGAAGAATAGAGCTTGATGATTTCGGTCGCGTCGGCCCTTTCGAGCACGATTTCCTCGTCGCTGATCCGCACCAGCGTCGCGTTTCCGTAGCGCCCGCCCAGAACGACCGTCTGCCCGTTGATCGTCGCCTGCCGGCGATCGGTCGAGATGATCACGACTTGCGCCGGCGAAAAATTGCCCGCGGGCTCGAAAACTTCCACACCACCCCCTGCGCAAGGCCGCGCGGCGCGACTAGCGAGATGACGAGCGCGAAACCCAGCGTCAGATAAGCAGCCATGTCTTTTCCGGGCTGAGCGTATAAAGCGTGATCTTCAGCGTGACCACGGGGTAGGCACCGGCCTGAAGCTCCATGTTGCCCCACATGATCTTCGCGGGGAGGCGCTCAAGCTGGCCGACGTAGTTCAGCATTTTCAGATAGCTTCCCGACACGGCGATCTCGATTCCGTGCCGGTACATCCCCACGCCGCCCGGCGCGGAACCCAATATCGCCGTGAGCGACTGGGTCAATCCGGTCGCAGGCAGCGAGCGCAGGCTGACCAGCTCGATGTCGGGATTTCGCTTCACGATTTCAGAGAGCATCTTCGCCATGCGTTCGGGCGGAACCAGCGCGCTTTGTCTTCCGGCGAGCTCCCGGTCGAGCGCGGCAAGCTCGAGCTTGCGCTTTTCCAGCCGCTGCCGCTTCGCGTTTGCGTTGTCGCCCGATCGTGCCTGCGCGTAAGCCTGCACCTGTCCCCGCATGGCGCGAATTTCATCCTCTTGCTGCTGAATTCTCTGCGAGTTGGTCTTCTGTCTCTTCAAGATGGGCTCGAACAGCGCGCTGTCGGCGACCCCGACGATCACGACGGCGACCGCGAGGAAGATGAGCACGCGCTCGCGCAGGCTCATCGCGTCGAGGCGATCGGCGTAGCGCTGCAATGGCACCGGCAAGCGCATGGCTAGGGCCTCGCCCTCTCGGTTGCTGCAGGGGCACTTCGCGCCTCGGAAAATCCCTGCGAGCTCACGGTGAATTCCACGATCGAGCGAGCCGGACCCTTTCCCGCGGTGCTCCGGGTAATCGCCAGGGCCTCGAGCGGACGCCCTCGAAGCGCGGATTCCTGCTTGAGTCGCCCGATGAGGACGGGGACGAGGTCCGCCTGCAGGGCCCGGCCGCTCATGGTGAGCTGAGCGCCCCCTTCGGCGATCTGTATGCTGGTGAGCCAGAGGCCCTGCACGGTCTGCCGCGCAAAGGCGCGGAGGTATTCAGAGTACCCGGCGGGTCCGGCCGAACCGCCCGTTCCGAGCTCGCGCAGCAGCGACTGGCGCAAAGCGACGGCCGCTTCAATGCTCTTCAAGTCCTGATCGAGCTGCGCTTCGCGTTTCTCCGGGCTGAGGGCCGCGGTGATTTTGGTGAATTGCTGCTTCTGCTGTTCGTAGGCGCGCCCCGATTCTCCGTTCTGGCGCGCGAGGCTCCTGTCCTGCCACAAGGCGAAGCCGTAAAAGGCCGCCAGTCCCAGCACGATCAGGCCGAGCGCCTGGGTCATGGCCAGCGCGGAAAAATATTTCTTCTTCTCGAGGAACTGCGGATTGAAAAGATTGATCTGCTGGCTCACAGCGCCTTCTCCTCGACCCGCAGCGCCGCTCCGAACAGGTAAAAATATTCCCACTGCTCATCGGGCGTCGGCTCGCTGCCGTCGGCAAAATCCATGACCTGCGGCAATGCCGCGGCCACGACCGGCACGTAAAGCCTGCTGCGGAGAAATTGCTCGAGCTCGGGGTCCTGCGGCAGCGGGGCGAGCAGCAGCTCGCCCACCCCGACGCTGAGCCGCTGGCGGTCAAAAATGTCCAGCGACCGGGTGATCTCGGTCGCGACCCGTTCGCGGTAATGGTCGCCGTGCTCCCTTTGCCCCAGCTGCACCGACGTGACTTCGAGGCGCCGCGTGAGGAGCAGCTCGCCGTGGAACGAGATCGTCAACATCCCTCCCCAGGAGGAAAACGCCAGCATCGCGGTCGCCTTGTCCGGGGACTCGAACAATGCCGCGACGTTGCGCTGCGCCATTTCCGGGATGTCGATGACCTTGAGCGGAATGCGCGCATCCTGAAACAGGGCGATCCGTTTTTGCACGACCTCGTTGGAGGTGGCGACGGCATACATGGCTTGCGCCGATCCCTTGGGGTGCCCCTCGGCGCGCACTTCGAACACATCGACCGTTGCGTCGTCGATGTGATATTCGAGCTGATCCTTGATCCGCCAGCGAATCGCAGCTTTGAGCTCGTCGGGCGGAACCTTGGGCGGTTCCACCAACAGTATCTGGTAGTCCGCGGGTTCCAGGAGCGTCGTGCAGGCAAAGCGGGCAAGCCCGTGCTCCTTCATCTCCCTCTGCAGCGAACCCGCCTGCTCGGACGGGGGGCATGAAACGCCCCACCAGCGCGTCGCAATGGGCCGTTCGCGGTTGAACCCGCGCACATGGGCGAATTTGATCCCTTCCGGCTCGATGGCGACGGCCAGAAGTCCTGAACCCTGCGTCGATTTGGTGAGCCAACCCAACAACACCCTCTCCGTGAATCAGGCTTAACTTCAAGTTATATGAATAAGGTATTGTTGTCAATGGTATTTTTATCTCCGCTTCTGGTCCAATTCGGCCTTGGGTAGAGAGACAGCGCGTACAGATCCGAAGCGTGCAACTTCATGCTAGCCCGGCGGAGCCGAGGCTAGCAGCAATCCAGCCTGCCTCGAAGATATCCCGCGCCTCATGATGTCTTCACGGCGGATACACCTCTATCGTATTGATCCGGCGCACCCCCCCGGACAAACTGATTGCGAGAAGATTGGCCACACCGACCGTGCTTCCGCTTGCTGCTGACGATACGACGAAGCTGGGATTGGCAGTCCCCGCGGATTGACGCCCCAGCAGTCCACTGTAGAAGTCGTCGCACTCTGCGGTTCCAGAGCACAAGTTCCAGGTGTAAGCGTTGGATGAAACCGTGGCAGCGCTAACGGTAATTTTCTCCGCCGGCCCCGCCCCGATATTAACGCTTGCACCCGACGTATTTTGGTATTGAATGGCTGCCAACACCACGTTTTCTCCGGCAGGAAACGAAGTCGGAACCGACAACAAAGTCGAGGCCGCTGTGAATGTAACCGAAGGGCTTGTAAATCCCACTGCGCCGTTGAACCCGTTGAAAACGAGTATCGACGCGCTGCCCTTGGTGCCGCCGCCGGAGGCCAGCGCCGAGACCGTATAAGTCTGGCCGGCAACGGCGTTGGAGTCGATCGCCATCAGCAGCGCGCCGGTGCCCTGATTCACGTTCCCGGTCTTGTCCAGCGTGATCGTGAAAGCGTTGCTGATGATGGGTGTTCCACCCTTTTGGACAGAGAGATTGGTGATATTTCTCAACTGACCAGAGCTGCCGTCAAGCTGCACCTGCGCAATAACGATGTTGTTGCCTGCGGTGATGGCGCCGCTGGTCACGAGGGTCGTGGCACTGGTGCCAATGCCCGTTAGTGTTCCCTGGATGAAGCTCGCATTGGCAGAAGCGATGCCGCTGATCGCGAGGATCTGGACGCGGGCGAAGGTGTTGGTGTTCGACGGGCTGGTCACGGTGACGTCGTACGTGGCCCCGGCAGGCGCCGCGGCATGCTTCCCCATCAGGAATTGCGTCTCCTGAGGAAAGCTATTCGCACCTGCGGTCGCGCCTCCTCCCACGTCGATCAGGGACGTCGATGACTGAAGCGTCGCCGCGGGACTCGTCGCGACGAGTTTCAGATTGCCCGCCGGAATCGTCGTGTGTGCGGCCGTGTTGCTGAAGGTCACGATCGCAAAAACGTAGTTGTCTCCCGCCGGCAGGTTCGGCGCCCAGCCGGAAGTGAGCGATGTGGTCGCGGGGGCCGTGGTCAGCTGGATCGAGCCGCTGGTAAAAGAATTCGAAACTCCGCTCGAGCTCGCCTGTACCGTGCTCTCCAGTATCCGCTTCGCGCCGCCCGCGGTTCCGGTAGAGGCGATCACGCACTGGTTCGCCTGCGTGACCGCATTCCCGGCGGTGTGAGCCGCCGCGGTCGTGCCGTTGGCGCCCCTGACGACACCCCCCAGGCACGGTGCTGGCGAACATGCGGAGCCGGTGTCGGAGGTGCTGCCGTAGTCGATCGACTCCGTCCCGATCGTGATTTCCCCGTGCGGGGCAAGATTGCTCAGGTTTCCGCTCGTGAAGGTCAGGGGCACGCTCGAGACGCTGCCCGCCGGAATGTTGGATGCGAGCGTTGCCGTAAAAGCCGTCGGATAAGGCGTGCCCCCCGTCGTAAACTGCCCCGACCCCACCGGCAGGTTGGTATTGGTCAATGCCGTGCAGGCGGTGCCGGTGGAAAACTGATATTTCGCTACCTCTATTCCCGAGTACGCGGCGGCATAGGCCGTCCCCGACTGGTTGTGCAGAATGCTCGATCGCTCGCTCGAAACGTAGAGAAAACCGAGCGCGACGATCATCAGCGCGATCACCACGATCAGCACCACTGCCGCCACGAGCAATTGACCGCGCTGGCGCAGAGCGGGGCGCATCAGAAGGCCGCCGGCTTGAAGGTGCTGCGATAGGTCATGTTCACATTCTGCGTCGTGATCGTCAGCTGCACCGTGATGTAGTAAACCAGCGCAGAATTTCCCCCGAAATTTTCGGGGTTCACGCCGTCGTTATGAAGATAGGTGATGGTGACCGCGCTGACGTTGTCGGCGAGCGGCTGGTAAGTGCCCGCCACACCCGTCTGGGACCGTTCGAGCTGGGACGTGCCGGCGTTGCGTCTATAGGCGATCGAATCCCCGACAACGTCGGTAAAGGAGACCTGGTTTTGCACGCTGATGTCGAGATCGGCCGTGCTCCGCACGGCGCGCAGCTCGCGCGCCATGCGCTCAAGCGCGAGGCGGCCCTGCGCGTCGTCCTGCGCGATCTCGCGCCCGAGGAAATAGTTGCGAAAACCGCCGCTCATGACGGTCGCACCGATCGTCGCCAGCGCGCCGATGATGACCAGGGTTATCACTACTTCGATCAGCGTAAAACCGGCTGACCGAAATGAGGAGCGCCCGATCATGGCTAGTAATTCGAAAGGACCGCGCTCTGCGTTGCGAGCGTGGTACCGCCCAGCGTCACGGTAACGGTGACGAGCTTATAGTTCATCGTGGGATTGCCGTTCCATGACACCCACGAAGCCGGCGCTGTGCCGGTACCGGCTGAAGCCACGCTATAGCCCAAGGTGTTGGTGCAGACGGCGGGCGCGCCCACGTTGCACGGATCAAGGTCCACTGTGTTGTTGTAACCCCGGCCCGCGAGCGGACTATCCCGCTGGCCAAGAATCAGCGCCATGCGCTCCTGGGCGAGCTGCGTCGCCTGGGTAAGCTGGGCCGCAGTGGGACTGCGAGGAAGCACGCTGCCGAACGATCTGAGCAGGGCGTACGCCGCAAATCCGAGAATCACGATGAAAACCAGCAACTCCACCAGTGTGAATCCCCGCAGGCGGCTCATCGGACCGGCTTCCTCTAGGGCGTTACCCTGCCGGTCTGGGGCGTGATCGTGATCGACTGGCTCACGCCTCCCTTGCT
>WNGB01013562.1_pt1 | contig 11156 bp, 11 predicted proteins | sample 5400681 | NCBI WGS metagenome assembly WNGB01 (sample SAMN13153367, study PRJNA577476) | soil metagenome | isolation source: 115 cm soil or saprolite under grassland replicate 2 | place: USA:California | collected 2016-06-15 | reverse complement strand
CTTGACCAGGCCGGGGTCGACCCCGAGGTCGTGGGAGGAGTCGTGCAGGACCTCCTCGATGCGGATCGTCATGGTCTCGCCGCTGCGGTTGCTGACGCGCCAGACCATCGGCTCCTGCACCAGCGTGCAGGGCGGCGACATCCAGTTCAGCGGCTTGTAGGCACCGCCGTCGGCATGCACCAGGACCGACCCGTCCGCCTTGACCAGCAGCAGCCGGGTCGCCATGGGCAGGTGGGCGCTCAGCCGGCCGGTGTACTCCACGCTGCAGCGGGCGATGACCAGTCGCATGCCCAGCAGGATATCCGACCCGGCTGACGCCGCCCGGGCCGCCCGAAACGGGGCCGCGGCGGTTCCCGGATCGGGAGGGAAGTGGTAAACAGGGGCGTACCTGACGGCGGCGCCGATCCAGTGGAACGACCGGAACGGGAGGGCAGGCTGGCTTCGACGGTCGACGGCCGCGTGCCTCCCGGGCCAAGGGGAAATCTCCTCCTGGGCAGCCTCCCGGCGATCCGCCGGGACAACGTCCACGCCTTCCTTGACGGCTGGCGCCGCTACGGTGACACCGTGCGCTTCCGCGGCCCGATGACCCTCTACCTGCTGGCCCACCCGGACGCGGTCAGGCACGTGCTGCAGGACGAGGCCGCCAACTACCCGCGGCCGCCGTTCGTCCGCAACCGGCTGCGGGCGATCGTCGGCGACGGCCTGGTCGGGGCCGAGGGCGCGGACTGGGTCCGCTCCCGGCGGATGGCCCAGCCGCCGTTCCGCCGCCACCAGCTCGACCGGTACGGCCCGCTGTTCGCCGAGGCCACCGCCGAGGTGCTGGACTCCTGGACGCGGCACGCGGAGACCGGGCGACCCCTGGACGTCGAGCAGGAGATGGTCAGGATCAGCCTGGCCAACCTGGCCGCGTCGCTGTTCCGGACCGACTGGCGGCGGGACATCGACCGGGTCGCCCCGGCGGTCGCCGACATCCTCGCGTTCGCCAACTCGCGGCTCACCTCGGTGGTCGACACCCGGCGGCTGCCGCTGCCGTCCAGCCGGCGCTTCGACCGTTGCCTGGAGCTGCTCGACTCGATCCTGTACCCGCTGATCGCCGAGCGCCGCATGGCACCCGGCGGCGAGGACCTGGTCGGCATGCTGGTCGACGTGCGCGACCAGGAAACCGGTGCCCGCCTGACCGACAAGCAGGTCCGCGACGAGACCATCAGCTTCTTCATCGCCGGCCACGCCACCATCGCGTCGGCGCTGACCTGGACCTGGTACCTGCTCTCGACCCACCCGGAATGCTGGCGGCGGCTGCGGGCCGAGGTCGTCGAGGTGCTCGGCGACCGCCCACCCGCCGTGGCCGACCTGCCCCGGCTCCCCTACACCACCATGGTGGTGCAGGAGGCGATGCGCCTCTACCCGCCGATCTACCTGGTGTTGCGCCGGGCGCTGGCCGACGACGAGATCGGGGGCTGGCGCATCCCGGCCGGCGCCGACATCGCCCTCTGCCCCTACGTGACCCACCGCCACCCGGAGTTCTGGGACAACCCGGAGGGCTTCGACCCGGAACGGTTCGCGGCCGAGCGGGCGGGACGCCGCCACCGCATGGCGTTCTTCCCCTTCTCGGGCGGTCCTCGCCGGTGCATCGGCGAGGGGTTCGCGCTGCTGCAGCTCCCGCTGGTGGTCGCGATGGTCGCCCAGCGCTTCCGGCTCACCCTGCTGCCCGCCCGCCCGGCCGAGGTCATGGCCGCCGTCACCCTCCGCCCCCGCGCCCCCATGCTGATGCGGGTCGAGCGGGTCACCTGAGCCGGGTCCGCGCGCTACCCCGGGTGCCAGAGGGCATCGCCGGTGTGGGGGTCGAAGAAGGACAGCTGGCGGACGTCGACCGCCAGCTCGATCGGGTCGCCGGGGCGGATCGGGTGGTTGCTTGGGAGGCGGGCGAGCACCACGGCGGTGGGCTGCTCGCCCGGGCCCTCGACGCCCGGGGTGTCGGTGACGCGGACAAGGGGGGCGTCGAGGCGGCAGCCGACCAGCAGCTCGGGGCCGAGGTGCTCCACGCGCGCGGCGGTCGCGCGCAGGATCCCGGTTCCGGGCGGCGGGTCCTGGACGGTCGTGGCGTCGGCCAGGTGCTCTGGGCGCACGCCGACGGTGACCGGGCCGACCCGCCCGCGGAGCATCCCGGAGGGGGTGCCGGGGAAGGGCAGGCGCTGGCTGCCGAGCACCACCGAGGCGCGGCCGCCGTCGACCTCCAGCCGCCCGCCGACCAGCGACATGGCGGGCGAGCCGATGAAGCTGGCCACGAAGGTGTTGGCCGGCCGCTCGTACAGCGTCCTCGGCTCGGCGACCTGCTCGAGCACGCCGGCGCGCATCACCGCCACCCGGTCGCCGACGGCCATCGCCTGGGTCTGGTCGTGGGTGACGTACAGGGAGCTGGCGCCGAGGCCGTGCAGGAGCCCGGCCAGCTCGGTGCGGAGCCGGATCCGCTCGCCGGCGTCCAGGTGGGTGAGCGGCTCGTCGAGTAGGAACACCGAGGGGACCCGCACGGTCGCCCGGCCGATGGCGACCCGCTGCCGCTGCCCGGCCGACAGGGTTCCCGGAAGGCGGTCGAGCAGGCGGCCGAGCCGCAGCACGCGCGACTCGGCGCCGACCCGCTGGCGGATCTCGCCCTCTGGCAGCTTGCGGATCGCCAGCCCGAAGCGGAGGTTGTCGGAGGCGGTCAGGTGCGGGTAGAGCGCGCCGGCCTCGAAGACCATGGCCACGTTGCGCTCGTGGGAGGGGACGCCCTTCATCGACCGGCCGCCGATGCTGATGGTGCCGCCGCTGAGCGGCTCGAGGCCGGCGATCAGCCGCAGGGTAGTGCTCTTGCCGCAGCCGCTGGGGCCGACGAGCGCCAGCAGCTCGCCGTCGCGGACGTGCAGGGTCAAGTGACCGACGGCCTGTGTGCCGTCCGGGTACACGCGGGAGACATCGTCGAGAAGGACGTCGGCCATGCTGCAACAACCGCCCAAGGGTCCGTACGGCAATAGTAGCTCTCGCCTCAAACAGTCTTGAACCGCCGGGCGGGTGGCGGGAGACTCGCCATGCCCGCTTCCCGATCCGCGCGGAGGTCGAGCCATGGTCAAGGTTGGCGACAAGGTGCTCGTCGAGTCGGAGAAGGTGGGCAGCGCGACCCGCAGCGGCGTGGTCACCGAGGTGGACGGCCGGATGATCACGGTGCGCTGGGAGTCCGGGACGCAGTCGGTGTTCGTCCCCAGCGCCGGGTCCCTGAAGGTGGTCGGCCACGAGCCGGCCGGCGGGGAGGCTACCAGCCCAGGCGGCTGACCGGCGCCGAGGCGGTGGCGGTGCCGGCGCCGTTCTCCCAGGCCAGCAGCTCCTCCCAGCTCTCCCGGCGGCGGGCGACCCGGGCGGCGCCGCCCTCGACCACGACCTCGGCCGGGCGGGGCTGGGAGTTGTAGTTGCTCGCCATCGTCATCCCGTAGGCGCCCGCGTCCATGATCGCCAGCAGCGCGCCCGGGGCCAGGTCGGGCAGGTCGGCGGCGGCCGCCAGCACGTCGGTCGACTCGCAGATGGGGCCGACCACCTCGGTGGGTCCGGCCGAGGGCGCGGCCCGCAGCGGCAGCACCCGGTGCACCGCCTGGTACAGGGCCGGCCGCAGCAGCTGATGCATGCCGGTGTCGACCACCAGCATCCGCCCGGCGCTGCGGTGCTTGCGGTACAGCACGCTGGTGACCAGGGCGCCGGCCCTGGCGACCAGGGCGCGGCCTGGCTCGATCCCGAGCCGCAGGCCCCGCCCGGCGACCAGCGGGGCAAGGGCGGCAGCGAACCGCTCCGGAGCCATGGCCGCCCCGCCGGCGTAGTCGACCGGCAGCCCGCCGCCGACGTCCAGCCAGTCGAGGGCGAGCCCGGCGGCCCTGCCGGCCTCCAGCACCTCGAGACCGACCCTGGCGCCGGCCGCCATCCCGTCGGGGTCGGGGAGCTGCGAGCCGACGTGGACGTGCACGCCGACCGGGTGCAGCCCCGGCAGCTCGCCGCGGGCGGCCCGGGCCAGCAGCTCGTGGGCCAGCTCGACCGGCACGCCGAACTTGGCCTCGTCGTGGCCGGTCTGGATGTGCGCGTGGGTGTCGACCTCGACGTCGGGGTTGACCCGGACCGCGAAGCGGGCCGGGCGTCCCAGCCGGCCCGCCACCGCCCGCAGCGCCTCCAGCTCGTCGGCCGACTCCACGTGGACGGTGATCCCGTGGCCGACGGCCAGGGCCAGCTCGTCCTCGGTCTTGCCGACGCTGGCGAACACGGTGGCGGCCGGGTTGCCGCCGGCGCGCAGCACGCGCACCAGCTCGCCACCGCTGACCACGTCGAAGCCGGCACCCAACTGCGCCAGGGTGCCGAGCACGGCCAGGTTGGAGTTGGCCTTGACCGCGTAGAGCACCCGGCCGCCGACCGGGGCGAACGCGGCCGCCAGCCGGCGGTAGGCGGCGGCGACGGCGTCGAGGCTGTAGACGTAGGTCGGGGTGCCGGTGGCGGCCACGACCTCGTCCAGCGGCAGGCCGTCGACGCAGAGCCGGCCGTCGACGCGGGCGAACGGGTCGGGCGGCCAGCTCGCCGCGGCCGGACCGGTGCGGCCGTTGGCGGCCGCACCCGTCGCGCTCGAAGGTGTGGAGGTCACCGGCCGGCAGCGATCGGCGTCGAAAGACGTCCGCACATCACCATGGCTTCCACCTGATCGCCGTCAGGGACTCCATGGTCTTGGTGATGCACGGACGTCTTACGCGTACGAGGGAGCGAGGACGGGTCTCCGGCGGCGGCCCGCCGGTCGACCGGGGGCACGGTCGCCCTCTGGGGCCAGCCGGAGGGTGTAGGTGAGGCCGGGGTCGCCGTTGCGCGCCGCGCCCGCCTGCCCTGCCGGCCGGAACCCGGCCCGCTCGTACAGCCGGATCGCGCGGTCGAAGCGATGCCGGGTGGTGAGCGTCAGCCGCTCGAGACGGCGGGCCTTGGCGGCCTCCAGGACCGCGTCGAGCAGGGCCCGGCCGACGCCCCGGCCGCGGGCCTCGGGGGCCAGGAACATCTTGCGCAGCTCGCCGGAGACGGGGCCGGTGCGCAGCAGGCCCGCGGTGCCGACCACCAGGCCGGCGGCGTCCACGGCCACGAAGAAGGCGCCGCCGCTGGCGGCGTAGAAGGCATCGGGGGCGAGGATGTCGGCGTCCAGCCGGCGCGGCTCGAACGGGAGCCCGTGCTCGTGCAGCACCCGCTGCACCACGGCCGCCGCTGCCGCGGCGTCGGCGTCGCTCCCGGCCCGGATCCGCATCTCCCGCTCCTCGCTCGGTCACTCTTCTCGTCTCATCTTCGAGCCTTGCATACCCATGCGGTCTCCGCAACTCTAATAGCGCAGCCAGCATGCGAAGTTTTGCGGGCTGTTGCATATTTTCATCCGACAGTGGATAACTATCATCGATGAGGAAGCGGACGGTCGGCATCGTTGGCGCCTCCGGCTACGCCGGAGCCGAGCTGCTGCGCCTGCTCGCCCGCCACCCCGACCTCGAGGTCGCCTGGGCCGCCGGCGACCAGGCGGCCGGCCAGCCGCTGGCGGCCCGCTACCCGGGGCTGCTGGCCGCCTACGGCGAGCTCGCCTTCTGCGCCCTCGACGAGGGCCTCGACAAGGGCGCCGACGTGCTGTTCCTGGCGCTGCCCCACGGCCGCGCGGCCACCATGGCCGCCCGCACGGAGGCCGCCGCCGGGCTGCTGGTGGACCTCTCCGCCGACTTCCGGCTGCGCGACCCGGCCGCCTACCCGGCCTGGTACGGCGCCGAGCACCCGCTCCCGGAGCAGCTCGGCTCCTGGCCCTACGGCCTTCCCGAGCTGCACCGGGAGGAGCTGCGGGGGGCGAGCAGGGTGGCGGTGCCCGGCTGCTACCCGACCGCTGCCCTGCTGGCGCTGGCGCCGCTGGTCGCCGCCGGCCTGGTGGAGGCCGACGGCATCGTGGTCGACGCCAAGTCGGGGCTCTCGGGGGCCGGCCGCTCGCTGGCCGACGACAACCTGTTCGTCCAGGCCAACGAGAACGTCACCCCCTACAAGGTGGCCCGCCACCGCCACACCCCCGAGATCGAGCAGGAGCTGGCCACGGCCGCCGGGCGGCCGGTCGCGGTCACCTTCACCCCGCACCTGGTGCCGGCCACCAGGGGCATCCTCGCCACCTGCTACGCCGCCCTGGCCGGCTCGGCCGGCGGCGACGACCTGGCGGCCTGCTACGCCGACGCCTACGCCGGCGAGCCGTTCGTCGACCTGCTCGGGCCAGGCGGCGGCTGGCCGGCCACCAGGGCGGTGGCGACCACCAACCGGGCGCAGGTGGCGGCCGCCGCCGACCCGCGGACCGGCAGGGCGGTGGCCGCCGCCGCGATCGACAACCTCGTCAAGGGCGCCGCCGGCCAGGCCGTGCAGTGCGCCAACCTCGCCCTCGGCCTGCCGGAGACGGCCGGCCTCGACCTGGTCCCGCCGGGCCCGTGAACCGCTGGCTGCGGGTCGACCGGCGCCTCGGCGTGACCGCCGCCGGCGGCTTCGGCGCGGCCGCGGTCGCCTGCGGGCTCAAGCCCTCAGCGCGGCCCGACCTGGCCCTGGTCGTCGGCGACCCTGGCACGGTCGCGGCCGGGGTGTTCACCACCAACCGGGTGGTGGCGGCGCCCGTGGTCTGGTCGCGGGACCGCCTGGCCGCCTCGGCCGACGCCCGCGTGGTGGTGCTCAACTCCGGCAACGCCAACGCCTGCACCGGCCCGGCCGGGGAGGCGGCCGTGCTGGCCACGGTGCAGCGGGCGGCGGGCGAGCTCGGCTGCCGGCCCGAGCAGGTGCTGGTCTGCTCCACCGGGGTGATCGGGGTCCCGCTGGACGTCGGCAGGCTCACCGACGGGCTGGCCAAGGCGGCGGTCAGCCTCGACCGCTCGGCCGGGCAGGCCGCCGCCGAGGCGATCCGCACCACCGACAAGGTCGCCAAGCAGGCGGGCGTCCAGGTGGCGGGCGGCGTCGCCGTCGCCGGCATGGCCAAGGGCGCCGCCATGCTCGCCCCGGCCCTGGCGCCGGCGCACGCGACCATGCTGGCGGTGCTCACCACCGACGCGGTCGCCGAACCGGCGGCGCTGCGGGCCGCCCTGGCCGCGGCCTCCTCCGCCACCTTCAACCGCATCACCGTGGACGGCTGCCAGTCGACCAACGACACCGTGCTGCTGCTGGCCTCCGGCGCGTCAGGGACCCGGCCCCACCCCGACGACCTTGCCGACGCCGTCGAGGTGGTCTGCCACGACCTTGCCGGGCAGATGCTGGCCGACGCCGAGGGCGGCACCAAGGTGGTGCGCGTGCGGGTCGGCGGCGCCGGCAGCGTGACCGCCGCGCTGGCCGTCGCCCGCCGGATCGCCGACAGCCCGCTGGTCAAGACGGCCGTCTACGGCGGCGACCCCAACTGGGGGCGGGTCCTGCAGGCGGCGGGCACGGCAGGCGTCGACTTCGACCCGGAGGCGATCCGCCTCGAGGTGGCCGGCGGGCCGGGCGCCGCCGACGTCCAGCCGATCGAGCAGCCGCCGGAGCGGGTGGCCCTGGTCCGCAACGGCACGCCGACCGGCGCCGACGCCGGCGGGGCGATGGCCTGCGCCGAGATCGAGTTCCGCCTCCATCTCGGCGGCCGCGGCCCGTGGGCCGAGGTGCGCACCACCGACCTGACCACCGAGTACGTCCGCCTCAACTCGGAGTACACCACGTGAACCCAACCCTGGACGACCTGCAGGCCAAGGCGGCCGCCGTGCACGAGGCGCTGCCGTGGATCAAGCGCCTGGCCGGCCGCACGGTGGTGGTCAAGTACGGCGGCGCCGCCATGGGCACGGCCGGCTTCGACGCCTTCGTCGACGACGTGGTGCTGCTCCGCTACGTGGGCGTCGACGTGATCGTGGTGCACGGCGGCGGCCCGGAGGTCAGCCAGCTGATGGCGAGGTTCGGCAAGCAGCCGGTGTTCGTCGACGGCCACCGGGTGACCGACGCGGAGACCATGGACCTGGTCCGCATGGTGCTGGTCGGCCGGGTCAACCAGGCCCTGGTCGGCAGGATCAACACCCACGGGCGGCTGGCGGTCGGGCTCTCCGGCGAGGACGGCCTGCTGCTGGTCGCCAGGCCGCGGGTGGACCCCGGCGGGCGCGACCTCGGCTTCGTCGGCGACGTCGCCGCGGTCGACCCGACCGCTCTGCGCGCCCTCACCGACAAGGGGCTGGTCCCGGTCGTGGCCACGGTGGCCGCCGGGCCGGGCGGCCAGCCCTACAACGTCAACGCGGACGCGGCGGCCGGCGCCCTCGCGGCCGCGCTCGGGGCCGAGAAGCTCGTCTACCTCACCGACGTCGAGGGCCTGTACGCCGACCTCGACGACCCCTCCACGCTGCTCCACCAGCTCGGCGTCGCGGAGGTCGAGGCGATGCTGGCGGGCGGGGGAGCGGCGGCCGGCATGCTGCCGAAGCTCAGCGGCATCGCGGCCGCCCTGCGCGGCGGCGTGCGCCGCGCCCACATCCTGGACGGGCGCCGCGAGCACGCCCTGCTGCTGGAGCTGTTCACCGACTCGGGGGTGGGAACCATGATCCATGCCGATCCGGCCGATGGGGAGGTGGTGGCGTGACACCCTCGCTGCCGGAGCGGGAGGCGGCCGTGCTGTGGCCGACCTACGCGCGGCCCCAGGTGGAGTTCGTGCGCGGCCAGGGCGTGCGCCTCTGGGACTCGCGCGGGCGCGAGTACCTCGACTTCCTCGGCGGGATCGCGGTGGTCGCCGCCGGCCACGCCCACCCCGACGTGGTGGCCGCGGTCACCACGCAGCTCGGCACCCTCGGCCACACCTCCAACCTGTACTTCACCGGCCCCCAGGTCGAGCTGGCCGAACGGCTGGTCGACCGCTTCGGCGGCGACGCCAAGGTGTTCTTCTCCAACTCCGGCGCCGAGGCCAACGAGGCCGCCATCAAGGTGGCGAGGCGCTGGAGCCGGGCCGCCAGGGGCGAGGACGCCACCGGCATCGTCGCGGCCCTCGGCGGCTTCCACGGCCGCACCCTCGCCACCCTGGCCGCCACCGGCAAGCCGGCCATGCACCCGCCGTTCCAGCCGCTGCCGCCCGGCTTCACCCACGTCCCCTTCGGCGACGCCGACGCCCTGCGGGCCGCCGTCGGGCCGGGTACCGCCGCGGTGCTGCTGGAGCCCATCCAGGGCGAGGCCGGCATCCGGGTCCCGCCGGCCGGCTACCTGCGGGCGGCACGGGAGATCACCGCCGAGGCCGGCGTGCTGCTGATGCTCGACGAGATCCAGTCCGGCATGGGCCGCACCGGCCGGCTGTTCGCCCACCAGCACGAGGGCATCCGGCCCGACGTGGTCACCATGGCCAAGGCGCTCGGCTCCGGCTACCCGATCGGGGCGACGATCGCCAGCAGCGAGGTCGCCGACGCCATGCAGGTGGGCGACCACGGCACGACCTTCGGCGGCAACCCGGTCGCCTGCGCCGCCGCCCTCGCCACCCTCGACGTGGTCGAGCCGCTGCTCGGCGGCCACGTCGACAAGGTCTCGGCCCGCCTGGCCGACGGCCTGCAGGAGCTGCGCTGGCGCCTGGTCGGCCGCTCCACCTGGGCGCCCGGCGGGGAGGACGGCGACCCGCTGCCCGGTGCCGAGGTGCGCGGGGCCGGGCTGTGGTTCGCGCTGGACCTGGGCGAGCAGGCGCCGGTCCCCGCCAAGCAGGTCGCCCTTGCGGCGCTCGGTCGCGGCCTGGTCGTCAACCCGGTCACCGACACCGCGCTGCGCCTGGCCCCGCCGCTGGTGGTGACCGAGGAGGAGGTCGACGAGGGCCTCGCCCGGCTGGCCGGCGCGCTCGGAGAGGTGGGCATGTGTCGCTGAAGGCCGCCCGCCAGCGGGCCCTTGCCGCGCTGCTGCGCACCAGGCAGGTCTCCAGCCAGGCCCGCGTGCTGGAGCACCTGCGCATGCAGGGCTTCGACGCCACCCAGGCGACCGTCTCCCGCGACCTCGAGGACCTCGGCGCGGTCAAGGTCCGCGGGTCCGACGGCCGCCTGGTCTACGCCCTGCCGGAGCCGGACGGCCAGGACGCCGACCACGACGAGGTCCGCAGGGTGCTCGGCGCGTCGCTGCTGGCGATCGTGCCGAGCGGCAACCTGGTGGTGCTGCGCACCCCGCCGGGGCACGCCAACGTGCTCGCCTCCACCCTCGACCACGCCGGCCTCGCCGGGATCGCCGGCACCATCGCCGGCGACGACACCGTGCTGGTCGTCTGCGCCGAGCGCACCCCCGGCCGCGCCATCGCCAGGCAGCTCGCCGCCATGGCCGTCACACCACCAAAGATGCTCGAAGCCCCCGAACCCTACCGAGGAGCGTCCGCATGAGCCCAGCCGCCTCCGACCTGGTCGTGCTCGCCTACTCCGGCGGGCTGGACACCACCGTGTCCGTCCACCGGCTCACCCACGAGCAGGGACGTTCGGTGGTGGCCCTGCTGGCCGACGTCGGCCAGGGCGAGGACCTCGCCCGGCTCGCCGCCCGTGCCAGGGACGTCGGCGCGGTGGACGCGGTGGTGGTGGATGCCCGCGAGCGCTTCGCGGCCGAGTTCCTGGCGCCCGCGATCCGCGCCAACGCCCTCTACGAGGGCCGCTACCCGCTGGTCTCGGCCCTGTCCCGGCCGCTGATCGCCCAGCTCCTGGTCGAGGAGGCCAGGCGCAGGGGCGCGGGGCGATGAGCCGGCCGGAGGCGATCGCCTACGCCGACAAGCACGGCATCGACCTCGGCTGGATCACCGAGGCGAAGCCGTACTCGGTCGACCAGAACCTGTGGGGCCGCACGATCGAGGCGGGCGCGCTGGAGGACCCCTGGGCGGCGCCACCCGAGGACGCCTTCGCCTGGACCGTCGCGCCGACCACGGCCAGCGGCGTGCGCCAGGTGACGGTCGGGTTCCGGGCAGGTGCGCCGCTCGCGGTGGAGGGGAAGGAGGTCGGGCTGCCCGAGGTGGTGGCCACCCTGAACCGGCTCGGCGGTGAGGCCGGCTTCGGGCGGGTCGACATGATCGAGAACCGCCGTGTCGGCATCAAGAGCCGCGAGGTCTACGAGGTGCCCGGCGCGCTGGCGGTGATCGCCGCCCACCGCGACCTGGAGGACCTCACCCTCGACCGGGACGT
>WNGB01013173.1_pt1 | contig 11156 bp, 9 predicted proteins | sample 5400681 | NCBI WGS metagenome assembly WNGB01 (sample SAMN13153367, study PRJNA577476) | soil metagenome | isolation source: 115 cm soil or saprolite under grassland replicate 2 | place: USA:California | collected 2016-06-15 | reverse complement strand
ACGATCGAGTAGAGCGGGATGAGCTTCTTGTCGGGAAAGCGGTAGAGCGCGATCGCGCTCCCATCCTTCTTGCCGCGCCAGAACGCCACGTAGTCGACCAGGCTGAAATCGAACAGGTTGTCGCCGGCGATGACCAGGAGGTCGTCTCCCTCGAGGCCGCTGTGCTCGAGGGTGAACTCGATGTCGCCGATCGCGCCAAGCCGGTCCTCGTTGGACAGGGTGCCGTCGTCGTCCACGATGATCGGTATCCGGTCCCGGCGCCGCGCGGCCCAGGCGGAGAACGAGCCGGCGAAGCGGTGGTTGGTCACCACGTGGATCTGATCCACCTCGTCCAGCTCGAGGATCTTGTCCACGATGTAATCGATCATCGGCCGGCCGGCGACCGGCAGGAGCGGCTTGGCCGTGTTCTCGGTCAGGGGGCGAAGGCGGGTCGCGTATCCGGCGGCGAGGATGATGGACTTCATGGCCCGTCCTATATAGCCGCTATTCGTCGTCCAGCACCAGACGGATGCAGTCGAGCAGCTCCTGGGGCGTGAACGGCTTTGCCAGGAACTTGGCCTCGACGTCGATGAGCCCCTGCTCGACCGCGGCCCCATCCGGGTAGCCGGACATGTAGATCACCCTGATGTCAGGCCTGAGCCCGCGGATCCGCAGCGAAAGCTCGCGCCCGTTCATCTGCGGCATCACCACGTCGGTCAGGACCATGTGGATCTCGCCGGTGTAGCGCTCACACAGGAGCAGCGCGTCGCCGCCGTGGCGCGCCTCCAGGATGGTGTAGCCGCGGTTCTGCAAGATGCGTCGGGTCACCCGGCGCAGGTCGTCGTCGTCCTCGACCAGGAGGATGGTCTCGTCCCCGCCGATGTTGCTGATGGCCGCGCGCGCGTCGCGCCGGCTCGGCACATCGTCAACCCGCGGGAAGTAGACCTTGAACGTGCTGCCCCGACCCGGCTCGCTGTAGACCCAGATGAAGCCGCCCGACTGCTTGACGATGCCGTACACGGTGGCGAGACCGAGACCGGTGCCGCGCCCGGCCGCCTTCGTCGTGAAGAACGGCTCGAAGATGCGCGCCTGGGTCTGCCGGTCCATCCCGATGCCTGTGTCGGTCACGGCGACCATGACGTACGGTCCCGGCGCGCCGGCCGCGTGGCGCCCGATGTAGCCGTCGTCCATGCGGGCGTTGCGGCACTCGATCGTGATCTGCCCGCCGTTCGGCATGGCGTCGCGCGCGTTGACGACCAGGTTCATGACGACCTGGTCGATCTGGCCGCGGTCGGCCATGACCGAGCCGAGCCCCACCCCGGGCGAGGTCTGCAGCTTCACGTCCTCGCCGATCACCCGGTGCAGCATCTTGCCCAGGTCGGCGACCACGCCGTTCAGGTCGAGCACCTCCGGCTTGCGCACCTGGCGCCGGCTGAAGGCGAGGAGCTGCGACACCAGGTCGCCCGCCTTGCGGGTCGCAGCCCGGATGATCTCCACGTCTTCGAGCGCGCTCGGAACGTCGAGCTCGCTGGCCAGGAGCGCGCTGCAGCTCTCGATCACGCCGAGCACGTTGTTGAAGTCGTGCGCGATCCCTCCGGCCAGCCGTCCGATGCTCTCCATGCGCTGGGCGGCGCGGAGCTGCTCCTGGAGCTGCCGCGTCTCCGACACATCGACCGCCAGGCCGACGGTGCCGACCGCGCGGCCGCCCTCCAGCCTCGGCACGATGTGCGCCTCGAAAGTGCGGTTCTGCGAGTCGAACTCGAAGCGCACCGACTTCCCACCGAGAGCGCGCCGGTGGGCGGACATGGCCGGCAGCTCGGAGCCGAAGCGGCGGAAGAAGTCGCCCACCCCGTGGCCGATGATCTCTTCCGGCGCGACCTGGAAGTCGACCAGCAGCGCCCCCGCCGCGGTGGTCAGCGAGAGGCTGCCGTCCGTGCTCCACACGACGGCCGGCAGCTGGGCGAGCGCATGCTCAGGCGCTTCCTCCGCCCGTCCCCGCCCCTCATCGTCTTCTTGCAAGATCACTCAGTGTCGTCCGTGCGACCCGGCGACGAGCTCCGCCAGGGCGCTTCGCTCTCCCATCCCCCGTCCGACAAGGATGGCGCGGAGCCCGGAGCGGCGTCAACGATCCCCGCGGTGCCCACCGGCACATGGGAGGTCGACACGATCACCTCAGTCATCGCCAGGAGTGCGAACGCGCCGCTCGCGCCCCACGGCCACACCGGCCGGCGTTCCGGCCGCGCCGTGCTCGTCGGCGACCACCCCCAGCTCTCCGGCCACCGACGTCTCGCCGATGTCCCCGCCCGCCCCGCCGTCACCTCCGGTCTCTCCCGCTTGTCCCGCTTCGCTCGCGGCGTCCAATCCTCCGATATCCGGCGGCCAGGACGCGCTCGGCCTCCCGCCCCGGCCGCCGCTCCGGATTGCCGACTGCCCGTCGTCGCTGTCCGCTTCCCCGGTCTCGCGCATCTTGTCCTTGAGGGTGGTGTACGAGATGCCGAGCGCGCGCGCGGCCAGGCGCCGGTTGCCGTGGCTGCGCGCGATCATGAGCCGGATGAGGTAGCGCTGGAACTGCTGCGTCGCGAGGTGGAACAGGTTCGACTTCCCCTCGACCGGACGGGACAGGAAGTCGTCGGCCACCTGGTTGAGCGTGGGCAGCCAGTATTCGGGCGGGATGTCGTCCTCGCGGATCTCGGTGCGCGGCGCGAGCGCGACCAGGCGCATCATGAGGTTCTCGAGCTCGCGGACGTTGCCCGGCCAGTCGTAGCGGCGCAGCACCTCGATCGCCCCGACCGCGAGGCCGGGCGATTCCCCGCGCCCCATCAGGCCGGCGTGCTTGCGCAGGAGCAGGCGGGCCAGCTCCGGCAGGTCCTCGGGCCGGTCGCGCAGCGGCGGCACCGTGACGTGGAGGACGTTGAGCCGGAAGTAGAGGTCCTCGCGGAAGCGGCCGAACTTGACCTCCTCGTGCAGCCGCTTGTTGGTGGCGGCCAGGACGCGCACGTCGACCGGGGTCGGCTCGTTGGCGCCGAGCCGCTCGATCTCGCGCTCCTGGAGGACGCGCAGGAGCTTGAGCTGCGCCTCGCCGTCGAGCTCACCCACCTCGTCGAGGAAGAGCGTGCCCCCGTCGGCCAGCTCGAACTTGCCGATGCTGGTGCGCTCCGCCCCGGTGAAGGCACCCTTGACGTGCCCGAACCAGTAGGAGCCGAGCAGGGTAGGCGGCACGGCCGAAACGTTCACGGTCACGAAGGGCCCCTCGGCCCGGTCCGAGCGCGAGTGGATGTAGCGGGCCAGGACCTCCTTGCCGACCCCGGATTCTCCCTCGATGAGCACGGTGAGAGGCGTATCGGCCACCCGGCGGGCCAGCCGCACCACCAGAGACAGCATGTCGCTGCGCGTGTTCTCGAGCAGGTGGAACGCTTCGCGTAGCCAGTTCTTGTGGGTACGCGACTCGAGCAGCTCGCGCTTGGTGCGCCGGTATTCCAGTGCGCGCCGGATGTGCTCGTGGATGTTCTGGTAGTTCTCGTAGCTCTTGACCAGGAAGTCGAACGCGCCCTTCTTCACCGCCTCGACGGCGTTCCGGATCTCGGAATGCGCCGTGCACATGATGACCTCGACGTCGTCGCGCTCCTTGCGGATCTGCTCGAGGACGTTGAACCCGGTCGTGTCCGGCAGGTTGAGGTCGAGCAGCACCACGTCGATGTGGTGCTTGCCGAGCGCCTCCAGCGCCTGCCAGCCGGTGTAGGCGTTGATGCGCCGGTAGCTGCCGAGGTACTTGGCGATGTTGCGGTGAAAGGACTCCTCGTCGTCCACGACCAGGACCGTGGGCGCCGCCGGTTCCTTTCCCTGATCGGGCTTCTGCGGTGGGCTGGTCACTCTCTGTTGGGACACGGGGACGCTCCGCCCCCGTACTTATCAGCCGCGGGCAGCCAGGGAATCGGCGAAGATCGACATCGCCCGTTCGGCGATCGACTTGAGGTTTCCTCCGCGCGGCACGTCGACGACGGCATGGTATCCGCTCGCCTCGAGAGCGATCTCGTGGCGTGTACCTCTGGACGAACGACGTGCGTAGAAGCGCGCTCGGACCTCGACTCCACCATGCACACCGGCAATTTCTGCAACCTGCTCGACCGAACTCTCGGAAGGCTCAAACGTTGCCCCCATACCGTACTCCTTTGGTTCGGCCTAGTTCAACCCGCGCGAGCTGACACCGGCCTCCCCGTCGACCACCCTCGGAAGCGCCAGCGTGAACGTGGTGCCCGCTCCCAGCTCGGAGACCGCCTCCATACGGCCCCCGTGGAGCTGCGCCACGTGGCGGGCGACACCCAGCCCCAGGCCGATGCCATTCGAGCGCTTGGTCGAGTGGAACTCACCCGACATGACACGCTCGAGAGTCTCGGGCGACATCCCGGGTCCGTTGTCGCGCACGCGGATCTTCACCTCGGCCCCCTTCCCCTCCGCGGCTTCCAGCGTCACCACGCCGCCGCGGCCGTTGACGACGCATGCGTCCGCCGCATTCGCCGCGAGATTGTACACCGCGCGGCGGAGAAGATTCTCGTCGGCGTCGACCGGCTTCGCATGCACCTCGACCGAGAAGGAGACTCCGCGCCATTTCGGACTGGCCCGCAGGTCCTCCGCGATGTCCTCCAGCATGCCCTGCGCATCGATGTGGTGCATGCTCAAGGACACTGACCCCGCAGAGGTCAAGCGGCGGAGGTCCTCGAGGTATCTCTTCAGCTTGGGGAGCTCCTTCTCGCGCATGTACTGGAAGAGCTCCCACGCATCCGGGTCATCCTTGTGAGTGGCGAGACTCTCGCAAGCCGTGCGCACACTCTCGATCGGATGCCGCAGGTCGTGCGTGAGCCCCGCCGCCACCCGCCCGAACGTGGTGAGCCGCTCCCGCCGCCGAGCCTCGTCGTGCAGCGCGGCCAGGGACGCGGCCATCTCGTTGATGCTCGTGGCCAGCGCATCGAGCTCGGCCAGCCCGGACTTGATCTCGATCCGGGCATCGAGCTTGCCCGATGCGAGAACCCGAGTGTGCCCGCCCAGAGCCTCGATGGGACGCAGCGCCCTGCGACCCGAGAAGTACGCGGCCAGCACGGCGATGACCAGCGTGGCCGCAGCCAGGAAGATGAGGCTGTGCTTCATGGTGGCGACCGCGCCCAGCGCCTCGGCAACCGGCTGTTCGACGATCACCATCCAGCCGCGCTCGCCGACATCGGCCACGGCCGCGAACGATTCGACCCCTTGCTGATTGGTGATCGTCTCTCGGGCACGAGCCCGGGCCACGATGTCGCGGTTGCTCTCGTCGGAGAAGGCATTGCGCCGCTCTTCCGGATCGCCGTGAGCGAGGAGGATCCCCTCCTTGGTGACCAGGCGGACGAAGCCACTCTTGCCAACCCGGACCTGGTTGATCGGCTTCCACACGTCCATCAGATCGATCTGGACGACGATGGCGCCGGCTGGCTCACCTGCGAGTACGAGCGGCTCTCCGACGGTGATGGTATGGGCGAATGGACCAGCCTGGCCAGCCATGGGTGCACGGACGGGGCCGGCAGCCCGCTTGCCGGCCAGCGCCTGCCTGGCAACTGCCTCGTGGTCGGCGCTCTTCGCAGCATCGGGCGGCCCCGCCAGCCGCTTGCCATCGGCCGCGTACACGGTGAGGCCATGGAAGTTGCGAAACTGGATCGAAAGATCATTCTGAGCAAGATCCGGGTTCTTGGCCTGGAGGATGGCGGCGCCGAGGGTCTGGAGCAGCTCGTGCTCCGACGCAATGTGACCGTCGATGCGACGAGCGATGGCGTAGGCCAGTCTCTCGGTGCCACCTCGCACCTCCGCGACGGCGGTTGTCTCGGCCCGCTGGACGGCGATGACTCCGAAGGCGGCGAGCGGCGCGAGACCGACGAGCACGAGTACGAGAAGCGCGTAGGTCCGGAACCTCACGGCGTCGTTGCCCCCTCCCTTTCGCCATCCTCGCACGGATGCAGATCGGCCATCCAGCGCCAGGACGAGAAGCTGGGGGTGACCTCGCCACAGAAGTGAGCGTCGATGGCAGCAAAGGTGCGCCACTCATACAACACTGTCGCCGGCATCTCGCGATCCAAGATGCTCTGTGCCCCATGGAGGTCGCCGGCGCGGACCGCAGCGTCGTACTCTGGGTCGGCGAAACCGGTGATCGAAGGCATCTCCGGACCGGGGGATACAAAGCGAGCAAAGCGACGATCTCCGTTGGGCGCCGGCATCAAGACGAGCTGAAATCGACCCTGGTCGACCCGATCTTTCAGCAGGTCCGCCAACGCCATCGGTTCTACGCCGACCGTGATACCAAGGCGCGCGAACTGGTGACGTATGACACTCGCCGCGAGGATGAGGGTCGACTGATCTTCGATGACGAGAAGCGAAAGCTGTGTTGGGAGCGCGACCGCTTTGCCAGGAATGGCCGCAATGGCCAGCGCCGCGGCGGACGGATCGTCGGTGGCCACGCGCGCGATCGCCGCCCGGTTGAGGCTTGCCGCAAGCTGGCGCCGTACTCCTCTATCAGCCAGCTCAGGATCGCGCACGTTGAAGAACAGAGTGGCGGAGATCGTGGGTGGTATGTCGAGCAGGCGGACGCTGGTCATTCCGGCGAACTGGTCGCGGTAGAGACTCGGAGACGAGGACATGACATCGAGCTCGCGGGCGAGGAGCTTCCTCCACTCGTCGGAGCTCGAGACTGCGACGATCTCGATGACGTCGATCGCCGAGTTGCCGCGGCGGCGCAGGCGCGTCTTTTTTGATTCTTGCGACTCGACGGCAAACGGGCCGACGTCGAAGCAAACGCCGCAGCGTGCCTCGATCTGTGCCGCGTCAGCGGGATCGCGCAGCACGAGTTCAACGTGGTCTGCGTCCAGGGCCCGCGCTGAGATGAGCCCCTTGTACCGCGCCGCGGATGCGAGCTGCGAGGCGCTGAGGCGAGCAGACCGTTTGCGCGTCAGGAGGACCTTCGCCCCATCGGCCCGCGCACTGGCTACGTACGGCTCGCAGCACTCAAAAACCAGATCCGCGGCCGCCGCGGCCGTGCCATCGAGAGCGCCCGGAATGAGCTCGGATAGACCGTCCGACGCACCCGCCCGAAACACTACCTCGTCCGCATGCTCCCCGCCCGTACCGGTACAGGCGAAGAGGACCAACAGCGTAGCGGCGACTCCCCGAAATGCCACGCGCAGGATTCTAACCCATGGCCCTCGTGCACGGCTGCAGGACCGGCTGCTCCTTGTTCTTGCCCTTCACAACGACCTTCTTGGTTTTCGTCTGGTTCATGGCACTCTCCTCTAGGCGGTTACGCCACGACCCGGAGCGCCGGCGCTCGGCGAACTGGGGCGTGGACTTTCTCCGTCTGCCGAGGCAGCGGAAATGCCGCGACGGCCTCGGACACGCTGTCACTGGTTGCGAGCAGGAAGTTGCGGACCACCGCCTCCTCCTTGACTCGCTCGAAGTACGGCTTGTCGCAGTTCACGCCCTCCGGCCTCCCGGTCTTCATCCATTCGATGGCGAGACAGCCGCCACCGCAGTTGGGACGGTGGCTGCAGCCGGCGCACGAATTCTGCGGGGTGGCGCGAAGCATGCGGTCGTAGTGTTCCTGGACGAGACCGCTCTTCACATGCCCGATACCCCACTCCGGGTGGCCGAGAAAGCCGGGGCACTTGTAAATGACACCGTTCGTGTCGATCGCGAAGCTGTGGTGGTCGTGGAACTCGCATGGCCCGACCACATTGATGGCATGGGCTTGAAACCCCTGGCGCAGGACCTCGTCCTGCATCGCCACGTGAAGAGTGGTGTCGGCTGCGCTCCACGTGCACATGCTGCCGTCTCCTGCCCACTCGAGCGACGACAGGCCCTCAATGGCGGGCTTGAAGTGCACGTGCGAGCCGGCCGGCAACCCAGCGTCAGCCAGCTTGCCGAGCAGCGGGATGAACCCATGCATGGTCTGCGGCGTGTAATTGCCGTTGACTTGGATCTTGATGCGGTGGCTCGCTGCAATCGCATTGGCGAAGACGCGAGCGAAGGTGTCCTCGCCCTTTTTCGAGACGCGCGTCAACCTGTACGTGTCGTGGTCGCCATCGAGAGTCACGCGGGCCTCGACGAAACCGAGCGGCACCAACAGGTCCAGCACGTCCTCCTCCAAGAAGTAGCCGTTCGTGATGGCCATGAACGAGAAAGTAAGGCCGGCGGGCAGCACCTTCTCGCGGATGCGGGTCGCGATGCGCGCGATCCGCTCGGGGTGTAGGAGCGGCTCGCCGCCCATGAATTGGAGGTAGACCCCGCTCACTCCGCTCGCAAGCGCCCGCTCGGCCAGCCAGTCAGCGGTCCGGTCCGCAACGTCCGGCTTCATCACCGAGCCGTCCAGAATTCCAGCCTGGAAGCAGTACGGGCAATCGAAGTTGCACGCGAGATTGATACCGACCAGAGCTTCAAGCTGATGCTTGCGCGATCGGCGGCGTTCGAACCAGGCTTGAAATTCGGCCTCCTCGGCTTCGCGGCTCTCCACGGCGATGGCGACGTTCGGGTCCCACAGATCGGGATCGGCGACCAGCTCGCGCTCGGCATCGTCGAGCTCGGCGCCTGCGTCGGCCTTGCGGAGTGCGGCGAGCGTCTCGTCGTCGACGACGGCGAAGCCGCCGGAGAGCGTGTTGTGGATGAGAGTGCTGCCTGGCTCCGGGTAGCCGTCGACGTAGTGGTTGAAGCAAGAGAGGCGCATCGAGTTTTCTCCTGTGTGCGTGCACGGAGCGGGCCGAACGACCTCCGGCACAGTCCACCGACATTCCTGGTGCGCGACCCTACAGGTCGGGGCGGCTTCCTGGTCTGTCGCGCTCGAACCGCGGCTTCGCGCCGGCGATAAAGGAGCGCAGGTACGAACTTGGGGGACGGGACGAGATCCTGGCTCTTGCGCAGCGTCCGTCCGGATCCTTGCATCCGGCTGGTATGGGCGGTTGCGCAAGGACTGCGCCGAGAGCTGAACAGCGCCTGCGCGGCGAAGCCGTTGCGTTTGGTTCTAACTCGGTTGCTCTGGCGCAATCAAGAAAACGTCGCCTGGCCGTGAAACCTCGATGAACCTCGACGATGTTCGCGTGGTCCGGCTTGCACCGGATGCAAGGCCGCGCGACTCGCCGTCCTCGGCCCTCAACGTCCGGCGAAGATGGCCGATCATGGCGTCGATGGGCATCGCGTCATGAAGGGACGGGACTGAAGGTGGTGGCCCTACGCGGGACCACTGCGGGCGGCGTCCCGGAGGAAGGTGTGAGATCGGCCGACGAGAGCGCCAACGCGCGCATCCTCGTCATCGACGATACACGCGAGATCCATGGCGCCTTCCGGCGGATCCTGTGCCGGCCGCGCAAGCCGGCCCAGCAGCAGGTCGACGCGCTCGAGGCTGCCCTGTTCGGCGGGCCGCCCGCTTCCGAGGGTCCGGCCCCTCGCACCTTCACGATGGACTCGGCCTATCAGGGCGAGGAAGGGCTCGAGCTGCTCCGCTCCGCCCTGCGGGCGGACACGCCCTACGCCCTCGCCTTCGTCGACATGCGCATGCCGCCCGGCTGGGACGGGGTCGAGACCATCACCCATCTCTGGGCCGAGGATCCTGACCTGCAGGTCGTCATCTGCACCGCCTACTCCGACCAGTCCTGGTCCGACGTGCTGCGCGTGCTCGGGGACCGCGAGAGTCTGCTCATCCTCAAGAAGCCTTTCGACAACATCGAGGTCGCGCAGATGGCCAGTGCGCTGACCCGGAAGTGGTCGGTCCAGCAACAGCTGCGCACCCGCCTGGGAGACCTCGAGGCGGTGGTGCAGCGGCGCACCAGGAGCCTGGAAGAGGTGAACGAACGGCTTCAGCAGGAGATGGCCGAACGGACGCGGATGGAGTCGGAGCTCCGCCTGGCCCAGAAGCTGGAGGCCGTGGGTCAGCTCGCGGCCGGCATCGCCCACGAGATCAACACGCCACTCCAGTACGTCGGCGACAGTCTCCATTTCCTGCGCGACTCGTTCGGCGACCTCCTGACCGTCACCGCCGCGTTCACCCGGATCTCCGACGCGTTGCGCGAAGTCCCCGGACAGGAGCAGCTCGCGGCCGAGGCGGCCGAGGCCCACGAGAGCGGGGACCTCGACTACCTGGCCGAGAGCGTGCCGAGAGGCCTCGACCGCGCGCTCAAGGGGATCGAGCACGTCAGCTCGATCGTCAGGGCGCTCAAGGAGTTCGCCCATCCGGGTCAGAAAGAGAAGGCTCCCGGCGACCTCAACCGGGCGATCGAGAACGCGCTCATCGTGTCCCGCAACGAGTACAAGTTCGTGGCCGACGTCGAGACCGACTTCGCCGACATCCCCCCGGTCGTGTGCGACCTGAGCGAGCTCAACCAGGTCTTCATCAACCTCCTCGTCAACGCGGCCCACGCGATCGGCGACGTGGTGAAGGGGACCGAGCAGAAGGGGCTCATCCGGGTCCGCACCCGGCAGGTGGGCGACTCGGTGCGCGTCACCATCGCCGACACCGGCGGCGGCATTCCTGACAGCATCCGCCAGCGCATCTTCGACCCGTTCTTCACGACCAAGCCGATCGGCAAGGGAACCGGTCAGGGTCTGGCCATCGCGCGGACCATCGTGGTCGACAAGCACGGCGGCGACCTCAGCTTCGAGACCGAGATCGGCCGCGGCACGGCCTTCCACATCGACGTGCCCATCGGCCACGCGGCCTGATCGCGCCGCCCACGCCCGGACGAGCCGAGTCTGTATATGCTCACGTGTCTATAGATAGATCGATCGATGAGACCCGGGCGGGCCGGTTGACCAGGTAGATGCCGCAGGCGATCAAGCCCAGGGCGATGACCAGCCCGGGCCCGATCGGCTCGGCCAGGATGAGGCCGCCGAAGAGGACGCCGAAGACCGGGGTCAGGAAGGTGAAAGCCGCCAGGCGCGAGGCGGGATAGCGCGTCACCAGCCAGAACCAGGCCGCGTAGCTGGCGAACGCGACGATGACGACCTGATAGGCGAGCGCCCCGACCACGAGCGGCGTGGCATCGTGGATGCCCCGCTCCCCGCTGGCGAGCGCCACGGCCGGCAGCGCGATTCCCGAGACGCCGAGCTGGTAGAGAAGCGTGCGCTCCGCGCTGATGCGCTGCAGGCGGGTCAGCGCGGAGCGCACGCTTCTCTACCAG
>WNGB01020160.1_pt1 | contig 11157 bp, 9 predicted proteins | sample 5400681 | NCBI WGS metagenome assembly WNGB01 (sample SAMN13153367, study PRJNA577476) | soil metagenome | isolation source: 115 cm soil or saprolite under grassland replicate 2 | place: USA:California | collected 2016-06-15 | reverse complement strand
AAGTCGTAGACGGGAAGGACTTCCGCCGCTGCCTCCGATCGGCGGCGCGAGGTCGCCTCCGGGTCGGACACGATCAAGTCGCGCGGGGCGACGACGTCCCTCGTGGCGATGGAGCCGGGACGGACCGGCGCTTTTCGGAAGGTCAGCGTCGGAGCGAAGGAGAACGTCGTGACGAGGACGTACAGGACGCCCCAGAACCACGGCCGCAGAGACGGCCGGTGCACCGGCTCGGCTCCGGTCTCCCGGGCGAGGCCACGACGGCGCCGAAAGGTCTTCATGGGGTCAGGTCTCCACTTGCCACATCGGGGGTCAGGTCTCCGCTTGCCACTTTGCTCAAAGCGGCAAGACGAGTCGGACTCAACGACCGACCGAGGCGATTCGTGAAGACCTGACCCCGCATGGTTTGAAGCGAATCAACGGCCGGAGGCCGGACGCGGCCGACTCGCGCTCCCGGTCGAGAGCGTCGTAGGCCGAGATGATCGACTGCACCAGCGGGTGTCGCACGACATCGCGCTCGTCGAAGATGACGAACCGGATGCCTTCGATCCGGGAAAGGATCTGGTGCGCTTCCCGAAGTCCGGACGTCTTGCCCTGAGGCAGGTCCACCTGCGTGATGTCGCCGGTGACGACCGCCTTCGAGCCGAATCCGATGCGGGTCAGGAACATCTTCATCTGCTCGGAGGTGGTGTTCTGCGCCTCGTCCAAGATGATGAAGGCGTCGTTCAACGTCCGGCCGCGCATGAAGGCGATCGGAGCAATTTCGATGACGCCTCGCTCGAGCAACTTTGCGGTTCTTTCGTACCCAAGGATGTCGTAGAGGGCGTCGTAGAGCGGCCGCAGGTAGGGGTTCACCTTCTCGACCATGTCGCCCGGGAGGAAACCGAGCCGCTCCCCCGCCTCGACCGCGGGCCGAGCCAGCACGATGCGTTTGGCCTTCTTCTCGAGCAGTGCTGCGGCCGCCATCGCCACGGCGAGATAGGTCTTCCCGGTTCCGGCAGGCCCGATCGCGAAGACCAGGTCGTGCCGGTCGATCGTCTGGACGTAGAGACGCTGCTTGTTGTTGCGCGCGGACACCACCGACCGCAACGACGGCCCGAATGGGCTCTCGGTGAAGAACTCGACGATGGAGGCAGCCGGGTTCTCCTTCAGGACGCGGATGGCGGTGGCGACGTCGCTGCCCTTCAACGGATAGCCCATGGCGGCGAGATCCGAGAAGGCCGAGAGGAGCCGGCGGGCGGCGTCTTCCCCTTCTCCCGCTCCGACGACGGAAACTTCGTTGCCGCGGGCGGCGAGCCGTACAGAGAAGGCTTCCTCGATGGCCCTCAGGTTCTCGTCGGCGATGCCGAAAAGGGCGGTAAAGCCCGCATCGGGAAGCGTGACGGCCTGGTTCGGGTCGGGAATCTTGCTTTCTCCTGCGGTCCGGAAATTACGCTACCACGCTCGGAAGCAGCAAAAGGCGGACCCCGGTCACCGAGGCGCTCGCCGTGCAGACAAGTGCATTGTTGTGAGAGGGTTGCTTATTCGATCCCCTCACCGCGGGTCTTTTGCCGAGGGAGCGAGAGAAAGCCCTAGCGGCCGTCCTCGATCGCCTTGGCGACCTCCTCCAGGGCGTTCTCGACGGCGTCCTCGACTGTCGACCCCCGGTTCTTGTGGCGCACTTCTCCGACGACTTTGCCGCTCGAGTCCTTCAGAAGCACTTCCACGCCGACCCCCGGGTTCGCCATCCATCCGCCCCAGATCCGCGCTCCCGTCCCAGGCTCCCAGGCGTTGAACACATTGCCTTCGACCGTCAGCTCGGCCCCCTTGTCGGCCAGCTTGTAGCCGGCCTTTTCGAGCCACTGTTCCATGTACTCCTTGCCGGCACGCGCGGCTTGCCGCGCCTCGCGGCCCCTCCCGTTCTCGACGAATTCCTTCACCGAGACGGTCCGGTACTTCTTCAGGCTGCCCTCCGGGAAGTACACCCAGTCGGCGTCCTTGCCCTTCGTGAGTTTGTCGTAGTCGGGGAGGAATTTCGCGGGCTCGTTGGCTTCCTTCGCGTCGTCGGAGTCGAGGAAGTTCTTGGCCTTGCCGAGCGCCGGCGAAGCGACGAGGGCGAGAGCGAGACCGGCTACCAACGCAATCCCGTAGGAACGATGAGTCAGAATCCCCATTGCTCGTTCTCCTTGTGACTCGATTCTATCAAGCCCCGCTCCGTCAATCGAACTCGATTCTTTCGCAGACGGCGTCCCCGGCGGCGGACGTCGAGAGCGAGCCCCCCACGTCGGCCGTCGCGCGGCCTTCGCGGACGCATCGGGCGACGGCGTTCTCGAGCGCCGCGGCTTCCGTCGCGTGGCCAAGAGACTCGAGAAGGAGACCCGCCGTCAGAATTGCGCCGAAGGGGTTCGCCCGGCCGGTGCCCGCGTATTTGGGCGCCGACCCGTGGACCGGCTCGAACATGGACACCCGCCCGGGATGAACGTTTCCCGATGCCGCCATCCCGAGCCCGCCCTGGAGAGCGGCCCCGAGATCAGTCGCGATATCCCCGAACATGTTGTTGGTCACGATGACCTCGAACTGCCGGGGGTCCTTGATCATCTGCATACAGAGGGCGTCGATGTAGAGATGGGAGGACTCGACATCGGGGTACTCGCGCGCGACTTCGAAGAAAACCCGCTGCCACAGCTCGCCGACGAAGCGCATGGCGTTGGATTTGTCGGACATGACCAGGCGCTTTCGTCCGCGTGCTCGGGCGTACTCGAAGGCATAGCGTACGATCCGCTCGACGCCCTTGCGGGTCGAGACGTCCTCCTGGACCGCGACTTCTTCGGAAGTTCCTTTCTTGAAGTTCCCGCCGGCGCCCACGTAGGCGCCCTCGGTGTTCTCGCGGAAGACGACGAAGTCGACGTCGGAGGCGGAGAATCCCTTCAGCGGGCAGAGCCGATCGTCCAGGCAGCGGACCGGTCGGTAGTTGACGTAGAGGTCGAGCGCGAACCGCGCACCCAGGAGAATCTCCGCCGCGTGCCGCATGTCGGGCACGCGCGGGTCGCCGAAGGCTCCCATGAAGATCGCGTCGAAGTTGCGCGCCAGGTTCTCGAAGGCGCCCGCGGGGACCGTCTCGCCCGTCGCAAGGTAGTGGTCGGCGCTCCAGGGGAAATAAACCGGATTGAACGGAAACGACCTCAGCCGGGCGATCGTCTCCAGAGCCTTCACGGCTTCGCGCGTGACGTCCACGCCGATCCCGTCGCCGGGGACGACAGCGATTCTCATGCGGGCGGGCGGGACGATAGCACCGTGCGTAAGATAAAATCGCGTTCATGAACTTCTCCGAAATCGTTCGCGACGTCCTCGCCGAACATGCCGTCGGGCCGGAGCGCCCCACCCCCGCCAGCTTGGCTCGCTGCCTCGCGCCGGAGGCCGACCGGTATCTCGAGCGCGTCCGCTTCGATCCCCTTCACTACGTTCGCCATCCCGTTCTTCTCTGGGAGGACTGGGAGGTCATGGTGATCGGCTGGGAGGCGGGCCAGATCACTCCGATTCACGATCACCGCGGAGTGCTGGGTGGCATGGTGATCCTGTCCGGCACGGTCATCGAGGAGCGGTTCACGGTGCCGAGGGACCTCCCGGAGCTGGCCGACTCTCGCGTGCGTCCCGAAGGCGACCTCTCCGAGACCGGACCCACCGTCCTCCATCGCCTGATTCCGCGCTCGCGGTCGGTCTCGCTCCACATCTACCGGCCACCGCTGCGGAACATGGGGATCTGGGATCCGCGCGAGGGGTTCCAGGAAATCCGCCCGTCGGTCTTCGAGGTGAACGAGGAGGTTCTCGCGCGAGCGGTCGCGGCTCCGAAGGCCACGTCGGCGCCGGTGGCCTAGACGTTCGAGCGGTCTCTTGCGGCTCTCGAGCCCGTCGAGCGGATCGGACCCGCGGCGGCCGGAGCCGCCCCCCGCCGTCCGTAGATCCGGGCCCACTCCCTGCCCCAGGCATCCCCGACCTTCTCGACCAGCCGTTCCCCCGCGTCGGGAGGCGCGCCGGGAGGAGCAATTCGGAAGGATGTCGCCCGCTCCGCACGGTCCCGAGGGCTTTCGATCGGCCGATCCGGATCCAGGCGGTAGCGCCGGATCGCCTCGACCGTGATCGAGGAGTACCGGACTCCGGAGTCGATCGTCACCGTCCCGAAGTGCTGCCAGCGCACCGTTGCGCGCGCGATCAGAGTGTCGGATCCGTGAAATCCGTCGAAGGTCTCGCGACGGTCCGGCCATCGGAGCAGCACATCGCGGGATGCTATCGCTCCGCAGATCGCCACGAGACCGATCGCCACGGCCGCCGCGGCCCGGCGGCGCGGTTGCGCGAAGAGCCCAACGATCGAGAGGATGCCTCCGGCAACCGCGACGGCGGCAACCGTCGAGAGATAGGCAAATCGGTAGCTGTTGGGGAGACCGGCATGGCCTCCCGCCACCGAACCGGCCAGCCCGGCTCCGGCATGCGCGAGCAGAAAAGCGGAGAAAGGTTCGCGCGGGCGCACGAGCGATCGGCCGAACGCCGCTGCCAGGGCGATCCCGAGGAGCCCGCCGAGGCGCGTTTTCCCGGCGAGGTCGTGATGCGCGAAGGGATCCACTCCCAGCCAGGGAGCCGTCAAAGAGTCGGCGAGCGCCGCGAACGCGGGCAAAGGGGAATGCATGTATCGGATCTCGCGCAGGAGACTGTGGTCCGAAGCTCGCGCGAAGTAGGGCGAGACGCGCCCCTTCTTGAGGAGGAACAGCGGCGCCGCGGCGACTGCGAAGGCGAGGGCGAACGCGAGAGCGAGCCGGAAACGGGGACGCGCGGAAGGTCCCTCCTCGTCCGGCCAGGCGGCGAGCACCAGGAGCGCGGCAGCGACGATCCAGGCCGCCAGGTAAATGTGGGCCGCGAGGCCGGCAACGAGGCCCGCGGCAATCGCCCATGGGAGACTTCCCCTCCGCCGCGCCCGCAGCAGCAGGAGAGCCGCGATGTCCGCGAGCGGTGCGAGCACGATGGCGTTCCAGGCCCACCTCGAGAGCAGGAGATTCCACCGCAATCCGGCGAGAACGAGTGCGGTCAGCGCGCCGCCGCCCCGCGGCAGCAGCGCGCGTCCGAGGAGCATCGCCGTGACGAGCGAGAGCGCGCCTGCGGCGGCAGAGAGAAACCGGACGCCGAAAACCGTCGTCCCAAATTGCCGGAGCGCGAGACGGAAGAGCTCGAGATAGAGGACTCCGACGCTTCCGTAAGGCCGAGGAACCCCATAGGGCGCGGCTCGAACCGCATTCGAGAAGTCCGTGAGATTTCCATGAAGGGCCAGGGCCGGCACGATCAAAGATACGTCGTCGATCCAGAGGGAAGAAGGAATCCGCTCGAGATCGACGAACCGCAGGGCCGCGCCCGAGAAGAGGGCCACGCCGGCCAGCATCAGAATCACCGGCCGCGAGAACGGAAGTGGCTCCAGCCGATCGGGCGACCACCGGCTCCGACTCCAGAGCAGAAAGAGACTCGCCGCGAGACCGCCAGCCGATACGGCGCCGGAGAAGACCGCCAGCCAGAGCAGCAACCGCGGGAGAAGCCAGGTGGGTTCCGGATCCATCAGGAGCGCGGGACGGATCGCCCGAACGATTCCGAGCGCAGCGACGAATGCGGCGCCCGCGCCGACGAGCACGGCGGGCCCGAGCCGGTTCTGCGTCTCCCCCTTAGCGAGAATCACGCTGCGTCCGCCCTCCGGCCGAAGACAACGGCCCATTCGCGTCCCCAGCCGTCCCGGACTCGCTCGACCGCGCGCTCCCCGGGGACGGGCGCACTCGTCGGCCGCGCGACGTGGAAGCGGCCGAGGACTCGCGCCCCTACCGCCCTCCGATGCGTGACCGGCGGCATCGAGGCCTGCCGGTCGGGGTCGAGCCGGTAACGGCGAACCGTATCGATCGTCATGTCCGATCGCCCGAGCCCCGGATCGACGGTGACTGTGCCGTACATTTCCCACCGCGCGGCGGCGCGACCAATCAGGGTGTCTTGACCGTGGTACGCGTCGAAAGTCGAGCGGCTCTCCGGCCAGCGCAGAAGCGCGTCGCGAGCAGCGGCGGCGCCGCTCACCGCCACGAGACCGATCGCGGCGAGCACGCCCGCGCGACGCAAACGGGGAGGAGAGAGCTGGAGGAGCTGAAGGAGGCCGGCCGCCGCGGCGACGGCAGTCACCGTGGTCAGGTAGCCGAAGCGGAATCCGTGGGGATGCCCGGCCCGACCCCCGAGGACCGCCGCAACGAAGGCCGAGCCTGCGTGAAGCAGGAGCAGCGCAGAAAGCTCCCGCCGTGGGAACACGAGCGCGCGCAGGAACGCCAGCGCAACGGGTACACCGATGATCCAGCCCAGCCGCGAGCGGCCCGGCAGATCGATCCATCCCGCCGGCTCGGGAAGGAACCAGGGAGCGATCAGTGCGTCGGCCGCCGCGCCCAAGGGGGGAAGAACGGACTTCGTGTACCGCATCTCGCGGACGACGTTGTGACGGGCGGTGCGGTGGAAGTAAGGAGTCGCGCGGCCTTCTCGAAGGAGGAAGAGCGGAGCAACGGCGATCGCCATCCCGCCGCAATAGGCGATGAGCCGGCGGAGCCGCGGGGCGGGTCTCTCACCCCGGACCTCGGGCCAGACCGAAAAACCGAGGAGCGCGACAGCCGGCACCCACGCGGCGAGATGAAAGTGCGCACCGAGCCCCATGAGGAGGCCCGCCACCGCCGCCGAAGCGGCGCGGCCGCGGCGGCGGGCGTGAAGGAGCATCAGCGTCGCTGCATCCGCGATCGCCGCGAGAAGGATCAAATGCCATCCATTGCGGGACAGGATCAGATGCCAGCGCAGCCCGGCGAGAACGAGCGCGGCGAGAGCACCGCCTCCCTTCGGGAGCAGCGCCCGGCCGAGGAGCGTCGCCGTGAACAGAGAGAGGACTCCGCCCACGAGCGACGGGAGCCGGACGGCGGTGACCGTCGGACCGAACAGGTGCAGGACACCGCGATAGAAGCGCAGATAGAGGACGCCGATCACCTCGTGTGGATCCGTGACGCCGAAAGGAATGGCACGAATTGAGTTCGCGAAGTCCCGCCAGGTGCCGCTCAACGAAAGAGTCGGGCCGATCAGGTTCACCTCGTCTTCGATGAACGGGAAGGGCAGTCGGGCGAGCGACACCGCGCGCAGGAACACGCCCACGACAAGCGCTGCGGCCGCGAGAGCCGCCGTCGACGAGCGAGACAGGCGGAACGGATCGAGCTCGGGGGAGGCCAGCCGCGTGCGGCCGACGAGGACGAAGATCGCCGCCGCGAGCCCGCCGGCGGACGTGACGGCGCCAACGAAGGCCAGCCAGAGGAGGAATCGCGGAAGCGCCCACGACCGCTCCGGATCGAGCAGAAGCGCCGGCCGGATGATCTCCACCAGCTTTACCCCGACGACGAACGCGGCCGCGCCGCCGACGAAGAGTGCCGCTCCAGTCCCGGGTCGCCCCGGCGGGCTCACTTCTGGAAAAACAGAAAAAGATTGACGGCCGAAGGGCCGAGCGAGAAGAAGTCCCCCGAGATGAGAGGACGCGCGCAATCCTCTTCCGAGGCGCCGCCGAGATCGTCCGGCTGCGGCACCGGATCGCCGTTCAAGTACGTCCCGCAGGTCGAACGCATGTCGACGAGAAGATAGTGCGCGCCGTCGGTGGCGAGGCGGCGCACGAGCTTGGCGTGAAGCCGCGACACCTCCGTGTTCAGGAAAGCGTCGGGCGATGAGACGCGGAAACCGGAAACCGGCATCCCGACGCCGATGAACTCCGGCACCTCACGGCCGATCAGGAGCTCCTCGAAATCGAGACGGACGAGGCCCGCATTGTAGGGACCGAGGCCGAGGAGATAGTGCCCTTCGGCGAGCCGGATCAGAGTCTTTTCGAGACGTGCCGACATTCCGGACATCCCGTTGTCCACGAAGGACATGACGTCGCGCTGCCGGGATTCCAGGGCTTCACGGCAGATGGCGGCGTAGAGGTCGTCTGCTCTCATTCGCGCGCACGATCATTTTCGCACAGCGCGCCAGGGCGGCGCTCGGAGGCTCAGTTCACGGGCTCCCGTTTCGTGGCCTCGTCTGCCGGCGCCTCCGCCTCGAGCTCTACCGTCCAGCGCTCGAAGGCGTCCTCGGGCAGCTCCGAGACGAACCGGGAGGGCTCCAGGATGACGTCGACTCCATAGCGGTCGCGGGCGAGCATCGGATACGTGAGCGCGACCTCGTTCTTCGCGCGTGTGACCGCGACGTAGAAAAGCCTCCGTTCCTCCTCGAGGCCCTCCTCGGTCACCGCGGCGCGGTAGCTGGGAAAGCGCCCCTCCGAGAGCCACATCACGACGACCCGGCTCCACTCGAGACCCTTGGCCTGGTGAACCGAGGACAGGACGACCCGATCGTCGGATGGCTCCCCAGCAGCGACGTCTTCCCCCGACAGCTCGTTAAAGAGCGTGACCTCTTCGAGGAAGCCGGGGAGCGACTCGTAGGTCTGCGCGAACTGGGCGAGCTGCTCCAGGTCGTCTAACCGCGCTTCTCCGTTGGGGAACTTCGCGCGCGCGTAGTCGGAATAGACCGACTCGACCACGAAGCGAATCGCCTCCGCGGGAGACGATCGCAGGGACGGCGGCGCGCTTCCAGGACAGCTCGTCCTTGGGGTTGACGACGATCTTCAAAAAAGCCAGCACGTCTTTGACGTGGCGCTGCTCGAAGAAGCGGGTTCCGGAGCGGATCTCGTAGGGGATGCCGCGGCGCGTGAGCTCGATCTGGAGCTCGAGTGCCTGGTAGTGCGCGCGATAGAGCACGGCGAGGTCCGCCAGCACGTCCCCCTCGTCGTGCCACTCGAGAAGCCGCTGGGCGATGAACCGCGCCTGCTCGGAGACGTCGGCGAGCGGAACCACCGCCGGGAGCGGACCCTCGCCGCGGCAGGCGCGCAGATCCTTCTCGAACTGCTTCTGGTTGTGCGCGATCGAAGCGTTGGCGAGCGCGAGAATCTCCGGCGTCGAGCGGTAATTGAGCGTCAGGCGGAAGACCTTCGCGTCCGGATACCGCTCCGGGAAGCCCAGGATGTTCGCGAACGACGCACCGCGGAAAGAGTAGATCGCCTGTGCGTCGTCGCCGACGACTGCCACGTTCCGGCGGATCTTCCCCATGCCGTCCACGATCTCACCCTGCAGATGGTTCGTGTCCTGGTACTCGTCGACGAGGACGTGGTCGTAGGAGGCCGCCAGCTGCGCAGCGACGTCGGGGGCCTCCGCGAGAAGGCGTTTCCAGGAGAGAAGCAGATCGTCGTAGTCGCAGGCGTTGCCGGCGCGCTTGCGTTCCTGGTACCGCTGGAAGACCCGCACGATCTCGTCCTCGAGCGGCAGAAAGTGCGGCGCGCGCTCGGCGAGGATCTCCGGGAAGGGGCGCCCGGTGTTGATCGTGAAGGAGTAGAGGTCGGACAGAACGTCCCCCTTGGGAAACCGCTTCTCGAGAGTCTGGATCTTCAGGTCCGACGTCGCTGCGTCGAACATCTCTCGGGAGTCTTCTTCGTCCAGGATCGTGAAGTTGGGCGAGAGCCCGACGCGGCTTCCGAAGCGCCGCAGCAAACGGCTCCCGACCGAGTGGAACGTGCCGCCCATCAACCGGCGGGTGTCGACGGACAGGAGGCCCTCGACGCGCCGGAGCATCTCCCGCGCCGCCTTGTTCGTGAACGTCAACAGCATGACGCGCGACGGATCGGTGCCCGACTCGATCAGCCGGGCCACGCGGTAGACGAGGGTGCGGGTTTTCCCCGACCCCGCGCCCGCGATGACGAGGATCGGCCCGCCGCCGGCGAGAACGACCTGCCGCTGCTCCTCGTTCAGCTCCCGGTCGTAGTCGACCCGGTAGGTCTTTGCCCCGACCGGCGTCTTGAGGACGTACTTCTTGATGGGGTCAGGTCTCCACTTGCCACATTGAGGGTCAGGTCTCCACTTGCCACTTTCCAGTCTAACTGCTTGGCTCACCACTCCTTTGTGACAGGATTTCGGCGATGCCGTTGAGACTGGTCACCGCCGGCGAATCGCACGGCCCGCGCCTGACCGCGATCCTCGAGGGAATCCCCGCGGGGCTTCGCATCGATCCCGACTTCGTCGACCGCGACCTCACGCGCCGCCAGCACGGCTACGGGCGCGGCGGGCGGATGAAGATCGAGAGCGACCGGGCGCTCTTCCAAGGCGGAGTCCGCGGCGGTGTGACGCTCGGCTCCCCCATCGCGATCGGAATCGAGAACCTCGACTTCGCCAACTGGTCGAAGGTGATGCATCCCCTCGAGAACGATCCCGCCGCCTCCGCGGAGCGCCGCCTGACCCGGCCCCGTCCCGGCCACGCGGATCTCGCCGGCGGCATGAAGTACGGCACGGAAGATCTCCGAAACGTTCTCGAGCGCGCGTCGGCGCGCGAGTCCGCCGCCCGGGTCGCGGGGGGGGCGGTTTGCAAGCTCCTTCTTCGCGAGTGCGGGATCGAGGTTCGAAGCGGGGTGCTGTCGCTGGGTTCGGTCATCGACGAGAGCTCTCCCCGCTCCTTCATGTCGCTCGAGAACGTCCGCGAGGACTCGCCGCTACGGGCGATCGACGCGACGATCGAGAAGAGGATGGTCGCGGCGGTCGATTCCGCTAAGAGCGCGGGTGAGACGCTGGGCGGCTCGATCCTCGTGGGCGCTCGGGGCGTTCCGGCGGGCCTCGGGTCGTATGCGTCCTGGGATCGAAAGCTCGATTCCCGCATCGGGGCGGCGCTCCTCTCGATTCCCGCGGTCAAGGCGGTCGAGCTCGGGTCTTCGATCGAGGCATCGAGGGGGCCCGGATCGCTCGCGCACGACGAGATCGAGCGGGGTTCGGACGGGAACCTGCGGCGACGCAGCAATCGCGCCGGAGGTCTCGAGGCCGGCGTGACGAACGGCCAGGATGTGATCGCCGTCGCGTACATGAAGCCGCTCTCGACCCTCGCCAAAGGACTTGACTCCGTGGACCTCGCGACGGGCGAAACCGCGCGATCGGCCTACGAGAGGAGCGACGTCACCGCGGTCGCCGCGTGCGGCGTCATCGCCGAGGCGATGCTGGCGTTCGTCCTCGCCGACGCGCTTCTCGAATCGACGGGCGGCGACCGCATGGAAGACGTGAAGTCGCGCCTCGCCGCGCACCG